>JACXTT010005053.1_pt1 | contig 19300 bp, 16 predicted proteins | sample 9270951 | NCBI WGS metagenome assembly JACXTT01 (sample SAMN15532306, study PRJNA645909) | rock metagenome | isolation source: weathered quartz diorite | place: Puerto Rico | collected 2017-06-21 | reverse complement strand
CCGAAGCATTCGAGCTGGTGAAGCGCGGCGGCATCGACGTCGTGCTCTCGGACATCGAGATGCCGGGGGAGAACGGACTGTCGCTCCTCAAGCGCATCAAGGAGCACGATGCCGACGTCGACGTCATCGTGGTCACCGGGATCGTCGACGTCGACACGGCCGTGGGAACGATCCGCCAGGGAGCGTCGGATTACGTCTCGAAGCCGTTCAATCTCGAAGAAGTGCGCATCGTCGTCGAGCGCACGATCGAAAAACGCCGGCTGATTCGCGAGAACCGAGCCTACCAGCAGAAGCTCGAGCTGATGGTCGCCGATCGCACCCAGGAGCTGGTCGCGAAGCATCGGGAAGTCGAAGGGCTGTACGCGGAGCTCGAGGCTTCCTATGAGAGCACGCTCGAGGCGCTGATCACGGCGCTCGATTTCCGCGACAACGAGACCCTGGGACATTCGCGCCGCGTTGTCGAATACGCGGTGCTCGTCGCCGAAGCGATGGGCGTCGGCGAGCAGGACCTCTCGTGGATCCGGCGCGGAGCGATCTTGCACGACGTCGGCAAGATCGGCGTCGCCGATGCGATCCTGCGGAAGCCCGGCAAGCTCGACGCCGCCGAATGGGAGGAGATGAAGAAGCACCCCGAAATGGGGTACCAGATGCTGAAGCACATTCGCTTCCTCGAGCCCGCTCTCGAAATCGTCTACTGCCACCAAGAGCGCTGGGACGGATCCGGGTATCCCCGCGGCCTCAAGGGTGAGGCCATACCCCTCGGGGCGCGGATCTTCGCCGCCGTCGACACGTTCGATGCGATGACCTCGGACCGGCCGTACCGCGCGGCCCTCACGATCGAAGATGCTCGCAACGAGATCCGCCGGTTCTCCGGCGTCCAGTTCGACCCACGGGTCGCCGAGGCCTTTCTCGCCATCGACGAGCGGGTCTGGAGGGATATTCGCGAGCGCGTGCATCGCCGCATGGGGGCGATGGACGAAACCGCTCGGGTCGGACGCTAGTCGCCCGTCGGGAGCGGCTCGGTCCCGTTTCCTTCGTACACCCGGATCGAGACGACCGTATCCCCGGGCCGCATCTGAGCGGCGATCTCCCGCAGGCCCTGGACGACGCGGCCGAACGACGTGTACCGTCCGTCGAGGTGGGGCTGGGCCGAGAGCGTGATGAACCACTGGCTGCCGGCCGTGTCCTTCCCGTCCGAAGCCATCCCGATCACGCCGGCCGAGAACGGAAGCGGGTTGAACTCGTCTCGGATCGAATATCCGGGGCCGCCGAAGCCGTCGCCTCGCGGGTCGCCATCCTGCACCACGAAATTCGGAACGACGCGGTGCAGCACCGCTCCGTCGAAGAACTTCTTGCCGGCGAGCTGCGCGAAATTCCAGGCCGCAAGCGGCGCAGCGGACGCGTCGAGGGCGACGGAGAGCCGTCCCACGTGCGTTCCGGGGCGACGCATCGAGATCACGGCGGCGTGCGGAACGAGCGACCATCGGACGATCGCCTCGTATTCGGAGAGCGGCCGGTCGGCGGCGGGGCCGACATCGCCGCTCCGGTCCTCGCCGTAGACCTCCTTGAGCTTGGCCGCCGCGCGGCGCCGCACGACGACGTCCTTGTCGGAGAGGCCCCGCTCGAGCGCCGTTCGCGTGCGCTCGTCTTTCCCGGCCTTGGCATACGCCTCGAGCACCGAGAGCTTCGCGTCGGGAAGGGAATCGGCCGCGGACGCCGTCCAGACGTCCTCGAGCCGGGCGAATAGGTCCTCGCGCGCTTCGACCGCGGCCTGAGGCTTGGCGAGACGTCCTCCGACGACGTCCGCGGCGGCAGCGCGAACGACGGGATCGTGGGCGCCGAAATAACCAGCGAGGAGCGTCGAGGCTGAACCCTCCTCGTCCCCGACGATCGGAATCGCCGCAGCCTGGACGCGCGGATCGGAGTCACCGAGGAGGGTCTTCGCGGCGGCGACCGCCCCGGGCTCCTTGCGGCCGGCCAGAAGCGTCGCTGCGGTCGCGCGCATTACCGGATCGGGGTTCATCATGAGGCCGTTGACGACGTCCGGCGTCTTGGCAGGATTCACTTTCGTCAGCGATTCGAGAGCCGCCTCGCGAAGCCACCCGGCCTCGAGCTTCAAGAGCATCTTGTCGAGGATCTCCTCTGCGACGGCGCCGCCGACCTTGCCGATCGCCTCCAGCGCGGCTCGCGCGACCCCCTGGTCGCGATCGGCGGCTGCGCGGTCGAGGAACGGCCGCACCCCGACGCTGGGGTATCCGAGCGACCGTGCGGCGTTGGCGCGCACCCCCGGGTCCCTGTCCTTCGAGAGCGCACCGACCGCGGAAACCTCCTCGGCGCTGCGCGGCAGGGCGAGCCCACGGGCGATCTGCATGCGAACCTCCTGATCCTGGTCCGCGGCCCGGCTCCGGAGCGCTTCGCGCGCTCGGGTCACCCCCTCCTCCGAGAGATGTCCGACCACGGCGCCCGACGAGGCAGGCGCGGAAGTCGCGGAGGCGAGCCGCGCCAGAGCGTAGGCGGCGGCCTCGCGCAAAGCCGGTTCCGGCCTCCCGAGGTTCTCGATGAGAGGATCGAGAAACGGGTTCGGGTCGGCGAGTTTCCACGCGGCCAGACACGCAGCGACCCGAACCGGCGTCTCGGAATCCAACAGCAGCGAGCCGATCGCCTGCGCCCCCGACGCATCGCGCAGCCGTCCGAGGGCCTCCCCCGCGGCCGCGCGGACCCGCGCGGACGTATCGCCGGCCAGTCGTCGAAGAGTCGCAACGGTGGACGCATCCGCAATCAGTCCCATGGCGAACGCGGCGCTCGCCTTCGTCCCCTCGTCGTTGTCCGAAGCCGCCGCTTCGAGATCGGGAACCGACGCGCGATCGCCGATCTGTCCGAGCGCGAGCGCCGCCTTCTCTCGGATCGACGGATCGACGTCCGCCAAGAGGGCGCGCAGATCGTCATCCACGATCCTGCGATCGGACGCGCGAAGGATGAGAGCGAGCTTTTCGATGCGCGGATCGGCAGGGAGCCTGGCAGCGGCGGGGGAGGACGTCGCCGGGGCCTTCGGACCGCCGCACGAGAGGAGCAGCACGATCGCGGCAGCTCGGGCAGCACAGGAAAGTCGCATCACGGTTCCCTTCAGCGCGAAACGCCGATTATAAGGGGAGTCCCGCTCGGTTGACGGCGCGATGCGAAACGCGTAACGTTGCGACGAGTCCCCCCGGACCGTGCAGCCGCTCGAACGGCAGCGCGGAGGAAGATGTGACGATTGTCCACCGCGGCGCCCTCGCCCTGTTGATGCTCGCCGCCGTGGCGGGAGGCGCGATCGCCAAAGAGCCCAAGCGCGCCGCCTCGCCCACCTCTCCGTCCGGCGAGACTCTTTCCCAGGTGCTCGCCCGATTCGATCGTGTGCAGGCGCAGATCAGGACGCTTTCCGCGGAATTCACGCAGACGACCAGGAGCCCTCTCCTCAAAGATCCGACCGTCGCGAAGGGGGAGTTCTATCTCACCAAGCCCGATTCCGTCCTCTGGGAGTATTCGACACCCGAGCCGATGCGCTTCGTCGTCACGAACGGCCAGTACACCGGCTATTTCCCGGAGCGGAAGAAGGCCGAAAAGCGGGACATCAAGCGATGGAGCGAGCAGCTCTTCCGTTTCTTCGGCGTCGGCCAGGGCTCGAGCGAGTTGGGGAAGTTTTACGAGATCGCGCTGGGGCCCTCCGGTCCTGATGATAAAGGCTCGTACCTCTTGGTGCTCTCTCCCAAGAAACGGCGCGTCAGGAAGAACGTCGAGGAAGTCAAGCTGTGGGTTGACGTTGAGACTCTGCTCCCCGTTCGCATCGACTACGCGGGGAAGGACGGGAGCAAGCGGGAGATCCGCTTCTCGAGCACGCGGCTGAACCCCGATCTGGCGGCGGGACTGTACAACGTCAAGATTCCGGCCGACGTCCCGATCACGAACGGCTTCTCCGGCCTCGAAGTCTCCACGCGCGCGCACTGAGCCTCGCTACGGTCCACGCTTCATGAGGCGCATCGGGCTCGTTCTCGATCCCGTCTTCGAAGAGCACGACACTGGACCCGGGCACCCCGAGCGCCCCGCGCGCCTTGCCCGCCTGCGCGAGGTTTTCGAGAGCACGGGGCTCGGCCGGAGGTGCGTGCGGATTCCCGTCACGCCGGCCTCGGACACTGCTCTCCACCGCGTGCACGATCCCCTTCACGTCCGCCTCGTCGAGGAGGCATGCGCGAAGGGCGAGCGGCTCATCGACTCGATGGATACGGCGATCGGTCTGGAGAGCGCCCGCGTCGCCCGGCTGGCCGCTGGATCGATCGCGGCGCTGTGCGTCGAGGTGGCCGCCTCGCGCCTCGACGGCGGGTTCGCGGCCGTCCGACCGCCCGGCCACCACGCCGAGCGGGATCTCGCGATGGGCTTCTGTCTCTTCAACAACGTTGCCGTCGCGGCGGCGGCCCTCCGCGCCGAGTGCCGAATCGGGCGGGTACTCGTCGTCGACTGGGACGTCCACCACGGCAACGGGACGCAGCACATCTTCGAAGAGGACCCGACCGTCTTCTATTATTCCTCTCACCAGATGCCGCTCTACCCGGGAACCGGGTATGCGGCCGAGCGCGGCAGGGGAGAGGGCCTGGGTACGACCCTCAACGTGCCGCTGCGGCCGGGGGATGGCGACGGGCGGTTTCTTGCGGCATTGACGGAGACGCTGGTCCCCGCGATGGAGGTCTTCCAACCGGAATTCGTGCTGGTGTCCGCCGGCTTCGACGCCCATCGTGCGGATCCCTTGGGTGGGCTCGACGTGTCGACCGAGGCGTTCGCCGAAGCGACACGAATCGTGCGCGAGATTGCCGATCGATTCGCCTCGGGGAGGATCGTGTCAGCCCTCGAAGGCGGATACGATCTCGATGCGCTGGCGGCAAGCGCGGCGACCCACCTGTCTGCGCTCTTCTAACGGATCAAGACGGCCGGCTGGAGGGCTCCGGCCTCGTCGATCGCAAGCTCCGTGACGCCCGCGGGGAGCTCACGGGTCTTGACGAACGCCAGCGCGACCGGCGCGCGATGCCCGGGCGGCCGAATCGCGCTCGTCACAGCGCCGACGACGGTCCCGCCGTGAACGACCGGCGCGCCGACAGCCGGCACCGCCGAGTCGGGGCTCATGGCCAGGCGCACGAGAGATCGCGAGACCTTGCCGTAGGTGTTCAGGCGCGCGACCACCTCCTGACCGACATAGCACCCCTTGGTGAAGCTGATGGCGTCGTTCAGCCCCGCTTCGAGAGGGTTGTGCTCCTCGGTCAGCTCATGACCATGGGCGGGATAGCCGCTGAGGATCCGCCACGCCTCGAGCGACTCGGCATCCATCGCTCTCCCCCCCACGGAGCCGACCGCTGCGACCAGCGCCCCATCCACGTCGCTTCCGCGCTCCCGAGGGCCGATCACCAGCACGCCCTCGGCGTCGAAGCCGTTGGTGCGCACGACGTCCACGCGGATGCCCGCCATTGCGACGCTCGCGGCACCGTAGGGCGCGAGATCGGGGATCCCGGTCGCCCGCGCCGCCTCGGCCCATCGCGGGCCGAGGATCGCCAGCGCGAACGTGAGGGCGCTGACGTCACGAAGGCCCGTGTTTTCGGCGAACGTGAACTTGGCGAGGTGCGCGAGTGTGCGCGGTGCGCCCGCGGGCCCCGCAACGAGCAGGACCCCATCGTTTCCTAGGTGGTGGACCGAAAGGCGCTCGACGATCCGACCCTTCGCCGTCGTGAGAACGGTCGCCGCCCCTTCGCCCGGGCGCAGCGTCTTGACATCCCCGGTGCTGAGCCGGTTGAGGAGATCGAGCAGATCCGGCCCGGTCGCGAGAATCCTTCCGAGATTCGACCGGTCGACGATCGCGCAGGCCTTCTCCGCAGCCTCGAGACCGCTCATGAGACGAAGGTCAGCGATCCGACCGGCGCGACGATCCCCGCCGCACTGCCTTCATCGAGGAAGCGGCGGATCGCGCTCCGGCCGCGCTCGCCGTACTCCAGCGTCCACTCGTTGACGTACATCCCCACGAAGCGGTCGTTCGAGCGCGCATCCAGGCCTCGTCCGAAGTCCCGCGAGTAGGCCAGAGCCTCGTCACGATGCGCGAGACCCCACGCGATCGAGTCCCTGTAGATCCCGGTCAGAGCGCGCATCGTCTCGAGGCCGAGGTCGCGGCGGACGGCGTTGCCGCCGAGCGGCAGCGGCAATCCTCCGGTCCTCGCGCCCCACCACGCTCCGAGGTCGGCGATCTTGGCAAGTCCCTGAGCCCCGTAGGTGAGCTGGCCTTCGTGAATGATCAGCCCCGCATCAGCGCCACCCGTCGCGACCCGGTCCAGGATCTCGTCGAACGGAACGACGACGAACGGGAACTCACGCCCGACGAACAATCGGAGGGCTAGGTAGGCTGAGGTCATCGTCCCGGGAATGGCGACCATCTTCTCGCGGAGGACTTCGGGAGGAAACGGCTCACGCGCCACCACGATCGGGCCATAGCCGTCGCCCACGCTCGCTCCGCAGGACATCAAGGCGTAGCGCTCGGCGACTTTCGCGTAGGCGTGGATCGAGAGGGCCGTGACTTCCAGCTCGCCCGCGACGGCCCGGCGGTTCAGGCTCTCGATGTCTTCGAGAACTTGGACGACCTCGAACCCGGACGTGTCGATTTTCCCCTTCGCGATGGCGTAGTACATGAACGCGTCATCGGGGTCGGGGGAATGGCCGATGCGTACACGGCGGAGCTTGGTGAGGCTCACGCGGAGTTCCTCGCAACCAACATAACCAGGGGGCTGGCATTATAGGCACGAAAGGGGGACGGGATGGCCGACGACCTCAAGCGCCGCGTCGAGGACGTCAGGGGATCTCTCGTCAGCTGGCGGCGAGAGCTCCACAAGAAGCCGGAGCTGGGATTCGAGGAGCACGAGACGGCGGCGCTCGTCGCCGGCCGCCTCCGCGAGCTGAAGCTCGTCGTCGAAACGGGTGTCGCGAAGACCGGTGTCGTGGGCGTCTTGCAGGCGGCCCAAGCGGCCCGTCCCCCTGTGCTGCTTCGTGCGGACATGGACGCGCTTCCGATCGACGAAGCCCCGGGCCGGCCCTACCGGTCAGAGGTCCCGGGACGGATGCACGCGTGCGGTCATGATGGGCACATGGCGATGCTCCTGGGAGCCGCGGAGGTCTTGACGGGCGCGCGCGAGCACCTCGATCGCGACGTCGTGTTCTGCTTCCAGCCCGGAGAGGAGGGATTCGGAGGCGCCGACGCGATGATCAAGGCCGGCGTGCTTTCGAAGCACGGCGTCGGGGAGGTCTACGGGCTCCATCTCTGGTCGCTGTTTCCGGTGGGGACGGTGCAGATCCGTCCGGGACCTGCGATGGCGGCGCAGGACGAATTCGTCGCGACGGTCATCGGCAAGGCGGGGCACGGCGCGATGCCGCACGAGGCGGTCGACCCCGTGCTCGCCGCGGCGCAGGCGATCGTCGCCCTCCAGAGCATCGTGGCGCGCTCCGTGGACCCGGTCCAGCCGGCGGTGGTCTCAGTCGGGGCTGTGAGGGCGGGCACCGCCGCCAACGTGATTCCCGAATCCGCTACGATGCACGGCACGCTGCGCAGCTTCGATCCCGGCATCCGTGAGCTTCTCCGCCGGCGAGTCCGCGAAGTCCTCGAGGGCACGGCGTCCGCGGCCGGTTGCCGATGCGAGTTCACGCTCTATCCGGGTTATCCCGCTGTAATCAACGAGGCCGCGTCCGTCGAGCGGGTGCGGCGTCACGCGACCGCGGTTGTGGGTGCGAGCAACGTCGTCGAGCCGGCACCCATGGCTGCGGCCGAGGACTTCGCGTACTTCTTGAACGAGCGACCGGGGGCATTCGCCTTCATCGGCGCAGGAAACGTCAGCCGTGGCATCACGGCTCCTCATCATTCTCCGTCCTTCGACATCGATGAATCCGCTCTTCCGATCGGCACAGAGCTGCTCGTCCGCATCGCGCTCGGAGAGTAGGGCCCCGTTTGTCTGACCTCGCAAGAGTGTCGGCGAACTGCTGGTAGGGAACGGGGGCCTCTCCCCTTTTGACTTTGTAACCAAAAGCAGAATGTCCCGAATCATGACGCGGGTGCGGCGCGGCGAAGGCCGGCGGTTCCCGGAAGTCGAAGCGCGAGATAGACGGCCGCGAAGATGATGAGTGCGCCGGCGGCCGTGCGCGCGGTCAAAGCTTCGTGCTGGAACGCCATGCCGAGCGTCGTCGCGATCACGGGTTGGACGTACACGAACAGCGCGACGAGCGAGGCCTCGGCGCGCGCGAGCGTCCACGAGATCAGCACGTAGGCGCCCGCGGTCGGAAAAACTACGATGAACACACCCCAGAGCCAGGCGGCCAAGGAAACCGCGCCGTAGTCGAAGCGGGTGAGCGCGAAGCCTCCGAAGAGAGCGATCGGGAGCACGCCGAAAGCGAACATCAGCGCTGTGGCGGCCAAGGCATCGACGCGCTGCATCGTGCGCTTCGAGATCACCAGGAAAAAGGAGTACGAGATCGAGTTCGTCAGCGTCAGCAGGTCGCCGACGAACGTCTCCGACGAAAAGGACGCGCGCTCGGGACGGATCACGAGTAGCACCCCCGCGACGGCGAGCAGAAGGGAGGCCGATTTGCGCGCGGAGAGAGATTCGCGTCCCAGGACAACCGCAAAGAGCAGCGTCCAAGCCGGGATCAACGTATTGATGATCGCCGAGTGGGTCGCGGTGGTGCGTGCCAGCCCCTCGACGAAGCAGATCTGGTTGACCGTGACGCCGAAGAACGAAAAGAGCGCGAGTAGCCCGACGTCCCGGGGCGCGCGAGGGAACCGTCGCCCCAGGACGCGCGCCGCGGTGATCAGAAGGAGTGCGGCGGACGCCACGCGGATCGCCGCCCAAGCGCGGGGCGGCAGTTCCTTGAGGACGATTTTCCCGGCGAGGTAGTGAACGCCGAAGAAGACCTGGATGAGCGTGAGGCCGGCGACGACCCGCAGCCGCTCCTCGCGAGACGAATCGGGGATCAACGCGACTCCAAAAAAAACGCCCGGTCCGTGAGGACCGGGCGCGGAGTCTATGTCAACGGGCGGCCAGACCGCCCGATCGGGTCGATCAGAAGTCGCCGCCCATCCCGCCGCCCATTCCCGGCGCGGCCGCGGCTTTCTTCTCTTCGGGAACCTCATTGACGACCGCCTCGGTGGTCAGCATGAGGCTGGCGATCGACGCGGCGTTCTGGAGCGCCGAGCGCACGACCTTGGTCGGGTCGATGATCCCGGCCTCGTGCATGTTGACGAACTTCTCGTTCTGCGCGTCCCAGCCCTTGTCCCGCTCCATCGACTTCACCTCGTTGACGACCACCGAGCCCTCGAAGCCGGCGTTGTTCGCAATCTGCCGGATCGGCTCTTCCATGGCTCGCTTCACGATGCGGATCCCGACGCCGATGTCCTCGTTCTTCTCTTTCTTGATCATGTCGTCGAGGCCGGGGATGCACCGGATCAGAGCGACGCCGCCGCCGGGAACGATGCCTTCCTCGACTGCCGCTTTCGTCGCGTGCATCGCGTCCTCGACGCGGGCCTTCTTCTCCTTCATCTCGGACTCGGTGGCCGCGCCGACCTTGATCACCGCGACGCCGCCGACCAGTTTCGCGAGGCGCTCCTGCAGCTTCTCGCGGTCGTAGTCGGACGTGGTCTCATCGATCTGGGTCCGCAGCTGCTTGACGCGGCCCTCGATCGCCTTCGCCTTGCCGGCGCCCTCGATGATCGTCGTGTTCTCCTTGTCGATGACGATCTTCTTGGCGCGGCCCAGGTCCTCGAGCTTGACGTTCTCGAGCCGGATGCCGAGGTCCTCCGTGATGCACTTGCCGCTGGTCAGGATCGCGAGGTCCTCGAGCATCGCCTTCCGTCGGTCGCCGAAGCCCGGTGCCTTGACGGCGGCGGTATGCAGCGTGCCGCGGAGCTTGTTGACGACGAGCGTCGCGAGCGCCTCGCCCTCGACGTCCTCCGCGACGATGACGAGCGGCTTGCCGGACTTCGCGGTCAGCTCGAGCACGGGAAGCAGGTCCTTCATCGAGGAGATCTTCTTCTCGTGGATGAGCAGGTAGGCGTCCTCGAGGACGACCTCCATGCGCTCGGCATCGGTGACGAAGTAGGGAGAGAGATAGCCGCGGTCGAACTGCATGCCCTCGACCACCTCCAGCGAGGTTTCGAGCCCGCGGGCCTCTTCGACCGTGATCACGCCGTCCTTGCCGACCTTCTCCATCGCCTCCGCGATGATCTGACCGATCGAGTGATCGTTGTTCGCGGAGATCGTGCCGACCTGCGAGATGGCCTTGCCGACGACCGGGCGGGAGAGCTTCTTGATCTCACCGGAGGCGTGCTCGACGGCCTTCTCGACTCCCCGCTTGATGTCCATGGGATTGGAGCCCGCCGTGACGGCCTTGACGCCCTCGCGAAAGATCGCCTGGGCGAGGATCGTCGCGGTGGTCGTGCCGTCGCCGGCGACGTCCGAGGTCTTGGACGCGACCTCACGAACCAGCTGTGCGCCCATGTTCTCGCGGGCGTCCTCGAGCTCGATCTCCTTCGCGACCGAGACGCCGTCCTTGGTGGACAGCGGGGATCCGAATTTCTTCTCCAAAACGACGTTGCGCCCCTTCGGGCCGAGGGTGATCTTGACGGCATCGGCGAGCTTGTTGACGCCGCGGAGCATCGCCTGACGGGCGTCCTCCGAGTACGTGATGTTCTTCGCGGACATGCTTCTTATTCCTCCAATTGAGTGTGGGCGAATGAAAGCGTCGAACGATTGAGGGTCTTACTCGAGAATGCCGAGGACCTCGTCCTCGCGCAGGATCACGTGCTCCTGATCGTCGATCTTGATCTCGGTCCCGGCGTACTTCCCGAAGAGCACGCGGTCACCGACCTTGACCTCGAGAGGCGTCCGCTTCCCTTCCTTGTTGACCGCCCCGGCTCCCACGGCGACGACTTTGCCTTCCATGGGCTTTTCCTTGGCGGTGTCCGGGATGATGATCGAACCCTTCTTCTGCTCCTTCTCCTCGATCCTCTTGACCAAGACCCTGTCGTACAGCGGTTTCATCTTCATCTCTACGAACCTCCAGGAGTTTAGAAAGCTCCATTGTTTTGTTTCATTTAGATCTCGTGTTAGCACTCATAGTTCGCGAGTGCCAGCATGTTAGGATTCGGGTCGGGGGCTGTCAAGGCAGTTGACGATCTCCGCTGAATAATCGTATCGGCCCCGCTGACTCGATGACATTCCTCCTCGACGAAATTTTGCGAGCGCAGGGTGACACTCAGCGTCGCTCACTCGCTGCGGTGACGTGACCTAAACTCTCTCTCGAAAGAGGTTGCGCGCGGGTCCCGGCCGTGGCACATGCATTGTACGCGTTCGTTGCGAGTCTTCCTAAGGGTTGGGAGAGGGCATGAGCGACGGCACGGCAGACCGGCCGAATCGGACGATCGAGGCATTCGACGCCGAAACGCTGGAGGCGCGGCTCAAAGAGTCTGCGCGACTTCTGGCCGGTGCCTACGGCGTGGACCGGCTGGAGCTGAAGCACCTCGCGCGCGTTCTAACGGGCTGCTCGCTGCTCCTGACCGACGTGTACTCGGAAGAGCGGATCGCGCGGATCATGCAGTCGGACCGGTCCCTGCTCTCGTCGATCGTTGGCCAGCTCATCGAAGAGCAGCGGCGCGGCGGCGGGGAGGTCTTCTACCGAATCCGTCGGCTGCCCGACGACGTGCGCGTCGTCGCCGACAAGGCGCTGTTCGATTTTGGATTCTTGGGCCTGCGCAAGGTCAAGGGGTACGAGCTGGGCGAGCTCGGCGCCCGCGCCTATCGCGCCGCGGGAGAGGCGCTGGAGCTCCTCGCCGAGGATCGCCGGTTGCGGGAGTTCTTCCGGCACAACAAGCTCCTCATGCTGCCTCTCGAGGACGAGGTCGGTTTCCTGCGGCAGTGCGCCGATCGCTTCCCGCTCTACGCCGAAATCCTCCGCACGGTTCACGGGGACCCGCCGACGCCCACCCCTCTCGGCCACGATCTCTCGACCCGCGTTCCCTTGATGGCGGCCGTCGCCGACGCGGTCGTCGGAGAGGCGGGGCCCTTGGCCGCGGCACCGGCCACCGACTACCTCGAAGCCGCGCGCGGCGACGCCGATCGCGGCTCGCTCTTCTCGCGCAACGAGCTGCTCTCGGCCTATGAGCGCATGGTGCTGTTCGCGTCCCTCGACATCGCAAAACTCCGCGACGCGCTGAACGCGATCGTCGTCGACCAGGAGCGCGCGGTCGCAGCGCTCTGCGACGAGTTCACGCTGTGCGCGTCCGGGACGCGCGACCTCCGGAAACCCCCGGGGTATTTCCTCGTCGGTCCGACGGGGGTGGGCAAGAACCACCTCGTCGAGAGCCTCGGGCGCGTCCTCGAGGCGACCTGGCGAGTCGAGATCCCGAGCCTGACCATCGAGGGGCCGAACTACACGTACCCCTCCGACATCAACGAGCTGCGCGGCGCCACGCGCGGATTCATCCGCTCCGACGAGGAAGGCCTGCTGTCGGCCTTTCACGAGCGGGCGGCGAAGGCGCCGGTTTCGATCATCCTGGTGGACGAGGTGGAGAAAGCGCACGCTCAGCTCCGCACGTTCTTCCTGTCGATCCTGGACCGCGGGACGACGACGGACAACAAGGGGCGCGTGCTCAACTTCGCGAACGCCATCGTCTTTTTCACCTCGAACTTGGGGTACAGCGAGAGGGAGCAAAGGGGGTCCGCGATCGGCTACGGCGACGACGCATCTCGGCGCAGCGGGGCGGACGCCGACGCGCGGTCGGACGTGCGCCGCACCCTCTCTCCTGAGTTCATGAACCGGGTCCGGATGATCTATTTCGACCGCTTGACCGAGGCGAGTGCCGAGCGGATCCTCGATCTGGAGTTCGATCGGATCGCCCGCCGATATCTCGAGGTGCACGATCTGACGCTCGTGCTCGATCCTTTCGCCCGGCGCGAGCTTCTGGCCCGCGGCTTCTCGCCGTCGCTCGGCGCTCGCCGGCTGGCGGAGACGCTCGAAGCTGTCTGCAACGTCGCGATCTCGCACCGCATCCGCCGGGACGACCGCCGCGGCCCGACCGACCGTGAGGCGCTGGTCGCGTGGCTGCGCGATCTGCGGGAGGGGGACCGGCCGTTCGATCCCAACGAGGTGCGCCGCGAGGTCTTGGCCCACGTCCGGGCGCGCTTGGACTACGCCGGACTGCGAATCAGCTTCCGGGACGGCGGATTCGTCTACGAGCCCGAGGGCCCGCGCGGGTGACGACCGCCTCCCTTCTCGACGAGCTCTGCGGGCTCCTCCGCAGGACCTACGCTCTCGAAGCGCCGCTTCTCCCGATCGGACGGTACGTGATCGGCGACCGGGGGCTGAGGGAGCTCTATCCTCGCGGCGGGGAGGAGGCACGATCCGCGGCGGGGGCGGGAGCGCGGCTCCTCATCCGCGACGCCGAGGACTGCGTCCGCGCTTGCATCTACTATCCGGACGCGATGATCCAGCATCTCGAGGCCCGGCCACCGCAGCACGGGCTCGACGACGACAACGTCGACGCGTTCGCCGTGCTGGTCGAGGAGCTGGATCATCTCTTGGTCGCCGCCGAGCGGGCGCACGCCGGGCGCGGCGTCTCGCTTCTCGAGCTGGAGATCCAGGCCAACGTCAGCAAGGACCTCGTGCTGTCGCGCTTCCTCGCGCCGGGTGGACGGCGGCTTCCGCGCTCGCGCCGCATCTGGCTTCGCCACCATCTGTTCCATGGACGCGAGTACTGCGATGCCGATTCGGGAGCGCGCCGACGCTACGACGACGCCTCGCGCGTGGCGCTCCGCTTCTTGCAATCTCTGGATCCGACGTCCCCGGCGCGCCGACTGGACAAGCTCCGCAGATTTCACCGCGCGACACTGGCCGATAAGCTGGAGATGACCGCCCGCTCGTGAACGGGCTGAGCCCCGATCAGCTCGCCGGAGTGGCCGCCTTGAGGTCCGAGGGCTTGGTGACGCCCTTGCCGTCCTTGTCGCGGCGCCCCATCTCTCCAGCGGTGGCCAGCTTGGCGGCCTCGTCGAAGAGCGTCAGCGCCTTTTGGACCTGCGCGTCGCCCTCGACGAGAATCTTGCTCTCCGCTTCGGCCCCCCATTTTACGCGGCCGATCTGCGAGCGCAGGCGAAGCTCGATGCCCTTCCGGGCGCCGTCGAACGTCGGCCCGTCGTACTTGACGTTGCGTGTGGCGAGGAACGCCTGGAAATCCTTGAGGACCGCATCGTTGATCGGGAAGCCCGGTTTGAGATCCGGGTGCGAGGCGGCGAAGCGCACGGCGTAGTCGAAAAGGAGATTCTCGCGGCGCAGCCGGGAGAGGAATGCCGGCTCGCGCTCGGCCCGCACGACGTAGTCCGGCGTGATGCCCCCTCCGCCGTAAACCGTACGGCCTGCGTCCGTCCGGCGCACTTCGCGGCCGGCGGAGTCCGGATCGGCCGTCGCGCGCGCGTCGTCGTCCTCGAGCTCGGCGTCGAGGAAGTAGTCGTCGAGATTCGAGTAGTCGCGCTGAATGAGGCGTCCCGACGGCGTGTAGTACTTCGCCGTCGTGAGCGCGAGGGCGCCGCCGTCGCGCAACGGGATCACACGCTGTACGAGCCCCTTGCCAAAGGTCGTCTCGCCGACGACGAGGCCGCGGTCGTGATCCTGGATGCATCCGGAGACGATCTCGCTCGCCGACGCCGAATTCCGGTCGACGAGCACGACGAGCGCGGCGGCCGTCCGATTGTCGCCTTTCGCCGTGTAATCCTGATCCGAGCCGGCGATGCGCCCGCGCGTGTACACCACGAGCTTACCTTCGGGTATGAACCGGCTTGCCACGCCGACGGCCTGGTCGAGCAAGCCACCCGGATTGCTGCGCAGGTCGAGGATCAAGCGCTCCATGCCCTGGGCTTTGAGCTTGTCGAGGCTCTCGTCCAGCTCGTTCGTCGTCGTGCTCGTGAAGCTCGAGATGCGGACGAGGCCGATCCCGGGTTGGACCATGTAGGCGTGCGCCACGCTATGCGTCGGGATCTCGTCCCTCACGATCGTCACGTCGAAGCTCGCGCTTTCTCCGGCGCGCTGGACCGTGATCGTCACCTTCGTACCCTTCTCGCCCTTGAGCTTCCGAACGGCCTCCTGGACCGTCAGCCCGATGGTGTCCTGTCCCTCGATCTTGGCGATGACGTCACCGGGCTGCAGGCCGGCCTTCGCCGCCGGCGTCCCGTCGATCGGCGCGATGATGGTCAGAGGCTGGTCGGGGCCGCGCTTGTTGATTTGTATTCCGAGTCCGTAAAACATGCCGCGCTGCTCGTCGCGCATCTCCGAGAACGCTTCCTTGTTCAAATAATTGCTGTGCGGGTCGAGGGTGTGGAGCATCCCCTGGATCGCATCCTCGACGAGGTCTTCGGAGCTGGCCTTGCTCACCGAGTTGTCTTCGACGAGCGCCAGGATCCGGCCGAACGTACGCACCTGGGACGCGGACTTGTCGGCTTCCGCTTCGGCGCCGCTCGGCACCAGTCCGCCCAAGACACAGGCTCCACCGAGAAACAAAATCGTAAAGCCTGCGGTGCCTCGCGCAGATCGGCTCATGGCGTGCTCCTCGGCGATGCGGAGAGTCACCAAAGTATAAGGTGAGGGTGCCCCGGCGGCAACGAACGGACTTGTAAACATGTTGCTGTGGGCGTTTTCTTGACACCCCCGGAAGCGGCGCGTAGCCTCTCCTGCGTGTTCGGTTCCATCGGCGGCCCCGAGGTCATTCTCCTCTTCATCGTGGCGCTGCTCCTTTTCGGACCCCGACGGCTCCCGGAGATCGGCCGCACCCTCGGCAAGACGGTCGCGGACTTCAGAAGGGCCACGCAGGAGTTCCGCGCGAACCTCGAGCGCGAGGTCCGCATGGAGGAGCTCAAAGAGACGATGCGGCCGATCGAGGAAGCGCCGCGTCCGGAGACGCTCGCCCGCGGGATGCTGCTGGATGTGACGAAGCGGGAGACTCCCGCGTCGCCCGAGGGAGCCGCGCCCGCCCCCAACCCGGCCGACCCTTCCGACGTCGATGGCGGACCCGGCACCGTCCACTGAGCGCAGCATGAGCTTCCTGGAGCACCTCGACGAGCTGAGGTCGAGGCTGTTCCGCGTCGCGATCGTGTTCGTGGTCCTGCTGGCGATCTGCTGGCTCGTCAGCGATCGCATCCTGGCCTTCTTGGTCAAGCCGATTCGCGAGCACTTGTTCAACGGCGGCGAGATCATCTTCATCTCGCTGACCGAGCCGTTCATGGTGTACATGAAGGCCTCCGCCATCGCCGCGCTCTTCCTCGCGGCCCCGTACATGCTCTGGCAGTTCTGGGGATTCGTCGCTCCGGGGCTTTACAAGACGGAGCGCCGGGCCGCGGCGATCTTCATCGTGGTCGGGACCGTCCTGTTCGTTCTCGGGGGGGGGTTCGGGTACTACGTGGCGCTCCCCATGACCGCGCAATGGCTGATCGGCTTGGGCTCCCAGTTCAAGGCGCAGCTGACGCTCGAGTCGGCGTTCGAATTCGAGAATCGGATGATCCTGGGCGCCGGGGCCGTCTTCGAGATGCCCGTGTTGATCCTCGTTCTCTCGCGCTTCGGGATCGTCACCCCCGGCTTCCTCATGCGGCACTTCCGGATCGCGATCATGGTCATCGCGATCGCCGCCGCCGTCATCACGCCCTCGGGGGACGCGCTGACGATGACCGTGTTCGCGCTCCCGATGGTGGGCCTCTACCTTCTCGGAGTCGGCTTCGCGTGGCTGGCCGCGCGGCCCGCCAAGGAAAGGCCGGCCTCGTCCTGAGCGAGAGTGCCTGGCCCCCGCCCCCTCCCGGCTTCGTGCTGCGCCCCGAAAGCCGCGCCGCGCTGTACGTCGCGGCGTCCCTCGAAGCGGAGGCCAGCGCGCGCGGCCTCGAGAGCTGGGAGGGGTGGGAGCGCGCGCTCGCCGTCGGAGCGTCGGGCAGCGGCCGCGGCGCGAGCGCGGTGATCGCGGGCCGGTCGGGACCGCGATGGAGGTTGAAGGCGTTGCGCCGCGGCGGTCTCCCGGCGCGCGTCGGACTCGATCGCTATCCGAGCTCGGGCCGGCTCGTCGCGATCCTCTCCGCGACCGTCGAAGCTGCCGCGCGCGGAGTGCCGACCGGCCGTCCCGTCGCGCTGATCATCGACGAGGGCGGTCCGCGCGGGGCCGCGCGCGGAGCGCTCGCAGTCGAGGAGATAGAAGGATCGGAAGATCTCGCGGAGCGGGTCGTCCGCCGGGAGGCGACCCGAGAGGATCTGGTGGCGACGCTTCGCGCGGTGCGATCGATGCACGACCTCGGCGTTCGCCACCCTGACCTGAACTTGGGGAACGTCCTTCTTCGCTCGCGCAGCGAGGAGCTTCCCGAGGTGTTCCTGATCGATTTCGACCGCGCCACGTTTGCCGAAGGACCGCTCGCGTTTTCCGCGCGCCAAGCGGCCGTCCGCCGTCTGGAGCGCTCATGCGCCAAGCTGACGGGAGATGCCGGTCCGATGGGCCCCGGCACCGAAGACCTCTGGTACGACCTCTATGCCGAAGGAGATTCCGAGCTTTCGCGGCGATTCTCGAGCGGGCGCGCCGCGGGGCGATGGGCACTCCTCGCTCACAGCCTTGGGTGGAGGCGGCCCACGCCATGAATCAGCCGCCACGCCTGGCGAGGCTCAAGGAGATGGTGGAGCGGTTTCCCCACGATCCTCGGGCACGGTACTTCCTCGCGCACGAGCTGTTCCGCGTCGAGGACTGGGAAGGGGCCGCCGAGCACTACGACGCCTACGTGAATCTCGGTCCTGGAGACGAAGGCGCGGCGCTCAAGAATCTCGGGCTGTGCTACGAGCGGCTCGGGCGGCGCGAAGCCGCGACGGCGGCCTATCGAGAGGGGATCGATCGCGCGCTGTCCAACGGTCACGAAGGGCTCGCCTCGGAGATCCGGTTCCTCCTCGAATCGCTCGAAAGCTGACGAGCTCCTAGCTCGCCGCCTCTTCCCGCGGCCTTGCCAAGATCTCCCGGATCGCTTCGGTGACAGCGTCGCCCGTCAGGCCGTCGAACCTCTGGGTCGAGCGATCCTTCGACTTGAATCCGGTGTAGGCGCTCCCGGGAGGCGAGAGGGCGGCGAACGGGACGTTCCACGGCGTGTTGACGACGGGATCGGTCGGGCCGTAGAGCCCGACGACCGGACACCCGACGCCGCACGCGAGGTGGAGCGGTCCGGAATCGCCGCCCACGAAGACGCGGGCTCCCGTCAGGAGTGCGGCGAGCACTTTGAGAGAGGTCGCGGGCGCGCGCTCGGCGTTCCCGGCCGAGGCGGCGACGACGCTGTCCGCGTCACTCTCCTCTCCCGGGCCGCAGACGACGATCGACGCGATGCCGTGCGCGGCGAGGGCTGCCGCCGCCGCGCCGAAGAGGGGAGCCGGCGGTTTCTTGTAGGCCTGTCGTTGCGATGCTCCCGGATTGAGCACGGCGTACGCCCCGCCGGCGAGGGACGACGTGATCGACGATGCGTTCTGGGCTTCGGCCGCCGTGATGACGATCCCCGCGTCAGGGATCGGGCGCACGCGCAGTCCCAGCGCCCGGACGAGCTCGAGGTTGCGGAGGAGGCGCGGTGTCCGACGGTCGCCCGCCGGCACGCGGTGGGTGGTCAGCAGCCGATTCCCTTCCTTCTGCTGATGGCCGTCGTAGCCGAAGCGCACGCTGGCGCCCGAGAGCGCGCCGAGAAGTCCGGTTCGCAGGTCCCCGTGGAAATCGAGGACGAGCCCCGCGCGCAGCGCGCGCACGCGCGAGACGAGCCGCTTCACCAGGAGCGCGAGCTCGGGCCACGCCGGCGGACGGCGCGAGAGCGCGCGAAGCCTCGACCGTGGGATCCCGACGACCTCTTCGATCGCCGGGTGGCCCTCCAGGAGATCCGTCCACGGCTCCCACGCCACCCACGCGATCCGAGCCTCGGGGAGGCCTGACCGAACGAGCCGAACCGCTGGGAGCGTGCGAACGATGTCACCCATCGCTCCGAGCCTGAGGACGAGGATCCCGAGGCCGGCTCCCCGGGCCTCGATCGCCTCCTGCACTGGGGAGGGGAGCGCCGGCATCGCGCGGAGTATAGAGAGATCCTGTTGTTGACAAGTGAAGCGTCCGGTTCTGTTTGACAAGTGATCTGTCCGCTCGCCGCCTGCCGGCGGAACGGGGCCAAGCGGAGGGAGCCCGTAGGGCGACTGGAGCTTGGCTCCGTTCCCTTCACTGACGATTGAG
>JACXTT010005052.1_pt1 | contig 19302 bp, 12 predicted proteins | sample 9270951 | NCBI WGS metagenome assembly JACXTT01 (sample SAMN15532306, study PRJNA645909) | rock metagenome | isolation source: weathered quartz diorite | place: Puerto Rico | collected 2017-06-21 | reverse complement strand
GATGGGGCGCGCTACTCGGGTTTCCCGGTCGGGCGCGCTCGAACCGCGCATCGCGTTCCGGCCTCGCAGGTCGCCGGCGCAGGCGCGTTCGCGCGGCACCGTCGCTGCCATCCTGGAGGCCGCGACTCGGGTTTTCGCGACCCGGGGCTACGCCGCGACGACCACCAACCACATCGCCGAATGCGCCGGAGTCTCCATCGGCTCGCTCTACGAGTACTTCGCCGGCAAGGACGCCATTCTGGTCGCGTTGGCGGAGGCGCACCTCGAAGAGGTGCAGCGCGTCCTGCGCGAGGCCATGAGCGGGTTGCCGGACGCGCCCGGCGATCTCGAGGCGACGGTACGTACGGTGGTGTGCGCGGCCGTGAAGGTCCACGCAGTGGACCCGGATCTCCATCGCGTTCTCTCGGAGGAGTCGAGTCGCTCGCCCCGTCTGCGGAGCTTGATGGCGGCCCTCCAGCGGAACGCCATGCAGTGGTGGGAACGGCAGCTGCGCGCTCAGCCTGCGCTGGCGGCGCGCGATCCGGCCCTCGCGGCGGCCGTGGTCTTCGAGGTGATCGAATCGATTGCGCACCGGGTCGTGATCTACGGCGACCGTTCGATTTCGCTCGAGCGGTACGTCGAGGAGATCGTCGCGTTGGTTCTGGGCTACCTCCGCTCGCCCCGCTGATCCCGGCCGAGGCCCTCGTCATCCGGAGAACCCGCAGCGCGGGGACTTCGAGCCTTTCACCGGACCATAGATCTGCGCCGCAGGCCCCGTCGCCGCGGGTCTTCAAGCCGTCTTCAGCATGCGGGAGATCCACACCAGCAGCACGGCGCCTACGAACGCGACGATGATGGAGCCGATCAACCCGCCGCCAGGCCAGATCCCGAGGAGCCCGAAGATCCAGCCGCCAACGATCCCACCGAGAATTCCCAGAACGATGTCGACGACGACCCCGTAGCCGCCACCCCCCATGACCTGCCCGGCAAGCCAGCCCGCCACGAGGCCGACCAAAATCCAAGCGACGAATCCCATCGTGCCCTCCTCGTCGGCGCTTCGAGCCGACATTCCAGGTCCAGGCCTCCCGAGACCGGCTTGAATGCTACGCCCAGCCAGCGGCGGCGTGAAGACCAGCGAGTACGTCTCCTCTTCGGGTATCCCGAGCTGCGCGTACGGGAACCGGGCGAGCCTGTTGACAACACTCGGTTCCTGAGGGTGCTATCGGCTCCTCGACGAGCCAAGAGCGGACACCCCGATGGACGAGGAACGACGCCGCCTCGAAGAAGCCCGCAACCCGCATACGCACTGGCGCAGATGGGGTCCGTACCTTTCCGAACGTCAGTGGGGCACCGTCCGCGAGGACTACAGCGAGACGGGGGACGCCTGGAACTACCTGAACCACGACCAGGCGCGCTCCCGCGCCTACCGGTGGGGAGAGGACGGTCTCGCCGGGCTCTGCGACGACCAGCAGCGGCTCTGCTTTGCGCTCGCGCTCTGGAATCGCGCCGACCCGATCATCAAGGAACGTGCCTTCGGTCTCACGAACACCGAGGGCAACCACGGCGAGGACGTGAAGGAGTACTACTTCTACCTCGACTCCACGCCGACGCACTCCTATATGAAGTGGCTCTACAAGTACCCGCAGGCGGCGTACCCCTACGACGCCCTCGTCACGACCAACCGCCGCCGCCAGCGCCACGAGCCCGAGTACGAACTCCTCGACACGGGGATCTTCGCCGACGATCGGTACTTCGACGTGTTCGTCGAGTACGCCAAGGCGGCGCCCGAGGACATCCTCATCCGGCTCACGATCGCGAACCGCGGTCCCGCGCCGGCTTCGCTCGACCTCCTGCCGACCCTCTGGTTCCGGAACACCTGGTCCTGGGGTGACGGGGTCGAGCGCCCGACCCTCCGGCGTGGGCCGGCTCTCGATCCGGTCGGCGTCGTCGTAGCCCATCATGCCGACCTCGGCGACCGCTATCTCTACTGCGACGGCAATCCGACGCTGCTGTTCACCGAGAACGAGACGAATCGGCTCCGGATCTTCGGCCAGCCGAACACCGGGCAATGGCTCAAGGACGCGTTCGATCGCTATCTCGTCCACGGAGAGCGGAACGCCGTGAACCCGGAGGAGATCGGCACCAAGGCGGCGGCGCTCTACCAGCTCACGATCGAGGGGGGAGGGTCGGCCGAGCTCCGCCTGCGGCTCACGACGGCGCCACCCGCGACCGTGGCTCAGGCACCGTTGGGCGGATTCGCGGAGACCTTCGATGCCCGCCGGCGTGAGGCTGACGCATTCTATGCGTCGATCATTCCGCCCAAGGTCGGTGCCGATGCGGCACTGGTCTTCCGCCAGGCGCTCGCCGGAATGCTCTGGAGCAAGCAGTTCTACCACTACGACGTCGCGCGGTGGCTGCAGGAGCACGGGCTCGATCCGGTGAATCTCCGGGGCGCCGTCAGCCGCAACGCGGGCTGGCCGCACCTGGTGAACGCCCACGTGATCTCGATGCCCGACAAGTGGGAATACCCCTGGTACGCGGCCTGGGATCTCGCCTTCCACGTCCTCTCGCTCTCGCTCGTGGATCGGGACTTCGCGAAGCAGCAGCTCATGCTGGTGCTGGAGCAGGGCTACCTCCACCCGAGCGGTCAGATCCCGGCCTACGAGTGGAACTTCGGGGACGTGAATCCGCCCGTGCACGCGTGGGCGGCCTGGTCGCTGTATCAGGGCGAGAAGGGTCTCTCGGGCGGGCGCGGCGACGTCGAGTTCCTCACGGCCGTCTTCCAGAAGCTCCTCATGAACTTCACCTGGTGGGTGAACCGGAAGGATCCGCGCGGCGAGAACGTGTTCGAGGGTGGCTTCCTCGGCCTCGACAACATCGGCATCTTCGACCGCAGCGCACCGCTACCGACAGGGGGCCGGCTCGAGCAGGCGGATGGGACGGCCTGGATGGCCTTCTTCGCGCAGACGATGCTCCAGCTGAGCGTCGAGCTGGCGCTCCACGACCCGGTGTATCAGGACATCGCCGCCAAGTTCTACGAGCACTTTCTCTGGATTGCGGCGGCCATGGATCGCATCGGGCAGCAGCAGGACGAGCTCTGGGACGAGGGCGACGGATTCTTCTACGACGTGCTCCGTCTGCCCAACGGCCATGCCACGCGGCTCAAGGTGCGGTCGATGGTGGGCCTCCTTCCGCTCTGCGCGTCGACGGTGTTTCCAGCCGGGCTCGACGAACAGCTGCCGCACTTGTGGCGTCGCATCCGCGCCTTTACGCAGACGCATCCCATGCTGACGGCGAACATCGCGCCGCCCGGCCGGGTGGGCCAGCAGGGCCGTCACCTGCTGGCGCTCGTCACCGAAGAGAAGCTTCGCCGCATCCTCGGCTACATGCTCGACGAGCGGGAGTTCCTGAGCCCGTTCGGAATCCGGGCGCTCTCACGCTTCCATCGCGAGAACCCGTACACCTTCAGCGTCGACCGCACGGTCTACCGCGTCGACTACGAGCCCGCCGAGTCGAGCAGCGGACTCTTCGGAGGGAATTCGAACTGGCGCGGCCCCATCTGGTTCCCCGTGAACATGCTCCTGGTCCGCGCCCTCCTCACGCTGTACGCGTTCTACGGCAACGACTTCACCGTCGAATGTCCGACCGGATCGGGTGTCCGGATGACGCTCTTCGAGGTGGCGCGCGAGATCACCCAGCGGCTGGTTCGCATCTTTCTCCGGGACGAGCAGGGTGCCCGGCCCGTCCACGGCAGCGCTCCCCAGTTTCAGTCCGACCCCCACTGGCGCGATCTGATCCTCTTCTACGAGTACTTCCACGGCGACACGGGCGCCGGAGTGGGCGCGAGCCACCAGACCGGATGGACCGGCCTGGTCGCCAACCTGATCCAGGGCCTCGGCTGGCTCGACCCGGATCGGGTGATCGAAGACCTGTTCCGGACCGCGCTCGTCTACCACACCTCCGGGCAGACTTGACGTGCGCGGGCCGCGTTACCCCGCGCTCTACCAGATGAACACGCGGCTCACGCTGGCCGAGCTCGGCGCCCGCTTGGGTCGTCCGGCCATCCTCGACGACGTGCCGGACGCCACGCTCGATCGGCTGGCCGCGAGTGCCTTCGACTGGGTCTGGCCGCTGGGGATCTGGCAAACGGGCGATGCCGGCCGGCGGGTCTCGCTCACGCAGCCGGAGTGGCTCCGCGAGTACCGCGAGCTGGTTCCCGATTTCACGCTGGACGACGTGTGCGGCTCGCCGTTCGCGATCCGGGAATACGTCGTCCACCGCGACTTCGGAGGTCCGGAGGCGCTCGCCCGGTTCCGGCGACGGCTCGCGGACCGCGGGCTTCGGCTGATGCTCGACTTCGTCCCGAACCACACCGCGCTCGACCACGCGTGGGCGCGCGATCACTCCGAGTACTACGTTGCCGGTACTGACGAGGATCTCGCCCGCGAGCCGGGGAACTATTGTCGGGTCGATTCCGCCGCTGGCCGCGTCCTCGCCCATGGCCGCGATCCGTACTTCCCGGGCTGGCCGGACACGCTCCAGCTCAACTCCCGGCCCTCGGGCTTTCGTGCGGCCATGATCGAGGTGCTGTCCGACATCTCCCGGCAGTGCGACGGCGTGCGCTGCGACATGGCGATGCTCGTCCTCCCGGATGTCATCGCGCGCACCTGGGGTGATCGCGCCACTCCGGCCGACGGGACCCGAGCGGTCGACGCGAGCTTCTGGCCGGAGGCGATCGACGGGATCCGCCACCGGTCGCCGGACTTCGTCTTCGTGGCGGAAGCCTACTGGGACCTCGAGTGGACGCTCCAGCAGCAGGGATTCGACTACACGTACGACAAGCGCCTCTATGACCGACTGCGGTCACGCGACGCGGCGGCGGTCCGGGGGCATCTCCGCGCCGATCCCGAATTCCAACGCCGCTCGGTGCGGTTCCTCGAGAACCACGACGAGCCCCGCGCCGCGGCCGTATTTCCGCCGCCCATCGAGCAGGCGGCGGCGGTGATCGCATTCCTGGTGCCGGGTCTCCGCTTCGTTCACGAGGGACAGCGTTCCGGGCGACGGCTCCGCACCTCGAACCACTGCCGGCGGCGAGCGCCAGAACCCGTCGACCGCGAGATCGAGGAATTCTACGATCGCCTTCTTGCGGCTGTGGGAAGACCGGAAGCTCGCGACGGCGAGTGGACGCTGATCGAGCCTCTTCCTGCGTGGGACGGCAATCCGAGTGCGGACCGATTCGTCGCGTGTACCTGGCGCAATGATGCAGCCCGGCTGGTGGTGGCGGTGAACTGCGGGGATGCGCGCGCCCAGTGCTACATCCGGCTTCCCTTCCGGGGGGTCCATGGGCGTTGTCTCCTGCGCGATCTGGTGAACCCGGGCATCGAGTACGAGCGGGACGAGGGGGAGCTCGCGACGCGGGGACTCTATCTCGACGTCGGGCCCTGGGAGCATCACGTGTTCGAGATGGTGTCGAGCTGATGCGCACAGACCGAGCGAAACAGCTTGACAGGGACGTCGTCTGACCCGTAGGTCCTGGGAGCACGGAGGACTGAGTGATGCGCGACGTCCTCGATGATGTCACCACGAGCGCCTCGTGGCGCGTGCCGTGGACCCGGCTGCTCCCGCTCCACGGGTCTGGCGCGCTGGCGCTGCTCGCCCTGCTCCAGGCACAGACGGCCGGTGCGGTCGGGGACTGCGGCCCGGCCATGCAGGCTTGCACTCTTACCGCGCAGGTCTTCTGCGGAGACGTGCGCCTCGAAGGCTGCCTCAATGTCTGCTGCCCCGACGCGGGGTGCTGCAAATCCTACGACAACATCGGCATCAACGGTGCGCAGTGCTGCCCGAGCGACCCCGACTTCGACTCCGCCTGCTCCCCCGGGTGCGTGTACACGTGCAAGCGCCCGTGCGGCCCGCAAAAATGCTGCTCTACAGTCCAGAACGAAACATGCATCCCGGCCGCAGACGCGGACGCCGACGGGACCTGCTGCGCAGCGGTGCACGTGTGCGGCAACAACTGCTGCGAGACGGGCGAGGTCTGCATTCCCTCCTCCGCGAGCGGCGACCAGACGTGCTGCCCGCCCGAGCAGACGTGCAATGGAAAATGCTGCGGGAGTGGCGAAGTCTGCCAAGAGGGGACATGCTGCCCTTCCGCGCAAGCGTGTGGCATCGACAGCTGCTGCGATGCAGGCGAATCGTGCATCGGGTTGGGTACGTGTTGCCCCCCAGCGCAGGTCTGCGGCGCGAGCTGCTGTACGACCGACCAGCGGTGCCGCAATCACAAGAAGAGGCACGTCTGCAAGCGCAAGAAGAAGAGGAAGGGGAAGTAGGTGCGTGCAGGGCCTGAGCGAGACGCCCGCGACACTGCCGTGAGGCGACGAGTCGTTCCGACTCGTCCTAGATCTCGCCCGAGGTCAGCTGCCCGATGAGCCCGGACAATGCGGCCCGTACCGAGTCGACGGTGTACGGGTCGTCAGGATGCGGCTGGCCGCCCTCCTGCTCGAAGTGCGGTGGCTCTGCATTCACCCGTCCCCACTCCTCGTCGGCCTGTCGGACGAGATCCTTCAACTGGTAGTCGGAGTCTAGGACTCGCTGCACGTACGCCGCCAGGACGACCAGCGGTTGTTCCGGATTGGCCAGAAGAAGATCGCTCTCGCTGACGCCACGCCGCAGGACCAGCCGGAGACACTCTCCCGAATCCGTCAGGTGCCGTCGTAGCAGGTCTTCCAGCTCTGCCTCGGCCTGTCGCTTGAGTGTGACCAGCGACGCGCCCTTCATGGCGCCGGGGCCAGCCAGCCGTCCGATGGCCTCGCTCAGGGTGAACGTGCGGCCCTGGCGGATCTCTCGCTCGAGCTCGGCGTCTGCTTCCGAACGCTGCTTGTCGTCGCCCATGCGCGTGGCGCAGAGATTCACCCACGTGATGGCCACAACGACGAGGGCGACACAACCTGCATTCACGATCGGGAGCGGCGGGGCATTCGCGCGAGGGAGCCTCCCCATACGCGCGGCCTAGGTCAGCGCGTCGCGGCTGACGAGCCTAGGCTACCTCACCGGATTGTCGGTTGAGCGGGCCTCCACTGCTTCTCGAACGCAGCGGGCGGCACCCCTATACTGCCGAGCTTGTGGCGGTGCGATTCAGCAGCCGGCCAGCGATCAGCATCATGCCATCCGGGGGCTCGATCGATACGCCGACGAGGGTGCGCTGGCTCACGATCGCGCTCGGGGCGATCGTCGCGTTCGTGGGATGCGGTGTGCCCGCTCGCCAGCACCGCGCTCCGCTGGAGCCGGCGATCGCCGAACGAGTCGTGCAGTATGGACCCGCCGCCAGAGCGCGGCTCGCCCCGTACTTCGCCACCGCCGGCATCGCCTACCCGCCCGAGCGCTTCGTGCTGATCGGATTCAAGTTCGAACGGGAGCTCCACCTCCTCGCATCGGGCTCCGGGCGCGGCCTCACCTTCATCCGGTCCTATCCGATCCTCGGGGCGAGCGGGACACTCGGGCCGAAGCTCCGTGAGGGCGATGAGCAGGTGCCGGAGGGCGTGTACGCCATCGTCTATGTGAACCCGAACAGCGTGGCCCATCTCTCCCTCGCGCTCAGCTATCCCAACGACTACGACCGCGCGCGCGCGGCGGACGACGGTCGGGACACGCTCGGTGGCGACATCATGATCCACGGCGGGTCGACGTCGCACGGATGCCTGGCGATCGGCGACGAGGCGGTGGAGGATCTGTTCGTATTGGCCGCCGACGCGGGCTGGGAAGACGCCGTCGTCTTGGTGAGTCCGGTCGACTTCCGGAAACGCGAGCTGCGTCCAGATTGGGCACAGCCGCCGTGGGTCGAGGACCTCTACCGCCGGCTGCGCGTCGATCTCGACGGCGTTCCCGGGGATCCCATGGGTACGGCCGACGGCGTCACCGTCGTCGACGCGCCGGGAGGGGACGACGCCGTTGCGCCCTGATCCTTGAACGCGCTTCGCGGCGTGGAGGCGGTCGCGGCGCGCGAGGCCACGCGGTTCGCGGGATCGCTGGACCGGCTGGCTTCGGGCCCTGGTAGACCTCGCGGGAAATCTCGGCGGGCCGTCGTGCCGTCGCTCGTCACGGAAGGTCTGCGGGCAGAAACGCGATCGCGGCAAGGTACCCCGCTCGAAAACTCCATCATCCGACGTCCGTCACAGTGACAGGCGGTCACGCACGCCCAAAAGCGGCAAGGTCGAGCGCGTGGGCTGGCCGACGTTCCCTGCCGTGGCCATGTCAGTGCAGAGGGCCCACGCCTCAGAGGCACCCGACCCCCGCCTGCGCATCGTTGACCCGCTTGCGCATCGTCGCATCACAGGCCGGCGTGAGCTTGGTCGCGAGATGGTCGGTCAGGGTCTGTGCCCTCTCTGGGGGCGGTGTGTGTGCCATGCGACGACCCCCTGATTCGGACCGCGCAACGGGTAACCTGCGGGGCCGCTACCTCGGCACGCTCGAACGTGTCAAGCGACAATGAGGGAGAGGAACCGAAGCTGAGGAATATCCTAGATTGCACGGCCTGGGGCTTCGTTCTCAGCCCGATCGAGCACTACGCCTCGCCGACGCGAGGCGATCGGATCTGCAACCTTCAGGCTCCTCCCGGGCAGCTGAGCGTGCGCCGGAGGTCGGCCGTATCGGCCTTGATGGCGTCGGCCTCGGCCGCGAGCGGCTCGCGGACATCGGGTGGCGCCTTCTTCCGGGCGGTGAGGCCGCGCAACCGATGGCTGTATTGCATGAGCTGCCGGATCACCGGCTTCAGCCGCGACTTCGCGTGCTTCTTGGCACCGGCGCAGAAGCCGTCCGCCGCCTGCGTGCGGTCGAGTGCCTTTCCGAGGGCCTGATCGAGCTTCGGCCGAAGATCGCCGAGCAGGGTCGCCGCTGCCGTCGACGCGCGGAGCGTCTCCAGCCGGCAGCGGACCGATGCGAAGGTCGGCCCGTCGGGCACGGCGGCGCAGCCCGGCAGCGTCGTGGTGGTCGTCGGTGCGGGCGGGCGGATCGTCGAGCTCGTGGACGTCGAGGAGATGGTCGAGGTCGTCGTCGTGGTGGAGGTCGGTGGCGGTGCGCACACGGCCGCGTCGTGTCGAACGAACTGCCATTCGGACGTCCCCGCGACACCCGCCTGGCCGGTCAAGTCCCCCCAGGTGATCTCCGAGCCGGCGCCCGGCACCGCGAAGGTCGTGCCGGTGAGCGCCAGGACGCTGTCGTAGAACACCTGCACCTCCCCCGTGCCGCCGACCTCGATCTGGTACGTGTGGAACGCGTCGGTGTCGACCGCGACGCTCGGACCCTTGGTCGAGGCGTCCGCGAGCAGAAAGATCTCGTCGGGCGCGATGAACAGGTCGTTCCCGAGATCCTGGTGGAAGAAGCCGATGCCTGCCGGTCCCCGAATTCCGCCCGCCGTGCCCCCCGGCGCCAGCCGGAGGCGGGCGCGGATCACGAGTGGATCGGGAACGCTGAGGAGTGGCGCCGTCTGGCTGAACCCGAGGATCTCGTTCGCACCCGACGCGAGCGAGAGCACCCCGGACGCGAGGACCGGATCGGCGGCCGCGGTGTCGAAGATCGTCCACGCCGGGCAGACCTGGTCGGGCAGCATGCTCGACGACACGTCCCACTCCGCGGTGAACGTCGGCGCGCCCGTGCACGGGCCGAACTCGGACGTGCTGTGGTCTGCGCCGATCGCGGTCGCGGTGAGGATCGTGCCGAACGCGACCGGCGGCGCCAACGTCACCGTGAAGCTCGCGTGCCCGCTCGCGTCGGACGTCACCTCGTCGTTGGCGCCGACGAAGCGCTGGCCTACGCCGTTGCCGGATGGATCACAGGCGTCGCTCGAGAAGACCTCGACCCGGAAGGTCGTGCTCGGCGCCGCATCGAGCGTTCCCTGGACGCTCGTCCCACCCGGAAAGACGCCTGCAGCGAGCACGGGAGCCGGGGCCGTCGAGGAGAGGTCGATGCCGGGCCCGCCGTTCGCGAAGATCGAGTTGCCGCTGATCAAGCAGCCCGGGCGATCGGACGAAACCAGGATCCCGGCGCTTCCGTTGTGCGCGACGACGTTCCCCTCCCCCGGCATCGTCCCGCCGATCGTGAGGGGGCAGAAGTCGGCCACGATCCCGGACTGGCCGTTCCCGAGCGCGCTCGTTCCGTCGACCTCGGTCCCGACCAAGTTCCCCTGCACGACGCTGTTCGCGCTGAAGTGGCCGAGCTGGATGCCGTCAACGGTGTTTCCCGAGACGACGTTGCCCGCGCCGGGGGCGGAGCCCCCGATCGTGAGGACGAGGTGGTCGTTCCCCGCCCCGAAGCTCGTGATGCCGTTGAAGTTCGGGACCGGCGCCGTGCCCGTCTTGTCGGTGCCGATCAGGTTCCCCTGGATCGTGGCGTTGATCGACGAGTCCAGGTTGGCCCGCACCTCGATGCCAGAGCCGCCGTTTCCGGAGATCAGGTTCCGCGCGGCCGGGGTCGTCCCGCCGGCGGTGAAGGTGAGGCCGCCACTTTGGACGAACATCGTGATGCCGGGGGCGCCGCCGAAGGTCTTCGCGACGGTTCCGGTGACGTCGGTGCCGATGAAGTTGCCCTCGATGAGGGTCGTGCCCGACCCGAGGCCGATGACCTCGGAGTGGCAGCCGTTGATCACGAGGCCGCGGATCGTGGTCGTGCCGCCATCGAGCGCGAAGAAGCAATGGAACGAGCCCGATCCGTCGAGCTCGATCGTCGGCGTGGCATTCAGCGCGCCGGTCACATTCGTGTTCGGCTGCGAGCCCGCCTGGGTGAAGCCGTCGATCGTCACGGGGGCCACGAGGAACGGGATGTCGCTCCCGCCCTCCGACCCCCCGACGACGTGGATCGTGTGGACCCCGCTCCCCGGGATGTCAAAGGCGATCGTGTCGGCGTCGGGATGTGCGTTCGCCTCCTCGATCGCCGCACGGAGCGTGCACCCGCCGCTGGTCGCGATGCACATGCCGTCGCCAGCGCTGGTGTCCGATCCGTCACCCGTCGAGTCGACGGTGAAGGTGGCCGCCAGGGCCGGGCCCCCGAGCATGGTGACGACCCCCAGGCCCACCGCGAAGCCTCGAAGCATGTGCGTCGCCCTCCCTAGACCCACGGCGCTGCTTCCACGGAGCATCGGTATCCGCCGGTAGGCAGGCGACGTCGGCGTTGCCCGGATCCACGGCGAGGTCATTCAGGATGCCGAATCGGGGGCTATCTGGCCGGAACCACGGTGCCGGCCGTTTCCTTGGGTCTCAGGCCGGAACCATGGCTCGCACAATGCAGGTCAACGCGTCAACGACTTTCTGCCCGCCACACCGGTCGCTCCGGTGGCGACCCGAGAGCTGTTCGGGCATCGCACCGCCTCGTCACTCGTCGACCAGCCGACCAAGTCGATTGATCAGCCCGGGGTCGCGCCGAGTGCGGGGAAGAGTCGTTCCGTGTTGGACCGCAGCGCTTCGGTCAACGAGCCGGGGGCCTCGCCCGCGGCTTCGAGGCGTTCCACCGCCATGGCAGCGACGAACTCCGGCGTGAACGGATAGTCACTGCCGTAATGGAGATGCTCGAGCGTCGTGATGGTCAACAATGCATCGAGCTGACGCGGCACCGGGAAGCCCGCCAGGTCGTAGTGGAGTCGCGCGATGTCGCGGAGCACGTCGACGGAGGTGTCGACCTCGAGCAGTCGCGAGAAGGCGCTGACCCGGTCGACGATCGTCGGGAGCGTCGCTCCGGCGTGCGGGATGAGGAACTCGATGTCGGTGTGACGCGCGACGGTGCCGCCCAGGACCAGGTCCACCACGGCGCGGGTCGTGTCGAAGAAGAACTCGAGCATCGGTCGGGGCCGTCCGAGCGACGTGCGCTCCCAACACGCCGGCGACGTCGGGTGGATGAACACCCGCCCCTTCCGACGGTTCAACTCCCGGAACACCGGCTGCCACGAGGGAGCACCGAGGTAGGTGCCGGCCACGTTGGTGAGCAAAACGAATCCGTCCACGTCGAGGTGATCGCAGCAGTAGGCGATCTCGGCCATGGCGGCATCGACGTCGGGCAGCGGCAACGAGGCGAACAGCCCGAACCGCCCCGGATGGTCCACCACGGCGCGCCGACCGATCTCGTTCATCTCGCGAGCGAGAAGCTGAGCGGCCTTCTCGTTGCCGAAGTAGACGCCGGGCGACGAGATCGACAGGAGTGACGTGGCGATGCCCAGGCGGTCCATCGCGTCCACGTGTTCCTGGACCGACCAGGCCGGCACGTGCGGGAAGCCGTCGGGCCGATCGTGACCCGCCGCGAGCAACGCGGCCCGGTAGGGGTCCGGGAGGTAGTGGGCGTGGACGTCGATCTTGTTCGACACGTTCACGCGTCGAGGGACCTCACCCAGTCGAGCAGCGTATCGACGTAGAGGTCGGGCCTGTCGGCGTGCATCGAGTGGCCCACGTCGGGGAACGAGCGGTACTCGACGGGCACGCCGGCGGCCCGCAGGAGATCCTGCACCCGCTGGGCCTGCTGGTCGGACATGGCGCCGAACAGGAAGCCCGTCGCGTCGTTGGCGATCCGCAGGTGGTGCGTGAGCAACACCGGGACCTTCACGCTGCGCAGCATCCGCTCGTGATCACATGACGCCGCCACGCCTCCCGTCCAGAAGGATCGGCCCCACTCGGGGTCGTACTCCTTGAGGTTCTGGGGAGGTTCTTCCGGGACCGGGATGCCCTTCATCCACTCGGGCAGGCGCTCCGGGGCGGCTTCACGCATGGCGTCCCACGCCCCGATGGACCACTGGTCGCCCAGATAGGTGCTCCACAGGTCGAATATCGGGCCGATGCACTGGCGGATGCCTGGCCCCACGGCCGGCCGGACCTCGGAGGCGAACAGCGGTGGATCCTCGTACAACGCCGCGACGACCTGCCCGGGCTTGGCGTACGCCGACAACCAGGCAGCGAGGACGCCGCCGGAGGAGAGCCCGCTCACGTACGTGCGCCGTCCGATGACCGTGTCGATGAAACGGACCAGGTCGTTGCCCATGTTGTCGAGCGTGTACCGACCCGGGGTGCGGGTGCTCCGGCCCTGGCCCCGCAGATCCACGGCGAACACCTCGAAGTGCTCGGCGAGCCGGGGCATGACGGCTTCGTAGCCCCACCAGGACTCGGTCTGCCCGGGGATGAGCAGCAGCGCTGGCAACGACGCGTCGCCGAGGGTGGCGTAGTTCATCTGCACTTCGCCGAGGTCGATGAGTCGCTCGGGGATCTCGTGGGCGACGTACGTCTCGTCGGGGTTGTGGGGGCCGTAGCGAGCCCGATGCTTCGTCATCCGGCCTCTCTCCGTGGATCGGTGGACGGGCGTGGGCGCTTCCGACATTGGAGGCGTGCCGACTGCCCCGGCGGCCGTCTGATCACCCGATCAGCGTACCGTCAACACCCTGCTCGTGTGATCAGGAACAGCCGCCGGCTTTCCGATGTCGATCCCGCTCGCCCTCGATCGACTAGCCGACATGAAGGAGACGAGACCATGAAGTACCTCTGCCTGGCCTACTACGACGAGAAGAAGTTCGAGACCCTGACCGTGGCCGACCTCGCCGCGATCGGCCGCGAGTGCCGGCCTCTCGACGAGGAGCTGCAACGCAGCGGCCATCTGCTGGAGGTCGGCTCGCTCGGCGCCACCAAGGACTCCGTGAGCCTGCGACCGCGCAACGGCAAGGTCACCGTCACCGACGGCCCGTATGCCGAGGCCAAGGAGCAGGTCGGGAGCTACTTTCTCATCGAGGCGCGCGATCCGAACGAGGCCGTCCAGGTGGCGTCGAAACATCCGGCGGCGCGGTTGAACGAGAACCTGGGCTGGGGCGTCGAGGTACGGCCGATCGAGATGTGCCGCGTCGAGGTCGCCGCGGCCGCGTGCGCCGAGGGCGCGCTGGCCGTCTGCGACGCCGGTGTCAGCCAGATCAGCTGCCAGCGACCGCGGCGTCGACTCCTACTTTGCAGCGTCGGGCTCGAGCGTGAGTTTCCATGTCCACGTGTCGGTGATGACGATCTGAGAGCCGTCGGCCCCCGGGTACTCACTCCGGGTGACGTGCTGTCCCGTCGTCGTCCACGGGATCGTGGGATCCGTGCGCTCGAGCGGAAGCCCCGTGCTGCCGCCGAACGGCCAGGTCTCGAACATCTCCGTGACGTTCACGAAGTCCGGAAACGGCCTCTCGTCCCCCGAGCAGAAGACATGCGTGCCGTCGAATTCGTGCGAGAGCTGGCCCTGGGGCGGGGCACCCATGAAGCCCGGCGCCGGGCGATACGAGCTGAACGATCGCCGGTCATTCGCGACGCTGATGAGTATCGCCGAGGGCGCCGTGCTTGCGATCTGGCCCTGCACGGTCGTCGAATCCGTGCAGTTTCCGTACTCCAGGACGTTGGACAAGTCCTCCGATACGGAGCCCCTCCAGGTGGCCTCGTACATCTGGGATTTGCAGAATTCGCAGGGGACCTCGGCGAGGACGTGCGGCTTGATCTCCCACGTCGACGTCGTCAGCCGATGGTGGCGGAGGGTTTCGTGAGAGTTCGGCTTCACGAAGTCGCCGTCGTCTTGGTACTTCCTCTCCCACGCGACCGTCCCGCTCCAGAGGCCCGAGCAGCGCCGCACCTTGGCGAGGTCGTAGACCTCGGGATCGCCGCCCAGGAGCTCCGCCTGGCGGGCGATCTGCAGCAGGTTCTGGATCTGGTAGGCATTGCTCGGGTCGAGGCACGGCTGGGTCGCCTCCGACCAGCAATTTCCGATCGATCCGGCGAGGGCATCGCCGATCGTCTGGTTCTCGTCCTCGAACCCCTCCTCGTTGAGCAGCAGCTGGTTCGTCCGCGACCACGCGAGCGCCTTCGGGATCCTGCCCGTGGCGAACGCGCAGTCCCGCTGCATTTGCTGCAGGTCGGGACCGAGGAAGTGGTCGTAGTAGTAGTGCAGCAGGTACCCGAGCCTCGAGGCGTAGAAGGGATCGTGCGGATCGAGCTGCGCGATCGCCTCTTCGACCTCGGACTCCGTGGCCGGCGGTGGCGGCGGAACGATCGGGGGAGGACAGAGCTCGACGCAGATGTTGGCTCCTGCCCCGGAGAAGTGGATCACGTGGAGGAGGATGCGTCCCGCATCGAGCGCAGCCGGATACTGGTGGAGGTCGTCGCCGGCGCCCTCGTAGCTGAAGCCCGCGACGTTTGCGGTGGCGCTGAGCTGCGGAGGGGTGATGCTCAGGTCCGCGAATTCGTACAACCGCAGGCCCGATGGTTGCAGGTCGACGCCGAACAAGGACCCATCGGGAAGATCCCCGCCCGCGATGGAGACGATGGGTGTCATGGTAATGGTTGTCTCGAGGGGCAGCGCGCCGGGAGGGATCGTGAGCGAGTAGACGGTGCCGTCCGCTCCCGTGGCCGTCAGGGTTCCGCCCCCGGGCGGAACCGCCTTGGTCGCAGCCCGGGCTTGGTCGGCGGTGACGACTACTCCGGATCCTCCGATGGTCGTCGTGGTCGTGCTGCTCGTCGTCGTGGTGGCCGTCGCCTCGCACGCGACGTCCGCGAACCGCTGCTGGCACTTGCCGAGGAGGTGCAGGATCCGCTGGCAGCGACCTGGCTTCGACGGCGTCACCATGCACTGGCGCGCAAAGCGCTTGCAGGTACGCTGACACGATCGGCGGGTGACCGCCTGCGATTCGGAGGCAGACAGGGCAAGCGTCAGACCCACGATGAGTGAGGCTCGGCCCATGCGGGTCCTGAGGCCCCCCCACCTCCGGGCTGGCGCGGGACGGGATTCGGCGCGTCGGTGGTTTACCATGGTGGCGGAGTAGTCCCGCCGGCTCCGGAAGTCCTGGCGAAACTCAGGTGTTTTCCAGGGATCGACGGGTCGCGATGTCGCGGTCGATCGGGGAAAATCGAGGCTGGAGTTGGCGGGTGCTCGCGGGCCTCGTCCAGACGCGAATCGCTTGAGCCGACTTTCCCAGACGAACGGGTGGCTCCCCGCTCGGGATGTCGAGTAGTCCCCTATAGCCGTCGCTTGGCTAGCCCGTTCTGGCCGCGCTGCCGACACATCGCCGGGCAAGGATTGAGAGTTGTGACGGCCGCGATCAACTCGCCTAGCGATAGTGCAGCGTCATCGTACGCTCGCCGTACCGCACCCGGCGACGGTTCGCCTCCGCGAGAAACTTGCGCGCCAGGTCCGGCCGGCCAAGCCACCCGAACGCCTCGGACAGATTCTCGGGATAGACCGACACCTCCGGCGCCGCGTGCATCGCCATCGCGAAGTATCGGGCGGCCAGCCGCGACTCGCCCGCCATGGCGTGGTGGATGCCGAGGTTGTTCATGGCGTCGGCCGAGTACGGATAGCGGCCGAGCACCTGGGTCCACGCGGCGACCCCGCTCTGGTAGATGCGGTTTTGGGTAACGTCAGCGCGCGCGAAGGCGACCAGATAGGCGGCGAGCGCGGCCTGCGGCGCCCAGGGCACCCTCCACCACCTCGAGGCGCGCGCACGGCGGGCTGCCAACGCCGTCGCCTCCGCCACGCCCAGCGCATAGAAGACGAGGCTCGGATAGAGCCGCCATTCGCGAACGATCTCGTTCTTCGGAAGTACGCTGTTCGTCGGGAGCAGGCAGAGCAGGAGGGCGCCGAGGGTCCAGCCGAGGGGTCGGGCCCGCCAGCGCCACGCGGCGACGGCCAGCGCGACGAGAAGCGCGAGGCCGAGCCAGACCTCGCGCTGCCCGAAGCCGCGATAGAGCAGCAGGTCGTGAACGAGCGCAGTCTGGTACGGCAGGACGAAGAACCGCGCGACGACCGGCGCGTTTGCGATCTCGGACAGCGCGAAGGTTCCGGGCGGAATGGCAGCGGTCCGGGACAGCGGGATCGCGTACAGCACGACGAAAGCGGCGGCGACGAGCACGCTCGCCGCGACGGCCGCGCAGGTTGCCGGCGAGCGGACGAGCCAGGCCGCGACGTCGCGCGGCGTGGCATTGCGGGCGCCGATCTCGTACCACGCCAGCACCAGAGGCAGCATCACGAAACTCTGCTTCGTGAGCGTCGCGAGGACCCCGAGGAGGACGACGAGCCCGACCCGCCCGGCGCGCCGCAGGGGCGTATCGGTCGCCGGCGCGGCCCGCGCGCGCAGCCACACGCAAAAGGCCAGCAGGAAGAACGTGGTCGCGAGGGAGTAGTTGCGTCCGAAGATCTGGCCGACGCAAGCCGTCGCGAGGGGATGGAGCCCGAAGACGAGGGCCGCTGCGAGCGGCGGGACGAACAGGCCCTGCGCCAGGAGATAAACGAGCGCCGTGTTGAGGCCGTGAATCGCGAGGTTCGTCCAGTGGAAGCCAGCTGCGCTGTCCCCGTGGAGCGCGTAGCCAACGGTGTAGCTGAGCACCGAGAGCGGCCGCTCGAGGAGGCCGCGCGGGGTGAGCATCTGCTGCGCGAACACCCGGAAGTCCGTGACCACGCGGTTGTGCTCGATGCCCGCGATCTCCGAGTACGCGTATGGGATCGCGGCCACGCCGTGATGCACGAGCGCGACGAGTCCCAGGACCAGCGCGATCTCCCGGCCGCGGCGGCGGAACTGCCCGGTTGCCAATGGATGGGTTCGCCTCACGGCGGTCGGCCTGGCATGATGTCTGATCCGACCGTGCATTACGAAGGCGCCTAACATGGGTTGCCCCCGACGAGGTCGCCGCGGCCTCGGCGCGATGGTGCTGGCCGTGGCGGTCACCGTGACGACGTTCCCCACCGACGCGCCCGCAACCACGCGCTACTGGGGCCAGGCCCAAGGCCATCTCGCGAGCTTCAACGGCATGCCCCTCCTCGCCGCGAACTGGCACGGCCGCTATCGGCCGTACGTCTTCGACCACGGCCGCTTCCGGGCGCTGCTGCCCCGCGGCGTCGGCGACAGCCGTCTCGATCTTCTGCGGCCGGTGCCACTCTCCGCGACCGAGATCCTGCTCGCCGGCAGCGAGGCAGGCCGGCCGGAGTACGATCTCTACCGCTGGGACGCACGCGCCGGGACGCTCGTCAACCTGACCGCAACGCCGACGGTCGACGACGGGCAGCTTTGCGTGCTTGCCGCGCGCCGCCTGATCGCGTACCGGGCTGGCGACGAGGAGCGCGTGGCGCGGATCGGCGACGCCCTCGAGCCGCTCGTTCACGACGCCCGCCTCCCGGGGTTCGAGCACTGTGCGTGGATCGACGGGCGCACGTTCGTAGGCATCGAGCGACGCGCCACGGAGTATCGGCTCGACCGGTGCGTCGTCGACACGGCGGACACCGTCGCCTGCCGCCCCCAGGCGGCGCTCGACGGCGTCGATGACGTCACGGCGCTCCTCGGAGACCCCGGTGCGCCGCTGGTCGTCATCGCGCGGAGGCAGGGGGATCTCTTCCGTCGCCCGTTCCGGCTGAACCCGCCGTTCGCCACGCTCGTCCCGGCACCCGGCACGCCACGCCTCCGGGGCGACATCCTCGATCTCCTGGGCACGGAGGTGCGCTGGTCCCTGCACGGGCGCTACCGGGACTCACGCCTCCCCGGGTCCACCGCAACGGTCTACGCGACACGCCGGATCGGCGGGACGCTGTTCGCGATCGTCGCGACGGAGCGGATGCCACGCACGCTGGCGCGCGCGCGTCCTGGCGGGTGGGAGATCCTCCAGCATCCGTGCGGCGCCGTACCGGTCACGGTTTCCCGTCCACGGGAGATATGGATGCGCTCGGCGACGGGCGAGGTCTATCAGGCGTTCTACTTCGGTCCGCCAGCGCCACGCCGGATGGTCGTCTGGTGGCACGGCGGGCCGGCCGAGAGCGTCTCCCCACGCTTCAACCCGTACTTCCTGCGGCTGAACGAGCTCGGCTTCGGCGTCCTCGCCGTGAACTACCCGGGGAGCACGAGCCGTGGCTCGGAGTACGAGCACCGATTCGCAGACCCGTCGCTCGCCGACTGCATCGCCGCGGTGTGGACGTTCCTGCGAGAGAACGACGTGCGGGTCGTGGTCTCCTGGTCCGTGTCGGCGGGGAATGCCGTGCAGGGCGTGTTGCTTCGCCAGGGGGTGGCCGTCTCCGCACTCGTGGATCAGGCCGGCTGGGGCCGGAGCACGCTCCTCGAGGACAGTCGTCGCCTCGGCATCCCGTTCTTCGCCATCCGTGGCCGCAACGATAGCAACGCGCCGATCGCGCACGTCGACTACTGGTACCCGGACGGCCACGACATCACGACCGCGGACGACTTCGCCGGGATGTTCGATGCGCTGGAGGGGTTCCTGGGCGCCGCGCCTGCGGTTCGCTGGGCCGCCCCGCCGGAGGACGCCGGGCGCCCACGGCTCGACATCCCCGACGACGCGACCTCGCCGCCGG
>JACXTT010005051.1_pt1 | contig 19303 bp, 13 predicted proteins | sample 9270951 | NCBI WGS metagenome assembly JACXTT01 (sample SAMN15532306, study PRJNA645909) | rock metagenome | isolation source: weathered quartz diorite | place: Puerto Rico | collected 2017-06-21 | reverse complement strand
GCGCGGTTCATCGAAACTGCAGCTGCCAAATGAAGTCACGAACTGCCGCCGGTATTTCAGCCGTTTGATATCGATCTTCCATTCGCGCCAGGCGAAGAATTCATCATCGAACGAAAACGATTTTGCATCCTCGTCTTCGAGCATGGCAGCCGTTTGTTTCTCGCTCCATCGATGCTCCGCCGCCAAAACGGCTGCCCCTAGCACATTGAGAAAGCCGTGCATCTTCGTTCCTACTTCGTCGCGATACTGCCGGATCGGATGATGAAGGCCGGCTGTGAACTTGATTGGAACCTGATGTGTGGCCGGTAGAATCAGCGCCTTGGCCAACTGGGCAGACGTCGGAAAAGCATCGGCGGTTACGCCGCCCGTCCGCAGTTTGTAACCGAAAGCCGGTGCATCTGCTTCGGAATTATGTTCCGCGAGCAATGCAATAGTTTGCGGGGCTTGATCGGCCGGCGCCTCCCAAAAAATTGCCATGCTGTTACCGATCGCTCGTACTTCTCTGAGCTGAGTTAGATCGACATCCTCAGGGAGGAACATCTCGAGCTGCCTGATGGAGATAAGATCGACATTGAGCGTCGAGAGTGCACGAATAGCCACAGCAGTCTTTTGTAACGATTGCTCAAAAGCCGCGGCGTTGTCAGTCTTCGGCCCGAGCGCCGAAACATGCAGTGGATGTTGAGGAGAAAATTGCGCGAGCAACTGCCCGGCCGGGTCAAATTCAGCGACGGACAAAACGAATGCGCTCAAGATCCATGCATCGGCCGAGCGGACATATTGGGCCTGATTTTTTAAGGCCTGCTCCAATCCAAGGCCACACGGTGGAAACATTCCGGCGTAATCAAGCGAGCCCTCGAGTAAGGCGCGGAGCGAGGTTGGAGGAGGCATGACCCAAACTGAACAGCGCCGGGGGACTTCTCGTCAACCAGTAAGGTGGACTTGGCGGCCAAATTGGCCGTCTTTTCCATTGGCCCAAAATTGAGGCCACGATTGTCTCGACTTTTTGCACAAAAGGTCATAGAAAGACCCGTTTGTGGCAGATACGCAGTCAATTTCGCGTGACGACATGGTCGTTTGCGTTTGCGGCGGCAAAGAGTACAAAGCGCGCGATGCGATTGATGCGGCGCTTTTCCGAGGCGAGCTGGAACCGATATGGAAGGAGTTCCTATGTCGCGTGAAAGCTGAAGAACGCGCCGAGGAGTTGGAGTTAGAGGTGGATGACGATGCTCTGAATGAAGCGGCAGAGGCCTTTCGTTACCAGCACGATTTGATCGCCGCGGAAGAAATGGAGCAATGGCTCGGCACGCGCGGGCTTACTCTGCATGAGTTCAGCGATTATCTAGCGCGACAATACTGGCATGGCACGGTTGGCGAGGAAGTCGAGCCGGACGACAGCAATCCTGGCTCAGCACCACCCGAACTGCGGGAGCTGTTTACAGCAGAACTGATATTCTCCAGCGAATTCGATCGCTTAACAACGCGACTCATGTGGCGGCTGGCCGCGCTCGCGGCAAACGGGACAGCGAATCCCGAAACGATCGTGGCCGTGCGCCAAATGTTTTTCGATCGTAACGAAATTAGCCCACCGGAATTGAGCGATTGGCTGAATCGAATCAGTCGCGATGAGCAATGGTTTGAAGAGACGCTGGCGCTGGAAGCAGCCTATCGCCGAGACTGTGAAGCGTTGCTCAATCCGCAGGCGCGGAAAAGGGAGCTGGCGATGCTGCGTATTCCGCTGACTCGATTCGAAGCTGAAGTGATCGAATTGGAATCCGCCGATGCGGCCAAGGAGGCGTTGTTTTGTGTCCGGGAAGATGGGATGTCGATGGAGGAAGTGGCGGCGGAGGGCCGGTATCCGTACGGGCGCATCGCTTTTTTACAAGAGGATATCCCGGGCGAACTGGAGCAGAAATTTCTAAGCGTGGCAGCTGGTGACGTTTTGGAACCATTTGTGAGAGGCGATGGATTCGAGTTGTACCGAATAACCAAAAAAGTCGAACCACAACTCGATGATCCGGCTGTGCAACAACGGATCGATCAGCGTCTGGTCGCACGACACTTTTCCGAGCTGATGAGCAAACACGTCGAACCGCGGCTACCGGCTGGCATCTCGGCAACTTGACGATGCAAGACACCGGCATTGTTCGGCGTTCTTCGGCCTTCCGATTTCTATCGGACAAGCATTTCGCCGCGTTGGAGCCATTGTTGCAGGAAGAACACTACGATTTCGGGGACGTGATTGTGAGGCAGGATGATGTGGCCGATTCATTTTATATTTTGACCAGCGGCCGTGCGCGTGCGCTGAAGATTAAAACGGACGGCGAGGAGGTTCCGCTCGGCCTACTGAAGCCAGGGGACAGTTTTGGTGAGGCGGCGTTAGCGGAAGGCGGAAAGCGCACGGCAACAGTGCGCTGCAGCACGGCGGTGGAAGTTCTCCGCATCACCCGCAATGACTTTCTTCAGTTGGTTCATCAGGTGCCGGAGCTGAAGCATTACATCGAAATGCTCGGGCGGAATCGCGCCGTCCAAAGTTTTCTTTACCAGTTCAGCAATTTTGGCCGGCTTCCGGCACCGGCATTGCGCAGCATGATCGACAAGCTGAAACCAGTCGGCGCGTCCAAAGGCAGCTTGATCATCCGGGAAGGCGATTCGGCCGGGCCAATGTATGTGATTGAGAAAGGGCGGGCCCGGGCTTTCACTGGAGCCAACGGGCGCGAATTGAATCTGGCCTTTTACCGGGAAGGCGACTTTTTTGGTGAATTGTCGATCTTAAACGGTGCACCGCGTGCGGCGTCGGTTGAAGCATTCACCGACTGTCAGTTGCTCGCTCTCGAACCGCGAGCGGTCCTGGACTTAAGGCACCGTTTCCCCGAATTCGACAAGTTGTTAAACGAGCGTCTTGCGCTTTACCAGGCGAAAGACGAAGCGCGTATTCCGCTTGATTTCACGGAGGAACTTTTGCCGGCTGAAACCCGCAGGGCGGACAAGACCGCACTGGATGAGGACGAGCAGCCGAGCGAACCCGAAGGGAAAGAAGATCTGTTTGCAGATGAGCAGGGCTACTTCCGCAAGCGCGAGAAACGCATTCGCAAGATTGAACACATCCAGCAAATCGACGAGATGGATTGCGGCGCGGCCAGTCTCGGAATGATTTGCCGTCACTTCGGAAGAAAAATAAGCCTCGCGCGCATTCGGCAGCTTTGTCACACCGCGACCGATGGGACGAGTCTGAAAGCATTGGTGCACGCTGCCACCGAACTTGGCCTGGCCGCCCGCGCCCTCAAGGTTTCGCTGCGTAATCTGCCGATGATGCCATTACCTGCGATTGTGCACTGGGAAGGAAACCATTGGATCGTGCTCTACGATGTGGATCCGGAGTTCGCACGAGTGGCGGATCCCGCACTCGGTTTGCGAAAGCTTCCCCGTAGCGAATTTGAAGCGAAGTGGACCGGATATGCTGCGCTGTTCGATTACACCACCGCGTTCGAACAAGCACAGGGAAGCAAACCAGCGCTTGCCTGGATTCTTCCTTTTCTGGCGCGATTTAAAGTCGTCCTCCTGCAAGTGCTCGGTCTCGCGGTGGCGGTCAGCATATTACAACTGCTTTTTCCGGTGTTCACCCAAATGGTCGTGGACAAGGTCATCGTCGAAAACGACACCGGTCTGCTGCGAATCATCTTGCTCGGGATGCTGGCGGCGATCGTTTTTGTGCAGCTTTCCACTCTGGCGCAGGAATACCTGCTCGCTTTTGCCGCAGTCCGGCTGGATACCGCGGTGCTCGACTTTTTAAGCCGCAAACTTCTTTCCCTGCCGATGAGTTATTTCACGAGCCGACGGACCGGGGACATTCAGCGCCGGCTCGATGGCGCGCGGCAGGTTCGACAATTCGCCGTGCAACAAGGAATCGGCGCCTTGCTGGCAATGATCTACCTCTTTGGAGCGCTCTGTTTAATGGGAATTTACAGCCCATTGCTCATGCTGGCTTTCATGGCAACGACACCACTCTACCTCGGGCTGATGATTTTTTCGGTGAAGGTGTTGCGGCCGTTATTCGCGGGCGTTGAGGAGAGCCAGGGGAAATACAGTTCGCACCAGATCGACGCCATTAAAGGAATTGAGGCAGTCAAGGCGGCATCGGCCGAAAGCGCATTTCGCGATGCAATGCTGAACGAATTTCTTTCCGTTTCGAAGAAGATGTTCAAATCGAGCTTCATTGTCATGTCGTACGACAGCGTGTTGCAAAGCATTGGTTTGCTTTCGACCGCGATCTTTCTCTGGGTCGGCGCCACCCAGGTGATTCACGGGCATTTGAGTGTAGGCGGATTTGTCGCCTTCAGCTCGCTGACCGCCATGGCCTATTCGGGTATTCTGCGCACGCTCGGGGTATGGGACCACATGCAGTTTGCCTCGGTCCTGCTCAATCGTTTAAACGACATTTTCGAACAGGAACCCGAGCAAGGGCACGATCGCTCGCGCCTGGTGCCGGTCGACAGTCTGGAAGGCCGAATCCAATTGCGTGGCGTCTGTTTCAAGTACGGCGGCCCGGAAGCACCAAACATCCTGACCAAAATAAACCTCGATATCCCGCCAGGTCGCATGCTGGCCCTGGCCGGTCGCAGCGGGTGCGGGAAAACAACTCTGATCAAGTTGATCGCTGGCCTGCTCGAGCCGACGGAAGGCACAATACTCTTCGACCAGGTCGATCTAAAAACTCTGAACTATCGCGACGTGCGACGCCACATCGGAATGGTGTTGCAGGAAAATCACATGTTTAACGAGACAATCGCGCGCAATATTGCCTTCGGCGACCCGGAGCCGGACCTCGATCGCGTGCTGGCCGCGGCGCAGGCGGCTGCGGCCCACGATTTCATTATGCGACTCCCGCTTGGTTATGAAACAAAAATTGGCGAATCAGGTTTGGCGCTGTCCGGTGGTCAAAAACAGCGCATCGCGATTGCCCGCGCGATTTACAATAACCCGCCTATTTTGATCTTTGACGAGGCAACCAGCGCGCTGGATACAGAATCGGAACGTGCGATTCAGGAAAATCTTGGGCGGTTAATGGCCGGCCGCACCACGATCGTGATCGCCCACCGTTTGAGCACGATTCGCGAAGCACATTCCATAGTGGTCCTGGAGAAGGGAAGCGTCGCTGAAATTGGGACCCATGACGAACTCATGGCGCAACGCGGCCTCTATTATTACCTCTCCAGCCAACAGCTGGGCGTCTGACCATGAGCTCGACATCGACATCGCGCGGCTCCATCGACATCGAATCGGAAATGTTGCCCCAGGATCCACCGGCGTGGATTATGCGATGGACTGCCTGGATTTTGCTCGGAGCGTTTCTTTTCGGCCTGTTGCTGGCAATCGTCATGCGGTTGCCGGAAACGGTGCGGTGCCCGTTTGTCCTGGTCCCGGCAACGGGTGCTGATCCAGTTCAAGCACCGCATCAAGGCATCATTAGTCGTGTCTCGGTAGGTGAAGGTGAGGTTGTAAAAAAAGGGGCCGAACTCTTCGTCCTCCGCTCGGACGAGATCCGGAGCTGGGATACGCAGTTGCGGACGTTAGAAGAGGACTTGCGGATAAAGGAAGAAAGTCTCAATCGAAGCGACACCGCATACAAGGCGCAGCTAAAGATCAAGATGGAAGAAGTCGAACAAGCGAGGAGCGAAGTGTCCTTCCGCGAAAATCATGCAAAAACGAGCGGCGACCTTGTCACGCGTATGGAAAAGCTGGCGGCAAAAGGCGGCCTCTCCGAAGTTGAACTGGTCAAACTTCGACTCGATTTAGCCGGATCGGAAAAAGACCTGAGCGTTGCTCAGCGGACCCTACACCAAAACAATCTTGACCGTGAACGTATGGAGACGGAGCACGCCAGATTGAGAGGTGAAGACCAGGCGGAGATTGAAAAGCTAAAGCTGCGTATTGCCGCTCTTAAGGCAGACCTGGAAAACTCCCAGCAAAACCTGCTGACAGTGCGCAGCCCATATGAGGGGGTTGTTATCTCGCTCGATCAGCGCACCGTTGGGAGCGTCGTTCAACAAGGCCAGATGCTTTGTCAGCTGGCGCCGCAGGATGCGCAACTCCGCGCGCGTTTGCTTTTAAACGAAACCGGTCTTCCCAAATTGGCTGTCGCGCAGAAAGTGCGTTATTTTTTCGAAGCCTTCCCTTATCAACGGTACGGCGCGGTCAACGGCAAGCTCGACTGGATCAGCCCGTCTACCGTTATTTCAAGCGACGGCGCTCGGTTCGTTGCGTTAGGGTCTCTGGATCGGCCAACGATTGCCGGGGCCCGAGCCAAGTCTCTCCCCTTGCGCGTTGGGATGAAGGGAGAAGCGCACATTATTGTCGGTGGACGCACGATGATCGAGTACGCTTTCGAGCCGGTCCGCCAGTTGCGCGAGAGTATGAAACAGTGATTTGATCGACATGATGGAGGAACCGCTTTCCCGGCTAAAAGTAGAACAGCTCACGACGAGCAACGAGGCGATGGCCCGCTGTCTTCGTCTGGCCGCTTTGGCGGCAAGATCAGATGTGCCAGTTGTACTTCTCGGGGAAACCGGCACTGGTAAGACCCTTCTCGCGCACGCGATCCACAATTCTTCGGCACGCTCGGCCGGGCCGTTCGTTTCGTTTAATGCGTCCGCAATGAGCGACACTCTATTGGAAAGCCAGCTGTTTGGTCACGAGAAAGGAGCCTTCACCGGCGCACAGCAAAGCGTTAAAGGGAAATTTGAGCTGGCCGACGGTGGCACCCTGTTTCTGGATGAGATCTCTGAGATGAGTCCGCTGGCCCAGGTTAAAATTCTGCGTGTTCTCGAGTATGGCGAGTTCGAGCGGCTTGGGTCGGAGCGGATGCTCAAATCGAACGCCCGTATTTTATGTGCCTCGAATTGCTCACTGCGGGAAAGAGTTCGCCAGGGAAAATTTCGCGAGGATCTCTACCAGCGGCTCAACGGACTGACCTTGCTCATTCCACCGCTGCGGGAGCGGCTACAGGAGCTTCCCGCTTTAATAGCGGCCGAACTAAGGACCGCGGCCATCAAGGAGGGGAAAAGCATCACCGCGATTCACCCGGAGGCGATGGAAAAACTGCTTCATCATGAGTGGCTCGGCAATTTACGCGAACTCAACCACACGGTCCGGACGATGACACTATTCTGCGATGGCCCGGTCATCCTGCCCCAGCACATTGTCTTCCCTCCAGATCTGGAGCCGGTCCGCTCCAGCTCGGAGCATCAGCATCCCCCGCAGCCACCCGCGAACGATCGCAATGAGCACCGCAGCAGCAACGTTGACCTTTCGTTGGCCAGCGCGGTCAGACGACATGTCGAGTTTGTCTACGATCAAGCCAATCGTAACCAGCGACGCACAGCAAAACTGCTCGGCATCTCCCGAGCCACGCTTGCGCGACATCTCCGCAATGCGGCTCAAAATCAAACCATGCGAGTGACTCATCACTAGACCACACTGGCCTCAAAACTACACCGTCGCACTGGAGGCGATTTCCAACGCGCTAAAAGTTTGATTTTTGTAAGCCGTTGAAAACAAACTAAAAGCGCAGCGAAAATTCCACATTGAAAAAGCTTGGCACAGATACTGGTAATAGGCCACCAAAGTGAGCATGCCGAAAAACAAAAAGAATGCGCCCGCCGGAGAGTCAGCGAGTCAAAGGCCAAAGCGCAGAAAGGAAAAATTGATCCGCCTCGATGACCTGATCCCAAAACAGAATGTCGTGGGCGGGCGTCAATTGTTATTCGGTGCTCGTGAGACAATACAACCAACACAACCAACACAGGACCCAAAACAGGGAAATTAATATGCCAAAAGCAAAGAAGAAAACCATTAAAGTCCGCGATTTAAAGCCGAAGAAGGATGCCAAGGGCGGTGGCGGAATACATCACCTCGGCAGCCAAAACAAATCAAACCTCGGGAGCTCGTTGGGATCCAACTTGGGATCCAACCTCGGCGCAAGTCACTAAGGATAAAGCCAAGAGAACCGCACGCTGGTTCCATTCCACGTGCGGTTTCTTTTTTTAAACGAACACAAATGCACCTATGAGCCAACAGGCGAGAACAACGAAAAAACCGAAAGGGAAGAACGAAGTGCGAGTCCGGGATTTGAAAGCTAAAAGGGATGCCAGGGCGGCGGTAATTATCGCCCTCCGCGAGTCTCTTCAACGCCTGCGCCAGCGGTGGACACATGAAAAAAAGACCACCCTAACAGCTTAATTGCGACGCTAGGTTCTAAGTCGAGCTAAACTAAAATCGAGAGGAGTAGTCAAACCATGAAACGATCAAACGCGACCAAAAAAAGACCAAGAGCAAAGCTCAAATCGGTGACTTGAAGCCGAAGAAAGAACCAAGAGGAGGAGGAAAGGTCCAGTTTTCGGATTTTCATTTTACCCAACAGTCAAATAAGGCGAGCCCAATTCTCCACTGAAAGAACATTGCGCTGCCGTTTGATCCCAGCAGTGAAAAATCTGCATTCCGCTTGGTAGAAATCGAGACCAGAGCGGTCTGGGCCACGTCTTGAATGAATACTGCGAGAGCGGTCCGCCGGATTTACGAAGAGCGGCCGTATCCGAATGTGCGTTGCTCTGCTGCCGCCAATCCGCGATGGCTTCTGGCGCCATTTCCGTGGATCGAAGCAATGTGGCAACCAGCGCATCCTCCTCACCGCGTTCTGGTCGCCGGCTGTGGCACGGGAAGAGAAGCTTTCGCCCTCCGCCGCCGATTTCCAAATGCTGAAATCGTAGGAATCGATTTCAGTCCACGCTCGATCAGTGCTGCAAAAGAACTGCAAAAGAGGAACGGGGAGTTTAAAAACATTCGCTTTGTCGTAGGTGACTTGTCCAGTTCCCGGCTTGGCAAAATTGCCGGCGACGGGTTCGATTTTGTGTCGTGCCACGGTGTCCTTTCCTACATATCCCGGCCTAAACGAGTGCTAGAAAATTTCGCGCGATGCTTGACAGCTGATGGTGCGCTTTATCTGGGCGTAAATGGCGAAGCTCATTACAGTGCAAGTTGGCGGCAGTCCCTGCCGGAATTCGGGCTAAGAATGACTGATTTCCAGGACACGCCCGCGGTTCGCAGACTTTTGATGCTTTTCGACGTCTTATCCGGCAGCCGCGCTGGTTGGATAGGGAAGAGCAGGTCCGAATATATTGCCGGCGATTTGTTCGGCCCACTGATCCAGAACTGGCCCGTCGCACATTGGGCCAAGCTTTGCCGCGCTACTGGACTGCATCTTTTGGGTAACTATTCTATCTTTCGAGCGCTGCGTCCGGTCTTTTATGATGGGCTCTACCGTTCCCTACTGCCGCGCTCGCGCGCTGATGTCGTCGAGGTTTTCGAAACACTAAGACCATGTGGATTTCATCGGCTCATTTTTTCACGGCGGCCAGAATTGCGGCCACCTTGGGCTGAGCCCGACAAACTGCCGATGTGGCGGGTCAATACTACCGGGCTTTATGGTCAACAATGGACGCAACGACAACGCCGATGGAAGACACTTTACAATCTAAAGTTAAAAAGCCCGTCTACGAACACACTGGTCGAATTGCGGATTCCGGGGTGGGAGATCGAACTCTTCCGTCGAAGCAATGGAAAAGACTCAATCGGCGATATTTTACAGTCAATCCCGGTGAGAATTCGTCGTGGATTTCTGCGCGACCAGCTTTATCTGCTTTACCAGCTCGCTGTGATTAACCTTCTGCCACCGCTGCCGCGCGGCCGGTGATCGGACGCAGTCTCGGCCTTACCAGGCCCTGCGCTTTGCTGTTGTGTCTGCGACGCGAAACCGCTTCACGGGAACAAGCCTCGGGTGCGTTTCGCCCGCATGACACGCTCCACGCCTATTGCCATGGCGGCGGTGCGGTGAGAGATTTTGTGCGCCTTGGCCCGTCGTATTACTTGCGCAAACGAATGCTCAAGAATGCGGAAAAGCTTGTCGGTCACTTCGGTTTCCGACCACATGAACGCTTGCAAACCCTGCACCCACTCGAAATAGGAAACGATCACTCCGCCGGCGTTGCAAAGAATGTCCGGAATCACGAATATTTCGTCCCAGCGTTTGTCCAGAATCAAATCTGCTTCCGGTGTGGTTGGTCCGTTCGCGGCTTCTGCCAGGATGCGGCATTTTAATTTCCCGGCGTTTTTTCCGTTGATGACGCGGTCGACTGCTGCCGGCACCAGGATGTCGCATGGCAAGGTCAGCAATTCGTTCGGATCGATATGATCGGCCTCGCAAAACGCCCGCAGGTTTCCCTTTTTTAGCACGTGCTGCTCAGCCGCCTCAACGTCGATGCCTTTTGGATTGTAGATCGCAGCGTAGGCATCGCTGATCCCGGTAATTTTAGCGCCGCTCTTATAGGCGAGTGAAAGCGCGGCTACCGAGCCGACGTTACCGAAGCCCTGGACGATCGCGGTGCAATGCTCCGGATCCATCTTCAAAATGTCCATAGCGCGCTCAATCAGATAAACCACGCCACGGCCAGTGGCCTCGCGCCGCCCTTCGGTTCCCCCGACGGAAACGGGTTTGCCGGTGACAATTTCACTCACCGCGTAACCCTGATAAACCGAATAGGTGTCCATGAACCAGGCCATGATTTGTTCGTTTGTACCCATGTCCGGCCCCATGATGTCCGTATGCGGCCCAACGAACGGGATCATTTCCTGCATGTAACGTCGTGAAAGGGCTTCCAATTCCCGCACCGATAGCCTGGTCGGGTCCACCGCGACACCGCCCTTTGCGCCACCGTAGGGCAAGTTCGAGAGCGCGCACTTCCAGCTCATCCACATGGCCAGGGCCGCGGTTTCGCCCATCGACAAGGAAGGGGCAAAGCGGGTGCCGCCCTTAGTTGGCCCAAGCGTCAAGTGATGTTGAACTCGATAGCCTTGAAAGGTTTTCGTGCTGCCATCATCCATGTGCACTGGCAGCGTGACGGCGATGGCGCGCTTCGGAAACATGAGCCGTTCGCGGTCATTCCGGTCAATGCTCAGATAATCGGCGATGACCTGAAATTGATCGCAGGCCATCCGGAAAACCTCGTCCTCGTAGATATGCATGAAGCAGAACGCGAGTCCTACCCAACTCGCGGAAAAGAGAGACTCTATTTGCGCACGAATCAGCGGGCGTCAAATCGAAACTCACCTATAGAACCCATCTAAGATCGACAACCATCTGCTGACTCCGTAGCTTTGTTTTCTAGCCGAAATAAAATCGAATGAAAATTGAGACTCTCGCCGTTCACGCGGGACACGGTATCGATCCGGCGACTGGAGCCGTTGCCACCCCGATCCATCTCTCTACAACGTTCGAGCGCGATGTCGACGGGAGCTACCCGCGCGGCTTCATGTACACCCGCAACGACAATCCAAATCGCCAGGCGCTCGAGCAGGGAATCAGTGCGGTGGAAGGCGGCGCGGCGGCGGCGGCGTTTGCCTCCGGAACCGGCGCTACCATGTCGATTCTCCAAGCGCTCGCGCCTGGCGACCATGTCCTTGCCCATGTCGACGCTTATTACGGAACGTCGCGTCTCCTGCGTGAAATCTTCCTCCGCTGGGGGCTGGCAGCCGATTTTATCGATATGAGCGACCTCGTTGCGGTCAAGAACGCGCTGCGACCGACGACCAGGCTGGCCTGGATGGAAACCCCATCGAATCCGCTGCTCAAAATTGTCGACCTTGTCGGGGTTGCGCAGATCGTTCGCCAGGCAGGTGCCATCTGTGTTTGCGATAATACCTGGGCGCCCATACTGCAAAGGCCGTTCGATCTCGGCGCCGATCTGATCATGCATTCGACCACCAAGTATTTCGGTGGGCATTGCGACGTCGCGGGTGGGATCGTGGTCACCAAAGCCGAGAATGATTTTTTCGAGCAGATTCGCCAGGTGCAGTACGTCGGCGGGGCGGTTCCAGCCCCTTTCGACTGTTGGTTAATCCTGCGCGGTATGCGCACCTTGCCATGGCGAATGCGCGCGCATTGTGAAAACGCGATGAAGATCGCCGTTTTTCTAGGGGAACATCGGCAGGTTGAGCGCGTGCACTATCCGGGATTGCGGTCGCATCCCGGCCATGAGATCGCCCGAAGACAAATGTCCATGTTCGGCGGAATGCTTTCGTTCGAAGTAAAAGGTGGCCGCGAAGCGGCAATGAAAACCGCTGCTAAAACAAAAATCTTCACCCGCGCCACCAGTTTGGGCGGAGTGGAAAGCTTAATCGAGCATCGCGCGTCGATCGAAGGCGCAGGCACGACCTCACCGGAGAGTTTATTACGATTATCGATCGGCCTTGAGAATGCGGACGACTTGATTGAGGACCTTGATCAGGCGCTAGAGTGGTAGCGGGCCTCGCTCGCGACGAGTACCGTGTCAATTCGTTAGGCGTTTGGCACAAACGCCTCTACCAGAGTTATCGTCCAAGCCGCCGCCGGACCAGGTCGACCACATCGCGAACCTCATTTACGTGCAGAACAAACGCCGTGCTGAAAAATGTCACGATGCCAAGAGCAATCGTGATTCCCAGGCTGACAATTTTCGTCCACAACGGCATTGTCGTTGAAACGAATAAAAATTGCAGTGAAAACCAGCAAATTCCGCCGAGAACCGCACCCGCCACCAAAACTTTCCCAAGTGTTTTAAACAACTGGCTCGTTTCCAGTCGACCAGTCTGCCGGCGCATCATGATGTACAAGAGCAGAAAATTGGTAACGGCGACCAGACTGGTCGAGAGGGCTAGACCGCGATGACCGAGCGCCATTCTGAACATGAAAAACCAGTTCAACGCAACGTTGATGACGATCGAAAGGATACTCACCATCATCGGTAGATAACGCTTGTCGAGAGCGTAAAATGCCGGAGCGAGCACCTTTACTGCCGAGTATGCGACCAGACCGATCGCATAAAATTGCAGCGCCGAGGCTGTTTGCCGCGTCGCTTCCGCACTGAAACGGCCGTGCTCGTAAATCACGCTGATGATAGGGCGAGCGAGCACAATTAAACCGATCGCCGCCGGAACTGTAAGCAACACCACCAACCGGATGGCGTGCGCCAGAGCAGAGCGAAAGGCAGCGGTATTGCCGATCGCAGCGGTCCGCGAGACGAGCGGAAGGGTGACAGTTCCAACCGCCACTCCGAATATGCCGAGAGGTAACTGCATCAAACGAAAGGCGATGTTTAACCAACTCACCGGACCGTCACCGAGGCGCGCGGCGAAACCGCTGTTAACAAGGACGTTCACCTGGACGGCGCTGGCGGCGACTACGGCAGGTCCCATTAAGGCAAGCACTGTTATCACGCCCTGGTCGCGCCAGTGAAAGTCAGGGTGAAAACTGTATCCAACCCGACGAAGGGAAGGCAATTGGACTGTTAATTGCCAAATCCCACCAATGAGCGTGCCGATTGCCAAGCCGACCAGCGAACGGGTGCCAAAATGAGGGTCGAGCCACCAGCCGAATCCAATTCCGCCAATAATCGAGCCAAGATTGAAATAACTCGAAGCCATTGCCGGCACGCCGAACACATGTTTCGCATTGAGCATCCCCATCACCAATGCGGCAAGCGAGACGAGTAGAATAAAGGGCCACATGATTTGGGTAAGCAGGACCGTGAGCTCGGTTTTTTCGGGCGACCAGCTCCACCAGGTCATCAACCCGACGATTTGCCGGGCAAATGCGACGCCAAGGAGCGTAACCGCGCTCATAAAGACCGCGGTAAGCGTTGCAACCTTATTGGCCAGTCGCCAGGCCGACGCATCACCTTCGGTCGCGATTCGTTTTGAAAAAGTCGTGATGAAAGCCGTCGAAAGCGCGCCTTCTGCAAAAAGATCGCGCAATATGTTCGGCACGCGAAAAGCCATTAAAAAGGCGTCGAGATTCCTTCCAGCGCCGAAGAGTCCGGCAAACACCATCTCGCGAATCAATCCGAGCACGCGCGAGCACATGACCGCAATGCCAACAACACCGGTGGCGCGTGTGCTTATTTGTCGATCTTGCGCCGCAGCCATCGGCGAACAAACAACAACGTCTCAGGATTTACGAAAGTAAAAACTTGGCCGCGGAAAGGTGCCGAGAATAATCAGAGTTGCTCGATTTTGTAACCGCGCCCCCGCAGCAAAGCTAAAACGCCATTGGGACCGCCCATGTGCGCTGCGCCTACCACCACGAAATAGGTTTGGCCGCTGCGCAAATAACCTTCGATCTTCGGAATCCACCGGAGATTGCGAGCATCCAGTAATCGTTCCGCCATCGACGGAAAATCACGGTATGACTCTCGTGCTTTGCTTGCCAGCAGTTCGGCGTCTCCATGACGCCACGCCTCGAACATGTTCACACCCTGGCCCTCCCCCCGGCCCGCATTAATGAACAATATCAAGAGCAACGCCTCCGCCTGACGATCGCTGAGACCGATGAAAACCTGATTGTGTTCTCTGGTCGATTCCAAGCCCGAGATGGGCTTTGAGTTGGCACGAGATCGCCTACTCAGAAACTGTTCGACTCCCAACTGATAGAATTGGGGCGGAGGAGAGCTGAGCAAGAGGTCCAAGAGCCAGGGTCGAAATTTTGCGAATTTCTCTTCCGGCATATGTCTTAGCGTGAAGAAACGGCGAACATATTCATACGTCCGGGGATCAACGTGATTTTTTAAGCTGTCCCCTTTCGGATACTGACCCGCCTTCAGCAAGGCTTGGCCAGCCGCAGCTCCGGTTTTGGGATCGTCCTCAAAGACAAGTTGTGAACAGGCATCGAACGCGTGATTGTATTGTGGTGGCAACGGGTAATCCGTTGGCCGTAAAAAGTGAACCGAACCGCCAAGATAAAGCGAGTGGCCATCCGGCGAGCTAACTTTCCACACGCAACTGGCAGCCGTCGCGCGTTGCGGCGAGACGAGGTCACCGGCGACAAAGAGCGCCGTGATCACCAGGAGCCTAAATGGCATTCGGTCCGTGTAACAGGTAGTATCTGGGCCGGCAAGCATGAGTGATCCAGATTCGGCTTCGCCTTCTCGCGTCTCTAGTTCTAGCGTCCAAGCAATGAAATGCCAAATTTCCCGGTTTTTCTACAGTGTTATCTTCTTAATCGGTGCCATTTCTGCCAGCGTTCCAGGCCAAGCCCAAGACCCTTCGATTGATCGACTTCTCAGTAAATTGCCGCCGCCGGAGACGCTGGCCAAGCCGCCCGTTCAGCAAGCTTTGCAGTTAAACGATCCAGCGGCCAGAGATCCGCTCGTCAAACAGATACTTCAGGCGGCATTAGCGCGAAACTTCCCACAAGCGCTGAACTTGGCCCGCAAATTGACCGATCGCTATCCGCATAGTGCGGCGGCCTACTGCCTTCGCGGCGCCCTGGCTTGGAGACTTCGTCAGTTTGGAGAAGCGTCGTCCTCTTTTCACGGTGCGATGAACAACCAACCGAAACTCGCTCTACCCTATTTTGGGTTGGCGCTCGTCGAAGCCACTCAGAAACATTTCGCTGCTGCGATTCCCCATCTTCAACGCATGGCTCAACTCGAACCAAAGGCAGCAGTTGCATATTATGCATTGAGCGATTGCAATTTGCGCATAGGGCGCAAGCAGGAAGCTGTCGAGTATGCCAGAAAGGCGACAGCTCTTGCGCCATCCAATGCGTACATGTGGATTCAACTCGCGCGAACCGAGAAGTCCCTCGGCCATACTGATGCCACACTGAACGCGATCGAAAAAGGGGCGGCCGTTGCGCCAGATAGCGCAGGGATGCTCGTGGCAATCGGTTTCAGCTACATCAATCTCAACCGCATCCAACAGGCGATTCCACCATTACAGCGCGCGGCGAAACTTTTGCCGCGCGATTTTCTTGTCCAATCGCAGCTGGGATTTTGTCTCGAGTCAGTCGGCCAGGTTGATACCGGCATTAGCTATCTACGAAAGGGCGCGAGTTTGAACTCTAGTTATGGCCCAGTCTGGGAACATCTCGGCCTAGCATACGAGAAAAAGGGTGATCACAGGGAAGCAATCAAAGCCTTTGAAAGAGCGACGCAACTGATGCCGAACGTGCCTCGCCCGTGGCAACATCTGGCAGATGAATACCGGCTAGCGGGGCGACCCGCCGACGCCGAGCGCGCCGCGACTCGCGCCCAACAACTCAGCGCTTCCAAGTCGGCAAAAAAGAAAATCTGACGCTTCGTCACAATCCAGTTGGAAGATCGAGGAATTGCCACGGCAACTTAAAGCGTTTCGACAAGTGCGCGGCCAGCGCCTTGAGACCGAAGGTCTCGGTCGCGTAATGACCGCCGAGAAGAAGATTCACTCCCAGTTCCTGGGCCGCAATCGCGGCCCAGTGTGGCGCTTCTCCGGTAATGAACGTGTCGACTTCTCCGACGACGCGATAAACTTCTCCACCCGCTCCTCCGGTGACAATTCCAATCGCCCTCGTCTTTTTGGGCCCAAAATTAAATGCAGTAACCTTTCCGCCCAACACCTTTCCCAGCTTCCTGGTAAGTTCTTCGCGGGAAATCGACATTCGCGTTTTCAATCCAATCGCCTGTCCCTTCTCTTCAAAAAACGGTGATGGCGATTTGAAACCGAGCGCGGCGGCCAACTGAGCGTTATTACCCACTTTCGGGTGCAGATCGAGTGGCAAATGAGCGCTATAAAGCGCAATATCGTTTTCAAACGCCAGCCTTATCTGGCGATGCAACGCGCCAGTGATCGATCTCAAACCTGGCCAGAACAAACCGTGATGCACGAGTAGCAGGTTAACACCTCTATCGGCGGCTCCCTCCAGCGCACGGGTCGATGCATCAACTGCCGCGCCAATCTTTGTCACGCGCCCAGAGTTTTCGATTTGCAGACCGTTGAGCGCGTTTTCCCAATCACCAACTTCGCGAATCCGCAGATATTCATCGGCATATTCAACAATTTCCGCGAGCACCGGCACGCCATCATTTTGCCCCGCGACCGGAAATTTGCACGAACGATTGTCGCCGAACCCGGCAAAGCCGGACAGCTACTTGCGAAAGAACGACATTGGCGCAGTCATGTTTCAACAAGTAGCTGTGCGACCCAATCAGTCGAGTTAACTGGCCGCGCTGAGGGCGCGAAGCGAGACGATCTTTTCATCATCGGCCTTCGACCACATATTGGTGAGTGCGCTCGGCCAGAACGATTGTTCTTATCGGTTTCATGGGTGCTGGCAAATCTTCCGTTGGACGTTGCCTGCAAGCCCGCACCGGCCTCGCGCGTTTCGATCTCGATGAAATTGTTTCAACCCAGCTTCAGCTTTCGATTTCCGAAATTTTTTCCAAAGGTGGCGAAGAAGGGTTTCGTGATGCAGAAACCGAAGCTTTGCGGCAATTGTCAACCGATCGATCTTCCATCATCGTAACAGGCGGTGGTATCGTGTTACGAAAAGAGAATATCAATCTCCTGAAACGACTAGGGATAGTTGTCTGGCTTGATGCAAAGGAGGAAATTCTTTTAGAACGAGCAACGCGAAAAAGCGAACGTCCGCTGCTGCAGGCGAAGAATCCGCGCGCCAGATTTTCGGAGTTGCTCCGGACACGTGCGGCCCTTTATGCAAATGCCGCTGAGATTCGTATCGACACGTCAGACCTGACCCATGAAGAAGTAGCGGATGAAATTCTGAACCGGATCGATAATTTGACCTTACCAAATGAATGAGTGCGGAACTGAAAGCGCAACTGATCGCTTTTTCCAGCGAACTAGGTTTTGATTCGTGCCGGGTGGCGAAGTGTGCACCGCCAAACCACACCGAAGAATTTAGCGGGTGGCTTAGCGACGGCGCCGCTGGAGAGATGGATTATATGAGGCGCGGAGCCGAGAAACGTCGTGATCCACAGAAGATTCTGCCGGGCGCCCGATCAATTATCATTTTCGCGCTCAATTATTTTCAAGGAGACGGTGCCCGCCTGCTTCGGCAGCACCGCGGAGTGGCCGGCAGGGTCGCGGTTAGAGGAAACGGCCGGATCGCCCGATATGCGTGGGGTGATGATTATCACAAGGTGATCGCAGCGAAAATGGACCAGCTCGACAATTTCCTCCGCACCTTCGGCGGCGAACAAAAATGCTACGTCGATACCGGTCCAATCCTGGAGCGCGATCATGCGGCCGAGGCAGGAATTGGCTGGCATGGCAAGAGCACAATGCTCATCGATTCAAAACTAGGGACCTGGTTTTTCCTTGCGGAAATTTTAACGACGCTGGAATTGCCGCCGGATGGGCCAGCCAAGGATCGCTGCGGGAAATGCAGGCGCTGTATCGATGCGTGTCCAACCGGGGCGATCACCACCGCACATCGGCTGGATGCGCGGCGCTGCATATCGTATCTGACGATCGAATTAAAGGGTCCCATCCCACTGGAGTTTCGCCCGCTGGTCGGCGACCGTATCTTTGGCTGCGACGATTGTCTGGAGGCATGTCCATGGAATCGATTTGCGCAGGAATCCCATGAAACCGCATTCCTGGCGCGAGAATCGAGTGTTGCCTTTGCGCTGCGCGATTACTTAAGCCTGGGCGATGCCGAATTTCGAAACTTATTCCGTGATTCACCGATTAAGCGGATCAAGCGACGAGGGTTTTTGCGGAACGTGTGTGTTGCGCTCGGCAATGTCGGCACTCCGGAGGATTTACCAGCGTTGGAACAGGCCGTTCGCGATCCTGAGCCACTGATCGCTGAGCACGCTACCTGGGCCAGGGAGCGAATTGAGAAGCGGTTCCCAGCCGGAATTAAATGAATCTAAACGTCTGAGTAGCTGCATCTCATTGTCGATGTTGATGAACGGCTCTCCTTTGCAAAGGTCTAAACTGAGATAGTTTCTGGCGGCTTCCCCCGCATCAACAACACTTTATGCATCAGACCATAGCCACGCCGACAGTTGAACCGCACGTGGCGAGAAAGCGGCGCGCCCGCCGGAAACGTTACATCATTTTCGGGGCAATCGGATTGCTCCTGCTCTGGATCGTCGTTTCGATCATATGGAGCAAACGGGAGAAGCCGATACCGGTAACAACCGACAAGGCCCTGCGGAAAACGATTGTCCAAACCGTTTCCGCTACTGGCAAGGTGCAGCCCGAAACTGAGGTAAAGATTTCGCCCGAAGTGGCGGGCGAAAATATCGAATTTCCGGGCAAGGACGGAATGGCGGTTCAAAAAGGCGATCTCCTGGTCAAGATCAAGCCTGAATCATACAAAGCGTTGCTCGAGAAACAGGAGGCGGCGATTAGACCAACCAAGGGCGCCAATTATCAACAAAAAGAAGACAACGTGGAGGGTGAACAGGACCTAAAAAAATCAGAAAATAAA
>JACXTT010005050.1_pt1 | contig 19310 bp, 17 predicted proteins | sample 9270951 | NCBI WGS metagenome assembly JACXTT01 (sample SAMN15532306, study PRJNA645909) | rock metagenome | isolation source: weathered quartz diorite | place: Puerto Rico | collected 2017-06-21 | reverse complement strand
AATAAGAGGATAGCTGGATCTTGGGCAATTTTGGCAAAGCGCAGGAGTTGCTCTGCTAGACCCCGCGCTGCTTGTAACTCTCCCCGTACAGTGCGAACCAACCACAATCCCGCCATTGATGGGAAGAGCTGGAGAGTTTCCCCTACTTGTCGGCAAAGTTCGATCGCCCGGGTGTAGACGCTTTCCACTTCCCTCGCTCCCTCACCCTTGGTCGCCATGAGGGGATGGCCCAAGGCGAGCTGCAGGGTAAGTTCTCGTTGGGCTCGCCCTACAGTGTCAGGCAAGGATTGGAGTAACTCCAATCCTTGCGTCAGGTGACTAACCGCTTCCGCGTTTGCTGCTCGTTCTACAGCTTTCTGCCCCGCCGCCTGCCAATACGGAATCGCCTGCTCAATCTGCCCCGCCTCGGTGTAGTGCTGCGCCAGACGCTCGGGCTGAGTCTCTTTTATCTCCAGGAATTCCTCTTCCAACGCTCGCGCTATGCGTTGATGATAGTACTGCCGGGTGCTTTTGAGCAGCGATTGATAGGCGGCGTCTTGGACTAGGGCGTGTTTGAAAGTGTAGTGTGCGGTGGGCGGTTGGCCACGTTGGTATAATAGCTCAGCTTCCACAAGTTTGGTGAGCGCGGACTGCAAATTTTTCTCGTCTACCGGAGCAACAGCATGGAGAAGTTCATAAGTGAACTCGCGTCCGATGGTCGCACCCAGTTGGGCGATTTCTTTGGCTGTGTTCAGGCGATCCAGCCGCGCCATCAACGAATCCTGCAACGTTGCGGGAATTGCTAATTGTAGGGGCGCAGCATGCTGCGCTCCTACGGATTCCACAATGGTCTTCGTCAACTCTTCGACGAACAAAGGCACGCCATCGGTCTTCTCCACAATCTGTTTGATGATCTCAGTTGAAAGGCTTCTTCCACTAGTAACCTTCTCTACCATCGCCTCTACTTGTCGTCGAGCAAAGCGGCTAAGCGTGAGGTGTGTCAAGTGCGCAGCCATAGGCCACGGCGGTGTGAAGTCCGGACGAAAAGTCGCTATTACCAACACCCGCGATGAGGGAACTTGGTCGATTAGCAAACTCAGCAGTTCTAACGTAGAGGGGTCCACCCAATGCAAATCTTCCACAATGACAAGCACGGGCTGTTGCTGGGCCTCGTGCAATAACCACGCAAGCAATGCCTCTAGAGTTTTCTGCTTTTGTCGCTGGGGCGTGAGGGTCAACGGTGGATAGTGGTTAGGGCAAGGAAGAGAAAGCAATGAGGCCAACAGCGGGATCGCGTCGGCTTGTAGGGGCGCGGCATGTCTTGCCCCTCCTTCTAACTTGCGAAATTTTTCTTCTGCTGAATCGTCTCGCTCAAATTGCAACAAACGCTGCAATTGCTCAATCACTGGATAGAGCGCACTGTTCTGGTGGTACGGAGAGCAACGCCATTCCACACGAGGGTGATTGTTGTGTGAGACATGGTCCTTCAGCACTTGGACGAGGCGGGATTTGCCAATGCCGGCTTCGCCATTGAGCAGCACCACCTGACCTGTACCCGCCGTGGCCTGCTCCCAACGTTTGAACAGCAGGCTCACTTCTTCTTCTCTGCCGACCAGCGGCGTCAGCCCGCGTAGCGCCGCGACTTCAAGACGACTGCGCGCTTCGCTTTCACGGAGGATACGATACGCGTGCATCGGCGTTGCGACGCCTTTGAGTTCCAGCGGACCAAGATCCTGACAGGCGAACAATCCTTCGATGAGCCAATAGGCAGCGCCGCTGACCACGACGGTGTCAGGCTCCGCCACACTTTGCAAACGAGCGGCAAGGTTAGGCGTTTCACCTAATGCCAGCTGTTCTCGTCTTTCTCCTTCTCCAATTTCGCTGATGATGACAAGACCAGTATGGATGCCGATGCGCACCTGCAATTCCCTCGCCCTTTGGGGGAGAGGGCTAGGGTGAGGGGCATTAGGAAGTTGATCGTTTTTACTACCCTCACCCGCACTCGCGCTGCTCGTGCTGCCCTCTCCCTGAAAGGGCGAGGGAGCCAAACTTTTTAGGCTCGCAATAATATCGAGTCCTGCTCGCACTGCCCGTTGCGCGTCGTCCTCGTGAGCGACAGGATAGCCAAAATAGACAAGGATTCCATCGCCCAGATATTGTGCGACATGCCCATCGAACCGGCGGATCACTTCACCACAAACATGTTGGTAGTTCCGGACAACAGTCTGCCACTCTTCCGGGTCCATGCTTGCTGACAAGGAGGTCGATCCCACCAAATCGCAGAACATTACGGTCAACTGGCGACGCTCACCGATGCTCGGTCTAGCGTCTGGTGTCTGGTGTCTAGGGTCAGATGGTTTCTTTCTTCTTGTTTCGCCTTTTCCCCGTTTCGCCTTTTCGCCCTTCGCAAGCGCGACGCCACACGTATCGCAAAACGCCGCGCCAGGACGCGCTTGGGCGCCGCATGACAAGCAGGCGAGAGTGAGGTTGCTTCCGCACGCTTCGCAAAACTTCGCCTCTTCGCGGTTCTCATGTTGACACGTTGGACAATGCATTCCCTGACCTCTAGACCTCGGCTCACATCTGCTCTATCACGAACAAGAACAGAAGCACAGAGAAAAGGAGGAATTCGTTATGTCAGAACTTTTTCACGTTGGACTGACGGTCAAGAACTTAGAGCGCTCGGTTGCATTCTATCGTGACGTCGTGGGCATGAAGGAAACCGAGTTTAAGATGGCGAAGGTCCGCAGCGAGCAATTCGATACGCTGACCAATAATCCCGGCGCGGAACTCAGCGTCGCCCATCTCACTCTCGGACCTTTTATGCTGCAGTTGATTGAGTATGTAGCAAAAGGAGGGACGACGTTGGACTTGCATCATAACAATGTCGGTAGTCCACATCTGTGCATCTACGTGCCCGATGTCGAGGCGAAGCTCGCGGAAGTGCGGCAGCGCGGGGACGTTGTCATCACTTCCGGTTTGGTGCAGATCGCGCCCAATATGCGCAGTTTCTACACGGAAGATCCGGATGGAGTGCCGGTGGAATTTTTGCAGAGGACGGACGCAAAATAGGCTTTTCCCCTCACCCTAGCCCTCTCCCCAAGGGGCGAGGGGATCTGTGTCCGCTCGATCGTCTTTACCTTGCGTTGCCGATGAATCGCTGATAATCCTCCGGCGTGTCGATATCCGCCAGAATGCCAGGGTCATTAAGCGGTAACTCTCGCACGCGAGACGGATCTTTTCGTACGACAACCTTGGCCCCTTGATTGAGCGGCGCGGCGAGGATCTCGCCGTATACTTGGCGAGAAAATAACACGGGGTGACCACGCTTGCCGTTGTATGACGCAATGAGAATCGGCAGCGGACTTTCACGAAAGGATGAAGTTAATGAACTAATCGTATTTGCTGAAATCAACGGATGATCGACAAGATTGACAATGACCGCTTCACTTTCTGAAGATAAAGCCCCGATTCCCGTCATCAAGGAAGAGAGCTGCCCCTGAAAATAACGGGGATTGACGACCGTACGTAGCGTTGGATGGGCGGGAATAGCACGGCGCAGTTCGTCCGCGCGTGCGCCGAGCACGACGATGAGCTCATCAACGCCAGCGGTGAGATACGCATTGCAAATTCGCTCGATGAACGTCTTTCCTTGGTAGCGTAGGAGCGCTTTGGGTGAACCCATGCGGCGCGATTCGCCCGCCGCCAGAAGGATACCAGAGATCATGAACGGAGGCCCTTCTCTTCACTAACCTTTATTTTACTATTCCAAGTCATTCGTAGTCTGTCATTCTGAGCAAAGCGAAGAATCTCTGTTTTAATCCGAGGGTAAATTTCGCGAAGAAGGTCTTCTTTCATACCACCCATCACTCAAATCCTGCCACTCTGGGTTTACTGACTCAATCAAAGCAACTTTCTTCCTTCGTAACCATCCCTTAATCTGTTTTTCACGGGCAATTGCAGAATAAACGTCGTTGGTCAGCTCAAAGTAGACAAGATTTGTGATGTTGTATTTGGAGGTAAAACTAGGGATAATTTTTTGCTTATGTTCATATATTCGTCGTTCAAGATTATTTGTGACACCTATGTAAAGCGTACGCGATTTGTTGCTCATGATATAGACGTAATACTGTCCTCTCACTGGGTTTCATCCTGATTTACTAGCAGAAGGAAAGCGAGAGAATTCAGCATGCGACTCGTGAAGATGTGAGATTCTTCACTCCGCTACGCTTCGTTCAGAATGACAATAGGTATTATCCTTTAAACTTTAACGACCCATTTGGGCGCGCCTTCGCCGCAATCGAGAGGGTTTCCTCCGGTCCTTGGCGGCGCACTTTGACGATTTCAGCAGCAATGGCGACGGCAATTTCTGCTGGTGTTTCTGCTGCAATGTCCAACCCCATCGGAGTATGAATGCGGCTGAGAGCTTCAGGAGCAAAGCCTTGCTCGACCAGTCGCTCAAGCGTCGCTTTTGCTCGGCGTTTGCTGCCAATCATGCCCAGGTAGCACGGCTTCTTCTTTAGCGCCGTCTTTACGCACGCTTCGTCCCATACGTGGCCGCGTGTCACGACCACCACAAAGGTGTGTTCGTTAATATCGAGACTCTCAAGGACGTCGACGAAAGGTCCGACCCGCACCTCGGTAGCGTGCGGAAACCGCTCGCGACTGGCAAACGCCCAGCGATCGTCCACTACAATCGTGCGAAAGCCCATCATAGAGGTGATCTCACACAGAGGCTGCGCGATGTGGCCAGCACCGCAAATAATCACTGTTTGTAAGCCAGGCTGTACATCAACAAAGACCCGAGGCCATTCTTCGCCGCGTGCGATTGAATCTTCCACCACCTCGCCTTGTGGAGAGATTGTAAACAACTCGGGTTTGCCGGCGGACACAGAGGCTGAAAAGGTCTGTATGGCCTTCTCGCCGACAGGCAAAGGCGGGGTCGTTACCACACCTTCGGCCCTTAATGCGAGACAACTTTTCGCTCCAGCGGGAGCCGAATCAAGAGAATTGATCGCCGTGACAAGAGCCGTAGGGCGACGCGCTCGTGTAGCGTCTGCTAAGGCATGGGCGAGTTCTCGATGCTCCTCCGGACGCCAGAGGTCGAGCGCCACATCCATGAGTCCGCCGCACACCTGAATTTCATCTTGGTCAAAATCACCGGTCAGGTCTACTTCAACGACGCGCGGCGGCAGGTTCTCTTCAAATAGGGGATAGGCGCGACGGAGCACTTCTCCCTCGCCACAACCGCCGCCAATGGTGCCAAATGGTTGACCTTCGCGTGGGACGACCATTTTGGCGCCCACCTCGCGCGGTACTGATCCGCGTGTCCGAATGATCGTGGCCAGTACGAATGGCTTGCCAGCTGTCAGTAGCTCTTCAGCACGTTCCCACAGGTTTTCCATAACGACGTGATCCTAACCATCGCTCTCGGGGAAATCAACAGAAGTAATCGCGCTTCCGGACTCATGCCTGCACAAGGACGCCTTCAATGAACCGTAGGTCGGCCGTTTCCACGTCAACGACTAAAACTTCTTCGAGCTTTTCCTGAGCGAAAGCGGCAAGTACATGCAATGCTGTGGTCTCTCCGGCGGACAATGACAATTCTGTAGAGGCGAAAGACACGAACTGTGCGCAGGCGGTGTCGAGTGGCGACCCTTGGCGATGTTTCTGGAAAGCGAGTAATTCAACCCGCGTGAGCGGTTGCACTGCAACCTTTCCCTCAAGTTCCCAGCGCACGAATGCGGTATTCCATAAAGTAGCAAGTGAAGCAGAGGAATCTTGGGAAGAGGTTCGCTGCTCAGGCAACAGCTGCCAACGAGACAACACCGCAAACCAGAGAGGCGCGTGGTTGAGCACCGTTTCTACACGTTCGATTTCAGCGAGGTTCTGGAAGCGCCGAAGAAAAATCTCTCCAACCGTGTCCAGCCCTCGGAAAAACATCGGGGGACGACGACGGACGCCGGCGCAGGTTTCACGAAAAGGAGAGTCCAGCAGAGCCTCCCACGCTTCGCCTACTTGTTGGCGCAGCGTCTTTTCAAGATCGAGGGCGTGCTGTTGTAATTGTAACGTCAAACTCACGCCCACTTGGAAGAAGGGACGCAGTAACGTTTCTTCCAATAAATGCACGGCGTCTTGTCCTTCAGTGCGGGTTCGATAGGCTAAGCCGATGTTGATGTAGTCGTGGACCTCTTCGGCGCATTTTTTTACTTCGGATACTTCACTTGGGTCGCACACTTCAGCGACGACAACCTCATTTGTCAACATCGCCAACTCGTGCTCCACCTCTTCGATCCGCTCAGGAGGCAATGCGGCCAGAGTCTGCACCAGGAAAGAGTCACGGACGCCTAGCAACATTAATGCATGATCCGAAGGGATGACTTCTTCGCCTGCGACATAGCGTATCTTGGACACCGCCGCTCGACGATAGCGCTCCAGCGACAAGAGATTCGGCGGGAGAAAGCGAAACAGTTCGCGCGCCTCGTCATAGGTCGGATAGCCGCGGTCGGCAAGTCGAGCGTTCCGCCAATGCAGCGCGTCTTCTTCGAGCACGCTGTCGAGCTCGTGGAGACTCCATTCTAGCACCTGCTTATAATTCTCGTAGTCGAGCACCCGCAGGCGTTCCAGTACGAGCGAGAGAATCGGCTCAGGCTCTCCCACAAAGCGCAGCAGATATTGGTCGTCAAAAGTAAAATAGGAGGACTGGTCGAAATCGGGGTCTTCTTCGATATCCGCCTTCCGAATGACCTCAAAATGCCGCATCACCAGCAGCACCAGCAGTTCAATGTCTGTATGGAGCGCCCATTCCGCCAGTTTCCCGCTGCCCGCTTCATCGAGCAGCATAAGCCACGAAGCCACCCGTCGCGTATCAAGCATATCTTTGCGCCAGCAATCGAGATCCAGCATGTCTCGCACCTGTTCAGGCGCCGCAAGCGCCAACAAATCGACTGCATCGGCAAGGCCAATTTCTTTGAGAGTGTAGAAAAGTTTTTCGGCAGACAAGGCGCGCGCCAGCGTCACACTATTACGCGAGGAAAGAATCAGTTGTTGACGTGTGCGTGCATCGAGCTGCTCAAGTCGGGTGACTTGCTCAGCGGTGGATAAGGAAACGAAGGAGTCTTTTGTGAGAGCTGCCATTTTACTTCTTTTGCTTCCCGTCCTTGGTTTTCTCACTGTAGTGGTCGATGAAAGACAAAGCCTGATCCCAGCCGAGCAGTCCGTTGAACACCTCGCTAAAAGGCAACATCTCGTGCCACACGCCTTGCGTAGTGCCCGTTTCTCGAAGTGTACGCAGGGCTTTGCGCATTTGGTAACTTGCGGCCAACACGGAAGCAACTGGATAAATCGCCAGCTTGAACCCAAGGTCTTCGAGGTCACGCGCAGGAAGAAAGGGAGTTTTTCCACCTTCTACCATATTCACCAGCAGCGGAATCCGGTTCGCAAATCGGGTGCAGACCCTCTCCATCTGTTTCACTGATTCAAACGCCTCGAAGAACAGCATGTCAGCGCCAGCATCCACATACGTGTCCGCCCGTGTAATCGCGTCGTCGATGCCGTTCACTGCGATGGCGTCAATCCGAGCAATGATCACCGTGTCTGCATTCGTACGATTTTCACTGGCGGCGCGAATCTTCGCTGCATGTTCTTGCGCTGACACCAGCACTTTTCCACCCAGGTGACCACAGCGGCGGGGCGAGTCTTGATCTTCAATATGCAAGCCTGCCACACCAATGCGTTCAAAGTCTAGCACCATACGAACGGTGTTCAAGACAGAACCGAAGCCAGCTTCCGCGTCAGCGATCACTGGCATATTAACTGCGCGACATACTCCTTCGAGCTGGATCACCATCTCGGTCAGCGTGCGCAAGCCGAAATCTGGATAGCCCAGCGCGCCGGCAGACACTCCACCTGAGTAATACACGAGAGGAAACCCTGCCTCCTCGACCAGCCGCGCAGAGATGACATCATACGCGCCCGCAGCCATCAGGAATTGGTTTTGCGCTAAAAGTGCGCGTAACGATTGAGCTTGAGACATAAAAAGTGGATGCTCCTTACTTGATTCAGTACAGATAAGGTTGACAGGCGGAAAGAATTCTTGGTTAGATGTGACATTTCTGGCATGCAGGCAAAGATTGTCAAGGTGGAGTCAGTTTCTCATTCCTCGTCGAATCCATATTCTTCGTGGGCAACGATTACGCTCGCGAGCCTCAGTGGACTGTTGGCGTCACTCGATTCATCCGTCAATATCGCCTTTCCGGCCATTACGATGGCGTTTCACGTCGATGTTGGTCTCATGCAATGGGTTGTGGTGAGTTATGTGCTGACATACGCGAGTCTGTTGCTTGGTTGTGGTCGACTGGCTGACCTCCTCGGCCACGGTCGGGTTTTACTATGGGGACTCGTCAGTAGCGCGTTCGCCTTTTTGGCCTGCGGTCTTGCTCCAAGCTTTCCTTGGCTGCTTGCTGCTCGCGTCATGCAAGGACTCAGCGCCGCATTGACACTTGCCGCCGCTCCTGCCTTAGTGACATTGGCGGTTCCAGCAGAGATGCGAGGTCGGGCGTTGGGCATTTTTCAAATGGGCGCCGCTCTCGGGTTTGCGCTGGGACCATTGCTCGGCGGTATTCTCGTCGACACCTTCAGTTGGAGGGCAGTCTATTTGTTTCGTGTTTTTCCTGCCGTGGCTCTGAGCTTTCTTGCTTTGCTCCAGTCTCGTCTTCCTCTTATTCAATTACAAGAGCATCGCTCGTTTGATCTGCTCGGCACGTTCACCCTTGCTGGCAGCGTAGCGGGGGTCCTGCTCGCCTTGAACCGTAGCCGTGACCTCGGATGGACTTCGCCTGTTGTCTTGGCGTTGTTCGTCGGCGCCGTTGGTTGCTTTGCCAGGTTCATCATTACTGAAAATCGTGTGCAAGCGCCGATTGTCGACCTCAGTCTCTTTCGCCGCCCAGCTTTTGCGATTGCCAACCTCCTCACTGTCTTAGCCAACTGCGCCATGTTTGCCGTCTGGCTACTTGTCCCCTATTACATTGTCAATGTGCTCGGGTATCCGGCCACGACCGGCGGCTTGCTATTGATGGCCTGCCCGATCACCACCGCTCTTGCGGCGCCTATTGCAGGTCGGCTTTCCGACACATTGGGGACGCGCGTGTTAAGCGCTGCCGGTCTCGGTTTGGAAGCTGTGGGCCTGTGGCGCATTAGTCAGTTGGGCGCCTCCTCTCCAGCGGCCTCGGTGATGTTGGCGCTTGCACTCGTTGGCTTTGGGCTCGGCATGTTCCAGACGCCCAACATGAGTTTCGTCATGGGGGCCATCGCCCGGGAGCAGCAAGGAGTCGCCGGCGGCATGAGCCAAATGATGCGCACGTTAGGCGTAGTCCTTGGCGTGACAGGCGCCAGCATGTTGTTCGCCAATCGCCGTGTCGCGCATGCTGTCCGCTTATCATTAGCCGACGCCAATGCCACGCAGACTTTCATGCCGGCGTTCCAGGATGTTTTCCTTGTCGGAGCATCTGTGAGCGTTGCAGCCTTCGTGTTGTCATTGATGAGAAGAAAGAGAACGTCTTCGTTATGACTGGAAGAATTATGGATGAAGCAATGCCCTCAGCCCTTTCTGACCTCCGCGTTCTTGATCTGACCGACCTCAAAGGTGCGCTCTGCGCAAAGTTAATGGGAGATATGGGCGCCGATGTCATCAAAATCGAACCGCCTAATGGCGACGCCATGCGGAGTGTTGGTCCCTTTCTTCATAATGCGCCACACCATGATCGCAGCTTGCTCTTCTGGTTCTATAACACGAGCAAACGAGGAGTAACGCTTGATCTTCGTCACGCGGCAGGGCAGTCCGTGTTCAAGCAGCTTGTGACAAAGGCGAATGTCGTGGTGGAATCGTTTCCACCAGGAACGTTGAGCCGACTCGGTTTGGGCTATGCAGAACTGAAGCAGATTAATCCTAGGCTCGTCCTGACATCGATCACGCCGTTTGGTCAAAGTGGACCGTACAAAGATTACAAATCCTCAGACACCGTGGCCGAAGGGTTGGGGGGTATGATCTACATAAACGGTGCGCCCGACGAACCGCCGCTGCGCGGGCTTGGGCTGCAGGCTTATCACAGCGCTTCGTTCTTTGCAGCCATTGGTACGATGTCGACGTTGTGGGCGCGCGAGGCTCTCGGTGAAGGCCAGTGGGTTGATGTGAGCATTCAGGAAGCTGTCGCTGCGTGTGTCGAACAGGTGGCGCCCTTTTATCATCAAGGACTTGGAGTGGAAACTCGCCGCGGCAGTTTACACTGGAGCCGATATTTCCGAGTGGCCCGCTGCAAAGATGGCTATATCATGCACTGCACGTTGGGAGATTGGACCTCGCTCGTTGAGTGGGTCAAGAGTGACGAGAAAGCTCAAGATCTCGCCGCCCCGCAGTGGGAAGAGACGCAATATCGCCAGGCCAACGCTGAACATCTCTTCGATGTCCTCGACGAATGGGCCAAAGACTACACGATCGCCGAGCTGATGGAAGGCGCTCAGCTTCGTCGTATTCCTTATGCGATGGTGCGCCCGCCCGAAGCGCTAGTAGACGACCCGCAATTGAACGCCCGCGAATTCTTTTCTGACATCGCGCATCCCGAACTGGGGCAGACATTTCGCTATCCTGGCGGCCCCTTTTTTTTCACGAAAACACCGTGGCGTATTGCGCGCCGTCCCCCACTGCTTGGAGAACATAATCAGGAAATCTATGCCGGGGAGCTGGGCATGGAGGAGCGAACACTTACAGACCTGCAACGGGAAGGGACTATCTGATCGTAAGCTCAAAAGTTGAAACGTCTCACGGAATCCCCAGCAGTTTATGTGTCTGCAAACTTAATCGCCATTGCGGATGCTCTAGACAATAACGCACGGCCAGTTGTGTGTTCCGTTCACGCTGCGGACCATCCATCGGTTGTAAAAAGAAGTGATGAAAGTCAAGTTGCTCGAACTGCTGAGGATCAGCGCCTGCCTGTGGAAAGATGAGTTTGAGTTCGTGTCCGGCTCGAATCCGCAGTTCAGCGCCAGCCTTGGGACTGACACAGAGCCAATCAATGTGAGGCGGCGGCGGCAACGTTCCATTTGTTTCAATGGCGATTTCAAAGCTGTGGTCATGCAGGGCCGTGATCAGCGGTGTGTCAAGCTGTAGTAGCGGCTCACCTCCTGTGCACACGACCAAGCGCCGGGCTCTCGGAGAGGTTGGGTGCGGCCACATGGCAGCTACAGCAACTACCAGGGCTTGAGCCGAAGAGAACCGTCCTCCCCCAGGCCCATCTGTGCCTACAAAATCGGTATCACAAAACTGACAGATAGCTGTTGCTCGATCTTCTTCGCGTCCAGACCACAAGTTACAACCAGCGAAACGACAGAACACCGCTGGCCGTCCAGTGTTTGCCCCTTCACCTTGAAGGGTATAGAAAATCTCTTTAACTGCGTAACTCATAAAATTTAACACTAGGGGCGGGGACCGATAAACGGGGAACGGTAGAAAAACGAAGAGTAGCGAAAATGTGAAACCAGAAAATCTGTGCTCCGTCAATGTATATTCAAGGGGCTGTTATGCTGAGTCAAAACGCAGAAGAGGCGAAGAATCTCATATTGTTTCTCTCCTATCGAGATTCTTCGTCGCTTCTCAGCATATATCGCGCAGAATACTCGCCGCCGTTTACTCCTACTTCTTCACCACGCCGAGGATAGATTCCTTGAATGTCTTAGCGGGGGTGAACGCCACCTTGCGGCGTGCAGGAATCTTGATTGGCTCCCCGGTCTGCGGGTTACGGCCAGTGCGGGCCTTCGTCTGGCGGAGTTTAAACGAGCCCAGATTTGGAATCTTCAGCACTTTTTCTTTCTTGACCGTTTTGCTGATCAAATCGATGAGGGCGGTGAGATTGTCATCCGCTGCGCGGTTGGAGATCCCACCCCACGACTCGGCTAATTTTTTCACCATTTCAGACTTCGTCATACTTCAACCTCCTTCTCTTTCCCAGAAGTAAATTTTTTCTATTTTCTTAACTTGACAAGAGAGCCGGAACCGCCCGAGAGAGGATCTCATCGTCTAGAGCATTCAATCTTCTTCCCACTCCTCGTCTTCCTCTCGATCTTCAATATCCTTCCAAGCTTCTTCTGCTTCTTCCTCGTCCTCCTCTTCCTCCCACTCCTCGTCCTCTTCTTGCTGGTCGAGCACCAAGGAGGATTGATTCAATTTGATTGACATTATTCACATTCCTACTCCACAGTCAGCGTTGGGATCTCCCGCGCGACTGCGGCGACGGTTGCCTCCTGTACAGACACTGACGACATTGGTTGGCCCACTTTCCAGTTGGGGAGATACAAACTCACTGCGTCTTCATCCGTGATCACTTGGCGTTTCGTGAGCGGATCCCGGAGCTTCCACACGCCGCCGATCATGGGATGGCGGCCACGATGATAACTGTGCGCCCAATAAACAAACTCGCTCGTTATGCTATCTCGCGCTTCCCAGCACAGCCCACGCCCGCTGGAAAAAGTGAGCGTGTTTTTGAACACGCGCCATGGCGAGTAGAAAGTCGTGTATGCGTCGCGATAGGCTTTCAGGATTTCCTCAGCGGTCATGGTCGGATGTCGCATCACAACGTGATCAGAATCGTACCAGTTGAAATCCCAATCGCTGATCGTTCCCTCTTCTACCGCCTTGATATGATCTTCGGTCCCCGGCAACGGCGTGACAATGAAGAACGAGGCAAGGTCCACACCAACTTCGATGAGATCCAGCGCCGCCTCACGACCGGAATCGGGCGTGTCAAAAGGGAAGCCGATCATATAGCCACAGTGGACGGCAATGCCGGCATGATGCCAGTTCTCGACTACCCGACGATACTTTTCCAATACTCGCCGTTTTGATTCCGCCATTGCGAGATTGCGTTCGCCGCGCCGGTCAGTGTTCTGAAACTTTGTTGCCGCCATAAGATTCTGTGGGTTGAATGACTCAAACCCTACAAACGCTGAATAACATCCTGCCTCTTTGGCGAGTTCGATGAAGCGTCGACTCCGCTGATGTTTACTGCTATCGATTTCTCCAGATCGGAGATCGGCATACCCGCCGGCGTCGATATCGACCTGCATCATGAAGTTCACATGACGGCCGTGCTTGCGTAAATCCGCCAAGCCAAGGAGCAACGGTTCCCACTGTGGGCTGCGAAAGAAGTCGTCATCGACTAAGAACAAGGTGTCGATGCCGTGATAATCGGCAGCATCGCGCACCCAGTCTACAGCCGAACGCGGATCACGCGCCCGCATCGTGCGGCCCATCACGTTCTTCACACTGCAATAGGAGCAGGTAAACGGGCAGCCCCGCGAGGTGTCGAGCGTCGTCATCGTCTGATGGGCAAATTGCGTACGATACCGGTCATCGATGGCGGGCAATTGCGCCTCGGCAATGGATGGAACAAAGATTTCTCCGGTGCCGGTTTTCGCACGAATACCTGTGGTGACACTGTAGTGCAGTTTCATCTCGCCCCGGAGAAAATCATCGAGGAGTCCCACCCAGGTGCTTTCCGCTTCCCCCACGACAGTCGTAACGCCGCAGCTGTTCAAGAAGGTGCAAGAATCAGGATACCCACTGACATGGAAGCCGCCCATGATCACTGGAAACCCCGCAGCCTTGAATTGCAGCGCCAGATCGCGACCGCGAGGATATTGATTCGTCTGCACCCCGGCGAGACCGATTAGCACCTCAACGCCATCTTCTTGCGCTTTGTCTTTGATGGCGCGGATGGTGTCCGCGTGGATCGGACCTTCCACGATTTCATCCCACAACACCGTTTCAATGAAAACATTCTCCGCTGCACGCATGCGGTTGTATTCTTCGTTTAACGCAGCGAGCGCTGTCAGGGTGTTGTTCGGCAAGACGCCTTTCCAGTAATAAAGGACGTAGCCTTGCTCGTCATATTTTGACGGCTTGATAAAATAGATCCGCAGCGTCCGGCACGGCGTAGCTTCGTAAATCGTCCGTCGTACGACAGCCGGGTGCGTCGCCTCGTCGTCATTGTGTGGGGTTGGGGTAGTGAGCAGCACTCCGGCCTCGGCGAGCGTTCGTGCTTCACGCTTTGCTTTACGCCAGTCCTTTGCTGTCTTCACCGCAGTTTTCACCCCTCTGCCAAACCGCTTTACCATATATGCTCCTTCCACCAGTAGAGCCCGCTTTGTATGCGCCGCCTCCAAGAAAGTCAACGTAATTAGTGATACATCTCCACCAATTCCATCATGTCAAGCTGCTTTAGTTCCTCGAAGAGCAGCCCTTTTACCTCTTGCACGGTCGCCATCTGGAGCGCCTCGCGGGTAAGTCGCTGCGCGCGCGCATAGGAAAGGGAACGAATCACACGTTTGATGACTGGAACGAAGAACGGCTCCATGCTCAATTCGTCGAGCCCTAACCCGACTAGCAGGATCGTGCATAAAGGATCTGCCGCCATTTCACCGCACATCGTCACCCGCTTCCCTGCACGCTTCGCTGCTTCGGCGGTTTTCGCTACCGCAGTTAATACAGCAGGATGGAGCGGCTCATACAGCGGCGCGACTTTCCGATTATTCCGATCCACCGCCAGCAGATACTGGATGAGATCATTTGTACCAATGCTAAAAAAATCTACCTCTTTAATCAAACGGGTGGCCATCCAGACCGCAGCTGGCACTTCTACCATCATGCCGATACGCATATCCGGATCAAAAGTATGTCCTTCGTGTTGCAGATCCTCTCGCACTTGGCTGAGCAAATCTTTCACTTGCTGGATTTCTTCCACGCTAGAGATCATCGGAAACATAATACGCACAGGACCAAAGGCGCTTGCACGAAGAATTGCACGCAGCTGAACCTTGAACAGATCTTCCATCTCAAGGGAGATGCGAATCGAACGCCAGCCGAGGAACGGATTGGCTTCGTGCGGCAGCCGTAGATAGGAAGGGTATTTGTCCGGCCCAAGATCGAGAGTGCGAATGGTCACCGGGTTCCCGTTCATCCCCGTCACTACCCGACGGTAGAGATCCAATTGTTCTTCTTCCCCGGGAAAATCGCGGTACGTGAGAAAAGGGATCTCGGTGCGATACAACCCGATCCCTTCGGCGCCGTGACGTCGTGCGAGCGTCAAATCGATCAGCAACCCGAGGTTCGCGCAAAGTGACACGCGTTTCCCATCGCGCGTTTCCGCGGGCAGATCGCGAATATCCTCGAGCTCGCGGTTAAAGTTGCGATACTCGCGCCCCAGCCGATCGTACTCGCGTAACACCTCAACGCCCGGTTTGACGTACACCACGCCGGAATTGCCGTCGACAATGACCACATCGCCTTGCTGGATGAACTCGGCGCGTTCGACGCCGACCACGGTGGGGATCTCAAACGATTTGGCCAGAATCGACGCGTGAGAGGTTGCCCCGCCGCTGCTCATGACCACGCCTTTGACCTGGGTGTGGTCGACTAAACAGAGATCCGAAAGGGTTAGCTCCTGCGCTACCAATACGAGGCTTTCTCCCCGTGGGCGTTCCTTTTCTTCCAGCCCAAGCAGGTGGCGCAAAAGCCGCTGTCCAATATCTCGTAGGTCCGCTGTGCGTTCGCGCAGGAGTTCATTGGAGACTTTGCCTAACGCGTCAACGTAATCTTCAATGACTTTTTTGAGACTGGTTTCCGCGGCATAGCCTTGGCAAATATGGGCCTCAATCTTTTCGAGGAACCCAGGGTCTTCGATCATCATGCGATGGGTGTCGAAGATGGCGCGATCCAGTTCGGGCAGGTGTTCCCGCACACGTTCTTTCAGCACTTCCAACTCGGCCACGGACTTCTGCATAGCGGCGTAGAGTTGTTGCCTCTCTTTTTCTGGGTCATCAGCGAAGCGTTCAGCCAGAGAGCCGAGATGTACCTGGGGGTGCACGATATGCGCCTGACCAATGCCAAACCCCGGTGATGCGCTTACCCCAGTCAGTCGGGTGCGTCCAACTTTTCCTCCCGCTTCCGGTTTTTCTTCGCGTTCCCGTTCATAGACATTCAAGCGTTTCACCGCGTCAAGCATTTGTTTGCGGTATTCTTCTCGTTCTTGCTCTTTCGTCTTGAGCGTTTCAAGCAGACGCGCTTGCTCGATGATGCCGCCGACATTGGTGGAGATAGTTTTCAGCAAACGAATATCGGTCTGGGAAAATTGCCGACGGCTGCGACTCTGCACGACCAACACGCCGAGCGGGTTACGCTTCGCCATCACTGGCAGCCCGAGAAATGAATGAAACCGCTCTTCTCCTGTTTCAGGAAAATACTTGTTGCGAGGATGGAGCATGGCGTCGGTCGCCAACACCGGTTCGAGTTCCTCGATGACCAGGCCGCACAGCCCCTCCTCCGTACTCATGTTCACCTTCCCGACCGCCGCGCGGTCGAGCCCGGTGGTCGCCCACAACGTGATCCGTTTGTCCTTTGGGTCGAGCATGTACAGGGAGCATACGTCAGTGTTCATCCGGTTGGCGATGATTTCAGTGATGTCTTCCAGAGTCTCCTGCAAATCGTGAGACCGCGCAATGAGCGTCCCGATATCTTCAAGCAGCTGGAGCCCATGACCACGGATGCGACGCTGCCCCGTACGCGCAAAGGTGTTGGACTTTGCACGAGGGACGTTGTGGGGCGGGCGGCTGCTTTTCGGGACTCCATCCATAGAAATTACGCGCTTCTCCGCATCATATCTGAGGTTCTCTGCATGCACAAGGAGAAACCCTGGGCGGATGTGCGAGAAAATCCAGGATTTTTGCTCTTTGGCAGGCTTGGGACAGGCTCATCCGGCCTATTCATGCGCTTCTGACTCGTCTGTGGTAGTGAAGGCCTAAGCGAGAGGAAAAGGGGCACTCTGTCATTCTGGGTAAGTGAGCAAAGGCGAGGATGACCCGGAAGTCAGAACCTTTCCTCGGAATTCAGCAAGCCTTTTGTCTTCTACGGCCACAGGGTAGTATTGAGATCGTAGACTATCACTGAAGGAGAACTGCCAGGCCTAAGAAACTGCTACCTTTATTCACCCAGGCGAAATCCTGCGCGAAGAGTTCATGAAGCTGTTGGGTCTGTCCGCCAACGCACTCGCGCAACGCCTTGGCGTAACTACCGTGCGTGTCAACGAGATTGCTAACAAGCGACGCGGCATCACCGGAGACACCGCGGTTGAGACGCTGCTTTTCCACCACGCCAGAATTCTGGATGAATCTCCAGCAGCGGTATGAGTTGGAGGTTACCCGCCGGAGGATCGGCATGGAGGTAGAACGTAAGGTTGCAATGCTTGCCAGTAGAGGATTACTGATGCTGGTTACATTTGACTCCTATCAGGTCTCTAAGATGGAAGAGAGTGGCGCCTTCCGCCCGGACCTAAAGTGTCCGGGCTACGAAGCAACGCTGGCTCAAGCCAGCTTGCAAGCCCCATTGATGGGGCGCTGTGCTGTAGCCCGGCGATTGATCGCCGAGTGAGCAAGGAAGAGGCTTGTTATTCGCGTGTACGAATCTCACGCATCTCATATTAATGTTAAACGAGCAGACGACTGCATTGCTTGGGAGCGTAATGATCGTTCGCAAAACAAACAGTGATGTGTTGTGGGCAAGCATCTGCGGCGGACTTGGTTTCGGTTGTCGGGCTCCATGGCAGGATTGTCTACTCCTGCAACAGTTTTCGGGGGAATGACAACGACCCCACGCCCGTCATTGTGGGCAAGCGAACAAAGGCGAGCATGACCTACGACCCACTTACTGGAAGATGTAAATGCCACACTGATTGACGCTCGCATCGTAAACCGTGGGGGGTGTGGAGGCTGTAGCCCGGCAGGTCAGTTTTGAGGCTTCCGAGTGTCAGAGGCAAAATAACAGGGTAATTTCTGGTGGATTCCAGCCGCGAAAAATAAAGGAGAGAGAATCGTGTGCAGAAAGTGACCCAAACTCTTGTGAAACAGTAAGGAAGCGCGCATGATCGGGGGAATTCTGTTTTCGGATTGTCTTGCAGAGGGAGCAAGTATCGATCCCCCGCCTCAGCTCTTATCATGTCGGGGGCTGTCACGAACCCTGAAAAGTCAAGAACTCGCGGCCTCTTTTCATAACAGGCTTTTCTCAAAAAGGAGGAAGTCATGTAGAAGCACGTACGAGACAGGTTTTCTTTGAGGGAGGGGTGGTCTCCGCAAGAGGGGAAGATACCGTGGCGTTGGTTGCTCTGGTTTTCTCTTAGGCCGCTCCTGTCTTTAATGTTGCTCTTTAGGTGCGCTCCTGGGCCGCCGCGCCCCTCTGTCCCGGCAGTTGGACGCAGGTCGCCACGACGGGTCCATCAGCACGGTATGGGTATGTCATGGCCTACGACCTCCTGCATCAAGAAATGGTCCTCTTTGGGGGCGACGTTGCGTCGGGCAGCGATGTGGGAGATATCTGGACCTGGAGCGGCACGGCCTGGCAGCAACACTTTCCGGCGACCGCACCAAGCAAGCGTAATTACATGAACCTGGCGTATGACAGCGTCCGGCAGGTTCATGTCCTGTTCGGGGGCGGGATCCCCTTTCAGTGCTACAATGACACCTGGGAGTGGAATGGCGCCGTCTGGACCCAGCGGGCGCCCACGGTGGCGCCTGCGGTGCGAATTGAACACGCGATGGCCTACGATCAGGCGCGCCAGGAGACCCTCCTCTTCGGCGGGAACAACTCCTGTGTTACGGGGGTCCCTTTGGGAGATACCTGGACGTATGATGGCGTCAATTGGACGCAGGCAGCGACCAGCGGTCCGAGTCCTCGGATTCAGACTGCTGCCGCCTCTGATGACGCTCGACACCGGGTCGTTCTCTTTGGGGGTTTCGATGGCTCTGTAGACAAACCGGATACGTGGGAATGGGATGGGAACACCTGGACTCTGGTAGCCCAGAGCGAGCCGAGCCCCCGTGGTGCTACAGCGCTGGCGTATGACAGTCGCCGCGGCAAAGTCGTGTTATGCGGGGGAGCGGCCAATACCGGTCCGCAGGAATGTTCTCTACCCCCAGTAGGCGGCTCGGTCACTGGGATGAGTCCCAGACGGGTTGTTTGCACGAATCTCACCACCGGACAAATGGTGAGCATCCGTCACAATGCGGAGCCGTGGGATTGTGAGAACCTAGGGTTGGTCGTACATCCCGGGGATAGAATCCAGCAGACGGTTACTGGCCCAGCTGATTGAGATACGTTTGCTTGTCGGTGCGCCAGGGTCGTGTTCTCAAATTGTTGATAGGGTGAAATTAAATCGGGGTTCCGAATTCGTAGCGATTCACAAAGAGTCCGATGACGGTGTCATGCATAAAGACTGATTTCGAGAAACAAATGG
>JACXTT010005049.1_pt1 | contig 19310 bp, 19 predicted proteins | sample 9270951 | NCBI WGS metagenome assembly JACXTT01 (sample SAMN15532306, study PRJNA645909) | rock metagenome | isolation source: weathered quartz diorite | place: Puerto Rico | collected 2017-06-21 | reverse complement strand
ACCAACTCGCTGTGGCCAACGATCACGGCTTCTTTGCCTTCCATGGCGATGCCCGTGGCATCGAGCATCCGCATCACCGCCAGCGCCGTGCACGAACCGACCCGCATCTCGCCAATCAGCGCCGCGCCGACATTTTCCGGGTGGGTGCCGTCTACGTCTTTGAGCGGGTCAATTGCATTCACCAAGACAGAGCGCCGCAGATGTGGCGGGAGAGGCAGTTGCAGAATGATGCCGGTCACTTCGGGGTCGCGATTAAGCTGGTCAAGGCGGCGCAGCACCTCGCGCTCCTCGGCAGTGTCAGGCAGATGGTACCAGCGGTACTCGATGCCGAGTTCCCGGGCCACACGGTTTTGTGAGCGAATATAGACCTCAATCGCCGGATGCGAGCCGGCATAGATGCTGACCAGCACCGGCCGGCGCCCGGTCTGGCGGATGAGCTGAGGGATCTCCGCCCGCAGTTCGTCGTACACACTCTGAGCGATGAGTTTACCTTCCACCACCTGCGCGCTCATGTCCGCAACCTATCATCCTGCCGGACAGAAAAGGAAGGGGTTGGAGCACGTGTTTTTGCTGGATAGCGTCTATTGGTCTAGACGAGTCCGTGGTTTGCCGATACCGTACAAACATAGAGAGAATGGGGGTGTGATGAAAACTTTCTTTGAGCGGTTTCTTGACGAGGTGACACGCAAACTTGAAGCGGGGGAGATCGACGAAGAGAAAGCCCAACGCTGGATCGCGGAAATCCAGACCCATTTGCAACACTACGCGCAAGGTAATCCCCAGGCGCCGATCGTGCGAATGCCGGAGAAACAGTAGCCGGGATCATTCGCACGGGATAGTTGCAGCCTCTAACCTCCGTGGTTACCTTGTGGCACGAGTTCAAGCCGAGGAGGAGTAATCACGCATGGAGAGAATGCCCACGCGAGCGGTACGGATCGGCAAGGTGCAAGTCGGCGGCGGTGCGCCTGTGGTGGTCCAGAGCATGTGCGCCACGAAGACCACTGACATCGATGCGACCGTCGCCCAAGTCCACCAGCTCGAAGCAGCCGGGGCAGGCGTCGTGCGCATCGCCGTGGACAACCCGAAAGAGGCTGCGGCGCTGAAGGAAATCCGCGCGCAAACCACGGCGACCCTGTCGGTAGACCTGCAAGAAAATTACAAGATCGCCGATCAGGTCGCGCCCTACGTGGACAAGATCCGTTACAATCCGGGGCACCTCCATCATATCGAAAAAGGGAAAACCATCCCGCAAAAAGTTGCCTGGCTGGTGGATGTCGCCCGCGACTCTGAGGTGGCGATCCGCATCGGCGTGAACTGTGGCTCGGTCGCGCCCGCCTTTTTGGAAAAATATCCTGGCGATCAGATGGAAGCGTTGATCCAGTCTACGCTCTATCACTGTCAGTTAATGGAGGATCTGGGCTTCGACCGCTTCGTCGTTTCGCTGAAAGATTCGGACCCGGCCAGGGTTGTGGAAGCCAACACCCGTTTCGCCCAGGCCCGGCGTAACGTGCCGCTCCACCTGGGAGTGACTGAAGCCGGTCTGCCGCCTGACGGCATCATCAAAAGTCGTCTGGCCTTTGAGAAGCTGCTCGCCACTGGCATCGGCGATACTATCCGTGTCTCCCTCACTTTGCCCAACGAGCGCAAGCATGACGAGGTGACCGCGGGTTTCCAGATCCTCGAAGACGTGCAAGCGGGGCGGTTCATCTCGGTGCCGAACTTCGGCAAGGGCATGAACATCATTTCTTGTCCGAGTTGTTCCCGGGTAGAGAACGAAAAGTTCGTTGAACTGGCCCAGCAAGTCAAAGAGATGACCGCCTACGCCAAGGAACACAACCTCACCATCGCCGTGATGGGCTGCCGGGTGAACGGTCCTGGTGAGACCGACGACGCGGACCTGGGCCTGTGGTGTGGTCCCACCACCGTCAATTTCAAGAAGAAAAGTGTGAAGGTCGGCAACTTCGGCTATGACGTCGTGCTTGCTCGTCTGAAAGAAGAACTGGATAAGCTGATTGCCGAGCGGGCATAAGCGTATTGCCAAAAAGGAGCGAGTAATGGCCCGCATCGGTCTGGCGCTCGGCGGCGGGGGACTCTCGCCGCGGGATATCGTGGACTGTGTCAAACTGGCCGAGGATCTGGGCTACGAGTCTGCCTGGGTGGTGGAAGGGCATGGTGGAGATCAGTTTGCCATCCTGACTGCTTGTGCGGTGGCGACCAAGCGGATTCTGCTGGGAACCGCTATCAGTAGCGTCTTTGTCCGCAGCGCGCCGACGATTGCGATGGCGGCTGCGTGCGTCGATCATTTCTCACAGCAACGCTTTATCTTAGGTCTGGGGTCGAGCCATAAGGTGCAGGTTGAGCCCGAGCATGGCATTCCTTATGGCAAGCCGGTCCAGCGAGTCAAAGAGACGGTAGAGATCATCCGCGCCCTGCTGCGCGACAGCGTGGTCTCCTACAAGGGCGAGGTGGTCAGCATCGAACGCTTCGACCTGTGGTTCAGCCCCATCCGCAAGGAGCTGCCGATTTATCTGTCAGCCGTGTTCCCGCAAATGCTGGAGATCTCTGGAGAGATTGCTCAGGGCACGATTATGGTGTGGAGCACCCTGGAGTCCGGCCGCAAGGCGAAGGAGTACGTAGCGATTGGCGCGCGCCGAGCCAGGCGGCGACCGGAGGACATCGACATTGTTTCCTTGTTGTCTTGTAGCGTGTCGGAGAACCGGCGGGAAGCGATCGATCGGTTGCGACCGGCGGCGGCATTCTATGCAGGATTTTTCCCGCGTTACAACCGCTTGATGGCGGAGAATGGATTTCCTGAGGCGGCACAGGCTATCAAGGCTGCCTGGACGAAGGGCGACCGTGCCAGCGCGGCGAAGCTGGTGCCGGACGAGTTGATTCAGGCGATGGGAGTCGCTGGAACACCAGCCGAGTGCCGCGAGCGGATCGAATCCTATCGACAATCGGGCCTGGGACTGCCGATTATCTTTCCCGTAGGTGAAGGAGCCGACGCTAAACAAACCGTGATGAACACTATCCGCGTGTGTGCGCCGTGAGCTTGGGTTCATTTTGTGATTGGTTCATTGATTCAATGACTCAATGACTCAATGATTCAATTCTTCCAACAAGGCTTTCGCTTCTTGCAAGTCTTTGGTGTCAAAGCCTTCAGTGAACCAGTCATAGACCTTCACTAACATTTCGTGAGCTTCGTCCTTCTTACCCTGTTGCTGCCACAGCCGAGCCAAGCTCATTGCCGCCCGTAGCTCCCAGGACTTCGCCTGCTGCTTTCTCGCAACTTCGAGGGCTTTCAAAAAACACGCCTCCGCCTCTTCAACTTTCGACTTGTGACTTTCGACTTGCGACTGCAGCGTAAGCTGCCCTTTCAGCCGATATAGCTCCGCCTCGGACTTCCGCTCCTCATTCTTCTCCACGAGCCTCAGCGCCTCAGCCAGCGTGTTCAACCCTTCCTCTCCCTGCCCCATTCCCTCATACGCCTCGGCCAGCAAGGCAAGATAATCCGGCCTTGTTAGCTCTACCCCAATGGCGCGCTGGGTGGCTAGGCTCTGGTGCATCTGCGTAACCCCCTCTTCCCGCTGTCCCTGTTTGGCCCGTGCCCAGCCCTGCAGAACAGTCCCTACGGGCATGAAGAACGGAAACCCCTGCTCCGTACACAGTGCAATCGTTGCCTCTGCCCGCTCTTGGCAGGCCCGCTCCTCCCGTCGGTGTTGACGAAGCGAAGCAGCAAAGGCGAGGGCAAAAGCCAGGCTGTAGGGGTGAACACGCTCGTAGGCAAGAGTCAGCGCGTCGTGGCTGCGCTGTAGGGCCTGGTCCGGATAGCCCAGATACCACAGAGCCAGGGCCGTATAGCCTCGGCTCGCCACCCCCGGGTCTTGGCCGTACAGCAGGGCATGGGACTGGTGCTGCTGGGGGTCGTAGAGGACAATGGTTTGTTCAAAGTGCGCTCGGGCCGAGGCAAACTCGCCACGCCAGATCAAAGTATCTCCGAGCGCAAAGTGCGCCTGCAGAAGGAGCCCGGGGTCTTGTACGTTCTGGGCCAAGCTGAGGAGCTGCTCGGCCAACTCGCGCTCTGTCTTGTACTCCCCTTGCGCATGATAAAACCCCCACAGTCCCCACAGCACCGGGAAGAGTTGAGGCGTTTCCCCCAGGTGCTGACACAGCTCACGCGCCCGGGCGTAGGCTTGTCCCAATTCGGCGGCCCCAAAGCCTCTGGCGCCTATCAGCGATGCGCCCAGAGCGATTTGTAGCATGAGTTCTTGCTGGGTGCGCTCAGGGGTGTCCGGCAGGGCTTTGAGCAACTCCAGCCCTTTGGTGAGGTGGCTGATCGCTTCCACATTCGCTGAGCGCGCGATTGCGCGTTGTCCTGCCTGCTGCCAGTAAGGAATGGCTTGTTCGCCGAGTCCCGCTTCGGTGTAATGCTGAGCCAGTAGTTCCGGTTGGGTCGCGACCGTCTCAGGAAAGCGGTCTACTAACACCTGGGCAATCTGGCGGTGATACTGCTGCCGAGCGCTCTTAAGTAATGACTGATAGGCGGTGTCCTGAATGAGCGCATGCTTGAAGAGATAGTGGGCCTGCGGTCCCAACCCCCGCTGATACACCAACTCCGCTTCCACCAACTGCTTCAGCCCCTGCTCTAACTTCGCGTCGCCGAGTCCAGAGACGGCCTGCAGCAGCTCGTAGCTAAACTCCCGTCCAATGGTGGCGCCCAGTTGAGCGACCTCTTTGGCCGATCCTAGTCTATCGAGTCGAGCCATGAGTGAATCGTGCAACGTAGCGGGAATGGCAAGCGCCTGCAGAGCCGTACGGGAGTGCGACCCTATGGACGCTATAGACGCTATAGACGCTATGGACGCTACAGACTCTAAGACTGTCTTGGTCAACTCTTCGACAAACAAGGGCACGCCGTCCGTCTTGGCCACGATCTGCTGCACCACCTCGGGGGGCAGAGCTTTGCCGTCCGTCACCCCCTCGACCATCGCCTCGACCTGCGGGCGCTCTAAGCGGCTCAGCGTTATCTGGCTAAGGTGCGAGCGGTTGCCCCAGGGGGAGGTGAACTCGGGGCGAAAGGTCAATAGCACGTACAACCGCGCGGTCGGTGCTTGGTCTACGATCAGGTTTAACACTTCTAGGGTCGAGGGGTCGGCCCAGTGCACGTCTTCCCAGGTGGTATAGACTGGCTGCTGCTCGGCCTCCTCAACCAACCAGGCCACTAAGGCCGCCTGCGTTTTCTCCTTCTGCTTTTGCGGACTGACTGTAATGGGCGGGTAGCCCTCGGGATGCGGGAGCGACAACAGGGCAGCCAACAGGGGCACTGTATCGGCCTGAGGAAAACGATAGCGACTCAGCGTCTGCTGGAGTTTCTCCAGCTTTGTTGCCGGCGCATCCTCTCGTGCAAACTGCAGCAGCCGCTGGAGATGCTCGATGAGGGGATACAAGGCACTGTGCTGGTGATAGGGCGAGCAGCGAAACTCAATGCGGGTCACCCCCTCGTGCGCGAGCTGCTCTTTGAGCTCCTGCACCAGGCGGGATTTGCCAATGCCGGGCTCACCGCTGAGCAGCACCACCTGGCCGGCGCCGGCTTTGGCCTGCTCCCAGCGCCGCCGCAGCAGGGCGAGTTCCTCGGCTCTGCCAACCAGTGGCGTCAAGCCCTTTTGCACCGCCGCCTCAAAGCGACTCTGCACAGCGCTCTCCCGCACGACCCGGTAGAGCGCCAGTGGATGCGAGATGCCTTTCAGCACTTGCGGCCCCAGTTCTTGGCATTCAAACAAGCCGGTGACCAGCCGATATGTTGTCGGACTGATGACCACGCTGTTGGGCAGGGCTTGCTCTTGCAGCCGGGCGGCAATGTTGGGCGTCTCGCCCACAATCGCCAGGGGCTCAGGTTGATCGCCCACGCCCATCTCCCCCGCCACCACGAGGCCCGTGTGAATGCCGATACGCACCTGCAAGGGACGTGGTAGCTGTATGGTTGGGAAGGACAGTTGCTGCATTGCCTCGACGGTACCCAGAGCAGTCCGCACGGCTCGCTGTGCATCGTCTTCATGCGCCTGGGGATAGCCGAAGTACACCAACAGCCCATCCCCAATATATTTCGCCAGATACCCTCCGAAACGGGAAATAGCGGAGGCGCAGGTTTCCCGATACGCCCGAATGACTGCGCGTAGCTCTTCCGGATCGAGTTGTGTAGAGAGTGCCGTGGAACCTACAAGGTCACAGAACATCACGGTCAACTGGCGCCGCTCGCCGTCGGTTGGTCTAGGGTCTAGCGTCCGACGTCTAGCGTCAGGAGAGGCTCTTTGCTCCTTCTCCGCTTCCCCGATGTCCCGATTCTCCGTGTCCTGCCCTCTGGCCTTGCCGACCCAGACCAGCACCTCGCCGTCTTCATCCGCTGCCACGCGTTCGGCTTTAATAAGTTCGTCGGTGACCCCTACCAGCAACTCGTCGTCCAGCTGATAGCGCTGCTTGAGCGACCGATAGGTCACCCGGCCGCGCTGCTGTAACAGCTCTCGGACTTGGTTTAGTACCTCATCGAATGTCATGGTCTGCCCTCGGGGCCTCTATGCTTTCTCATACGCGGCAGAGATGAACACCATCCGCGTGTGTACGCCGTGAAGAACGAGACCAGTGCCTTATCTCCTGAAGAAAGTAAAAAGAATTCCGGTGAGCACGCCGATCTGGCCAATCCAAGAGAGAAACATCCACTGGACAAGATTAGCTCGCAGGTCGGCCATTTCTACTCGCAGCCTGCTGATTTCTTCTCGCACCTTTCCTATCTCTTCAGCCAGTCGGCGCTCAAAACGCTCTTCTACTAGTTCGATAACCGATTTTTTGTTGCTCTCCCCAGCCTCATTGATCAGTGCTACCAGCGCATCGGTTCCTTCCTCTCCTAATTTCTCCCGTAACGGCTTGGGGACGGCAATCACGGCCATTTTGTGCCTCCTGGCGTAGGATATTACTATATCCTACTCAACTCTTTCCGCACAATCTTAGCCCCGGCCACCAGCGCGCCGAGTTTGGCCCGTGCTAAGCCGCGCGACGAGGCGGAAAAACCGCAGTCACAAGTCAAATAGAGCTTCTCCAGTTTGACATGCTTGAGTACCGTGCGAATGCGCTCGGCTACGTCCTCAGGAGTCTCTAGGTACATCGACTTCACATCGATCACGCCAGCGGCAAGTTCGCGATCACCCCCATACTGGCTCCATAAGTCCAACTCGGCCATTTCTCGGTTCGCGTACTCCAGGGCGAATTGTTCGGCTTTGGCGTCGAGAATACCAGGGAAAAGCGGCTTATAGGTACGTTTCATCGCCGGCCGACCCTGGTTATTGCCAAAGCAGACGTGCAGCGCGATCTTCGCCTGTACTCCTGCGACGGTCTTGTTGAACAGCTTGACAGTTTCCGCCAGCGGCAGGGAGGGTGTGCGGCCTGCGGCTGAGGGCTCATCGATCTGGATGAACGTGGCGCCAGCCGCGACCAGCTGGCACAGCTCGCGATTCACCATCTCGGCCAGGTCATACAACAGCGGCAGATAGTCGCCATTGTTGTAGCCACCTTTCGGCGTAATCGGCAACGCGAGGGTGAGCGGTCCTGGGCAGCAGACCTTGAGCGGCTTGTCGGTTAAGGTCTGCACGTAGGTGTATTCCTGCACGATGCCAAAGCCACCCGGCGCTGTTACCCGCTCGACCGTCTCAAAACGCGGCGCGCTGTCGTAGCTCACCACGCCGAGCTTGCGCTGAGCCGGAATAAGCTTGAGGCCCGAGAGCTTCTCGACGACGTTCCACAGAAAACGTTGACGTCGGATCTCACCATCAGTCAGGATGTCGAGACCGGCTTCTTCCTGGTCCCAGACGGCGATCTTGATCGCGTCCTCGATCGCTTCTTCCATATCTGCCGGGCCGGCATCGCCAGCACGCAGGACTCGGCGTGCTGCGGTGAGCCACGAGGGTGAGGCGTATGATCCCACTCCCATCGTTGGCAACAAGCCTAGATCCACTCCGTCAAGGACTGGCATGGGATGGCCTCCTTATAGACCAGGCGTTACAGGGCCTCGGGAAAGAGCGCCAGCAGGTCGGTGCCCTTGGGTGGCTTCCAGGGGCCGCGGGCCATATAGGTTTGGAGGGTTTCGAGATGGAAGCCCATTCTCAGCAAATCACGGAATAACTCGGTGTGACGCGCAGGCAGGCGCATACGCAAGACTTTGCCCTGCTCCAGTTCAATGGCGTGGGCGATTAAGGTTCTGAGTACCGCCGGGTCAGTGGCCGCGGCTGGGCCAAGAAAGGTCCCAGCGCTGGCGCGCAGGAGACACAGGTATCCGGCCAACTTCCCTTCAGCCAAGCTGATCAACTGGGGCGGGTGGCCGAGAAAGTACCGTATGTCTTGTGACCGGGTGAGCCCGGTGAGCTTGGTGTCGAGTGCCGCCACTCTGGCGGCATCGTCCGCTGCCAGCTCTCGGATGACGATGCCGCGCGGACGCCCCGGAGGCCGAAACTCTTGCCCGGCAAGCGAAAGCACCGTGCCGCACGCCGCAAAGCCAAGTTTGCTGTATAGCGGAAACGAGACCACATTGAATGCATCTTGCACTAGCCGGAGTGAAGGGCAGTGTCGGCCGGCGCGGATCACCGCCATCATGATCTCTTTGCCTACGCCTTTGCTTTGGCAGGTTGGATCAACGGTGATGGGGCCGATGCCAGCGGTCTCTCCCCGTAGGTGGATGAAGCCTGAACCGACCACTTGTCCGGCCTCGACCGCAACAAAGCACTCTTGCGGTTCCAGGCGCAGGTAGCCTTGGGCCAAGCCGATACCCCCTTCCGGCGAAGGAAACGGCGGGGGAAACCCGTGCCGGCTGAAGACGTCATTGAACGCCGCGACAATCACCTCGCCCGCGCGGGAGACGTCCCGTTCCTCCATCCTACGAATCATCAAGGTTATTTCTGCCACCTGAGTTGTCCTCACCCCATCAGGCTGTATTTGGGCTCTTGTAGCAAAAAAGCAGCGCGGTGTCTGCCCGACCGACCGCGCCTCCCTTTTCCCTCCGGTCTGTCCGTGGTAACGTGAGCGCCGTTTCTTGCCGCCTCCGGAGGAAAAGACGATCATGGAAACTGCTGGTGAGCTTGCTCCTTCCGCTCGCATCCTGCTCGGGCCAGGTCCGAGCAATGTCCACCCCCGCGTGCTCAAGATATTGTCCACGCCCTTGGTGGGGCACCTCGACCCGGAGTTCATTCGTCTGATGGACGAGACCAAGGATCTGCTGCGATTTGTCTTCCAGACCAAGAACGCTCACACTTTGCCGATCTCCGGCACGGGCAGCGCCGGCATGGAGACCTGTCTCGTGAACCTGATTGAGCCGGGCGACGAAGTAGTGGTCGGAGTCAACGGCGTCTTCGGCAGCCGGATGGTCGATATTGTCGAGCGCTGCGGGGCGAAGCCAGTCGTCATGGAGACCCACTGGGGCAACGTATTCACCCCGGACCAGGTACAGGAAGCCCTCACGCGTTGTCGCCGGCCTAAATTGCTGGCATTAGTACATGCTGAGACCTCAACCGGCGCCTGGCAGCCGCTGGAGGAGATCTCTCCCCTTGTCCATCGGGCTGGAGCGTTGTTCGTGGTTGATGCGGTGACCTCGATGGGAGGGTGTCCGTTACAGGTCGATGCCTGGGGGATCGATGCGTGTTACAGCGGGACGCAAAAATGTCTGAGTTGTCCGCCCGGTCTTGCGCCAGTGACCTTTAGCCCGGCAGCCCAGGAAATCCTGCGTACGCGTAAGTCGAAGGTCCAGAGTTGGTATCTCGACCTCACCATGATCGAGCAGTATTGGGGTGAAGAGCGAGTCTATCACCACACCGCTCCGATCTCGATGAACTACGCCTTGCGCGAAGCTCTACGCCTCGTGCAGGAGGAAGGACTGGAAGTCCGCTTCCGCCGCCACCAGCGCAATCATGTGGCGCTGGCCGCTGGGCTAGGGGCGCTGGGTCTCTCTCTGGCCGCACAGGAGGGGCACCGGCTCTGGACTCTGAACAGTGTGAGGATCCCGGCTGGGGTCGATGATGCCGCCGTGCGGCGGAAGTTGTTAGAAGACTACAATATTGAAATCGGCGCTGGCCTAGGACCACTGCGAGGCAAGGTGTGGCGGATCGGGTTGATGGGAGAATCGAGCACACGGAGCAACGTGCTCCTGGTGCTCAGCGCTCTGGAAGAGGTCCTACAGAAACAAGGCTACCGCTGTGCCCCGGGCGCTGGGGTCACGGCGGCTCAGGCTGTGTACGTGGCCGTATGAGAAAAGGAGGCTAGCGGCTGGAGACTGGAGGCTTGGCAAGCTGGGAAACTGGTGAACCGAAAAATATCCGAGGACCTTTTCCCCGGTTCCCCCTTTCCTCGTTTCTCCCTTCCCTTCTTTTCTTCGCGCTGTTCTGCTGCTGTGGCCGCGCGATCCCTCCCTCGCCGGAACGGCCCGGACCTTCACTGGAACGGCTCGATCCGACCGACTTTCCTGCATTCCTTGACGACCTTGATCGTGCGTCGCTGAAAACCGCGGTCGCGCAGAGCCTGAGTGCACTGCGGCCAAAGCATGGAACGGAAAGCATAGCCTTCGGTAAAGAGCGCGTGCCAGTCGCACGGGTACGCGATAGCCTGACAGCTTTTCTTGCCCTCCTTGAGACTCATACAGACCTGCGCCCGGCGCTGGCGCGGGATTTTGCCGTCTACCGCGTCACTGCGCTGGTCCTCTTTACCGGCTATTACGAGCCAGTCCTCAACGGCAGCCCAGTGCGCACGGCGCGTTACCGCTATCCACTCTATCGACGACCCGACGATCTGGTAGAAGTCGACGGGTCAACAGTCTCACCCGAACGCGCCGGAGAGAAACTGTATGGCCGGATGGTCAACGGCAAACTGCTCCCTTATTTCTCCCGAGCAGAGATCGATGGGCACGGCGCGTTGGCCGGTAAGCAATACGAGCTGATCTGGGTCGATGACCCGGTAGCGTGCTTTTTCCTCCACATCCAAGGGTCGGGACAAATTCAGTTACCGGACGGCAAACGGGTGCGTGTAGGTTACGCCGGCACGAATGGCCAGCCGTATCAGAGCATCGGCAAACTCCTGCTCGACCAGGGCAAACTGCACCTGGGAGAGACCTCAGCGCTGGCGATTCGCCGCTATCTGCAAGCGCACCCTGACGAGCAAGACACAATATTCTTTCACAATCAGCGTTACATCTTTTTCCAATTCGCCTCTGACGGCCCGCGTGGGAGCTTGGGAATACCGCTCACCGCTGGTCGCTCTCTGGCTACGGATGCGAAGATCTATCCCCCCGGTGCGTTGGGGTTCATCCATAGCAGGAAACCTGTTGTCGGCCAGCAGGAACAGGTCTCCTGGCAAGAGTTCTCGCGCTTCGTCTTGCTCCAGGACAGTGGCGCGGCTATTAGCGGCTGGGGACGGGCGGATCTGTTCTGGGGGAATGGAGTCGAGATTGAGGCCGGATACATGGCCCAAGAGGGAGAATTGTATCTGTTGGTGAAGAAGCCTTAAGGGAATCCTCCTCTGCCCAGGCCAGCGGCCTGTGCCACTGCAACATAGAGAGAAATGGTGGCCCAGCCGGCTCGGCGGGGCGGGAACCATACAGCACCTACGCTTGCACCATTCCTCGTTCATCTGTCACAATACCTCCACTTTCTCTCTCACGGTGGCTCATCATGGCATCGACCTCAGCAATTCCCACTCGCGGTTTGCGCCATCTGGCGCTCAATGTGGCAGACGTGTCGGCGTCTGTGGAGTTTTACTCTTCACTGTTCGGCATGCGCGTCGTGTGGCAGCCGGATCCCGACAACGCTTACCTCTCCTCAGGTTGTGATAACCTCGCCCTCCATCGGGCGCTCATGGATGCTCGACAAAGCGGGCAACGGCTCGATCACCTGGGGTTTATCGTAGAAACTCCCGAAGATATAGACCACGCCGCTGAGACCCTGGCTGCCCGTCGTATTCCTCTGCTACGACCACCACGGACACATCGCGACGGCAGCCGCTCGCTGTACTTTGCCGATCCGGACGGGAACGTCATCCAGGTTCTCTATGAACCAACCCTCAGCGCCCAGCACCTTGGCTGAGGCTCAAGCGGAAGCTGCGGAGCAATTCTCTCTCCTACGCAAGATGGCGGCTTGGGCGGTACACGCTTACACCGCCTCCGGCGCGGTGGTGGGCTTTCTCGCCTTGCGTGCCACGTTTCGCGGCCGGGCGCGCGAGGCGTTTTTGTGGATGCTGATAGCGGTTTTGATCGATGCTACCGATGGCACTCTGGCCCGGGCAGTCGAGGTTAAACGCGTGCTGCCGTGGTTTGATGGCGCCAAGCTAGATGACATTGTTGATTATTTTACCTTTGTCATCGTGCCGGTGGTCTTCCTCTACCAGCTGCATTTGCTGCCGATCTCTGGGACACTCCTGTTCGTGGCGCTGCCGCTGCTGGCCAGCGCGTATGGGTTCTGCCAAGCTGCGGCTAAAACCCCGGATTTCTTTTTCACCGGGTTCCCTTCGTATTGGAATATCGTGGCCTTCTATCTCCACGCGGGGCAGACGCCGCTGTGGCTCAACGGTACTCTCATTTGTATCCTGTCGCTCTTCGTCTTCATTCCTATCCGCTACATCTACCCGACCCGTACGGTACCGTTCCACCAATTGACCAACCTGCTCGGTGGCCTGTGGGTGGGGGTGTTACTAGTGTTGCTCTGGCAGTTTCCCGCTCCGTCTCCCTGGCTGGTATTCCTCTCTCTGTATTACCCGCTCTACTACACCGTCCTCTCGTTTTACTTGCACGCGACGGCGAGAAAGACGTCTGTCACGCCTTGACAAGCGCGCGAGAGGACTCAAATTCCTACCCATAGAGTTCAGATGTGAGGAGTGCAGATCATGCAAGAACCGAGAAATCCAAGTGAGAAAGCCCCGAGCCGTATCGAAAGAGCCGCCGAATTATTCCAGCAAGCCTATCACGCGCAGGTGCAGGGCGACCTGAGCAACGCTATGCGACTCTACCAGGAGTCGATCCAGCTGCATCCGACCGCCGAGGCTTACACTTTTCTCGGCTGGGCCTATAGCTTTCTCGATCGTTACGACGATGCGATTGCCGAATGCAAGAATGCCATCGCGGTGGACCCTGACTTTGGCAACCCTTACAACGACATCGGTTCATATCTCATCAAGTTAGGGAAACTCGATGAAGCGATCCCGTGGTTGGAGAAAGCGATGACCGCGGAACGGTACGAACCGCGACACTTCCCGCACATGAACCTTGGCCGGCTCTATCTCGCTAAGGGCGATCAGCTCAAAGCCGCGAGTGAGTTTGGCAAGGCTCTGACAATCGAGCCGCGCTATCGGCCGGCGCGCTTCGCCTTGGCCGCATTATCGGCTCAACTCAACTAGCGGACTGAATCAGTCTCAGCGGCCCACCGTCATCGACGCTTAAGAAGAGGTCGAGGACGGACTCGCGACGAAGAAGTTCTGCCCACAGGTGAACACGCTGAACTTCAACGCCATGAAAAAGCGTCGCAGCCTTAGCGCTTGGTGGACACTGTGTCGGTGATGGCGACAGCACCGCACTGCCGATTTCAGCTTTTACCTCTAACGCAACGCGGATTTGGGGCTGTTCCACAACGGGGGCAAGAGGAGCGTCGCATGACGGGACCGGCGTTTCCTTTTGATGAGGAAAAGCGGTCCTAACACTAGACCTGCAATAAAGCCGCCGACGTGGGCCCACCACGCCGCGCCGATCAGAGCTGGTTCCCCCGGAGAAAGCACGGACATTCCAGAGAGCAACTGGAACGTCAGCCACAGCAGCACGTACCACACCGCCGGCACGGGTACGACCCGGAACGAGAAGAGCAGCGGGACCAACGTCAGGACCCGGGCGGTCGGATAAAAAACACAATATGCACCGATCACAGCGGCGATAGCACCACTGGCGCCGATCATCGGAGTAGACGAGAGCGGTGCGGCATACGTTTGCACGAGGACCGCGACCACACCGCCGAGGCAGTAGAAGCCCAGGTAGCGAAGGTGGCCGAGGCGGTCTTCCACATTCCCCCCGAAAATATATAAGTAGAGGAGGTTGCCCAGCAGGTGGAGCCAACTGCCGTGCAGAAACATGCTGGTGAGCAGCGGAGCGAGTGCCGGCACGTGGCCGTCCGTCAGGGCCTGAGAGAAGCTAGCGGGCACCCAACCATAGAAAAACAAAAAGGGCTGGAGATGTCCTGCCAACGTGATTTCGTAAGTGAATAGCGCGATGTTGGCGCCAATCAGCGCATAGGTGACCAACGGAAACCGTTGTGGAGCGATAGTAGTGCGCAGCGGGATCATAAAGCGTGGAACAAGGCCAAGGAAAAAGTCAGGCCGAAATGAAGAGCGCGGATCGCTCCCACGGTACTGAACGGTTCATCCGGGGCGCTAGTCATAACAATTGCCAAACGCGGCCGTCGACAGTCAACGAGACTATTCTTATAGCACCACGCCGGAAGCTGTGATAGAGGAAGCTGGCGTATGCCAATCTACGAATACCACTGCCAGGCGTGCGGCAAGGAGCAGAGTCTGCTGTTTCTCAACCAACGCGAGGCAGTCACCCGGCCGCGCTGTAAATACTGCGGGGCTCGCCGGTTGACCCGCCTGCTCTCACGCTTTGCCTACCATCAGACCGAAGCCACCCGGCTCAACGACTTTAATACCAGCGCTACGCGCGACGAGTCATTCTACCGCGACTCACGCAACGTGGGGCTTTGGGCAAAAAAACGCGCTAAGGAAATGGGCGTAGATCTCGGTTCTCAATTCGAGGAGACGGTCGAAAAGGCGCGGAGCGGGAAAATTCTCGACGATCTATAAAACTCATGTGAACGTCTGCTATGCTAATTTACTATGCTGCGTGCCACTGGATATCTGCTCTGGCGCCTCTGCCGTATCATCTTTGGCCTAGCGCTTCTCGTGTTAGGCGTGTTCATGAGCATTCCTGGTGTGCCGGGACCAGGGATTGTAGTGATCGTGATAAGTTTTGGTATTCTCAGCCGTGACTTTCATTGGGCAGAGAAGGCGCATGTCTATGTCAAACGCAAGTGGCACGAAGTTCTTGAGCGGGGTAAACCCACAGCCGCCAAAAGGGAGACTGATCATGGATGAGAAAAACCGCCTTGGCGAGAAACTGCGAGAGAAGGAGAAGGCTGAAGAGGACCGCTATTTTGCTGAGCGCGACCGCGAGTTGCTCGCAAAACTCAAGCAACAGCAGACCGGGACAGAAGAGGCGGCATTGCGCCAACAGGCCCTCATGCGTTGCCCCAAGTGTGGCGAGAAGTTGGTTTCACTTCAACACCACGAGGTGACCGTTGAAGAATGTCCGTCTTGCCAAGGTATGTGGCTTGACCGGGGAGAACTTGAGATCTTGGCCCAGCGCGAGAACGAAAGCTGGTTAGCCCGGTTCATCCGGCGTAGTGTGAGTTCGTAGCGGCGGTTGGCGAATCGCATCTCCGTTGTTCGGCAACGCACGATTTGAACCTAAGGAGGTGGCCCATGCTTAAACTGTACGACTTTCCCATGTCTCCACGGGCACGCAAGGCCCGGATCGTCCTGGCCGAGAAGGGGCTCCAGTATGAGAAGGTCAACATTGATATTACCAAAGGGGAGCAAAAAAAGCCTGAATATCTTGCTGTTAACCCCTACGGCAAGGTGCCGGCGCTTCAGGATAACGGCACCACGGTATATGAGTCCTCGATCGTTATGGAGTACCTGAACGACAAATACCCGAACCCGCCACTTATGCCCGCCGATCCTGGCCAACGTGCCCGGGCACGCGTCCTCATGCATTTGGGAGATAATGCGTACGATGGTGCTCTTGGGACCATTGTGGGCGAGGTGTTCTTTAAGCCCAAAGGGCAGGCCGATCAGAACGTGATCGTCAAGGCAAAACAGGACCTGAACGCCTGCTTCGAGCGCTTGGAGAGAGAGTTGGGCAACCATGATTACCTCGTGGGTGCTTTTACCCTGGCTGACGTCTGTTTCGCTACCTGGGCGCCTCTCTTTGCGCCGCTTCAGGTGGAGGTCCCTAGTCAGTGCTCCAAGGTCAACGCCTGGCTCAACCGTCTCAAAGAGCGGCCAAGCGTGAAGGCAGCCGGATAAACCAGGACTGAGCAATGAGCAATGGGGACTGAGTAGGACAAAACCGACAATCCTGGCTTTCTACTCAGTCCTCAGCCCTCAGTCCTCATTACTAAGCACATGTTTAGCGGTATTGTCGAAACGACTGGCACGATCACCCGGATTGACCGCACTGTCGAAGGGGCGCGGCTGGTGCTCTCTACGACTATTCCTTCGGCGGAAATCAGTCTGGGAGAGAGCATCTGCATCAACGGGACCTGCCTCACGGTAGTTACTATCGGGGAGGCTGACCTGAGCTTTGATGTGTCTGCTGAATCGCTCAGGCGTACCAACCTTGGTGACCTGAAGCCGGGAGACCAGATCAATCTGGAACGCTCACTGCGAGTGAACGATCGGTTGTCTGGTCACGTAGTGTTCGGCCACGTTGATGGAGTCGGCCGCGTCAAGGCGATTCAGCCCGATGGCGACTCGTTCCTCTACACATTCGAGATCCCTGCAGACCTCAGCCGTTATCTGGTGGAAAAAGGCTCGGTTGCGGTCGATGGGATTAGCCTCACTGTTTTCCATTGCCGGCCGACAGAATTCACCTGCGCGATTATTCCCCATACGCATCAGGTCACGACCCTGCATGCCAGAAATCTAGGCGATCGCGTCAACATCGAATGTGATATGCAAGGCAAGTATATTGAGAAGTTCGTGCAAGAGGCGGTCGCCGGGTTTCTCTCCGGACCGTTGCAAGAACTGCAGGGCGAGGTCGCTGCGCTGCGGCAGCAACTGAAAGGGGTCGGGGGTTAAGAGTTAGCATTTTCGTTGTAGCCGCCACGTGTTCTCTCTCCCTGTTTTTGCCCCCTTTTCTTTCCCCAATCCCTAATCCCTAGTCCCTAGCCCCTCCTACTGATTGCTGATTGTTGATTGCTCGGATATGAAGAGGGCACAGCTTTGCCCGGAGAGACACCTATGACACACACTAGCGCCACAGAGATCATCCAGCAGGCCAGAGCACGGAGCCGACTGTTGCTCACCGAGGTCGAGGCGAAGGCCTTGCTCAATGCTAGCGGGGTAGCAGTGGCCCAAGCCCGGTTGGCGCGGACTCATGAGGAGGCAGTTGCCCTAGCGCGCGACATCGGTTTCCCTGTGGTCCTCAAGATCTGCTCACCAGATGTCATCCACAAAAGCGATATGGGCGGGGTCAAACTCAACCTCGTGTCGGCCGAAGATGTCAGTAGGGCGTTCGACGACATTATGAGAGCGACGACCCAAGGGCAACCGACCGCAACCGTCGATGGAGTTTCAGTCCAGGCGATGGCCACAGCGGGTATCGAAGTCATAGTCGGCCTGACCTCCGACCCACAGTTTGGTCCGCTCGTGATGTTCGGTCTGGGGGGAGTGTCTGTCGAGGTGCTGAAAGACGTAGCCTTCCGTCTCGCTCCGTTAAGCCGGCGCGATGCGCAGAGCATGATCCGTGAGATCAAAAGTCTGCCGCTTCTCACTGGATCTCGCGGCCGACCTGTGGCCGACCTTGCTGCTCTAGACCAAGTGCTCTTGCAGGTGTCGGCCCTGGTCGAAGCGCACCCGGAGATCAAAGAACTTGACCTTAACCCGGTGTTTGCCTATCCGCATGGTTGCCTCGCGGTCGATGCTCGGGTGGTATTGCACGCCGCAGGAGCCGCGACGACGCCCCGTCCGCTTTCTGCCGCTACCCGAGCCACTTTGGAGCGGGCATTCAATCCCAAAGCTGTGGCAGTCATCGGTGACAAACGGGCGATGAACTACATGTGGTTACGGAGCCAAAGGGCGTTTCAGGGCAAAGTCTACTCGGTGCAAATCGATGAACGAGAGTTACCCGGCATCGAGGCGCTGGGGGTACCGAACTATCGCAGCCTGGCGGAAATTCCCGATGAGATCGACTATGTCATGACCGCAGTGCCGCGTCAGATCGCACCGCGCATCATTGCGGACTGCGCAGCCAAGAAGGTGTCGGGAGTCATGCTCTTTACCTCAGGCTTCACCGAGATCGGTGATGGGGAAGGCAAACGTCTAGAGCAGACTATGGCCGACACCGCCCGCACTGCCGGGATGGCGCTGATCGGTCCCAACTGCATGGGCATTTACCATCCCAAGATCGGTTTACGGAACTATGCTGAACTGCCTACGGGTGAGCCTGGCTCGGTCGGGTTCATCGGCCAAAGCGGGACACATACAGTGACCTTTGGCTTAGCCGCGCCCAATCACGGGATAAAAGTCAGCAAGGCGGTGAGCTTCGGCAATGCGGCCGTGCTCGATGTGAGCGATTACCTCGATTACCTCGCGGCTGATGACGAAACGCGTATCATTGGCATGTATCTCGAAGGGGTGCGCGAAGGCCGGCGTTTCTTTTCCTTACTTCGCCAAGTCACGCCCCGCAAGCCAGTGGTGGTCTGGAAAGGTGGGCGCAGTGAGGCTGGTCAACGAGCCATCTCTTCGCACACGGCTTCTCTCGCTGTTCCTACCACGGTCTGGGATGCGATGGTGCGGCAGGCCGGGGCCATTGCGGCGGAGAGTTTTGATGAAATTTGCGACGTCATCAAACTGCTTCTCTTTGCCAAATCTACAACTGGCACTGGCGTTGGACTGATTGCCATGACTGGTGGACCATCCGTCGTGATCACCGATGCCTTTGAGAAAGTCGGGCTCAGGGTCCCGCTGCTGAGTGAGGCGTCGTACCAGGAACTCGCTTCGTTCTTCACTGTGATTGGTGGCAGTTTCCGCAACCCGCTCGACTCGGGTCACACCATCGGTATGGGCCAGAGCAGCAGCAATTTGGAACGGTTGCTGTCGATCCTCGACCATGACCCACACATCGACGCCATCGTTATGGACACCGGCGCTGGTTTGGTCGCCGGCCAGTGGCAGGCTCGCCCACAGGTCCTGACTGCTTTGCTGGATACGCTGTCAAACTTTGCCTCGCGTTCAGCCAAGCCGTTTGCTGTCGTCCTGCAGCCCTTTGCTCTAGAAGCCGCTTTGCTGGCGGTGCGGGAGCAATTTCATGCCCGAGGTATTGCTACTTTCGCGACGCACGAACGCGCGGCGCGGGCTCTACGATTGGTGACGGACTACTGGCGGTTTCATTCAGGCCACGGAGGATTACCGCTTGCAGTAGAGCTAAGAATCTGACTGGAAAAACACCAATGTGTTCAAAGGGACCC
>JACXTT010005048.1_pt1 | contig 19311 bp, 18 predicted proteins | sample 9270951 | NCBI WGS metagenome assembly JACXTT01 (sample SAMN15532306, study PRJNA645909) | rock metagenome | isolation source: weathered quartz diorite | place: Puerto Rico | collected 2017-06-21 | reverse complement strand
GACCTTGGCTCGCTGGCAACGCAACACGGTTTTCGTCCAGCCGACCTGATCCTCTTCGACTTCGGTCTCTCCAGCGCTCAGATCGACGACCCAGGGCGCGGATTCAGCTTCCGCGGAGAAGGGCCGCTCGACATGCGGATGGACCCGACCTCGAAGCTCACCGCCGCAGAGATCGTCAACCGCTACGACGTGGCCGAGATCCAGCGCATCCTCCAGCAGTACGGCGAGGAACGTTGGGCTGGCCGGATCGCACAGTTCATCCTGGCGCGGCGCCCGCTCCGCACCACACGCGATCTGGCTCAAGCCGTTGAGGCCGCGATCCCGCGCAGGGCCTGGCCGCGCGACATCCACGTCGCGACACGAACCTTTCAGGGCCTTCGCATTGCAGTCAACGACGAGCTGGACCAGATCGAGGCAGGACTCAGAGCAGCTCTTTCGACACTCAAACCCGGTGGTCGTATGGCGACGATCAGCTTCCACTCCCTGGAAGACCGCTTGGTCAAGTCATTCTTCAACGTCGAGTCCAAAGACTGCATCTGCCCACCCCAGCAGCCAGTCTGCACCTGCGGCCACCGGGCCACCCTCCGCGTCGTCACCCGACATCCCGTACGGCCCTCCGAAGACGAGGTGGCCGCCAACCCCCGCGCCCGGTCCGCCCGCCTCCGGGTCGCGGAAAGAATCTGACCCCTCCAAGCCCCAGCGGCCGGCCTAACCCCTCCGGCCGCTGGGCATTTCCTCCCCCCTTGCTGGGGAGGTGGCGCAGGTCGAAAAGCGATTCTCAGCCGGGAAGCGGGCAAACATAAGGCCAAGAACCAAGCAAAGGATGAGTCTCACGCCTTGACATCGACCCGAATACTGGCCCGCAGGCGCCTCGGCACGGCCGGCGCCGCGTCCCACGGCTCCACCACACCCCGGCGGCGACGGCGCACGCGCGGTTTCGTGCAGGTGGCCGGAGCGGTCGCCGCGGAACGGCTCCACGTGAGCGTGTTCGGCCACGCCTATGTCGGTCTCGGTGCCGTCGTGATCGTGCTGCTCTTCTACCTCGCGATCGCGGCACAGATCACTCAGTCGTCCTACGACATCTCGCGCCTCCAGGACCAGCAGCGCCAGCTGATCGCGGAGCAGGACCAGCTGCGCTATCAGGAGGTCACGCTCCATGCGCCCGCCCAGGTCCAGCAGCAGGCGGCGCAGAGCGGGATGCAGCGTGTCGTGCCTTCGAGCTACGTGCCGGGCCAGCAGGTCGCGATCGACCTCGGCGCCCCGGTCGGTGCCTCGCCCGCAGACACCACCCCGCTGTGGCAGCGCGCTGTAGCTGCGATCCTCAACGGCGCCGGCGGAACGCGCGACGTCATGGCGGCGACCAGGAAGTAGATGGCGACCAGGGCGCTTTCCTCGAGGCGCCCCGGCAGAGTCGAACGTGTCGGTTCGGCGCGCCTGCGCGTCCTCTCGATGCTCGCCCTGGCCCTCGTGCTCGCGGGGACGGTGTGGTCGCGCATGGCCTACTGGCAGGTGGCGGAGCACGGACGGCTAGCGATGGCGGCGCAGGCGCAGTACCGCGAGTTCGTCGAGCTGCCCGCCCTGCGTGGTGCGATCTTCGACCGCAACCTGACCCAACTGGTCGTGAACACCACCGTCTATTCCGCGTTCGTCTCGCCCGACCAGATCACCGCCGGCGAGCGCGATGGCGTGGCCGGCGGCCTCTCCTCAGTCCTCGGTGTCGACAGGACGGCGGTGATGCAGACCCTGCAGTCGAGCGTCAAGTTCGCGTACATCGCGCGGCGCTTCTCGAAGACGAAGGCCGACAGCCTTCGTGCGCTGAAGCTGCCGGGAGTCGGGCTCCAGGAGGAGACCCAGCGTTCGTATCTTCCCGGCGTGCAGGCCGGCACGACGCTTGCGGCCGACCTGCTCGGATTCGTCAACTGGAACGGTGACGGGCAGGGAGGTCTCGAGCAGAAGTATCAAAGGCTGCTCGCCGGGACGCCCGGCTACATCTCGAGCTATCGGGACCTTGCCAACCGCGAGATCATCCTCGGTTCGCACACCCACCAGGACCCCGTGAACGGTTCAGACCTGGTCCTCTCGCTCGACGCGAGCATCCAGTACGCCGCCGAGCAGGCGCTGGCCGATGGGGTGAAGCGGGACAACGCCGAGAGCGGAAGCGTGCTGGTCATGGATCCGGCGACCGGTGGCATCGTGGCCTGGGCGGACTATCCGAGCTACAGCGGGAACGACTTCAATCACACCGACCCTGCTTTGTTCAGGGACAACGTCCTGAGCTACGTCTACGAGCCAGGTTCGGTGATGAAGGTCGTGACCCTGTCCGGTGCGATGAACGCAGGGGCGATCACCCCGGGCACCGTCATCAACGATCCCGGTGTGCTCAGCGTCGGCGGCTATCGAATCTACGACTGGGACCACCGCAATCACGGCAACATCGACTACACCTACGTGCTCGAGCACTCCCTCAACGTGGGCGCGATGAAGGCGATGCAGGCTGAAGGCCACGACGTCTTCTACAAGAACCTCCAGGCGTTTGGCCTGACCCAGCCGAGCGGCATCGACGTCGCCGCAGAGAATTTCATCCCTTTGCCGCCGGCGTCCCAGATGGCGGACTCGCAGTACGCGACCGCCGCGTTCGGCCAGGGCATCGACGTGAACATGGTCCAGATGCTGGCCGCCATCAACGTCGTGGCGAACGGGGGCAAGTACGCCCCGCCGCATGTCGTGGAGCGAATCGGCACCCAGGTCAACCCGCTTCTGCTGCAGCCGCAGCGCCAGGTGATCAGCGCGCAGACCGCGGCGCAGATGACCGTGATGATGCAGCAGGTCGTGCAGCACGGCTCGGGATGGACCTCGCGGATCAAGGGCTTCGAGCTCGACCAGGCCGGCAAGACGGGCACGTCGGAGATCCCGGTCAACGGCCAGTACACGCAGGACGTGTGGGCGTCGTTCGTCGGTTTCCTGCCGGCGCAGCACCCGCGGTTCACGATGCTGGTGGTCGTGCGCAAGCCGCACTATCCCGGCGCCGACCAGGACTGGACGCTGAACGACGGTTATCTGACCGCCGAGCCGATCTGGCAGAGGATCGCCCAGACGATCGTGGTGGACTGGCACATAACACCCGACCCGCGCTAACAGTTCTCATAAAGGTATGAGACTCAGCCTCCTCGAGATCCTCGAGGTGACGGGGGGCGGCGAGGTGGGCGGCACCCAGGTCGGCGAGACGTTCTCCTCGTTTCACACGGACTCGCGAGAGGTGAAGCCGGGCGGCCTCTTCTTCGCCTTGCGGGGGGCGGAGACGGATGGCCACGAGTTCGTCCCCGACGCAACGTCTCGCGGAGCCGCCGCGGTCGTCGTCCAGCGCAAGACCGAGGTCTCGCCGGGAATCGTGGAGATAGTCGTGCCCGACACGTGGGCGGCGCTTTACGCGCTCGCGGCGCACGCCCTCCGTCGCGTCCAGCCGCTCGTCGTGGCGGTGACCGGCAGCAACGGCAAGACGTCGACCAGGGAGATGGTCGCCGCGATCCTCGGCCGGCATTTCAACGTGCTGCGGACGCAGGGCAACCTGAACACCGAGACCGGCGTCCCGCTCACCGTCCTGAGCCTGGAGCCGCACCACTCGGCCCTGGTGCTCGAGATGGGCATGCAGCGGCCGGGCGACATCGCCCGTCTCGCAGCGCTGGCCCGGCCGGTCATTGCCATCGTGACCAACATCGGCGTCGTGCACCTCGAGTTTTTCAGCTCGCCCGAGGAGCTGGCGCGGGCGAAGGGCGAGCTGGTCGCCGCGCTGCCCGACGAGGGTCTGGCCGTCCTCAATGCGGACAACCAGTTCTTCCCGCTGCTGGCGCAAATGGCGACGGCGCGCGTCGCCTCCTTCGGCGAGGAGAGAGGTGACTATCGCGTCGAGGGTTACCGAGCGCTGGGCGAGGGCGGCTCGCAGTTCTCGCTGCATGGCGTCGACGTGCGCCTGAACCTCGCCGGCCGGCACCAGGCGCTCAACGCCGCAGCCGCGCTGGCCGCGTGCGAGTTCGCCGGGGTGCCACTGGCAGCGGGGGCAGCCGCGCTCGCCGAGGTCAGCGTCGAGCACCGGCTGCAGGAGAAGACCACGCCCGCCGGCTACACGATCGTCGACGACGCCTACAACGCCAGCCCGGAGTCGATGCTCGCCGCCTTCGACACGCTGGCAGAGCGGCCGCGATCAGGACGCCTCCTGGCGGTGCTTGGAGAGATGCGCGAGCTCGGAGCGCTCGCTGACTCGGCCCACCGACAGGTCGGGCACCGCGCGGGCGAGGTGTTCGATGCGTTCTGTGTCATCGACAGCATTCATGCGCGTCTGCTGGCCGAGGCGGGTGGCGGGGAGGTCGTGGCCGACCGCGCCGCTGCGGCCGAGTGGATCCGGCGCAATGCAGCCCTCGGAGATCACGTGCTGGTCAAGGCGTCGCACGGCTTGCGGCTGGACCAGCTCGTCGAAGAGCTGACGGCGACTTGATCTTCGACCTCGTCACCGCCGTCGCGGCCTTCCTCATCGCGCTCGTCCTCTACCCGCCGGCGATCCGCATCCTCCGCCGCCTCAACGCTGGGCAGGTGATCCAGGAAGAGCTCCCCGACTCGCATCAGAAGAAAGCCGGGACGCCGACCGGCGGCGGGCTACTTTGTGTCGCGCTCGGCATCCTCGCCGGCGTGCTCGCCGCAGCCGCCGGACACCCTGGCGCGTTGCCGGCGGTGGCCGGGCTCGTCGCCGGCGGGCTGATCGGTTTCGCGGACGACCGCAGCAAGCTGCGCCGGGGCACGCGCGGGATCCCGGCGCGGCTCAAGTTTCCGATCCAGGTCGTGCTGGCGATCCCGGTCGCCTGGATCACCATCCTCTCGAGCGGCCCCCAGTACTTCCTTCCCGCCACGCCCTGGGCGATCCTTCCCCTGGCGGTCGTCGCGATCGTCGCGACGGCAAACGCGGTGAACATCACCGACGGGATGGACGGGCTCGCGGGAGGGCTTTCCGTGATCGCGATTGCAGCCTTGGCGCTGGTGCTGCCGGGCGCGCAGGCCGGCGAGAAGGCAGTCGCTATGACGCTGTGCGGAGCGCTGGTCGCGTTTCTGGTCTTCAACCGCTATCCGGCACGCGTGTTCATGGGGGACACCGGCGCGCTCGCGATCGGCTTTGCGCTGGCTGCGATGGCAATCCAGCAAGGCATGCTGCTGCTGCTTCCGATCGTCGGTCTCGTGTTTGTACTGGAGACCCTCTCTGTCATCATTCAGGTGGCTTACTTCAAAGCCACCGGCGGACGACGCGTCTTCACCATGACCCCGATCCACTACACGTTCCACCACGAGGGTTGGTCTGAGAACCGCATCGCGCTCACGTTTTGGGGCGCGGGGCTGGTTTCGGCGATCGCCGCGGTCGCTCTCGTGCGGCTTACGGTGTGACGGCCCTGGTCGTGGGCGCGGCGCGCAGCGGCGTCGCGCTCGCGCTGCATCTCACCGCGGAGGGGCACGAGGTCCGCGTGGTCGACCGCAAACCGGCCGCGGAGCTCCAGTCGACGCTCGCTCAAATGCCTCGCGGCATCGATTTGCAAGTGGGTGGGTATGACGCGCGCGTGCTCGACGGCGTGGACGTCGTGTACGCGAGCCCCGGTGTGCCGTGGGATTCCGAGTTGCTCAATGTCGCGCGCGAGAAAGGGATACCGGTCTCGAGCGAGATCGACCTGTTCCTCAAGCTGTGCCGGGGCACGGTCGTCGGCATCACAGGGACCAACGGCAAGACCACCACAACCGCGTTGACGGGCGTGGTGCTGTCGGCGGGTGAGCATCCGGTGATCGTCGGCGGCAACATCGGCGACACGGTTCTCGATCGGGTCAGCGAGATCACCCCCGAGCATTGGGTCGTGCTCGAGCTGTCCAGCTTCCAGCTCGAGTCTGTCGAGCGGCCGCACCTGCACGTGGGCGTCATCCTCAACCTTGGGCCCGACCACCTCGACCGGCATCGCACCCTCGAGCGCTACGTCGACCTGAAGGCCCGCGCCATCGAGTTTGCCGGGCCGGAAGACTTCGCAGTGCTCAACGGCCGCGACGAGATGGTGCGCCGGCTTGCATCGCGCACGCGCGGCCAGGTCGTCTGGTTTGACCGGCATCAGCCGCTGCCGCCAATGCCGCTGCCCGGCCGGCACAACATGGAAAACGCGCTTGCCGCGGCGGCTGTCGGACGCATTGCCGGCGTGAGCGACGACGCGATCAACGACGCGATTCGCTCTTTCCAGGGGGTGGAGCACCGCCTCGAGTTCGTGGGCGAGTGGGCGGGCGTGCGCTGGTACAACGACTCGAAAGCCACCAACCCGGACGCCGGCCGCGTGGCGCTCAATGCGTTTCCCGGAGCGCCGGTGATCCTCATCGCGGGCGGCTCCGGCGGCGGCTTCGAGCTGGGCGAATGGGTCGCCGACGTTCTCGCCAACACCGAAGCGGTGATCCTGATCGGCGCGTCAGCCGACGAGCTGGCCCAGGCGCTGAGGGCACATCCGAAGGTCCGGCGGGCCCAGACCCTGGAGGAGGCGGTCACCATCGCCGCCGGGCTTGCGCGCCAGGGCGGCGTGGTGCTGCTGAGCCCGGCTTACAAGAGCTTCGACATGTTCAAGGACTTCGAGGACCGCGGCAACCAGTTCAAAGAGTTGGTCCGCCGGAGGTTCGCGGCATGAGCTCGTGCCGGGCGCGCCCAGGGCGCACATCATGACGGTCGCGGCGCGTCCGCAGCCCGACCGGCTGCTGCTCTTCACCACGGTCCTGCTCTGCGGCGCGGGGCTCGTGATGGTGACGAGCGCCAGCGTCGCATTCGCCTACACGCAGCACGAGTCAGCCTTCTACTACGCCGAGCGCCAGGCCGCCTGGATGCTGATCGGATTCGTGGCGCTTTTCGTGCTCGGTAGGCTCGACTACCGCCGCATCCGGCCGCTCGCCCCGGCGGGTGCGGTCGCGGTCGTCCTGTTGATGCTGCTCGTGCTGGTCCCGCACCTCGGCGTCAGCGTGAACGGTGCACGCCGCTGGTTCGACGCGGGGCCGCTGGGGACGTTTCAACCCTCCGAGCTGGGCAAGCTGGCGTTCGCCGTTTTCATCGCGCACTGGATCGATCGCAACTCGCAGCGCATGGGCGATTTCCAGCACGTGTTCGTCCCCTTCGCGGCCATGCTCGCGGGCGTGCTGGTCTTGCTGATGCTGGAGCGCGACCTTGGGACCGCCGTGGTCACGGTCGCAATCTTCATGAGCGCCTACTGGGCCGGCGGAGGCCGTCTGCGCCACATCATCCTGCTCGTGGCGGCGCTCGCTCTGGGCTTGGTCGCCGTGACCTTGCTCGAGCCGTATCGAATGGGCCGCCTCACCGCGTTCAAGAATCCGTGGGCAGATCCACTTGGCGCCGGTTTTCAGGCCACGCAGTCGATCTACGGTCTCGCGTCGGGCGGCATCTTCGGCGTCGGGATAGGCCACTCGATCGAAAAGTACGGCTGGCTGCCCGAGGCCCACACCGACTTCATCTTCGCCATCGTCGGCGAGGAGACCGGATTGATCGGCACGACCCTGGTCATGCTCGGTTTTCTGGTGTTCGGCGTCCGTGGCTACCGCGCGTCGCTGCGCGCGCCGGACAGGTTTGGCATGGCGCTCGCGGCATCCATCACGACCTGGATCGCGTTCGAGGCCCTGCTCAACATGGCCACCGTGACGAACACGCTTCCCATCACCGGCGTGCCGCTGCCGTTTTTCAGCTACGGGGGCACCGCCCTCGCGACCACGCTGGCCGGCGTCGGGGTGGTGCTGAGCATCGCCCGCCACGGCTCCGGCGCAGCGCTGGGCAACAATCGGAGTAGTGATGAGGCTTTTGATCGCTGGCGGCGGGACCGGCGGGCACCTGTTTCCGGCGCTCGCGGTCGCGCGAGCGTTTCGCGCTGAGGGGCCGGATGGCGCCGTGCTCATGGTCGGGCGCGCCGGCGGCCCCGAGGAACGGCTGGTGCCCGCTGCCGGCTTCCAGCTCGAGACGGTCAGGATGCGCGGGCTCGACCGTGACGCGCCCTGGAAGAACCTGGCGCTGCCGGTCCTGGTCCCGCTGGCCTGGCGGTCCGCGCTCCGCATCGTCGATCGATTCCGGCCCGACGTCGTGCTCGGCATGGGCGGCTACGTGATGGCCCCGGCGGTCGCCGCGGCGCGCACGAGACGCATACCTTATGTGTTGCACGAGAAGGACGTCCGCCCTGGACTGGCGACCAGATACTTCGCCGTCAATGCCGCGGCGGTGTGCATCACCTTGCCCGGCACGGAGAAACGGCTGCTGGACGTGCGGACGGTGCTCACAGGTGTGCCTTTGCGGGATGGCTTCGTTCAGCGCACGCCGAAGGTACCGCCGCGCGTGCTCCTGGTCACCGGCGGCAGCCAGGGCGCGCGCCGGCTCAACCAGGCCGTGTGGTCGGCGGTCGACGGCCTGTGCACGAGGTTTGAAGAGGTCGTCCACGTGACCGGTCCGCAGGGGGCGGACGGGATCGTTCAACACTCCCGCTCCGGCTATCGCGGTCTCACGTTCGCCGAAGACATGGCTTCGCTGATGGCGCGCGCTGACCTGCTCGTGAGCCGGGCCGGGGTCGGGACGATCGCGGAGGCGGCGGCGGTCGGCCTGCCGATGGTCCTCGTGCCCGGGACGTTTGGGGGCGGACACCAGGAGGAGAACGCCGCGGCCATGGTCGAAGCCCGCGCGGCAATCCGAATCGCAGACTCGGACCTCACGGGCGAAACCCTGCTGCGCGCGATCGCGAGCCTCGACGATGATCGCCTGCGCACGATGGCCAGTGCTGCCGCGGCATCGGGCCGGCGCGACGCGGCCCGGCGCGTCCTTGCGGTGCTGCACGAGGTGGCGAAGAGATGAGAGTCCACCTCATGGGCGCGGGGGGCGCGGGTGTCTCGGCGCTGGCGCGCGTGTTCCTGGCGCGGGGTGACGAAGTCTCAGGCTGCGACCTCAAAGAGTCGGAAACCACCGACGAGCTCCAGGACGCGGGAGTGCGCATCCTAGTCGGCCACGACCCGGAACATGTGCTCGGGCAGGACCTGCTCGTCTACAGCGGCGCGATCAAGCGCTCGCCCGAGCTCGACGCGGCCCGGGCGATGGGCGTCAAGGCCCTGAGCCGCGCCGAGATGCTGGCCAGGCTCATCAACGAATCCGACTCGATCGCGGTGGCGGGCACGGCCGGGAAAACAACCGTCACGCATATGGTCGGCCACATCCTCGTGACCGCCGGCTATGACCCGACCGTCCTTGTCGGCGACGGTTCGAGCGCGCGTGCGGGGCAGTCGGAGTGGCTGGTCGCCGAGACCGACGAATCAGACGGGACGCTGACCCTCCACCATCCGCAGCGCGCCATCGTCACCAACATCGAGCTCGATCATCCCGATCATTTCCGCGATGTCAGCGCGGTGCGCGACGTGTTCCAGTGGTTCATCGAAGGCCTGCCGAAAGACGGGCTCGCGGTGGTCTGCGCGGACGACGAGCTTGCCAGGGAGCTGCGACCGAAGTCGCGCAAGATCACCTATGGGTTCCGCCACGATGCCACGTATCGGTGCGAGCCCGAGCGTCCCTTTCCCATCTATCGGGGCCTTGACCTCCTCGGGCGCGTCAACCTGCGCCAGCCAGGGCGCCACAACATCCAGAACGCGACCGCAGCGGCGGCGATGGCGCTCGAGCTCGGCATCGGTTTCGACGACGTCGTCGCAGCGCTGAACAGTTTCCCCGGGGCCCATCGCCGGATGGAATTTCTCGGAGTATTCCAGGGCGCGGCCGTCTACGACGACTACGCGCACCATCCAACCAAGGTGCGGGCGACCATCGAGGCCGCACGCGAGCTGCGTCATCGACGGCTGGTCGTCGTGTTCCAGCCGCATCGCTACTCGCGCCTGAACGCGCTGATGCACGACTTTGCGCGCGCATTCGGTGGCGCGGACCGCGTCTTCGTGCTTGACGTCTACAGCGCCGGCGAAGACAACGTCTCAGGCGTCCAGGCCGCGGATCTCGCGCACCAGATTCCTCATGGCATTTACGTGGGCGACTTCGACAAGGCGAGGGAAGCGCTCGAGGAGTTCGTGGGCCCCGACGACCTCGTTCTCCTGATGGGCGCCGGCGACATCAAAAAGTTGGGCGATGACCTGGCGCACAAGGTCTAACCTCGCCTGGCTGCGCGCGCTGCCAGGCGTGAAGCAGGACGAACCACTCGCTTCGCGGACCTCATTCGGGATCGGTGGTCCCGCCGAGTTCTTCCTGGAGCTGGCCCGGCCCGATGCGATCGAGAAGGCGATCGACGGCTGCAAGGGACGCGCCATACCCTACCTGCTCGTCGGCGCGGGCACTAACCTCTTGATCGCGGACCGCGGCGTCGAGGGACTTGTCATTCGCGTGGTGAGCCGGGCGCACGTGATCGACGGCACAAGGGTTCGCGCGGCGGCGGGCTTGAAGATGATGCGTCTCGCCCGCATCGTCGCGGACGCCAACCTGCGCGGGTTCGAGTTCGCGATCGGTGTACCCGGCTCGGTGGGAGGCGCCGTCTACCAGGACGCGGGCTGTTGGGGCAGGGAGATCCGCGAAGTGCTCGTGGAGGTCGAAGGCTTCGTTCCAGGCGGCGGCCGGAAGAACTGGAAGCCCGCCGACCTGCATTTCGGCTACCGCACGTCTGCTTTGCGAGACGGCCAGCTGAAAGGCGCGCTGGTCGTGTCCGCCACGCTGCAGCTCGAACGCGGCGATGGGGAGGAGGCGAGGCAGCTCATGGCAAAGCTCACGCGGGAGCGCAGCGAGACGCAGCCGATCAAGACCAAGAACTGCGGCAGCGTGTTCAAGAACCCGCCCGGTGACTCGGCCGGACGCCTGGTGCAGGCAGCCGGCCTGAAGGGCGCGCGCGAGGGTAAGGCGGTCGTCTCCGAGCTGCACGGAAATTTCATCGTCAACGAGGGCGGGGCGACCGCGGCCGATGTGCGCCGGCTGATCGAGCGGGTGATGCTCGAGGTCAGGCGGCGGTTTGGCGCCCAGCTCGAGCCTGAGGTCGAGATGGTCGGCAGCTGGAAATGAAGTCGTGAAGGTCGCCGTGCTGCGAGGAGGGAGGTCGGCCGAGCGCGAGGTGTCTTTACGCTCCGGTGAGCAGGTTGCGAAGGCTCTGCGCGCACGAGGGCACGACGTCACGCCAGTCGACCTCGACGGCGCAACCTGGGACGTGCTCCGCGACGGCGGGTTCGAGTGCGTGTTCAACGCGCTGCACGGCCGGCTCGGCGAAGACGGGACAGTCCAGGGAATGTTCGAGCTGCTCGGCCTGCCCTACACGGGTTCCGGCGTGCTCGCCTCGGCGCTGTGCATGGACAAGTCGCGCGCGGGCAGGGTCCTGGCGGGCGCCGGCCTCCACGTGCCAGAGTTCGACGAGCTCCAGATCACGGATGGCGTGGCGGCCGAGGTCGTCGAGAAAGCCATCTCGCGATTCGGGCTTCCCCTCGTCGTCAAGCCGGTGCGCGAGGGCTCGACGATCGGCCTGACCATCGCCAGGGACGCCGACGAGGTGGCGAGCGGTCTCGTCCTGGCCGAACGCTACGACCGCCGCGTGCTCGTGCAGCGCTTTGCCACCGGGACTGAGATCACCATCGGCGTGCTCGCCACGCCTGAGCTCCAGGTCCTTCCGACCCTGGAGATCGTCAGCGAGAACCCCGTCTACGACTACGACGCGAAGTACACGGCCGGGAAGTCGCACCACATCATCCCGGCCCGCATCTCCGAGACGGCGCGCGCCACCGCCTCTGACGCCGCGGCCCGCGCCTTCCAAGAGCTCGGATGCTCCGGTATGGCGCGGGTCGACATCATCGTCGACGCCGGCGGTACCCCATGGGTGCTGGAGGTCAACACGGTACCCGGGCTGACCGAGCTCTCCCTCCTGCCGGACGCCGCTCGAGCCGCGGGCATCGCCTTCGACGCGCTGTGCCAGCGGCTGGTCGACCACGCGGTGGGCCGCCACCGACGCCACATTGGACCGACCGTCATATGAGATTCCGCCGGCGCAGCTCGCTGCTGCCCAAGGCTCCGTGGCCACAGGGCATCCAGCGGACCGAGCCGCTGCGCGGGCAGCTGTGGACGCGGTCCGAGCGAGCGCTCCGTGAACCGGACGTGCATTGGGCCCGGCGAGTCCTGGCCGGGCTCGCCGCCGTGGTCGAGGCGATGCTGCTCGGCTGGCTCTGGTTCGGCCCGGCACTGGCTGTTCACTCGATCCAGGTGGCCGGCGCGCGCCACCTCACGTCGACCCAGGTCGCGCAGGCAGCCGGCCTGGCTGGCAACGCGTCGGTCATCTCGATCGACGGCGAGTCCGCCCAGCAGCGCCTTCTCGACCAGGTGTGGGTGCGAACGGCGACGGTCCAGCCGCAATTTCCTGGCACGGTGGTCGTGTCCGTAAGCGAGTGGCAGCCGGTCGCGGCGTACCACGCCGGCACTTCCGCGAAGTTGTTTCTTCTCTCCAGTCAGGCTGTGGTCCTTGGCCCGGCCGCGACCGCGGGTGGCTTGCTCGTGATCCAGGGGCCGGCGGGCAGCGACCCGCGCGTGGGCGATCGGGCGATCGACGCCCAGCTCCTGACCGCGATGGTCAACATGCAGCGCGCGATGCCGGCGCTGCTCGGCCAGGACGTGGCGAGCTTCGTCTTCGACTCGTGCGGCGACCTGACCCTGATGGCCAAGCGCGGCTGGAAGGTTTACTTTGGCCGCGTGTTGACGCCCGAGGAGTTCTCCGCGCTTCGGGACAAGCTGAACGCTTTGAAAGCCATCGCGGGCAACGGCAACGTCGACTACAGCTCGAGCGACCTGGATTACGTCAACGTGATGAATCCCGCCGAGCCGGCCGTCGGTTACAGGTCGCGAGAACCGGCGCCTGCAACACCATCGCCCGGCGCGACGCCCAGCCCTCGATGCAAGTAATCGTCGTCGCGATCCTCTTCGCCATCCTGGGTGTGATCCTCGGCCTGCTTTCGCCGGTCACCATCCCGATCACCTACGCGCGCTACACCGCGGTCGCGCTTCTGGCTGCGCTCGACTCGATCTTCGGCGCGTTCAAGGCCTACATCGCCGGCACGTTCGAGCCGCGCGTGTTCTTCAGCGGGCTGCTGACCAACATGACGCTGGCCGGCGGCCTGACCTATTTCGGAGACAAGCTCGGCGTCGACCTTTCGATCGCGGCGATCGTCGCTTTCGGCGTGCGCATCTTCAACAACCTGGGCGCCATTCGCCGCCACTACCTGTAGCCGGCGTCTGAGCCGCCGGATGGCGGAGGTCTGGCGTCAGACGGGCCTTTCAGCGCGACGACGCACAAGCCTTAGACGTGCAGAGGGCCCCACCCACAAAATCTTGTGTCACGAGATTCCGGGAGCCGATATAATCCCGGCAACCCGCCCTCAACATCCCGACGTTCCAGGAGGCGTTCCAGCACAGTTTTGCCGCGGCGGAAGAAAACCGTCGGTCTCGACCTGGGGACATCCCGGGTCGCGGTGGTCATAGCAGAGTCTGACGAGCCGGGAGGTCCGGTGACCATCCTCGGCGTGGGTGAAAGCCCTTCCGAAGGCCTGCGCAAAGGCGTGGTCGTCAATCTCGAAAAGACCATCTCCTCCATCCAGGCGGCCGCCGTGGCCGCGGAACGGATGGCCGGCCAGCGCATCGAATCGGTTGTGGTCTCGCTTGGCGGCACACATCTGTGGAGTCAGAACTCGACCGGGGTCGTCGCTGTAGCCCATCCCGACCACGAGATCGGCGAGGACGACGTACATCGTGTCGTGGAGGCGAGCCGGGCGGTCAGCGTCGCGAGCGACCGACAGGTCATCCACGTCATCCCCCGTGCCTACACGGTCGACGGCCAGGACGGCGTGCGCGACGCGGTGGGGATGACGGGTCACCGGCTCGAGGTCGAGACCAACATCGTCACCGGCGCCCAGACGGCGATCCAGAACGTGATCAAGTGTGTGCACGGCGCGGGCTTCGACGTCGAAGACGTCGTGTGTGCCGGGCTTGCCGGCGGCGAAGGCGTGCTGACATCGCAGGAGATCGAGCTCGGTGTCTGCCTGGTCGAGATCGGCGCCGGCACGACCAACGTCGTCGTGTACAACGACGGGAGCGCAAGGCGCCTCGCGGTGCTGCCTGTCGGAGGCAATCATGTGACCAGCGACATCGCGATCGGGCTGCGCACCACCCTCGACGAAGCCGAGAATCTGAAGCTCAACTACGGCCACGCCCTGCCCGACGTCATCGACCACGCGGAGAAGGTCGAGGTCCGGCAGGTCGGCGGCGACCGGATCCAGGCCCTGCCCCGCCGCTTCCTGGCCGAGATCATCGGCCCGCGCATGGTCGAGATCTTTCAGATGGCGCGCGAGGAGGTGCGCAAGTCCGGGTTCGACCAGCTGCTGCCGGCCGGCGTCATCGTCGCGGGCGGCGGGTCGAGGCTCATGGGCACGATGGACGCCGCGCAGGAGGTGTTCAACACCTCGGCCCGTCTCGGCCAGCCGCTCGGTCTGGCCGGCCTTGCGGACAAAGCACACGGACCGTCGTTCGCCGTCGCGGCCGGGCTGGTGAAGTGGGGGGCGCGCGCCCGTGCGATGTACAGCAATGCACGCCAGCCGGTCACCTTCGGCAACACGTATCAAAAAACAGTGAGGTGGCTGCGAGATTTTTTCTAGAGAACACACCAAGAACCAGCTTGAGCTCGCCATGGCCAGAGCAAATTCGAAGGAGGATCACCTGATCGTCATGAAAGAGAGCGAGTTGCACGAGGGGCGAGCGCGGATCAAGGTCGTCGGCTGCGGTGGCGGCGGCGGCAACGCCGTCAATCGCATGATCTCGAAGGCGCTCAAGGTCCAGTTCATCGCCGTCAACACCGACAAGCAGGCGCTCGAGCGCTGCCAGGCCGACGTCAAGGTTCAGATCGGCAGCAAGGTCACCCGTGGCCTTGGGGCCGGCGGTGACTGGACACGCGGCCGCGACGCCGCGGACGAAAGCCGCACCGAGCTTTCGGCCGTGGTTCAGGAATCCGACATGGTCTTCATCACGGCGGGCATGGGCGGCGGAACGGGCACAGGTTCGGCCTCCATCGTGGCCGAGCTGGCCAAGGAGGCCGGCGCGCTCACCATCGGAGTGGTCACAAGGCCGTTCGCCTTCGAAGGCCGGATCCGCAACGACACCGCCGAGGAAGGGATCAAGTCGCTTCGAGGTCAGGTCGACGCGCTGATCGTCATCCCCAACGACCGCCTGGCCCAGGTCGCGAGCTCCAAGACGACGCTGGAAGAGGCTTTCCGGATGGCGGACGACGTCCTGCGCCAGGGCGTGCAGGGCATCTCCGACCTCGTCACCCAGCCGGGGGTGATCAACCTCGACTTCGCCGACGTGAAGGCGATCATGGAGAACGCGGGCGAGGCGCTGATGGGCATCGGCCACGGCGCGGGCGACTCGCGTGCCGAGGATGCGGCCAAGCAGGCCGTTTCGAGCCCGCTCCTGGAGACGTCGATCGACGGCGCCAAGGGCATCCTGTTCAACATCACGGCGGGCAAGGACATCACCCTGCAGGAGGTCCAGCGGGCGGCGGAGATCGTGCGCTCCGCGGCGGACCCTGGCGCCAACATCATCTTCGGCGTCGTGCGCGACGACACGATGGCAGGCGAGATCAAGATCACGGTCATCGCCACGGGCTTCGGCGGCAAGACCCAGCAGGACGCCAGGCAGGAAACCACGCGTCGTACGATCGAGCGGCCGGAGTTCGGTCTGGAAGAGCTCGGCGACATCAACATCCCGGCGTTCCTGCGCAACCGGATGTAGCCAAACTAAAGAGGATTCATGACAGTACCTTCTGAGGGAAGGAGAGCAGCGGCGCTTGCCCCGCGGCGCAGCCGCGGGGTCGGCTTTGCCGACGCCGCGAGGAGAGGAAACCGCCTGGTTTCCTCTAAGTAGGGAGTTATTCGGTGCGCTGCCCGTACTGCGGTCACCACGACCTGAAGGTGGTCGACTCGCGCGACTCGGAGGTGGGGGAGGCGATTCGCCGGAGGCGCGAATGCCTGCAGTGCGGGCAACGATTCACCACCTACGAACGCATCGAGGCGGTGCCGTTTTACGTGACGAAGAAAGACGGGCGGCGTGAGGACTTCGACCCCCAGAAGCTGTTCACCGGCCTGAAGAAGGCAACCGAGAAGCGCGACATCTCGCCCGAGCGCCTGCGTGCGATCGTGGACGACATCGAGGCGGAGCTTCGCCGCTCGGGGCGGGTGGAGATCCCGAGCCAGGAGATCGGTGAGATGGTGATGGAGCGGCTGCGCGACCTGGACGAGGTCGCCTACATCCGCTTCGCTTCTGTGTATCGCGAGTTCATGGACCTCCAGCAGGTCAAGCGGGAGATCGAGCAGGTACTGAGCTCGAGGCGTTCGTAACCTTCTCGAGGTGAAGACGACGCCGGCGGCGCTGCATGTGCCGGAGCTGGCGGACGAACCAGGCCTCGTCCACGGCTTTTCCACCGTGGCGATCGGCTCGGTGGGCCTGAAGCATGCGACCGACCGCCAGGCCGTGCTGGCTTCGCGACAGGCGTTCCTGAGCGTGATGGGCCTCGGGGGCCTGACCCTGACCACCGTTGGCTCCGTCCACGGCGCCGCGGTGGCCCGCGCCGACGAGCCGTTGGGCTCGGTCGATGACGTCGACGCGCTCGTCACCGACCGGCCAGGGGTGGTCCTCTTCGCGACGTACGCGGACTGCTATCCGATCGTCCTCTGGGACCGGGAGGCGCGTGTCGTGGGTCTTGTCCATGCCGGCTGGCGCGGCACCGCAGCACGGGTCGCGACGGCGGCGGTGAACTTCCTGCGCAACGAGTACGGATGCAGCCATATCAGGGCCGGTTTCGGACCCGGCATCTGCGGGCGCTGCTACGAGGTGGGTGAGGACGTCGCCTCGAGGTTCGACTCCCGGTTCTTGAAGCGAGGCGCGGACGATCGACTGCTGCTCGACCTGGCGGCCGCTAACCGCGCTCAGCTCGAAGCAGCCGGCGTCGACGAGGTCTACGACATCGGGATGTGCACCAGGGAGAGCTACCTCTTCCCCTCGCATCGCCGCCACCCTGACGGCGCACGGTTCGGCGCTCTAGTCGCCCTGAGGTGAGCGTCGCCGAACACCTCGCCTCAGTTCGCGAGCGCATCGCGCGGGCAGGACGCGATCCAGACGAGATCACCATCGTCGCCGTCACGAAGGGATTTGGCCCCGAGGTGTGCCGTAAGGCGCTCGACGCCGGGCTGTCGGTCCTCGGCGAGAACCGGGTCCAGGAGGCCGTGCAGAAGATGGGCGAGGTGGCGGGCGCCGAGTGGCATCTCATCGGCCACCTCCAGACCAACAAGGTGCGCCTCGCCGAGGGGCGCTTCGCGCTCATTCAGTCGGTCGACTCCCTGCACCTGGCTGAGGCGCTCGCCCGGGTCGATCCCGCGCAGCAGGTACTCATCGAGGTGAACGTGGCGCGCGAGCCGCAGAAATCCGGGATCGCGCCGGCGAGCGCGCTCGACCTGGTCGCAGAAACCGGGCAGCTGCTCGACCTGCGCGGCCTGATGGCGATGGGGCCCTCGCACGGCGATTCAACGCCGGCCTTCCAGGAGCTGAAGGCGCTGCGTGACGCGGCCGAGCAACGGTCAGGAAGGGCTCTACCTATCCTTTCGATGGGCATGAGCGGAGATTTCGAATCGGCGGTCGCGGCAGGAAGCACGATGCTGCGACTGGGGCAGGTTCTTTTCGGGCCGCGGCCGGCCTGACAGGGTGGCGGTACTCAAGTTCGAGATCGGCAGCGTGCTGATCTTCCTCATCCAGATCTTCGTCCTGCTGGTGTTGATCCGGGTCATCTTCATGTGGCTGTACGGGCCGTTTCCAACCAACTCGTTCAGCCGCTTGCTGTGGGTGATCACCGAGCCCGTCCTCGGACCCATCCGACGCCGCCTGCCACCCGTCGCCGGCTTCGACCTCTCGCCGATCGTGGTCTGGGTCGCCGCCGGCATCCTCATCGGCCTGGTTCGCTTCATCTTGTAAAATTCGAGCTCGCTCGGCGTTGACGGAGACAGTTAGGTTCCGTTGGAGCGGCCCGACAGAGAGCCTGGTCAGGTGAGATCCAGGCGGCCGGCGGCGGTTCCGAGATCACTCCCGAGCCGTAACCCAATGAGGGTCCGAGGTGGTCGCCTCGGGAATCTGGGTGGTACCGCGAGTCCGGGAAGGGCTCGTCCCAGAGATCGCCGTCACGTACCTCTGTGGAGTGAGAGTGTTCGAGAAAGTCGATCCGAAGGTCAGCTTCCCGCAGCTGGAGGTCCAGCTGATGGAGCGGTGGAAGGCGGAGGGGACGTTCGAGAAATCCCTCGAGCTGCGCAAGGACAGGCCGCGCTTCGTCTTCTACGAAGGTCCGCCGACGGCGAACGGCAAGCCCGCTACGCACCACATCCTCGCCAGGGCCTTCAAAGACCTCTTCGGTCGCTACAAGACAATGAAGGGCTTCTACGTCGAGCGCAAGGCCGGCTGGGACTGCCATGGGTTGCCGGTCGAGATCGAGGTCGAGAAGAAGCTCAAGATATCGGGCAAGTTCGAGATCGAAAACGAGATCGGTGTCGAGCGCTTCAACGAGCTCTGCCGGCAGAGCGTGTACGAGTACGTCGAGGACTGGGTCGCCTTCAGCGAGCGCATGGCGTTCTGGCAGGACTATGACAACGCGTACTGGACGCTGACCTCCGACTACATCCAGTCCGTGTGGTGGGCGCTGAGCGAGATGTGGAAGCAGGAACTCGTCTACAAGGGCTTTCGGGTTGCGCCGTACTGCTCGCGCTGTGCCACTCCGTTGTCGAGCCACGAGCTGGCGCAGGGGTACCGCGACAACGTGCCCGACCCGAGCGTCTACGTCAGATTCCGGCTGAAGAAGGATGCGAACACGTCGATCCTCGCCTGGACCACCACGCCGTGGACGCTGCCGGGCAACGTCGCGCTGGCGGTCGACAACGACGTCGTCTACATCAAGGTCAAAGAGGGCGACGAGTACCTCATCCTCGCTGAGGCGCTGCTCACCGTGCTCAAGTCGCCCCCGGACGTGGTCGAACGGATGAAGGGCCGAGACCTGGTCGGTCTCGACTACGAGCCTCTCTATCCGTACTCGGTTCCAGAGGAGGGGCGGGCCCAGTACGTCGTCGACGCGGATTTCGTGTCCACGGACGAGGGCACCGGCGGCGGCCACACGTCCGCGCTTTACGGCGTGGACCACCTGGCCCTTTGCCCGGAAAAGGGCTGTCCCCTCCACCACC
>JACXTT010005047.1_pt1 | contig 19315 bp, 12 predicted proteins | sample 9270951 | NCBI WGS metagenome assembly JACXTT01 (sample SAMN15532306, study PRJNA645909) | rock metagenome | isolation source: weathered quartz diorite | place: Puerto Rico | collected 2017-06-21 | reverse complement strand
TTTTGAGCCTCCTCCCCATCGAGCATGAGGTCCAGTTGCTGGCCCAATTCTCCCATCGCCTCGACAAGCAACCGCTCGTGACAGGGGACCCACACGACACACTCGAACTCTCCCCCAGCCTCGCGGGCAAACCGGCGAGCCTGTTCCCCCGTTGCAGCCACGGCGCGCGTGCCCGGCCTGTCGGCGAGTTCCGCATAGAGATCCTCCAGATCGGGGGACCACGCGTATTGAGGCGAAATCTTCGTAGCCGACTGCTGTTGCCAGAGCCAGCGCTTCAAGCCGCGGCGGACGGCGTTGCTGCTGCTGCTTCCGTTCCGGGCATCGAAGAACGTCCGGCGTTGGAGGAGCGGAGGAAACGGACATGGGTTGACCAGAACGCAAGCGAGGCGCCGTGCAAGTAGCACAGGTTCCCACCGTTCGCGAGGAATTCGGCCGGGCCAGGAATCCTTCGAAAGAAGCAGCACCAGCGGATCCGGAAGTTGTTCGACAAGGTCCACGACATCCCCGCCAGGGCCGAGCATGCCCGCTTCGAGATCGCAGTGGACATCGCATCCGAGTTCGAGGAAGGCGGCCAATTCCCGGGCGTATGTCTGATCCGCTGGGGCGTGCACAAGGATGACGGATTGAGTCACTTCGAGCTGCTGCAAGCTTTTTGGTTACCACGGATCGATTGTTGTAGGCAGCCTAGGGTGACCGAAGAGCAAGCACGGCTGCGCGATCGCAAATCGGATCCGATGAGTTCGCTGAAATCAGATTGAGGACAGCCAAAAAGGCGGCTCGAGTCAAAATCGTCAAAAAAATCGGATACTGCTCGAAGACTATACTTGATTTATCGTCGGTAAAATCAGTCGGCTGGTCGATGTGGTGAGTCGAGGCGCGAGATGATCTACTTCATGCGATGGTCCGGGTGGATTTCCAGGATTTGCGGCGGACTGGTGCTCGCACTGGGCGTTCTTGTGCTCGCGGGCTGGCTGATGGATCTGCCGGTTCTACTGGGTGTTCGCCAAGGATGGCCCCGCATGTCTCCGCTGACAGCGCTTCTATTCGTGCTCTCAGGCGGAGTTCTATGGATTGCTCCAAAAGGCCGTTCCGCCTTGATCGACGCCTGTGCGGGGGCAGTAGCGGCCATTGGTATGCTCCGGCTGGTTCTCTACTTCTCCGGCATCGAATCGAACATCGATCAGCTCGGTTTCCATCCCGCTAGTGGCCTAACCAATCCCGTGCCCGCACGCACATCTCCCGCGACGGCATTCGCTTTTGCGGTAGCGGGCGTTGCGCTGCTGATGGGAGTGCGAATGCGATTCCCGGGGCTGGTCCAACTGTCCGGCGCCGTGGCCGGCGTGCTTGGCTGGATCGGTATCGGCGCCTATTTCTACGGGGGCGAGCCGCTGTTTCCGTTCGCGCAGATGGCCTTTCCTTCGGCCTTCGGCATTCTTCTGTTGAGCGTAGGTGTTTTGTGTATGCGAAAGGATTGGGGCATGGATGCACTCCTCCTCAGCGATACAGCAGGAGGTAGAACAGCCCGTCAACTAGCGCTCCCAACGCTGTTTGCCCCATTCCTCCTGGGTTGGTTCTATCTCCTTGGACAACGGTCTGGGCTTTATGGCGCGGAGGCAGGCACGATGCTATTTAGCGTGTCTCTCGTTCTTGTCTTCGGAACCCTGATCGTTGCGAATGCCCGCGCACTCGACCGGACCGACGCCGTCCGGCAGGCGGCGGAGCGGGCCTTGAGTGAGAATGAACATCTTTTGCAGTCCATCATCAACAACTCAACGGCCGTGATTTACGTGAAAGATCTGGATGGGCGATATCTTGCGATCAACAAACAATACGAGGAACTTTTCAAGATTTCCCAAGCCGAGTTGCTCGGAAAGACGGATTATGATTTATTTGCCAAAGACCAGGCTGACGCCTACCGCGCCGTCGATCGAGCCGTGGCGGACCAGGGAAAGGTAATTGAAGCGGAGGAGACAGCGCCGTTAGAAGACGGGCCGCATACCTATATCTCCATCAAGTTTCCTTTGCGTGACCAAACGGGCCGAATCTATGCCGTGGGAGGCATTTCCACCGATATCAGCGAACGCAAGCGATCGGAGCTCGCGTTGCGCGAAAGCGAAGAGCGAACGCGGCTGATCGTCGATACTGCCCTCGATGCAGTGATCACGATGGATGCCGGCGGCGTCGTTACCGGCTGGAATACCCGCGCCACCGAGACGTTCGGCTGGGCTGCCAATGAAGCGATTGGGCGCCGCTTGCGAGATATGATCATTCCTCATGGGCTTCGGGAAGCGCATGAGTCCGGCCTGAAGCGCTATCTGGAGACCGGGAAGGCCGCAGTGCTGGGAAGACGTATCGAGCTGACCGCGCTACACCGTGACGGCCGCGAATTCCCAGTCGAGTTGGCCATAGCGCGAATCCCGCTCGGCCGCCAGGCATGCTTTAGCGCCTTCGTCCGGGACATCACCAGCCGGCGGGAGGCGGAGCATAAGCTCCAACAACAGTTGGAGCGCCTCGACCTGCTGAGCCGCGTCACGCAAGCCATCGGAGAGCGGCAGGATCTGCCGAGCATTTTCCAGGTCCTCGTCCGCAGTCTCGAGGATCAAATGCCGATCGATTTTGGCTGTGTTTGCCTCAGTGACCCGGCCCGCGAAACCTTATCTGTTGCAAGCCTCGGCGCCAAGAGTCAGAGTTACGCAGGCCATATGAATTTGGCCGACCGAAGCAGGCTTGAAGTCGGCCAGAACGGTTTGCTGCACTGTCTGCGTGGCGCGTTCGTCTACGAGCCCGATACGGAGCAGCTCGAGTTTCCTTTTCCAAAGCGCCTGGCGAGCGCCGGGCTTCGATCCGTTGTATTTGCCCCCCTCCTCGTGGAGAGCAATGTCTTCGGCGTGTTGATCGCGGCGCGGCGGTTGTCGCAGAGCTTTAGCAGCACGGACTGCGAGTTTCTGCGCCAACTCAGCGGCCACGTGGCCCTGGCGTCCCATCAGGCCGGGCTCCACAACGCATTGCAGCAAGCGTATGAGGATCTCCGGGAAACGCAGCGGACCGCCATGCAACAGGAACGCTTGCGAGCCCTGGGACAGATGGCCAGCGGTATCGCTCATGACATCAACAACGCGATATCGCCGGCGACTTTGTACATCGAATCGATGCTCGAGAGCGAGACCACTCTCAGTCCCAGCGCTCGTGGCAAACTGGCGACGATCGGGAAGGCGATAGACGACGTCGCCGACACTGTGGCGAGGATGAGGGAATTCTATCGTCCACGAGAGCCGCAGACCGGAACCGGACCCGTGCAATTGAACGAGCAGATCCGGCAGGTTGTGGAGCTAACGCGGGCGCAGTGGAGCGGCATGGAGCAGCGAAGAAGCGCCATGGTCGAGGTGGTTGAGGATCTCTCTCCGGATCTGCCGGCTATTACCGCCATGGAGAGTGAGATTCGCCAGGCCCTGACCAATCTCGTCTTCAATGCGATAGACGCGATGCCGCAAGGCGGCACGCTGACCGTTCGCACGCGCGCCGTGCGGTTACCGGACGACAAGTCAGGCGGGCAGCAGGTAATTGTGGAAGTGACGGATACCGGCCTTGGCATGGACGACGAGACCCGGCGGCATTGTCTCGAACCGTTTTACACCACCAAGGGAGAGCGGGGCACCGGTCTGGGACTCGCCATGGTCTATGGCATCGTACAACGCAACGAGGGAGAAATTGAGATTGAAACCGCGCCCGGGGCGGGAACGACCATTCGTTTCGTCTTTCGCGTTTCTTCGAGCTCGATTCCCGGTCCGGTTCCGGAGACGGCTGCCTGGTACCCGGCGGGTTTGAAAATTCTAGTGGTCGACGATGACCCGATTATTCTCCAGGCGCTCAGCTCCACGCTGGAGCGCGACGGCCACCGCGTGATCGCCGCGGATGGAGGGCAGGCTGGAATCGACGCATTCCGGGAGGCCGCGGAGGACCCGTTCTCGGTAGTGATCACGGACCTGGGAATGCCCCGGATCGACGGCCGGAAAGTGGCGAGCACATTGAAAGGACTGTCCCCAACCACGCCGATTATCCTGCTCACCGGTTGGGGACAAACGCTGGCCGCGGATGCGATTCCGCCCGGCGTGGACCGGATGCTCAGCAAGCCGCCCAAATGGCGTGAGGTTCGCGAGGCTTTGGCCTGGTGTTGCCGGGGCGACAACCTGATCGACGGGCGCGGCGGGGTGTGATACGCCGCCGAGGTGAGAAGCCAATGACACGAACCGCTGCCAATCAGCCGCCCGCGCTCCTGATCGTTGACGATGAGGAACCACAGACGAGAGCCCTCTGTTCCACGCTCCGGGCGCATGGGTATGATCCTGCTGGCTTCACGTCGCCGCACGCCGCGCTAGAGGCGCTTCGACGCCAGCGCTTCGACCTGTTGCTGACGGACCTGATGATGCCTGAAATGGACGGCATACATCTCCTGCGGTCGGCGTTGGCGGTCGACGGCACGCTCGCGGTCGTAATGATGACGGGCCAAGGCACGATCGACTCGGCGGTGCAGGCTATGAAAGCGGGGGCACTCGACTATATCCTCAAACCCTTCAAACTAGGCTTCATTTTGCCCGTGCTTTCCCGTGCTCTGGAAATCCGGAGATTGAGGGCTGAAAACCTGGAATTGACAGAGCGCGTGCGCAATCACACGGAAGAGCTCGAAGCGGCGTACAAGGAACTCGAAGCATTCTCGTTCTCGGTTCCACACGAATTGAGGAATTCGCTGACCGTTATCAGCGGGTTCTCGACGATGCTAGCCGAGCGGCACAGGGAGTCGTTGCCTCCCGAGGGCCGGCGAATGCTGGACCAAGTCATCGGCCAGGCCCGGCATATGAATCAACTCATCGATGACCTTCTCCGTTTCTCGCGGCTGGGGCGGCAACCGGTATCCTCGCGGCCGGTCGCCATGGCGCCGCTGGTTCACCGGGTCTTGGAGGAATTACGGGAGTCCAGTCCGGAAAGAATCGGAGAGCTCTATGTGCAGGACTTACCGGATTGCCTGGGCGATGAAGCTCTTCTCCGTCAGGTGTTGACGAACCTCTTCTCGAATGCGATCAAGTTTACGCGCCGTCGTAAGCCGGCCAGAATCGAAGTAGGTTATCGCCGGGAGCCGCGGGAAATCGTGTATTTCGTTCGCGACAACGGCGTCGGCTTCGACATGAGGTTCGCCTCGAACCTGTTTGGAATGTTCCAGCGCCTGCATTCGCAGGACGAGTTCGAGGGCACAGGCATTGGACTATCGATCGTGCAACGAATTGTGGAACGTCACGGCGGCAGGATCTGGGTGGATGCCGCGCCGGATCAGGGAGCGACATTTTATTTCAGCTTGTCGGCCGCGCAGTGAGGCGGCATTTGTGAAGCGGCAACCCGGTATTTGCGTAATGCCATACTCCACCGGGCCCGCGCGGGATTCGATAGACTTGTGGAGCGAAATTCTCCGGGTGCGCAACACAGAGATCGATCACGACGAGGTAAGGGCTTGATGGCTTTGAATGACATTCTGAAACGAGGGGCATCTGTACCCCCGCTGCTGCTCCTCCTGCTTGCGTCCGCGCCAGCAAACGCGCAGCAGCTTCCGGGAACTCCGCGGGTCCCCGGGCAGAACCCGAATGGCGTGCGCGTGTTTCTGTGGACGGGGCTCAAGACGCACCAGGCCGGACAGCACGACTATCCGCAATTTCTGGCCGACTGGAGCAAACTGCTGACCGAACGCGGCGCGGTCGTGAATGGCGCGTTGCATCCTCCGTCTCGCGAGGATCTCGAAAAGACCGACGTCGTGGTGATCTACAAGGGCGACGTTGGGTACTTGACAGACGCCAACAAGGCTATGCTCGAGGCGTTTGTGGGGCGTGGCGGCGGCCTGGTGAGCCTGCACGATGCGTTGTGTGGTCCCGATCCTGCCTACTTCTCGAAGGCTCTTGTTGGAGGCGCCAAGAAACACGGCGAGGTCAACTACACGCTCGATGCACCGGTTCCTTACACGATTGTGGACAAGGCGCATCCGATTATGAAAGAGATGTCGAATCTCACGCTGTGGGACGAGTCCTTCTACAACATGACTTGGGCGCCCGAGCCCGGCATTCATGTCCTGGCGACCGCGGAAATCGCGGCGACGCGCAGCGCGGGCGAGCATCGCGGCGAGAAGGTCCCGCAAATCTGGACTTACGAACATCCGGTTTCCGGCAGCGGGGGCACGGCTCGCGCATTCGTCTGGATGCAGGGCCACACCTACGCGAACTTCTCGAACTACCAGATTCAACGGATGCTGCTGCGCGGCATCGCATGGGCCGCGAAGAAACCCGTGGACGAACTGGTGGATTACGTGGCCCCTCCGCCAACACCGCGTCCGGCGTCGGGCGGCGCTCCTTCGCGTCCGTAAGTTTATTTGCCATCCACCGAAAACGCGAGCAGCACATTGCCCGCCTGCCCGCCGATGAACGCGTAGCCGGAATTGACGTACACGATGCCGTCCACAACCGTAGCGCCCGGGCCGTCGATCGATCCGCCCCGCGCGGGAACCTTGTTCACGGCGTCGAATTCGCGGAACGTGTCGAAGTCCCAGATTACTTTGCCGTCCTTCGTCGAATACGCGCGGAAGTGGCCGTCCACGGAACCTGAAAAGACCACGCCGGGGATCACGGTCACCGCCGCCGATTGCGCCGGGCTGCAAGGCGAACGGTCCCCGCACTCGCCGGGCTTGGCGTACCAGACTTTTTCGCCGTCCTTGATGTCGAGCGCAAACAGGCCGCCGCCGATTTTCGGGTCGATTTTTACAGCCTTGCCTGCCTTGGCGTCCGGCGCGAACCCGAACTGCACGTCCGAAATCGCCGCATAGAGCCGCTGTCCATCGCTCGCCGGACCCCACTGGATTCCGCCCGCTCGCCCGCCGCGCCCCAGTTTGGTTTCCCAGATTGTGGCCCCTTTCCTGTCGGGATCGAGCGCATACACGTTGCCGGACTTCTGGCCCGCGATCAACGCGCGGCGGCCGCCGGGCAGTGTGAGAAGAATAGGCGAGGAACCGAAGTCCGCGTCGGGCGCGTCCGCGTTGGGGCAGTTCATTTCCGCGACTCCAATGGATTGCAGGCCCACGCCGCAGGCGAGGTTCCAGATGTCGCCCCTGGTCATTTGCCGCTGCCAGACAATCGCTCCGGTTTTCAAATTCATGGCGATAATCGCGTCGCTCAGGCTGCTGTCCGGTTCGGAGTAATTGTCACCGGTCGCCACATACAGCACTCCGGACTTCGCGTCGATCGTAGGCGAGGACCAGACCGCGGCGCCCGCGGGTCCATAAAGCTGGGTTCCGGCGGCGTTCTTCCTGGTGGGTTTGGCCTCTTCGGTTATGGTGTAGGTTTTCCAAAGCTGGTTGCCCGTAGCCGAATCGAGCGACACTACGCTGCCCCGAAACGTACAGCAGTTGTACATCGGATTCGCGCCCGCGCCTTCTTCAAAGGATGACACCGGGACATACAGCTTGCGATCGTGATACTTCAAGGCGCCGGTGATGCGAGCTTCCGGATGCGAATCCACCTGCGTCTTCCAGATCTGCTTGCCGGTGGCCGCGCTGAGGGCGTAAACAAAGCCTTTGCCGTCGCCAACGAAGGCGAGCCCGTCTTCGACAGTAATGGCCGCGCGCACGAAACCGCCGGTGCGGAAATACCAATACGTGCAGCCGGATTTGGCGTCGAGCGCATAGACCTTGCGGCCCGCGCTGCCGGCGAAGATGCGCCCTCCGACGACTGTGGGCTGGCCGTATGCCATGAGATCGCCGGGGTAGCCAAAAGCCCACTTCAGCTTCATTTGGGGAACCTGCGCGGCGTCGAGCCTCGCCATGTTGGCGGGTTGAAAACGCTTATTGTCCGGAGTCAGGCCCCAGCCGTTCCAGTGCGGGTCTTTCCAGGGGTCGGCGGGGAAGGTTCCAGGGGCGCCGGCGCAGAAGGATTCTTTCGCAGGCTCGTCCGGGACTCCGGCGCCAAGCTTCTTGCCCGTGACGAACTCGGCGACGATGGCGCGCTGCGGATTGGACAGCAGGCCGGATTGGGCCATCATGATGCCGGTGTTCATGGCGGCGAGGACCCGGTCGGCAGACATCGTGGCGAGGACGTCGCGTTTGGGGGCGCGGCCGCCGAAACCCGAATCGTGGCAAGCCCCGCAAAAGCCTTGGTACAGAGCGGCAGCGGCGTCCGCGGGTGGTGGGGATGAGGCCGGCGTCTGAGCGGACAAGGCAAAGGCGGCGAGCAGGAGAACCAACGCGAGTCTCGTCATCGACAGGGAATTATATCGAAGCCGCGCTTCAAGAACACGACGCTATGGACGATACGTTTCGTTTGTGGCAATCAGGCGAGTTCTCTGGACATTGTTGTTGGCCGCCATACCGTTCGCGCGAACTGGCCGTGGGCAGGATCGCGTAATTACAACACTAGACCAGGTGAAGGATACACCGCTACTTACCGGTCAGGTGCAGAAGGTCCACGTGCACGGTTGCGTGGCGTGGAGCGCGCCTTCGGCGCAAGGGTTTAATTTGCAGGATGGCGCGGCGACTGCGTACGTCCGGCTTCCGCGTGGTGTTTCGCCCCCGGCGGTGGACGAATGCGTGGAAGTGGATGGCGTCCTCCAGCGGGCCACCTACTCGAATGTGGTCGGAGGTGAAAAGATTCGCCTCACCGGCGAGCGTCGCAGCATCGCACCCGTGCGGCGGGATCTCGGGCAACTCGCGCAGGGCAGTGAAACCAGCCTGCTGGTGCGGGCCGAAGGCGTTGTTCGTGACGTCCGATGGAATGCAATGGACAATGTCGCGGAGTTGATGATCGACGCAGGCTCGGTACGCGTGCCCGTGCAGATGTGGAACCAGAACAGTTTGCTGCCTGGGCGATTGCCCGTTCACTTCGTTGACGCGAGAGTCGCTGTCACTGGTGTGGCTTCGATCAGCGGGTCCGGCCCCAGTCAAGCCACGCTTGGCGTCCGTATCAAGACTCGCTCGGCCAGGGACATTCAGTTCCTGCGTAAGCCACCGGCCGATCCGTGGCAGGGGCCGATGCACCCGCCGGGCGTACTGTTTCGCTATCACACGGACGGTTCGTACGGCCATCGCATCCGGATGGCCGGAACCATCGTATTCCACGACCCAGGCCGCCTGGCTGTCTTTTCGCAGGGTCCATACCAGATGGCTGCCGAGGTTCGGGAAGGGCCGCGCCTCGCCCGCGGAGACCTCGTAGAGGTTTCGGGATTTCCAGCCGTAGGCCATGGCGTTCCATTTCTCGCGCAGGCTGTGTACCGGGTCACCGGGCATGCCGATCCCCCCAAGCCGGAGGAGTATTCGATAGACCCCGCCAAACCTGCCCCCCTCATCGGAAAGCTCGTTACCGCGGAAGCCCATTATGTGGGCAGGTTCGAAGCGGCAGGACGCTGGCTGCTGCGTTTTCGCGTCGGCGCCAAGCCGCTCATTGCGCATGCGGCCATCGACGCTCGCGGGCTCGATGGCGCGGCGGAGCCGTTCGAGCCTGAAACGCTCGTCCGCGTGACCGGCGTCTACTGGGCGGACATCAACCCGATGAACGATTCGCCGGTTCGGGAGCCGGTGTTGCTCATTCAGGGCATCGAGGATCTACGGCTTCTGCGGAACCCTCCGTTTCTCAACGGGGCGCGGCTCCTCTACCTGTTTCTTGCGCTTGCCGCGTGCACCTGCCTCGGCGCCATCTGGACGATTGCTTTGCGCCTGCGCGTGCAGGCGCAAACGAAGCTGATTCGCGACCGCCTCGAACATGAAGCGGTGCTCGAAGCGCGTTTCCTCGACCTGTTCGAGAACTCCAACGATCCAATCTATTGCCACGACTATTCGGCCAGAATCACCAGTTGGAACCCAGCCGCCGAGCGAGTCACCGGTTACCATTGCTCCGAGGTGCTCGGCAAGCCGTGCGGGCCTATCATTGCGCCGGAATATTTCGATTTCTCGCGAAGGCTCATCCTTTCCATTCGCGAAGGTAAGATGCCTTCGCGCTACAAAATAGGAATCACTGCCAAGGACGGACGCCTGGTGGTGCTCGAGGTGTCTTCACGGCGCATCTGCGCGCAGGGCGGCCCCGAAATCGAATGTGTGGCGCGGGACATCACTGAACGAATCAAGTCGGAAGAAGACCTCGAAGCAGCCCGCCGGCGGGCCGAAGCGGCTACGCTCGCGAAAAGCGGCTTTCTGGCGAACATGAGCCATGAGATTCGCACGCCCATCAACGGCGTTCTGGGGATGAATCAATTGTTGCTCGAGAGCAAGCTCAGCCCCGAACAACGCGAGTGGGCGGAGGCGGTCAGCGTCTCGGCGGAAGCCCTGCTCTCGATCGTCAACGATGTGCTCGATATCAGCAAAATCGAGTCCGGCAAGCTCGCCATTGAACGGCAGCCCTTCGACCTCCACGAGGTTCTGCGCCAGACTGTCACGCTCATGGCGCCACGGGCGTCGGAAAGCTGCCTCGATCTGCAGTTCCATTTTCCGGAGGGCGCTCCCCGGCGATTCTTTGGCGACCAGTTGCGAGTCCGGCAGGTGATCCTCAACTTTCTGAGCAACTCCGTGAAGTTCACGCCTCCTGGCGGCTCGATTTGCGTTGCCGTCACCGTAACGCCCGGGCGCGCCGCGCTCGTAAGCGCTGCGGAGGCTGAGGGCTTCGGGCAACGCGCCAGCGTCCGCATTGCGGTCACCGACACCGGCATGGGGATCCCTGCGGCCGCACAACCCAGCATCTTCGAAAAATTCACTCAAGCGGATTCGTCCATTACCCGCCAGTTCGGCGGCACCGGCCTCGGCCTCGCCATCTCCAAGGAACTCTGCGCTCTCATGTCGGGCTCCATCGGTTTTACCAGCAAAGAAGGGGCGGGATCCACGTTTTGGATGGATGTGCCGCTCGATGTGGACCGAAGCGAGCCTTTCTCATCCGCCACCGCAACGGGCCAGCGCATGATTACGGCGCCTCCGCGCCTGCAACCGGCAGACCGGCCGCGAACCAAGCAAGATCGCCACAAAATCCTGCTTGTCGAGGACAACCGGGTGAACCAGAAGCTGCTCGCCCGCATGCTCGAAAACCGCAACTGCAGCGCGATTATCGTGGAAAACGGCAAGCAGGCCGTCGAGCGCTTCGAGGCCGATGCATTCGACATGATCCTGATGGATTGCCAGATGCCGGTGCTCGATGGCTACCGCGCCACGGCCGCCATTCGGGCTCTCGAGGAATCGCTCGGCGTCCGTACGCCCATCGTCGCCCTCACTGCAAACGCCATGGTCGGCGATCGCGAGAAGTGCCTCGCCGCCGGAATGGACGATTATTTGTCAAAACCCGTCCACCGGGAAGAACTCGACAACACCCTGGCGCGCTGGCTTACGGCGCCAGTCGAACGGTGACAAGACAGAGCCGTAACAGGTCCGGGGCTGCCCGCGTCGTCACGATATACTGGCATCAGTCAGGACCAATCGAATGAGCGACCAAAACGCGGCGAACTTGCCCACCATATCTTCTGCCTCCTCCTCCGCCCCGGCCACCGAGCGCCGCAGCTTTCTCAAGACCGCCGCAATTCTCGGCGGCGCTGTCGCCGCTCCCGCCATCATCCGGGCGCAGACCGTCACCAAGGCCCTCAAAGTTGGCCTCGTCGGCTGCGGTGGACGCGGCACCGGCGCCGCCGCCCAGGCTCTCAACGCAGACGATTTCGCCGAACTCACGGCGGTCGGCGACATTGACGCCCCTCGCATCGAACAGAGCCTTCGCAGCCTGAACCGCGGCAAGATTGCCGCCAAGGTCAAAGTGGATCCGTCGAAGCAGTTCCTCGGGCTCGATTCCTACCAGAAAGTGATCGATTCGGACGTCGATGTGGTGCTGCTCGCCACGCCTCCCGGCTTCCGTCCCCAGCATTTGAAATATGCTGTCAAAGCGGGACGCAACCTGTTTTGCGAAAAGCCCGTCGCCGTCGATGCGGTTGGCATCCGCGACGTGCTGGCCACGGTCGAGGAGGCGCGCAAGAAGGATCTTTCGCTGGTTGCCGGATTCTGCTGGCGCTATAGCAACTACATCAAAGAGACGTTCGACCAGATCGAGAAGGGCTCGATCGGCGATCTCCTCTCTTATTACGGAACCTACTACACCAGCCCAGTGAAGCCGATGCCGCCGGCGTCCACGCGCCCGGCCGGCATGAGCGACATCGAGTGGCAGATCCGCAACTGGTACAACTTTACGTGGCTGTGCGGCGACTCGCTGGTCGAGCAGGCCGTGCATACCGTGGATAAGGTGGCTTGGGCGTTCGGGGACAAGCCTCCGGTGAGCTGCGTCGCCGTGGGCGGGCGTCAAATCCCCGCCGAAGATGGCAATATCTTCGACCATTTCGAGGTCAACTACCTCTACCCGAACAACATTCGCGCCACCGTCGGTTGCCGCCAGATCGACGGCTGCCACAACGAGAATTCCGACTACATCACCGGAACCAAAGGCAACGTCACCATCGGCCGCGGTCCCAATCCGCGCATCACCGACCTGAAGGGCGACCCGATCTGGACCTATGCCGGCCAGAAGTACGACATGTATCAGTACGAGCACGACCTGCTTTTCGCTTCGCTCCGCAAAGCGAAGCCGATCAACGACGGCGTGCGCATGGCGACTTCGACGCTGCTCGCAATCATGGGCCGCATGGCCGCCTACACCGGTCAACAGATCACTTGGGAACAGGCGATGAATTCGCAGGAAAGCCTCGTGCCCAACCCGATCGACTGGAACGGCAAGTTCGAAACGCCTCCGCTCGCCCGCCCTGGCAAGACGCGCTTTGTCTAGGCTTCCATGTCACGGCGACTTTTCCTTACCGTTAGCTGCTGCTGCTGCGCCGCCTCGCTCCTGGCGCAGCGGGTCAGCTTTGAAAAGCAGGTGCAGCCCCTGCTCGAGAAAAACTGCCTGCCCTGCCATGACGCCGCAAAGCCCGCGGGCTCGCTGCGCATGGACAAATTGGACGGCCTGCTGCGAGGTGGTTCCAAAGGACCCGCACTCATGCCGGTGAAGCCCGAGCAGAGCCTCATGATCAAACTCATGGATCTGCCCAAGGGCACGCCGCTTGCCATGCCACCCGATGGACCGCTGCCGCAAGCCGACCGCGATGCGATCCGCGAGTGGATTTCGACTGGCGCGCCATGGCCTCGCGGCATCGTGCTTGGCGCGAGCGCGGTGAAGGGTCCGGACGAACTCGCGACCGCACGGAAGATCCGCGAGCGCGTCAAGGACGCTGCCGATGCGAAATCGTATAAACAGACCATTCCAGGCACGGATGTCAGCTACGAAATGCAACCCATTCCCGCTGGTGAGTTCACCATGGGATCTCCGGCGGCGGAGAAGTCGCGCGGCGTGGACGAGGGTCCGCAACGCAAGGTGAAGGTGGACGCCTTCTGGATGGGCAAGTACGAAGTGACCTGGGATGAATACCGGCTCTTCATGCTCTCGCAACAGGCGGATCGCGGCAAAGACACGGTGGTGGACGCCGTCAGCCGCCCCACGCGGCCGTACGTCGAAATGAGTTTCGGCATGGGCATCAACGGCTATCCCGCCATCAGCATGACGCAGCACGCGGCCAGCAAGTACGCGGAATGGTTGAGCGCCAAGACGGGCCACTTCTACCGCCTGCCCACCGAAGCGGAATGGGAATACGCCTGCCGGGCGGGCACGGCCACAGCTTATTCGTTTGGCGATTCGCCCGCGGCGATCGCCGAATATGCCTGGTATGGCTCGAATTCCAACGGCAAGTACGAGAAGGTTGGTACGAAGAAACCGAATCCGTGGGGTCTGTACGACATGCATGGCAATGTCATGGAATGGGTGCTCGATCAGTATGCGCCGTACAAGCCTGCAGGCGGGCTGCTTGCGAATCCCTGGGCGAAGGCGACGGAACCTTACCCGTTGACTGCCCGCGGAGGATCGTGGAATGACGATCCCGATAAGCTGCGTTGCAGCGCGCGCGTGGGTTCCGACCCGTCGTGGAAGATGCAGGATCCGCAATTGCCGAAGTCGATCTGGTATTTGACCGATGCGCAATGGCTTGGCTTCCGCCTCGTGCGTCCGGTCAAAGTTCCGAGCGCGGAAGAGATGCAGCGCTACTGGAACAGCGGTGTCGAGCAGGAGCAGTAGGAGTAGTAGCTTCGTCCTTCTCATTTGTTGCCTTGTGGCGTCGGCCCAGGAACGCATCGAAGCGATCCGCACGTGCATGGGGACCCAGTTCCGGGTCACAGTCTATGCGGCGGACATCGTCGGCGCGCAAAATTCGATTGCGGCGGCATTCGCGCGGGCGGATCAACTCGATCGACGCCTCTCGGACTACAAGCCCGACAGCGAACTGAATCAGCTTTGCCGCGTCCGCAAGATGCGCGTGAGCGAAGATCTGTTCACCGTGCTCGCCTACTCGCAACGCGTCGCTCGCGAATCAGGCGGGGCGTTTGACGTCACTCTCGGGCCGGTCATTCGCCTTTGGCGCGAGGCCCGCCGCGCCAAGGCTCTTCCTTCGACGGCCGCGATTGCCGAGGCGCGGACTCGCACCGGCTACCCCAAGCTGAAACTATACCCGGCATCGAGGGAGGCTGTGCTCACGCGCGCCGGCATGCAGCTCGATCTCGGAGGAATTGCCAAAGGCTACGCCGCGGATGAAATGCTGCGTGTCCTCCGCGAAGCGGGATTTCCTACCGCGCTAGTGGCGGCCAGCGGAGACCTCGCGATCGGTGACCCGCCGCCGGGCCGGACGGGCTGGCGGGTGGAACTCGGCGCGAATGGCGGGGAGGTTCGAGAGCTGCGCAACTGCGCAGTATCCACTTCCGGAGACGAATCGCAATATGTCGAGATCGGAGGCGTCCGGTACTCCCACATCGTAGACCCGCGCACCGGCCTCGGGCTGACGGGCAAGGGAATGGTGAGCATCGTCGCGAAATCCGGAATCGAAGCCGACGCCTTGGCGACAGCCCTGAGCGTCATAGGGCGTGCGGAACCTCTGCTGAAACATCACCCGGGAGTGACGGCGAGCCTCGGCCCGAGGCGTTGATTGGGCGCCGCCCGTTAGTCGTGGCGCAAGGTGACGGATGGATCCACGGCTGCGGCTTTGCTTGCCGGCGCCAGGGTCGACAACGTCGCGGTTGCCAGGAGTATGGCGAATGCCGCGGACATCGCCAGCGGGTCCGCGGGCTTGACCCCGTACAGCAGGCTCGCCAGCAGGCTGCCGAGCATCACGGCCCCGCCGATTCCGGCGGCGGCGCCAACCAGGACCGTCCGCAGATTCTGGCCCAGGATCATCCGCAGAATCTCGCCCGCCCTTGCGCCGAGCGCCATCCGAACTCCGATCTCGCGCGTCCGCTGCGACACGTTGTACGCGGCCACGCCGTATATGCCGACGCACGCCAGCAGCAACGCCAGTCCACTCAAACTGCCGGCGACGGCCGCCGAAACCCGGGCCGCCCTTCGCGCATTGTCGACATTCCGTTCTAGCGGCGCGGCTGCAGCGAGCATCCGCGAATCGATGCTTTTCGCGAGCTTGGGGAGTTCCGACAGCAGCAGGTCGCGTCCCACCGAACTATTGCTCCCGTCATAACGGATGAGGAGGTACGAGGACCGGGTTCCTTTGCCTGGTACAAACACCTGCAATTCCGGCACGGGGCCGAGGTTCCGTGTATTGAAATTGCGCACGACTCCGACGACAGCGGGATTCGCGCCGGCGACGGCCATGGTCTTCCCCAGGGGATTCTCGTCCGGCCAGAGCCGCTGCGCCAGGGCCTCGCTGACCAGGATGCCATCTAAACGGATCTCGTCGGCTGGCGTAAATCCACGCCCCATCACCAGAGGAACTCCCAACGTTTCAAAGAAGTTCGCCGACACCATCATGAAGCCAAACCCAACGCGGCGCTTCGTTTTCGGGTCCTCGACGGAACTCCCGTCGAAAGAGTTGCCGAGCGGCGGCGTTGTTGTATGGGCGACCGAGACGACCCCGGGCAGCCCAGCGATGCGATCGATCAATGGAGCCAGAAGACCGCGGGCCTGTGCGTCCGTCGCGCCGCTCGAGTTGATGTTCGGCGCGAGCAACGCCACGTCGGCATAACGGAATCCGGGTTCCATGCGGTGCGCCGTGTCGAGTGCGCGGACCAGCAACGTCGCGCCGCTCAATAACGTGGCGCACAAGGCGACCTGAGCGCCCAATAATAGCGTCTTCAGGCGGCCGCCTGAGGTTGCGCGGCCACCGTCCCGCAAGCCCGCGGCCACCGCGTCGCGCACAGCGCCAACCGCAGGCGCCAAACCGAGCAGAAGCGACGTCACCAGCGTCAGCGCCAGCACAAATCCATAAACTCTCACGTCATTCGAAAACGTAAAGCTCAGGCGCTCGCCGGGAGGCGCCATCATCCGCAGGATCGCACCCGGCAGCCACGCCACGAGCGCAAGGCTCGCCGCGCTTGCGGCCGCGCTCAGCAGCAGGCTTTCCGTAAGTAACTGCCGGACGATGCGGAACCGGCTTGCGCCCAGAGATAGCCGCACCGCGATCTCACGCCGGCGCGCGAGCGACCGGGCGATTTGCAGATTCGCGACATTCGCGCAGGCGAGCAGCAGCACCAGAAGCGAGGCAACGCCTACCGCAATGAAGATCGGCGCCACTTTCGAGAGCTGCGAGGGGTTCGCCATCATAGAGGGGCGCGTGAGCAGGATGGCTTCCTCTTCCCGGTCTTGTACCGAACTCAGGAACTGGCGCGTGAGGGTGTGAAGCTCCGCCTGCGCCTGCAGCCGATCGACGCCGGAATTCAACCTCGCGAGCATCGAAACGCAGCAGGAATTCGGGTTGTCGATCGTGTTGAGACCCGGCTGCAGGATATCGCGCCACCCGCCGGTGATCCACAGTTCGGGGATGTTCGGGCTGGGGCCGGCGAAGCCCTGCGCGGCGATACCGACGATTTGCAGTTGCCGCCCATTGAGTTCGATCCATTGGCCCACCACGCCCGCATCGCCGCCAAAGTGCGACATCCACGCATCGTATTGCAGAACGATTTCCGGCGGCGGGTCGTTGAAGTTGGTTTCCGGCGAAAAGCCGCGCCCCTGGACAAAGCCCGTGCCGAAAAGGTCGAAGAAGTTGTCGCTTGTGGTGACCGCCATCCCTTGCCAGGACACCTCGCCCCAGGTGATGCGGACTCCGGTATTGGTGAACGCCGCGATGCCGCTCGCCGATTTGGCGTTGGCGCGCAGGTAGCGGTAGTGGGGCCATGAAACGCCGCCCCAATTCTGCTTGCCGCGTAAAGCGAGCACCTGCACGGTGCGGTCTGCGTCGCGAATCGCCCATGGCGCTAGCGCAAGCGTGTTGTAGACGCTGAAGACAGTGGCGTTGACGCCGATGCCGAGCACTAGCGCGAGAACCGCGGTGACTGTGAACGCCGGTTGCGCCGCGAGCGTGCGGGCGCCGAAGCGCAGGTCGCGAAGGGTGTCGCGGAGCCACTCGAAGGTCCAGGCATCGCGAGCCTCTTCGCGCGCCAGGGTCAGATTTCCCATCGTTCGGCGGGCTTCGAGGCGGGCCTCATCCGTGCCCAACCCGGCGTTGCGCAGGTCGCGCTCTTTCATTTCCAGGTGAAACGCCAGTTCGTCGTCGAGATCGGCTTCATGACCCGGGGACGTCCCGCGGAGGCGGTTCCAAACAGCTCGCCAGTTCATGGCGCGGCCCTCAGAACCAGATGGATCGCTCCGACCATGCGATCAAAGCCGGCTTCCTCGGCTTCGAGGCGCTTTCTACCCTCATCGGTGAGGGTGTAGTATCGGGCCCTGCGGCCGGTTTCCGATTGCCGCCATTCCGATTCGGTCCAGCCATTGACCAATAAACGCTGTAGGGCGGGGTACAGGGAACCCTCCCCCACCTGCAGCACATTGTCGGAAGCCTGCAGCAAATATTGCGCGATGCCATAGCCGTGTAGCGGTCCGCGCGTCAGTGTCTTGAGAACCAGAAGGTCGAGAGTGCCGGGGAGAAGGTCAGGTTGAGCCATTGATCGACGATGCATCGAGCATCGATGGATCAAGAATAAATCGCGAGTTCCGATTTGTCAAGGGCTGAACCCTCTAATAACAAAATGCGGGAATTCCGAGCATGCCCATTTCCGGGGCGGGTTTGATCCTGGCCTGGTAGGAGTTCACAAACTCCCCGGACATGGATGCGCAGGCCGGATTGTCGTACATCACAAAGAAGATTCGCTCGATGTCCCGCACCGGAATGTCGCCACAGGCGACTGCGAGTTGCATGGCGGATCGGGAAACACACTCGCCGCAGTGGAGTCCAATCGCGCGGCAGCTATTCGGTTTTTCGGTTTCAGTGTGCATCGATGACTCGATTTCTTTCTTGGAGGTCAGCGTACAGGGCCTAACCACTCTGTCATTATGCTCGGTGCGTTTGTGTTCCTCTAGTCTCCAGGGGAAGGGAGTAGGTGACTTTAATGAGGGGAGTAATAGCCTTCGCTACCCCCATCGGGGCCATCCCCTGTAAGACGAACTGGCAATCGCTCTTGACACCAATTCACTTTTGTTTAAAATTAACGATATTGGGAGCTAAGTTGAAGTAACATGACCCCTTGCGCGCATTCGCGTACAGAGTTTCTATATCGGAGCGACGGCATCGATTACGTCCGTTGCCTGGGATGCCATACGGTCTTCGAAGCCGAGGATCTGGAATCGGTTCCGATCTACGACGAACTGGACGAGGAAGTCCACGTACATTCGTACGTTTCCTCTGGCCGGCGCCGTTAAACAGGCTGTCATCATGGGTGTGCGATCCTGTTAGAAAAGGATAGAACCTCTGAGTTCCTTCAATCTGGACGGCCCACTGCGGATCGTCGCTATCGGCGGCGGAACCGGGCTGTCGACCCTCTTGCGGGGGCTCAAGAAGTACGCGCATTCGAAGGACGGATCTCCTCTGATCGAGATCACCGCGATCGTCACGGTCACGGATGATGGCGGCAGTTCCGGCCGGTTGCGCAAGGATTTCGACGTTCTTCCCCCCGGAGACATCCGCAATTGCATGGTGGCGCTGTCGGAAGACGAAGCTCTGCTGTCCCGCCTCTTTCAATACCGTTTCATCGCCGGGCGAGGCCTGGTCGGCCACAGTTTCGGCAACCTGTTTCTGACGGCGTTAACGAACCTCACGGGCGACTTCGCGCATGCTGTGAAGCTGTCGGGCGACGTGCTCGCGATCGCGGGCAATATTTATCCTTCGACCTCGCGTAACGTCGAGCTGCAGGCGGAACTCGAGAATGGCCGGATCGTACGCGGCGAGACGCGCCTCAGCAAAA
>JACXTT010005046.1_pt1 | contig 19316 bp, 21 predicted proteins | sample 9270951 | NCBI WGS metagenome assembly JACXTT01 (sample SAMN15532306, study PRJNA645909) | rock metagenome | isolation source: weathered quartz diorite | place: Puerto Rico | collected 2017-06-21 | reverse complement strand
CTGCAGCGCACCCGGCAGATTGGCGACGCCGAGGAGCGCCACGAAGCGCGTAATCACGAAGGCGAGCAGAAAGCACCGCAGGAACTCGATCAGCAACTTCCCACCGGGTATCTTCGCATTGGCCATCGCGGCAACGGGATCCAGGCCGCGCAACCGCATCCAGGGTTTGTAAAACAGCAACGGGCTGTACCACAGCCAGCCCAGCACGAACACGACGACGGCAGCCACGAGGACATGCAGATAGTTCACCGGTACCATCGCTCCGTCCTTCCGTTCAGAGTGTTTGTGAGGCGTCAACTCCAGATTGGGTGCCGCGCGCGACGCGCAGACCGTAGTACGCGAGCCATAAGAACGCGGGCACGTTCGCGAAAATCAGCGGCTCGAGAAAATAGAGACCAGTTGCTGACCCGATGCCACGCCCCCAGGACAGCACCACCACCACGAGTCCGACCCACGCCAGCGCGTGGGGCATGCGCACCACGTGATATCGTACCTCGAGAATGGCGATGCCGGGCAGACCGGCGAGAAACAGCGGATTCCCGAGCCAGCCATACCCGAGCAACAGCCGATTGAACGCGTCATACAGCAGGGGCACGGAGGTCGGGGCGCCGTGCGCCGTGAGGTAATGCATCACCCACCCGTTGATCAGCGCGACACCGGTAAAGAACACCATTCCCACCGCCATCGCCCCCCAGCTCAGCGCCGCGGGCCACGGGTGCGTGAGGTCGCCGCCCGCGATCAGGACGAGGAGACTGCCGAGAACACACAGCACGAAACCGGCCGCGATGGCGATATGAATCGGGCCCCACCACGGGGTGTTGGCGAGTACGGAGGCGCGCTCCTCGAATCCGCCGGCGGGGACGGGATGAAAGAGGAGCCCGACAGCAACGAGGAGGCCGGCAACTGTCAGGACGTAGCCCCCGGCTCGCGCGGCGTCGGGATTGCTCAGACGCGTGTCAGGCTCCGTTCGTCGCGGTACTTCACGTAGACTGTGCGATTCGGCGGCCGCGCCGCCAGCTCCGTCATCCCAATCTTCAACGCGATCGCGCGCGCCGGCTCGTTGGTGTTATCGATACACGCGATGACGCGGTCGAGCTGCGCCGTTTGAAATGCCCACGCGAGCACGAGCTGGCACGCCTGCTTCGCGACTCCCCGTTGTTGGACTTCCGATCGCACGGCACAGAGCACCTCAAAATCGTTGCCTTCGAGCGCCTGCGACTTGACCAGCCCGGCGAATCCCAGAGGCAGATCGCCTTCTCGGATCGCGAAGAGATGATGGGCGTGCCCCTCCCCCGGGAGTGGAAGTGTGCCGATGAACTCCCACACGTCATCCTGCCGCTGCAGCGAAACGAGAAACTCGTAGTCGGTTTTTGTCAGTGGACGTAGTTCCACATCTCACCTCGTTAGGGAGTCGTAACTCGAGCCGTGTGGCCTCTCCTCCCCGCGGCGTTGAACGCGGCGACGCGCACCGCCCCCCCCATCGGGATCGGACCGCGCACCTCGGCGCTGCGCACCGTCGGCTCGCTGCCGTCCGTCGTGTAGCGGAGCGTGAAGCCCGGGATCTCCACGCTGCAGCGCACCGTCCCGCCTTCGACTTTGAGGCCGGGGGTGGGGATCCGGTAACTGAGGCCCGGGACGTCGCGATCGAGCCGAGGCAGCTCGCGCTGGCCGAGCACGTTGACGAAGCGGGACCAGGCCTCTCGATAGAGCGACTCGGATTTTGCGGGATCGCGTTCCCGTGCCCAATCCGGGTCCGGCGCCCACGCCCGCTCGGCGAGACTGAGCAGCTTGGGAACCAGCATGTAGTCGACCAAACCGTCGCCCCCCAGAGTCTCCGACCACAAGTTGCCCTGAAGCCCGACGATGTGGCCGCGGCCGTAGTCGGTGAGCCGGTCCTTGCCGGCGAACACCGCGGGGTCAAGAGGGTTGCCGCGCCGGTCGAGACGTGTGTTGCGGTAGTAGTCGAGTGGGATGAAGTCGAAGGGCTTGCGGAGGTCGACGTAGCCTCCCCAGTCGAGCCCCGTCTCGGCGGGATTCGGATTCCACGCGAGATCGAAGTAGAAGTTGGTCACGGGACTCAGCACGACATCGTAGCCACCGTTGGCCAGACGATAGGCGAGGTCCTCGGCGCCCCAGCCGGGGACATTGTTCCAGACATAGGCGCGCCAGCCGCGTGCGGCGAAGTCGGGATTGGGGATGTTCGTCCCGTGCCCGTCGCGGCTGGTCTTCCGCACGGCGATCTCTTCCCAACCGGAGAGCAGGATGTCATGCGCCTTGAGGATGTGCTCGACCCGGCCGTAGAAAACGAACCACATGTCGTCGACGCTCGCGAGGCCGTGCGATTGCATGTAGGCCTTGACGGCCGGCGACCCGATCCAGACACCGCGCGGCACTTCATCGCCACCCATGTGGACGTGGCGCAGGGGCGCACCGGCCTCGCGGTGCATCGCCGCGAGATCGCTCACCACGCGCTCGATGAACCCATACGTCGATTCGAGTGCCGGGTTGATCACGTTGTCGGGATAGCCCTGGACCGATGTGTACACGGAACGATCGTCCGGGTCGTTGAGCCGGTACTGCGCGTTGGCCCGCATCGCCTTGATGGCGGCGCGCGCGTGCCCCGGCATCTCGATTTCGGGAATGATCTCGATGTGTCGCGCCGCCGCGTAGCGCACAATCTCGACGTAGTCGGCATGGGAATAGAACCCGCTGCCAAACAGCCGGTCCACCACAGGGCCCGAGCCAAAAGCTGGCTGAAGATGCTGCTCCGACTCGGGCGGGTGCCCGCGGCGCGCGCCGACCGTGGTCAGCTCGGGGAGCCCCGAGATCTCGACCCGCCAACCTTCGTCGTCAGTCAGATGGAGGTGAAGGACATTCAGCTTGTAGCGAGCGAGTACATCGAGCGTCCGCAGCACGACGGGCTTGGGGTGGAAGTTGCGCGCGACGTCGAGCATGAAACCGCGGTAGCCGAAGCGCGGAGCGTCCACCACTCGGATCGCGGGGAGCACAAGACCGGCGCGGGGAGTGGGTGCCGGGAGCAAGGTGCGCAGCGATTGGAGACCGTAGAAGACGCCAGCGGGCGAGACCCCAACGATGCGAACGCCTTGCGCCGGATCCACCGCGAGCGAGTACGCCTCGGGCGACGTCTGACCTGCGACGACCCCGACTTCGAGTCGCAGCGGGATGCTTCCCATCCCCGAGCTCGCGAAATACGGACGTAAGTACGCCGCGGCGAGTGCCGCTTCGCTCTTGAGCCCCTCGGGTGCCTCGACCGCCGGCATCGCCGTCAGGCGGAGCGATCCCGCGCCCGGCGTTACCTCCACTGGAGTCGGAAACACGGGCGGCAACTCGCTCGCCGGGATCACGCGGGTCAGGGAGTCGAGCGTGAATTGGTTTTCTGGTGTCGCGACGCGGCGGTCGAAGGGGGCGGCCGCGTAATCGCTCAAGGGGACGCCGACATCCTTCGCGGCGTCGAACACGATGTATGGGCCTTTCGGAACGAAGCTGCGATTGAGGAGGAGCTCGGTGACGTATGGGATCCGGATGCTGGCACCTGGAGCCAGTCCCGCGAAGCCCGCGCCGGGTACGAGCCGATGCAGGTCGCCCGTCAGATCCTCGATCATGAACCCGCCCCCGACACTTCCCGGGTTCGGCCCGTGGAGCGCGTTGAAGTAGATCGCCCATCCCGCCGGCGCGAGCGCCCTCGTGTCACGGTTCGTGATGGTGAAGGCCGCCCGGGACGCGCCCCCATCGCTGGTGACGCTGTCTCCCACGAGCTCCCAGCGGAGCTGCAAGACCGTCTGGGCGGGGGCGGTATTGGCGGTGAACGCCAGCACGAGTGCGGGCAGTGCAGCAACGAGTCTATAGCGCATGAGAGGGAAACTACGCTTTATCGCGGCGCGCGCATCTCCACCTGTTCCGTCGCCACTGTCCACCGCTCCAGTGCGGCCTCGAGGTCGCGCTTGAGCGTCTCGAGCTGCGCACCGAGCTCGTGGGCCGCCCGAGCGCCGTCGGGACTCGTGTAGCGCGCAGGGTCCTCCAGCGCCGCTACCACTTTCGCCACCTTCGCTTCGAGGTCCGCCACGCGAGCCTCCGCCTCCGCGAGCTCGCGCTGCGCCTCACGCAGCGCCTTGCGAGGATCGCTCTTGGGAGATGCGGCGACCCGCTGGCGCTCGTGCACTTGCCGCAACGCCTGCTCTTCGGCGGCACTGACCGCCGCAGCGTGAGCCCGCTCCATGCTGACTTCCTCCCACTCCGCGAAGCCGCCGGCGAATTCCGTCATGCGCCGCTCGTGCAAGATCCACGTCCGCGTCGTCAGCGCGCGCAGCAACGCCCGGTCGTGGCTCACGAGGATCACCGTGCCGTCGTAACCCTCGATCGCGTCCTCGAGCGCTTCGATCGATTCGACGTCGAGATGATTGGTCGGCTCGTCCAGGATGAGCAGATTGGCGCGCGACAGCATCAGCATTGCGAGCGCGAGACGTGCGCGCTCACCGCCCGAGAGCGAATCCGCACGGCGCAGCACCTCCTGACCCGAGAACCCGAACCGTCCGAGGTGCCCCTGGATCGGGCCGCGCTCCCATTTCGGTCGCAGGTCTTCGATTACCTCATACAGCGTGCGATCGAGCGGGACCTGCGACATGTCCTGGCGGTAGTAGCCGGAGGTGATCGACGTGCCGACCCGCAGCTCCCCACTCTGGATCGGATGCCCGCCCAGGAGCGCCCGCAGCAGCGTGGACTTCCCCGCTCCGTTGCGCCCGATGAGTCCCACCACATCGGTTCGCTTCAGCGTGCCGCTGAACCGGTCCACCAATGTGCGCTCGCCGACCGCCACGCTCACGTTCTTCGCAGTCACGACTTGATCGCCGCCTCGGTCGGCCACCTCGAACCGCAGTGCCATCGTCCCTTCGGTCCCGATAACCGGGCTCAGCCGCGGCAGGCGCTCGAGACGCTTGCGCCTGCCTTTCGCCTGTTTGCTGTTTTGTCCCGCGATGTTGCGGGCGATGTAGTCGCTCTCCTTGGCAATGGTTCGTTGCTGCTGTTCGAACGCCCGTTGCTGCCCGAGCCGGCGCTCGGCGCGCTGGGCGACGAAGTCCGTGTAGCCCGCCGCGTACGGCGTAGCCGTGCCGCCCTCGAGATGCAGCACGTGATCGACCGTGGCCGACAGAAAGGCACGGTCATGGCTGACGAGCAGGACGGTCCGCTCACCCGAGGCGAGGTACTGCTCGAGCCACCGCGTCGTCTCGAGATCGAGGTGATTCGTCGGCTCGTCGAGCAACAGCACATCGGCAGTCGACATGAGCTGGCGGGCCAGGCCGAGGCGACCGAGCTCGCCGCCGCTCAGCGCCGAGAGCGGCGTCACGCGGGCCTGGGCGGGATCGAACTCGAGGCCGTGCAACACCGCGTCGATGCGCGCGGTGACGGCGTAGCCACCATCGCGCTCGAAACGCTCCAGGTCTTCACCGTATTAGGCCAACGCGCGCGGTGACGAGTCGTGGGTGAGGTTGGCCGCCTGCTCCACCAGAGACTGTTCGAGCGCCAGCAGCTCGGCGAGCTCGCCCGCCGCGGCTTCCCAGGCCGTCGTCGCGGCACCGTAGTCGCGGTGCTGCTCGAGCAGCGATACGCGAAGGCGGGGCGCACGGGCGATACTTCCGCGCGTGGGCTCGAGGTCCCCCGTCAGCAGCCGAAAGAGGGTGGTCTTGCCGGTGCCGTTGCGGCCCACGATGCCCCAGCGTTCACCGGGTGCGACCGTGAAGGAGACGTCGGAGAAGAGTTTCGTAGCGCCGAAGTCCACACCGACTCCGGCGAAAGCGATTTGCGTCATGTGGAGACAACTTACCTATTCTGCACCGCGTGGCCGCCGAACTCGTGGCGCAGCGCCGCGATGACCTTGGCGCCGAACGACTCTTTCTGGCGCGAGCGAAGCCGCGCGAGGAGCGACAACGTGATCACCGGCACCGGCACGTCGAGCCGGATCGCCTCCTCGACTGTCCAGCGCCCCTCCCCCGAGTCTTCTACGTAGCCCCGGATGCCGCCCAGCTGGTCGTCCCCCGAGAAAGCCCGCTCCGCCAGCTCGTTCAGCCAGGAGCGCACCACGCTGCCGTGGTTCCAGAGCTTCGCGATCTGGCCGAGCTGCAGCTTGAAGTCCTGCGAGGCGTGCAGGATCTCGTACCCCTCGGCGTACGCCTGGAGTAGTCCGTACTCGATCCCATTGTGGACCATCTTCACGTAGTGGCCGGCCCCAGGCGGGCCCACGTGCGCATAGCCCTCGGGCGTCGCAAGCGTGCGAAAGATCGTCTCGCAGTGCCGGAAGGCCTCCGCCGATGCCCCGATCATCAGACAGTAGCCGAGCGTGAGGCCCCAGATCCCGCCGCTCGTCCCGACGTCTATGAACTCTATGCCCTTCGCTTTGAGTACCGTCGCGCGGCGCTGTGAGTCGTGAAAGTTCGAGTTGCCGCCGTCGATGACGATGTCGCCGCGGCTGAGATGCGGGGCGAGCTGTTCGAGGGTGCTCTCGACCGGCGCGCCGGCCGGCACCATCACCCAGACCACGCGACGCGGTTCCAGTAGCCGCGCGACATCGGCGAGATTCTTCGCCGCGGTCACGCCCTTGGTGGCATGCGCTTTGACCGCGTCGGCCTTCGAGTCGTACCCGATCACCTCGTGCCCGCCCTGGACCAGCCGCCGCACCATGTTGCCGCCCATCCGGCCCAACCCGATCATCGCCAGTTGCATTATTCGCGCTCCCTCGAAGTGACTAGCAGAATAGCCTCGAATCCGCCGGTGGTATAGGATTGGGGCCACTTCATGGGCGCCGTCCACACCGGCCAGTACGTGATCATGGGCGTCTCCGGCGCCGGCAAGAGCCTGATCGGCGCGATGCTCGCACGCGCGCTCGGCATCGAGTTCGGCGAAGGAGACGACCTGCACCCTCGGGACAACGTCAAGCGCATGGCGGCTGGAATCGCCCTCTCTGACGACAACCGCCGCGCTTGGCTCACGCGGATCGCAGACCGGCTGCGGGACGCCAAGCGCGCCGGTGTCGGACTCGTGGTCTCGTGCTCGGCGCTCAAACGGAGCTATCGTGACGTGCTCCGGTCCGTTGGCTCGGCAGATGTGCGCTTTGTGTATCTCGCGGGGGGCCGCGAGCTCCTGGCCGAGCGCATGGCCAACCGCCGCGGGCATTTCATGCCGCCATCACTGCTCGAAAGCCAGCTCGCCATTCTGGAAGAACCGTCGCCAGACGAGCAGGCGTGGGTGTGCGACATCCGCAAGACACCAGAAGCGATCGTCGCCGATCTCGTGAGGCGCGCGGCGTGAGTCCCAACGCTGAGCTGCTGCTTCTGGCGCTTGCGGCGGTCGTCGTGCTGATCGTGCTGATCGCCCGCTTCAAGCTGCATCCCTTCATCGCGCTCATCACAGTCTCCCTCGCCCTCGGAATCGTTGCTGGCATGCCGCTCGGCGCTGTCGTGAAAGCATTCCAGGACGGAGTCGGCACGGTGCTGGGATTTATCGCGGTCGTGGTCGCCCTCGGCACGATGCTCGGCAAGATGATGGCTGAGTCCGGCGCTGCCGCGCGCATCGCGACCACGCTGATCGCGCGCTTTGGCCAAACCAGAGTCCATTGGGCGATCATGTTTGTCGCCTTCATCGTGGGCATTCCTGTCTTCTTTCAGGTGGGATTCGTGCTGCTCATCCCCCTGGTATTCACGATTGCCCGCCGCACCGGCATGTCCCTCGTGAAGATTGGAATTCCGCTGGTGGCAGGGTTATCAGTCGTGCACGGCATGGTGCCGCCGCACCCCGCAGCGATGCTCGCGGTCGTCGCGTACAAGGCAGACACTGGACGCACGATCGCCTACGCCATCCTGGTCGGGCTGCCGACGGCAGCGCTGGCCGGCCCGATCTTCGCGTCGTGGATTACGCCGCGCATCCTTCTCCCCGCGGAAAACCCGGTCGCCGCGCAGTTCACCGGCGGCGCGCCGCGCGAAACCATGCCGAGCTTCGGGATCTCGCTCTTCACGGTCCTGCTCCCGGTGCTCCTCATGTTGTGCGCCAGCGCCGCCGCCGTCGTACTCCCCAGCGAGAGCACGCTCCGCAGCGTGCTCGATTTCATCGGCGGTCCGATCGTGGCATTGCTCCTGGCGCTCCTGTTTTCCTTCTGGTGGCTGGGGTACAGGCAGCACTTCACCCGGGACCAAATCCTCAGGTTCGCGAACGACTGCCTTGCGCCGACCGCCACGATTCTCCTCGTGATCGGTGCCGGCGGCGGTTTCAACCGCGTGCTCGTCGAGAGCGGCGTGGGGAAAGCGATCGCCGACGTCGCTCTGGGATCGCACGCCTCGCCGCTCCTGCTAGCCTGGGCCGTCGCGGCGCTGATCCGCGTGGCGACCGGATCCGCGACTGTGGCGATGACGACGAGCGCCGGGATCGTCGCGCCGATCGCGGCGGTGACGCCCGGGTCACACGCCGAGCTGCTCGTGCTGGCGACAGGCGCGGGATCGCTGGTGCTTTCGCACGTGAACGACTCGGGATTCTGGCTCATCAAGGAGTTCTTCAACATGACCGTCCAACAGACGCTGAAGACGTGGACCGTCGCCGAGACGATCATCGGCGTCGCGGGGTTGGGTTTCACGCTGCTGCTCAGCCTCGTGGTGGGGTGTGCCCCCCGAGATCGAGCCGCTCCGGAGCTCAGCGGTGCGGGCTGGATCGATGTCACGGCGACGCTCGATCCCGCGCGGACGCCGGTGTACCAGGGGGACGCGCCGATGAAGTTCGATTTTCTGAAGGATATGAGGAAGGGCGACAAGCTGACGCTCTCGGTCTACTCGATGGGCGCACACAGCGGGACGCACATCGACGCGCCCATGCACTTCGTCGCCGGAGGCGCGCCGATCGACCAGGTACCGCTCGAGCCTCTCATCGGACAGGCGCGAGTGATCGAGGTCCCCGACAGCGTCCAAGCGATCGACGCGGCCGAGCTGAACCGCCACGACTGGAAGGGAGCAAAGCGCGTGCTGTTCCGCACACGGAGCACGCGGCGCGGCTGGATGGACTCGACATTCCAGAAGGATTTCGCCTACATCGTACCAGACGCGGCGCAGCTCCTCGCCGATGCCGGCGTCGTCCTGGTGGGCGTTGACTACATCTCGGCGGAGCAATTCGGCGCGCCGGCGCCGCGGACGCACCAGATTCTGCTTGGGAAAGGGATCCCCATCGTCGAAGGGCTGGACCTGCGTCCCGTGCACGCGGGCGACTATGACCTGATCGTGCTGCCGATCAAGGTACGTGGACACGAGGGCGCGCCTGCGCGGGCGATCGTGCGCGAGCGGACGCGAGCTACTTGACTCCGAAGGTGAATGGAACGTGGACGAGTCCTGCTACGGCTTTGTGGCCGTCGAGGACGACCGGCTCGAACGCAAGATTGGGAAGCGCGTAACACACCGCGCGCGCGAACTGCTGGTCGCTGAAGGCTTCGATGATGCCGGATCCTGGCACCACGCGACCAGCGGTGTCGATGACGAACCGAGCTCGAACCAGTCCGGAACGCGATTCCAGCCTGAGCTCAGCGGGATACCGTAGTGCAGTGCCGCCGGCAACGACGTGCTGCCGCCCGCTGTCGGCAACGATCAGCAGGCTGTCGGTCCAGATCCCTGCAACATCGTTGGGACGGCATGGCTGCGGTACCTTGAGGTCGGCGACGAGCGGGGTCTCCTCCCAGCTGCGGCCCGCGCACGCCACAGAAACCAGGATCAGCAAGATCGCGGTCCATTTCATGGATGATCGCACCAGATGAAGAGAATCATGACTCTCGCTGCCCTCACCGTGCTCCATGGCGACTCAGCGCCTTCCTTCAAAGTTATTGCGTTCTACACCGCCAAGGAGGACCCTGCGCATATCAGCTTCGTCCAGGAGGCCCGGCGCTGGTTTCCGGAAATGGCGGCGCAATATCATTTCAGCTTCGACACGACATCCAACTGGCGCGATCTGAACGCCGATTTCCTTTCGGCATATCAGGTCGTGGTGTTTCTGGATACTCGACCCGAGGACCCCGCACAACGCGCCGCGTTTCAGTCGTATATGGAGCACGGCGGAGCCTGGATGGGCTTTCATTTCGCCGGCTTCGCGTTGACGCCTTCCGCCTATCCGGCAAACTGGGACTGGTACCACAACACGTTTCTGGGCTCAGGATCCTATGTCAGCAACACCTGGCGACCGACCTCGGCGGTGCTTCGCGTCGAGGACCACCACCACCCGGCGACCGAGCATCTGCCCGAGACCTTCAAGTCCTCGCCCAATGAGTGGTACCGGTGGGAAAAGGATCTGCGCCAGAATCGGGACATCGACATTCTGCTCTCCATCGACTCGACCAGCTTTCCGCTCGGCACCGGGCCCAAGCCACACGAGATCTGGCACAGTGGAGACTATCCCGTGGTCTGGACCAACAAGAATTACCGGATGATCTATTTCAACATGGGCCATAACGACATCGACTACGAGCACAGATTCGACGCCACGAACCGGACGTTGTCCTATACGCTGAACAACACCATTCAGGATCGGCTCATCATCGACGCGTTACTCTGGTTGGGTGAGCGGAGGTAACGAGCCTGCGTCAGGGATGAGCCGTCACGGGCCCGCCGTTCCTCATCCACAGAATGACGGTCGCGCAGGGACTGCCCGTGAATTCCGGCGGAGTGACGCCAGGATGCGGGTAGGCTTCCACGGCCAGGACATCGCTCATCTGGAATTCGTCCAGCGTGTGTTGCGGGCCGATCGCGTTGGTCAAGACGACCATGAGACATGGCTCTTGCTCGGCGCTTCTCGGGTTGGGATTCATGATTGAAGTGCGACCGCGACTCTCCTGCTGCCCGCAGTCCACGTCCCCACGGCGGGTTACGTAGCAGATAAAGTGGAAGTTGGGCTTCTGCCGGATGAGCGTGAACAGGCTTCCACCGACACGCTGGAGATCATCCGGCGTGAGGAACAGCCCTTGACGGTACTTGGCCTTGTGATCGTAGAACTGGGCCAGCTCCGGATACATGAGTATGTCGGCGCTCTGCGCATCCGCGCGGTCGGCGTCCGTCTTCACCTTCCGCATGCTCGTCGTACCGACGTCCGACACACTTCCGGAATCCCCGGAGGCAACGACGGCGACTGCCGGGACGTAGCCCGGCCGGCGAACCATCACGACGGTCCGATCGGTCGGCGCGGGCACGCGAAACGTTCCATCATCTCCGGTGCGTTGGGCCGTGCTCCACCGGCCGATATAGATCACGGCCTCCGAAATCGGCTTCTGATTGGCCGAATCCACGACCGTGCCTTTGATCGTGCGGGACGGACCCTGACCTAGCGCAGTGTTGGCCGCCGCCAGGAGCAGTGTCATTGCCGCCATTCTTGTTGCGGCCAAGGGTTTCATCAGGAACCTCCTCACGTTGTCGCGCATCGAAGGCTACCCCGCGTCGCCGTCAGCGCGTGCCGAACGCCGAGGCGGCGGGGAGGACGTTTCCCGTCGAATCGAATAATGCGAGCGAACCGCCGGCGAACACGAAGAGGCCGGACACCGGGATCGCTTCCGGATACCACCACACCACACCGGCGCCGTGGCCATCGGGCAGCGTCCCCACCGCGTCGCGCACGTCCGTCACGAACTGGGCCTGCCCAGCCGGCGTAACAGGCCACGTCAATGCGGCAGTGTTCGTGACGAAGCCCTCCCAGCCTCCGGCTCGCCAGGGGTAGGCAGTCTCGACCACCATGACGTCCACGCCGTAGCGCAGCGCGGTGGCTTGCAGGTTGGCCCGGAGCTCCGCCAGCGTGCCGTGCCACCACGGATAGTAGCTGAATCCAAGCAGGTCGTACGGCACGCCGCGCGCGTTGAGATGGTCGACGAACCATTGCGTGCCGGATGTGCTGCCGCCCTGCGAATAGTGCAACATGATGCGGACCGAGTCGGTCGGGCTCAGCGCGCTGCGCACGCCACGGATTGCCGCCTTGAGTAGCGCGGTGAAATGGTCCCATTGGTCGGGCGTGTCGTAGGAGCCGCCCACCCGGCCCAGCGGCCACAGGAAGCCGCCGTCGATCTCATTGCCCACCTGCACGATATTCGGCAACGCGTTCGCCTGCTTCAGCTGCATCACCACATCGGCCGAATACGTTTCGACGCGCCGTTCCAAAGAATCGAGGCTGAGTACCGCCCAAGCCGCGGGAATCGCCTGGTGTCCAGGGTCGGCCCAGGTGTCTGAGTAATGGAAGTCGAGCAGAAACATCGCGCCGGCCGCTTTCAGACGGGCGGCCATGCGCAGCGTGTACGGAAGGTCGTTGACCTGCACATCCGAATCATTGGGGTTTACGAACAGGCGCAACCGAAACCCGTTGGCACCGTGAGTGCGGAGGATCGCGACGGCGTCGCCCACCCGGCCGCCGTCGCGGAACTGACCGCCGGCGTGCTCGATCCGTTCGAGCGCGGAGATGTCGGCGCCGCGGAACATCGCGGCGAGTGGGTGCGCCGCCGTGGTGGAGCCGCTGCAGCCGGCCACGACGATTGCACCATACAAGAGGCCGGTTCTCACGGGGCGCCTCGGGGAGTCTCGCCGAGCAATCGCTTGGGCGCTCGATTTCGCCACGCAGCCGTCAACGCTTCGCGCACCGGACCAGCCCGCGCGGCACGCAGCCGCACGCTGGTGGCGCCCCGCTTGCCCCAGCCGCCCTTCACCGGGACGAACATTCTGGGCTCGGCGGCGACAAAGAACTCCTGCTGCTCCGGCGTCAGTCCGACGGTGCCCCACGTCGCGTCGGGATAACCCAGCGTCGCGAAAACTTTCCCGCCGATGCGAAAATCGGGATGCCCCATGTGAGCGGCCTCTTCGGCCTCGGGGAGGCGCAGCGCGAGGCGCCGGAAATCCTTCGCGGTCATCGGAGCGGCTTCCACTGCCACAGCCCGTCCGTCGTCGTCCGCGGTAACCGGTGGCCCGTTTGGCGCGCGACCATAAGGATCTGACCCCGATGATGACCCTCATGCGCGACGAAGTAGGTCAGAACATGGCCGACGTCGAGCGACAGGTTGCGCCAGACATACCTTTTCGACGGCGGAACCTGGCCTCCCGAGGCCAGCCCCAGCTCGAGCAACGCTTCCATTCCCTTGCTGCTCCGCTTGAGTGCAGCCACCAGCTCCCGACGCGCGACGCGGCGGTGATCGACGCGAGCGGGAGTGGCAATACCGTGCTCCCGGCCAAGCGTCTTGATCCACATGCATCTCGCGTTGTGGAGGTGCGCAGCGATCGCGCGGATCGTGCGTCGAGATCCGGGGACGACAATGTCCCAAAGGGCGGCCGGCAGGCCTTGGACGAGGTGGACCGTGATCCGGTTGTTGGTCCTCCAGGCGTCAACCAGCGTCGCTCGTAGATCCGGTGCCGGCAGCAAAGCTCCTCCGCGCTGCGATCCGTGCTGTGCCCAGTTGGAGTGCTCACCGATGGATTCTAGCACGCTCGGGCCCGGCTCGCGCGCACGATCCAGGCTTCTTCAGTGCGCCGGGTGCCGGCAGCTTCAGCCGCGTGTCAGGCGGCTGGCGCACACGACGCGACTCAAACGCCGAACTGACGCAGATGATGGTCAAGATGCTTGTGCACCATGACGCCCCAACTCGGGCCCGAAATGCGTCCAAAAACCCGACTCGCGGGCCAGGCGGCGTCTGGTCCGCGCGCCGCAAAGCGGCGCACGAGATCCCGCAACCGATTCACGTCCGCTGCCCACGTGGTCGGACGAGTCGCGAGAAACTCGGGCGGACTCTTCCCTTTTCCTCTCGGCCACGGCACAGCATGAATCGCGAGCCAATTCAGGGGAAAGTGCGTCAAGGGACCAGATGGTGGATCGCTCTCGAGCTCGCCGAGCCCCTGGCGCAGATCGCAACTGATATGGCACACCATTTCGGCAGCGGTGAATCGACCCCAAACTGGCTTTCGGTCCGGAGTGAGGCGGGAGATCCGATCGAGGATCGTGTTGCGAGCGGTCGGATCGAAGAGTGAAGCCATGTACCTTCCTCGATTTAGCAGCCCAACGGAGCGTCGCCCGAGCTCCGGCGCCGAGCGCGAGCGTTCGGGATGGGTGGATGACGGGCAGCGCATCCGCAAGGGGCAGCGGCTGCATAGTGGGACGCTGCGCCGACAGAGTTCCTGACCATGCCGTCGCAGCAGCGCGTAGGCGGAGATGAGCCACTCGTGGTTCGCCGGAAGCAACGGCGCAAGCGTCTCCTGGGCTCGCCGATAGGTTGTCCGGTAATCCTTGGCCTCAGAGATGAGTCCGACGCGCGAGAGAACCCGCAACCCATTGGAGTCGAGTGGTAGCAACCGAGCGCGCTTCATGATAACGAGAATCTTGTCAGCGCCCGGCTCGCCGATCATCGGAAACTGCGCCAGGGCGCGTCGGGCCCGGGGCAACGGAACACGAAGCGCAGCGCGCAGATCACCCTCCGACCGACCGAGGACCAGCTCGGCGGACTCGCGGAGTCGCGAGGCGCGAGCATCGGCGGCAATGGACCCTCCCAACCGGGTGATGCTCGCCAGCGTAGCACGTGCGGCGCTCAGAATGGCCGGAGGTGAGAGGCCGACCGCAGTTCGCAACGCCGAGAAGGCTCGGCGGCGCTGGGCGTCGGGCACAAGGTACGCGACCTGCTCCCACAAGATCAGATGAAAGGGATCTCGGCTGATCGGTGCCGATGGCTTGCCGTAGCGGCGCCGCAGAGCAGTGATAACCGAACGCAGCGTGAGCACTTCGCGCATCACCGGCGCCCCCAGCCTCAGGCGCTTGTGAGCGCCGCTGGCCACTGAAAGCAAATGACATAACCGTCTGGATCCTTGAGGTACAGCTGTTTCATACCGTACGGCGCAACGGTCGGCTCTCGGACATCAACGCCTCTTGCTCTGAGGTACGCATATACCGCGTCCACGTCCCTACAACCGAAATAGAACGCCGTGTCCTCGTGGGCGGCGATGCGCGCACGGTCCGGCGCCGGCGGCCGGCCCTCCTTTTCGTAGGCCGTGTTGAGCATCAACTCGGCGCCATCAAGTTTCAGCAGCCCCCAATCGAAATCGTCACCCGGACTTGATTGTCTAACCACCGTGAACCCGAGCACGTCGCGATAGAACGCGACGGAGGTCGGCATGTCGAAGACCTGAATGAGTGGAGCTGATCCTTCCACCTTGATACTCATCTACTTCCTGTCTCCAAGGCGATGCCGTTCTTCAACTCTCGCCAGGATGCGTTCTGCGAAATCGAGGCGCTCATGGACTTCGTTTAGCTCCTCACGCAGCCTAGCCACGTCCTCCTCAAGAGCTTGAACACGCTTCGAGTCTTGGCCGGGGGGTCCGAAGGCCCGCCTGGGGATACGAAGAACTGCAACCAAGCCAGTGGTCAGCGCTAGAACTGCGATTAGTAGTGCCACGAGGTTCAGGGCCGCCTCTGCGGATCATCGGCAGGGTTCAAGAACACAGTCCGGAACGGACCAACACCTTCCACGTGCACCGTGACTTCGCCACGGCACCATTCGTAGTGATGCATGCCACCTTCGAGAACCAGAAAGCTTCCGGGCCCATAGGCCTGGGCGTGTGTAGAGTCGAACACGTCGCCCATACCGAGCATGAGCGTCCCAGCGAGCACGGTGATATGGACCGACGCGGTATGCCAGTGCGGTGCGATGCGAGCACCATCCGGGTATCGGAAGCGTGCGGCGAACAACCCGTGCGTCGCCGGGTCGCCGACCAGCAGCATCCGCGCGGAACCCGGTATGCGACCAGGGCTCCACTCGGTGAGGCCAAAAGGCTGTGCCGGGGGGCGCGTCGGATTCTGAGCGCGCGCTGCGGCAGGCGTGAGGACGGCGATGACACCAAGGCACAGGCAGAGTGTGTATTGTGCGCTCATAGGTCTCTCAAGAGGATGACCGAGTGGGTCGCCAAACGGATCGCGGCTTAAGCTGCGGCGCGAACAAACGGAATGCTAGCACAACGGAGTTCAGGACGTCTACCGACTCTGTGGAAACGCGCGCCGCCAGGTTCAAGCAGCAGGTTAGGCCGCACCTCCCGATCGTTCCTCAGCTTCAGCGTTCCCTGCGTTGGTGGCGTGAGCGCGCAGACGGCTCGAATCTGACGCTGGTAATGCGCCCGCGCGGCCCCACCGCCCAGCACGCATGGAGGGAGGTACAGTCGACGGCCCAATAGGCCGAGCCGCTGAGGTTGGTCCAAGAGCGGCCGTCGTTCCCTGTCCAGTCCAGTCCTTTCGGCCCCGCCGCCACGACGTAGCCCGGCATGCTGGGGACCACCGTGGCGCCATAGACCGCGCCGCTGAACGTCGGACGGCTCACGAGCGTCCACGTTGCGCCGCCATCGCTGGTCACCGCCGCCACGCTGTCGCTCCGGTCGTCGGGCTTGAGGAGGCGGCCACCGAGCGCCATGCCGTGTTGATCGTCGCGGAACGCCAGTGTGGCGACGCCCGCGGCTTCCCCCTTTACGAGCGGCGTCGTGACCACGGCCCAGCGGCGGCCGCGATCGTCGGAGCGGTAGACGCGGGCATGGGGCTCAGTTCCGAACCATGCCCGCGCGCGGCCCTGCACGATGAGGCAGGTGCCGCCGGCTGCTGGCGAACCTTCTCCGGGCAGCGCCGGCGGCATTCCGTCCTCCGAGACCGCGCTCCAGTGCTCACCGTCGTCGGTGCCGATCACGACCATCTTGCCGCGCACGGCGTCGCTCACCGCGATCCCGTGCGTCGCGTCCCAGAAGCCAAAGCAGTCGTAGAAGGCTGCGGAGTCGCGGTTCATGAACTGCAATTGCCAACTCCGCCCGGCGTCAGTGGTCTTGTATATGCGCGAGCTGTCGCCTGGGCCGGCCGCCAGCAGGTACGCCGTGGTAGCGCTCACCGCCTCTACGTCACGGAATTGAAGCGCGGAATCGGGGCCCGTCATGGCGCCCGGCAGCCAGGTGCGGCCGCCGTCAACGGTCCGGACCCAGGTTGCCTGGTGCCCCGACACCCACACCACGCTGTCGTCGACCGCGCTCACTGCCTGCAGGAGCGCCGTCGTGTGGCTCTGCTGCTCCGTCATGGTGCCGACCACGACGGGCCGGTCACCAGCCTGCGACCGGCTCTGGGGGGCGCATCCCGCGAGCAGCACCAGCAATACGAGCGAAGGGTTAGTGCGAGTCGCGACGCTCGATGTAGGCGTGAGATGAATGGACATGTGGTCGTGCGGCACAACCTGCTTATCGGAGACTGCAAAACCAATGGTGCGCGGGAACAGCGAAGTGAATGAGTCCTTCGCTCGGCGTCCGTCTTGCGCCCGCGACTTCGAACACCATGGGCTCGCTACAATCCCCGCACGCCGTGCGGATAACGGCGTCCGACCCTAGTGCTGCCACAATCCCGAGCGCATCCCAGATACAGATGCCCGAGTAAGTCTTACCCCGAGTTTCCACCCGAAAGGGCGAGGGAACGGCGCAGAAGGGATTGGCCGCCCAGATGTTTCCGTCGTTCGGCGCCAGGATCAGAACCTTCCCCCAGCTTCAGGCGGCCGCGCGCCTCTACAGCCACCATCAGTTCGAGCTGTGCCGGGCATACCACAAGCGACTGGTAGTGAACCAAGTTCTGCCACCATCTTCGGAACGACGTCCTTCGCGCACGAACTTGCCGGCGACCGGCCGAGACATGATGTGGCGCTGGTGGACCCAACTCCCTCTGACGAACGCCGAGTCTTCCACGATCAACGTGTCACCGGTTGGGTTCCAATTGCCTTCGCTCAAGCTCATCACGCCGTGTTGGGAGTGTACGAACCACTGCTGAATGGGTCGCAGAGTGTCACCAGCGGAGCCCCAAATGCTGAGGTAGCGATACGGCTGACCAAATCGGATGCCGTCGAAGCGCTCGACGAGAACGCACCCATCCAGGTCCCAGGCAAAGTGCGATCGCGCGAGACTCGAATCCCAGGTGGCGGGGCCGGTCCGAAATATGGCGTGCACGTCGAAATCACCGAGGAAGACGCCCAAGACGCGCTGTGCATTCGTGGCACACGTGACGGCCCGCCCCTGAGGGCTGCTCGCGGCTAGGGTCAAACCTGTTAACGAGGTGAGCAAGACGATGGGAATCCGCACGTGGCCCCTGATTCGCGGCGTTAACGGACAGCGCTTAAGCTGCGGTGGCAAACCGCTGGCACTCAGACAATCTTGCACGGGATCAGAGCGTCTTCGTCGTACCCGTAAACCGCGCACAACCGATGATAGCCATCTGCGATAATGACTCGCCCGCGGATTGCGTCGCGCACCAGTAGAAGCGGCGAGAGCTTTTTGGCCGCCGCGATCTTACGGCGATCCTTTTCCACATGTGCATTGCTGATGCCCAAGAGCGACAGCGCCGAGGCCCGAAAAATGTCCTTCGCCTTGAATTTGGTGACTCCGCGACGTCTGAGCAGCGAGACATAGCGGCCAGCTCTGGTAGTGTCGAATGTCAGGGTCAAGTACGATCGTGCCGCATCGTAATCGTGTGCCTCCGGTTCCTGACGCCACCGGATCGCGGCCGTGCGCCTAGCCATTTCGAATCACCCTCCGCCTGGCCGCGGGTGCACGGTTGCGGCCTAACGGATGACGCGTAAGCAAGCGCGTGTTAGACAGCACGCGGCGAACACTATCATTTGGAATAGTACCCTTCACCGAGAAAGTGCACCGTCACATAAGGCTCATTTCCTTCTACCCAGAGGTCATGGGGCTCCGGGGGGATGTGGAATAGTGTGCCGGGGGTCAGCTCCCACGCCCGCCCATCGTCGAATGCGGTTGTCGCCCGACCCTGCAGCACGAGCCCGAGGTGCTCAAGATGGCATCGTGAAGTACCGACGATCGGAGCGTTATCCACGGACCACTTATATCCTGGCTCATGTGTGGCCCGACCAATTGTCAGGCCACCGACGTCGACGAGCTCGTACCGACCCTTGGGGAATCGTAGGACCTTATCCGGTGCCTCGAAGCGCTTACGAATCACATGGAGCATGGAGGTTTCCTGGAGATGTGGTGCTGCCTAACGGGTGGCGCATAAGCTGCTTGGTGCGGCGGCCGCCATCAAGGTAGATCCTTTCCTTTTCAAGCGGCCGCCGCGCCACGAGACCCCTACTCGCCCTGACCGATGTGCCAACAGACACCTGCAAGATCGATCAAATTGACTTCGCGCCCCCAGGGATGGTCGGTCGGCCCGCTGAACCGAACACCCGGATAGGCCCGATCGAGGCCCTTTTGAGCAACGGTGCCCCACCACCGGTCCAGATCGTCGACGTTGAGCCGCACCATGAGATT
>JACXTT010005045.1_pt1 | contig 19316 bp, 17 predicted proteins | sample 9270951 | NCBI WGS metagenome assembly JACXTT01 (sample SAMN15532306, study PRJNA645909) | rock metagenome | isolation source: weathered quartz diorite | place: Puerto Rico | collected 2017-06-21 | reverse complement strand
AATCGCGGCGCGGCTTCTGGTTGATGTCGTTAAGGCCGCTGTTGGTGTCTTTTTCCAGCCGCTGGAATGCGCCGAGGTTGTACTGCCACTGGTTGTTGTCGCGGATGCCGAACAGGCGCAGGCCGACCGGCACATCCTGGAACAGGAAGCCGCGGAAATCGGACTGGAAAGGCTGGATGCCGAGACGTATCGAATCGAAATCGTAGCGCTCGGACACATTGCGCAAATGTATATCGGCGAACAGCTCCTGCACGCCGACGTGATTGTCGTTGCGCGTCTTGCCTTCACGCGGGTCCACGCGAACGCCGCGCACCTCCTGCAACTGCGCACGATTGAACTGGATGGCCGGCACGAAGCGAAATTCATAATCGGGCGGCTTGAAGGTGGTATCGCCCTTGATGATGCCGATCGACAGGATCACGGTTTCGACCAGCACCGTCTGCTTGCTGCGGCCGAACACATCGTTGGCGCCGGTATTCGACGATGATTGCGCGCCGACCGGCGTCGGCAGGCGCCGCGCCTCGATCAGCGAATCGGAAATGCCCGACAGTGCGAGGAACCAGTCCGGCCCCCATTTGGCAAAGGGCTCGAAGGGTTTATCGCCTTTGAGCACATTGTGGTTGTAGGGGTCGTACCAGGGAAACTTGAAGCCGAGACTATCCATGATGCGCCAACGGTCCGGCACCGGCAGGGAATCGCGCGGCGCGGATGGCGAGGGCGGCGGCACCTGCTTGGGGTCGATCGGCGGCAGCGGATATTTGAGCGGCGTGCCCTGCGGCCGCTCGCGATCCACGCTGCCAGTCGGCGGCTCAGTTGGCGGCAAGGGTGTGGGCACGCCCTGCGCCAGCGCCGCGGATACCGGCAGCGTGGAAAGCACCAGCATATTGAGGAGGGTGCGTTTCATAAACCGTCACACACGTTCTGTGCGCTGGAATCGATGAACGGCGCCTGTGGACATTGCACATAGCGCAATCGCGTACCTGTTCCTGTCCCCACCGCTTGCGGCTGCAGGATATCAGCGCGGATTGATTTGGGCGCATTGCCGATGCCGTTGGCGAGAATGCTTCCCGCATTGGCGAGTCCGAGGAAGGCGACCATATCGTCCTGGTCCACGCCGTCGCCTGATACGCCGATGGCGCCGACGAGTTGATTGCCTTTGTAGATCGGCACCGATCCCGGAAAAATCTGGATACCGTTTTTGGCACGCGCGAGGCCGGTGCAGCCGACCGCATTGGAACCGCCAGCCGCGGCGATGATGGCGTTGTAACTCAGGTCCAGCTGCAGGCCGAGATGAAATGGACTCCAATTGGAATAGGGCGTGGAGAACGGGCCGGGCGCGGTGCCGCTGATTCCGTCCGGGAAAAACGGCCGCGACAAATTGCCGACGGCGCGATTCGAAAACGCGACGCCATTCGCCAGCATGGTTGGGTCGTTGAAAAACGATTGCGTGGCGGAAACGTACTGGCCGAACGTGCGGAAAGGCGCGACCGGATTGCCGCCGGCGCCGATGTAGGCCGGGGTGGGCAATGCCGCAATATCCGCAGCCGCATTGGCTTGTGAAAACACCAGCGCGGTGCGCGCCTTTTGCAGGGCGACATCGATGCCGAACACCGGTGCATCGGGTGTGCGCACCAGGGCCAACACTTCGCCATTGGTGTCGACCACGGTAATGCTCAGCTGCGCCTGCACGCCCAGCGGGCGACGGATTTGCGCGCGCGCATGGTTGGCAACTTTCAGGGCTTCGGCGGCGATCACGTTGACATCGCTCAGTAACAGGAGGCCATCGGTACCGGCGCGCAGGGGGTAGCGATTGACGTCTGCCGCATCGACAATCACATAGCCATTCAAGGCCGCAAAACTGCCGCTGTCGGCGCGCACGCCTGACTGGTTGTTGCCGAAAGAAGTGCCGGCCTTGATGATGCCGTCGAAAAAGCCGGCGACCACCGGCACGCTGCCGGCGAGGCTGGCGAATGGCGGTGCCGCCGCCGGATTGCTGGCCAGCGATTCGCTGTCGACATAGCGGAAGGTACGGCCGTCGGCGGTGATGCGATTGGCGCGGATATCGTCGGGTGCCGCGAAGCCGCTGGCGGCGGCCACTGCGATCAGTTCGTCGACATCCTGGTCGATATCCGTGATGTCGGCATCGAGGCTGTAGAGGCCATCGGCAATCACGCCCACGCCGCCGACCAGGCGATTGTTTTTATACAGCGGCAAGCCGCCCGGATCGGCGGCCAAGCCCAGCGGCGAGCGCTTGGGACCGACGCTGCCGTCGGTGACGCGGCGCATCAGATCGGAGCAGGACAGCTGTGAAAACTGCACCCCGAACAGCGGCCCGGCCGGCTGGTTGAATTCGCGCGGGTTGAAATTCTCCTGCACGATCTGGCTGGCGGTGCGGCTGCTGAAGGCATTGCCGTTGGACGACAGATAGGCGCCGGTGATGGCCTTGCTGATCGCCGCGAAGGTGTCTGGCAGGATGTCGATGTTTTCCAGTCCCCCCGTAGTTGCCAATCCCGCGCCGCGATTGCTGCTGATGCGGAAGGTTGTCGCCGCACCCGTCATGCGAAACAGGCCGATGACATTGCCGACGCGGTCGGTGACGGCGATGGTGGCCGGCGCGCCGCGCGCACTCGCTTCGGCAGCGGCCTGGGCGATGATGCGCTGCACATCGCCAGGGCTGAGAAAGTCGCTGACCGCGGCGGAAGGTGCGCAATTGCCGGCACACACCGCCGGTTGCCCGCCCCCCCCGCCACAGGCCGCAAGGACCGTTGCCGCGAGCAGCGCCGGCAGTAAGCAATGGCGCTTCATCTTGCGCTATCCGCACTGGCCACTTTCTGCGTGGCTTTTTGTTTCGGCATGGGCAAAGGCACCGGCGTACCGCTGCGCGAGCCGCCGACATGGAAGCCATGGCAGGTCTCGCAGGTGCCCGGCGCCCTGTCGGCGGCGGTGGCATTGCCGCCGTGGCATTCGCGGCATTTGCCGATGTCCGGGATGGCGATGTCGCCGCTCGATTTCGATTGCGCGACCTTGTGGCAGGACGCGCACTCATGGGTGTTGTGCTGGCTGTGCGGAAAGCGCGCCTTGGGCAGCCAGTGTTGCGTGACCGCCACGGGCGCGACAGCCCAGGTCGGCGCGGCATTGTTCTGGCCCTCGACGCGCTTGATCTGGTGGCAGCTGAAACAGACGCGATCCTCCATCAGTTCGCGCGTGATCTTGTCGGCTTTTTGTGTGGCCCAGTTGAGCGCCGACAGGCGTTGCGTTGCCGACAGTCGTTCGCCGGGTCGGCGAACGCCGTCCTGTATCACCACGTCGATCGGCGTATCGGCCAGCACCGCCTGCGCATAGAACTCGCGGACCGCGGCCACCACATCGTCGACCTTGCCGTGAGGCGCCTGGCGATTGCCGGCCTTGGGTTCGAACTCCAGCGAGTGGCAGGACTGGCAATGGTCCTTCATTGTCGTTGGCTTGAAACGCGTGCCGGTTTCATCGGGCACATGGCAGTTCTTGCATTCCATGACGATGCGCCCGTCAGGGCCGCGCAGGCCTTTGGGCGAAAGATGCACGTCGTGCGGAAATTTCAGGTTCGAGCTCTCGATCGGCTTCGGATTGTCCTGCGCGACGCGAACCACCGCGCTGGCGCCAATCTTGCCTGCCAGCAGCATCGACAGCTTGAAGGGCGGATGGTCGTGGGCAAAGTCGCCGATATCGGCCAGTTCGGTTTGCGGCGCGCGCGATTTGAGATCTGCATGACACTGGATGCACAGCGGCGAATCCTGGCGCACCAGCCCCAGCGGGCCCTTATGGTCGCGGTGGCAAGCGGCGCAGCGCGCGGCATTGCCGGCCTGCATGAACACTGCCTCGTGCAGCGCTTTTTTCGCAGCAGTGTCTTGCGCAAAATGCCAGCCGACGGACTTGTGGCAGCTTTCGCATTGTTCATTTTTGGTTTGCACAAAAGGCGTGGCATGGCATTTGGCGCAGTCGCGACCGAAGCTGTGGTGGCCGCTGGCCAGCGGCCCGGGGTCCCAGGACGCGTCCGCAGTCAGCACGACACCGGCGGCGGCCACGCGATCGGGCAGGGGGCTGGCCGGGTTCAAGGCATGCATCACCGGCCAGACCAGGAAAGCCACCAGCACGATGGCAGCCGCAAACCAGGACATCAGGCGTTTCGATAGCCAGGTATCGCGCAGACTGGCTCGCAACTTGCGGCGGCGCCCGCCTGCAACCTCCAGCGGTAGTGATTCCAGCAGCTCGTAGCTGAGCGCCAAGTCGTAATCCTCGGGTGGCTCCTGCACGATCAGTTCGAAGGGGCCGATGCTGATGGCCTGGCTGGGACGCAGGCGCGCGGCGCGCTCGAACTGGCCGTTGATCTTGAGGGTGCCGGTGCCGGCCTCGATGAAACACACGCCATCGCCGGCGCGGCCGATGGTGGCGTGATGCAGCGCGACGCGCGGATCGGCCAGGTGCAATTTGCAATCGCTGCCGCGGCCGATGCGCAGCACATCGATTTCGAGGGTCTGCTCGGCGCGTGCGGCCTGGCCCTGGCGGTTGCGCGTGATCTGGACGAGGAGCAGTTTCATCGCGGCGCTACCAGTAGAAGAACACGGCGATGATATGCGCCGTCAGTGCCGCCAGCAGGGCAAAGGACAGCGGCACATGGGCGTACAGCCAGAGGTCGAGCAGGGCCTTGAAGCGCACATCGTTGCGCGCACGGTCGACCAGCTTTTGCTTGCGCAGCATCAGCGCATAGAGCTCGTGGTTGCGCTGCTGGGCATCGCCCTTCAGCGTCTTGCCGGCGGCATTGATGAAGCTGACTGCGCTGGTGGTCGGACAATTGGTGGGCTGCCGCCGCAGCTGGGCCAGCACGCCGCCGCCGATGCGCGTATCGCGCACCGAGGCTTCAACGACCTTGACGAACTCGTCCGGCAGGGACAGTGCGACGCGGCGCAGTTCGCGGTCGATGTCGGCGATTTTCAGGATCAGGCCGTCGCGCGTATCTTCGCCCATGTTTTCGGTCATGAGGCTGGGGAAGCGCAGGTAGGCGTAGACGCCGAAAAAACCCGACACGATCACCATGATCATCAGCGCGTAGGCCAATGTGTGCACGTTCCAGCCGATCTGGAAGCCGGCATGCAGGGTGGCAATCACGATCAGGCTGGTGCCCAGATAAACATGGGCGGATACCCAGCCGCGCAGTCCGCCGACATTGGCGCGATAGCGGCGCTTCTGCGCGCCCAGCCACATCAGCAGCACGATCAGCAAGGCGCCGAGACTGCCAAGCGCGTAACCCGTGATCGTGCCGCCATAGCGGCCAACGGGCGAATCGAATGCGCTATAGGCGGCGATGGAAGCGATCGCCAGCACCAATGCCACCTTCAGGTAGCGGTAGTGGCGATATTCAAGGAAAGTCCGGTGTTGCATTCCTCGCCTGGGCTCTCCTGCGGTGAACAGCGCAGGTTCTGTGAGTCGCAAAACGGCAATGCGGATGCCGCGTCCCGGGCGCTGGCCAGGTAATAGTCAGGCGCCCTGTTATTTTCGCTTGGCTTGTGCAGCATCAATTCGCCGACATTGCCGACGAAACATGATTGGAGGCGAGTGTATCCCCTTTCGATGTGGCAAAAAAGAGCTGCAGCCACCACATTCGCGGTATTGCCGAAGAAGCGGTAGGGGTTGGCGAGGAGAGGGAGGCGGTGCAAGTTATAATCGCTCGCTTCCCGGTCACCCTTGTCGCCGGATATCCATTTTTTACGGTTCCCTGTGATTGCCTTTTTCGCGCTTGCCGTACTGATGCTGTGCATTGCCTTGGCCTTTGTGCTGCTGCCTCTGTTGCGCCGGCGGCCCGGCGAGGCGGCGGTCATTTCCGACGACGCCAGCAATGTGGCGATCTTCCGCGCCTGGAGGCATGAGCTGGATGATGAGTTCGCGCGCGGCGCAATCACGGCCGCGGAGCGCGATACGGCGGTCGCGGACCTGGGCACGCGCCTGATCGCCGAAGTGCCGGCGACGGCGCCGTCAATCTCCATGGTCCGGGCAAGGCGCCCCTGGTTGTTGGCCGCGCTATTGTCCCTGGCCCTCGTTGCCAGCGCCTTCGCGCTGTATCGCGGCATCGGCACCCCCGCCGCACTGCAAATGGAAAACCTGATGCCGTCCGCCAAAGCGGCGCCGGCAGGCGCGGACGCGCCGATGTCGGACAAGCAGATTCTCGCCATGGTCGACAGTCTGGCGCGAAAAATGGAAGCCAATCCCGACGACCCGCGCGGCTGGGTGCTGCTGGCGCGCTCGCAGGCGGCGCTGGGACGCATGCCTGAAGCGCTGCAGGCTTATGAGCGCGCCATCAAACTGCTGCCGGGCGACGGCCAGTTGCTGGCCGATTATGCCGATGTCACGGTGATGCAGCAGGCGGGCCGCTTCGAAGGCAAGCCGATGCTGCTGATCCGGCAGGCGCTGAAGGCAGACCCGAACAATTTGAAAGCGCTGGCCCTGGCCGGCACCGCCGAGATCAAGGCCGGCAAGCGCGATGCCGCGCTTAAATACTGGGAAAAGCTGAAGACCCTGGTGCCCAGGGATTCCGACGACTATCGCGAAATTGAATCCATCATTACCGATGTGAAAAGCGGCAAGGCAATGCTGGCCGCGGCAGCTGCGAACAGCCCGCCAGCCAAAGGACCGGCGCCCCTGCCTGCCGCCGCCCCGTCAGCGACGGGCACCGGCGCCAGCATCAGCGGCCGCGTCATGCTCGACCCTTCGCTGGCCGCAAAAATCGCCGCCGGCGACACCCTGTTCGTGTTCGCACGCGCCGTGAACGGCCCGAAAATGCCGCTGGCGGTATTGCGCATTCCGGTGCCCTCGCAATGGCCCTATGCCTTCGAATTGACCGATGCCATGGCCATGGCGCCGGGCATGAATCTTTCCTCCTTCCCGCAAGTCACCATCGATGCGCGCATTTCCAAAGCCGGCAATGCAATGCCGCAGTCCGGCGACCTGGCCGGGCAGAGCGCGCTGATCGCGCCCGGCGCGCGCGCGGTGGCAGTTACCATTTCGCGCGTGCTCCCTTGAGGGCATATCGATGCGAATTCCCGGCGTAAACCGATGCGGACAAGGCAATGCCAGCACCGACGGCGCCTGAGTCATTGGCGGCGCGCGGCCTGGCGCTGGAACGCGGCGGCCGCGCGCTGTTTTCGGGGCTGTCGTTCTCCGTGCCCGCCGGCACCGCCTTGCTGCTGCGTGGCGCCAACGGAAGCGGCAAGACCAGTCTGCTGCGCATCCTCGCCGGCCTCACTCGGGCAGATGCGGGCGAAATATATTGGAACAGCAATGTGTGGCGCAGCGGCGGCGCCGGGCAGCGCGCCGCCAGCCTCTACATCGGCCATGCCAATGCCCTCAAGGATGAATTGAGCGCGGCGGAAAATCTTGCCGAAGCCCTGGCCTTCGACGGTCTTGAAATCGACGACGATGCGCAACGGCGGGCACTGGAGCAGGTCGGGTTGTGGTCGCGGCGCCAGGTCATGGCGCGCCGCCTGTCGCAGGGCCAGAAGCGGCGCATCGGCCTCGCTCGCTTGTCGCTGACGAACAAACCCCTGTGGTTGCTCGATGAGCCGACCAATGCCCTCGACGCCGAGGGCGTGGCACTGTTTTCCGCGATGGTGCGCGCCCATCTGGCGGCAGGCGGCGTGGCCTGTATCGCCACCCATGTGCCGCTCGCAATTGGCGCGGCCGAACTGAACCTGGATGGCGCGACATGAGCGCGCTGCCGGCATTCACCACACCGATGGGGCCAGGCAACGCGCCTGAGCGCGGCGCCTGGCTGGCGCTGCGTCGCGATCTCAATCTGGCAATGCGCTCGCGCGGCGAGGTGTTGCAGGTTCTGGTGTTCTTCGTGATTGTCGTCAGCCTGTTTCCGCTGGCCATCGGTCCCGAATCGATGCTGTTGAAACGCATCGCCCCCGGCGTGGTGTGGGTGGCGGCCCTGCTGTCGGTATTGCTGACCCTGCCGCGCCTGTTTGCGCAGGATTTTGCCGATGGCACCCTTGAACAGTTGGCGACATCGCCGTTTCCGCTGGTCGGCATTGCCGTCGGCAAAATAGCCGCGCACTGGCTGACCTCGGGCCTGCCGCTGACCCTGCTGTCCCCCTTGCTGGGGTTGCAATTCGGCCTGGAGGGCCGCGAACTCGCGGTGCTGGCCGCCGGTCTGATACTGGGCACGCCGGTGTTGTCCATGCTGGGCGCCATCGGCGCGGCGCTGACGCTCGGGGTTAGAGGTGGCGCAATGTTGATGGCCCTGCTGGTGCTACCCTTGTATGTGCCGGTGCTGATTTTTGGCGCCGGGGCCGTTGAAGCCTCGGCGGCCGGTATCGATTACGCGGCCAATCTGTCTTTGCTGGGTGCCGGTTTGTTGCTGGGCTTGGTGGCCGCGCCATTCGCGGCAGCAGCCGCGATCCGCATTGCCCTGGATTGAGCCGCATCTTGATGAACCTCACCATCGTGGACAAATCGTCTTGAGCCTATTCCGTTACGCCTCCCCCGTCAGCTTCTACCCCCTGGCCGGTCGCCTCGTTCCCTGGTTCGCGGCGCTGGCCGCCGTGCTCGGCGCCTTCGGCCTTTACCTTGGTCTGGTGGTGGCACCGGTGGATTTCCAGCAGGGCGAGGTGTACCGCATCATATTCATCCATGTCCCGGCGGCGTGGATGGGCATGTTCATTTACCTGCTGATGGCGATGTACGGCATTTTTGCGCTGACCTTCAACACCCGACTGTCGGCGATGATGATGGAAGCGCTGGCACCGACCGGCGCCATGTTCACCGCGCTGGCCCTGTGGACCGGCGCGCTCTGGGGCAAGCCGACCTGGGGCACCTACTGGGTGTGGGATGCGCGCATGACTTCGACCCTGATCCTGCTGTTTTTGTATGTGGGCTATCTGGCCCTGGTCAATGCCATTGAGGACAAGAAGCGCGCCGACAAGGCCGGCGCCCTGCTGGCCATCGTCGGCTCCGTCAATGTGCCGATCATCTATTTTTCGGTGCGCTGGTGGAACACCCTGCACCAAGGTTCGACCGTCAATGCGGGCTCCTCAAAAATGGCCAGCCTGATGCTGGTGGCGATGCTGATCATGACCTTCGCCTGCTGGGCCTACGCGATCGCGGTGGCCCTGGCGCGGGTGCGCGCCATCATCCTCGAGCGCGAACAGCATGCGGCCTGGGTGGGCAATCTGCGGGCCGAACAGACGCAGGCGATGGAAGGAAAAGCCGCATGAATTTTGCCGAGTTGTTTTCACTCGAGCCGCGCGCACTCCATATCTGGGGCGCCTTTGGCGTGTTTGCGCTATCCCTCGTCATTGAAGTCGTCCGCTTGCGCGCGCGCCTCGCGCGTGTGCGTGTAAAGGGCAGTGTCGGCCAAGGGGCCGGGCAATGAGGGCGCGGCACAAGCGTTTCATGTGGATTGCCCTTGGGCTGGCAATCATCGCCATTGCCGTCACCCTGGTGCTGCGTGCCTTCAACGCCAATCTGGTGTTCTTTTTCACGCCCTCGGACGTGGCCGCCAGCAAGGTGCCTAAGGAGCGCACTTTCCGCCTTGGCGGCATGGTCACCGAGGGCAGCCTGAAGCGCAACGCCGATGGCCTGACCGTCACCTTCAATGTCACCGATACCGTCAAGACCATTCCGGTGCGCTATACCGGCATCCTTCCCGACCTGTTCAAGGAGGGTAAGGGCGTGGTCGCACAGGGCAAGGTCGGAGAGGACGGCGTGTTCCGCGCCTCCGAAGTGCTGGCCAAGCATGATGAAAACTATATGCCGCCGGAGGCGGCCGAAGCGCTGAAGCGCGCCGGCAAGCCGATCGAAGGCGAACTCATCGCCGGACAAAAACCGCTGGTCACCCAGCCCGCCGCACCTGTCTCTCCCGCTGCTGCCAAACCCTGAAATCCAAGGTACTTCGATGATCCCTGAACTCGGCCATTTCTCGCTTATTCTCGCTCTCTGTCTGGCGGTGCTGCTCGGCACCGTGCCGATGGTCGGCGCCTTTCGCGGTGATACAAGATTGATGGCGATGGCGCGGCCGCTGGCGCAGGGCCAGTTCCTGTTCATCGCCTTCGCTTTCGCCTGCCTGGTGTATTCCTTCTACGTCAGCGATTTTTCAGTGGTCAATGTCGCCACCAATTCGAATACCCAGTTGCCTTATTACTACCGCGTCACTGCCAGCTGGGGTTCGCATGAAGGTTCGCTCCTGCTCTGGGTGTTGATGCTGGGTGGCTGGACCTTCGCCGTTTCCGTGTTGAGCCGCAATCTCCCGCAGGAAGTGGTGGCGCGGGTGCTGGCCGTGATGGGGCTGGTCGCCATCGGTTTTTTGCTGTTCCTGCTGCTGACCTCGAACCCTTTCGAGCGTTTGCTGCCGGCGGCCGCTGAAGGTCGCGACCTGAATCCGCTATTGCAGGATCCGGGCATGATCATTCATCCGCCGATGCTGTACATGGGCTATGTCGGCTTCTCGGTGGCCTTCGCCTTCGCGGTCGCTGCACTGCTCGGCGGCAAACTCGATGCAACCTGGGCGCGCTGGTCGCGGCCGTGGACGACGGCCGCATGGATATTTCTCACCATTGGTATTTGTCTCGGCTCGGCCTGGGCTTACTACGAACTGGGCTGGGGCGGCTGGTGGTTTTGGGACCCGGTGGAAAACGCGTCCTTCATGCCCTGGCTGGTCGGCACTGCGCTCATTCATTCACTTGCCGTGACCGAGAAGCGCGGCATTTTCAAAAGCTGGACGGTGCTGCTGGCGATCATCGCGTTTTCGCTGTCCCTGCTCGGCACCTTCCTGGTTCGCTCAGGCGTGTTGACCAGCGTACATGCCTTCGCCACCGATCCGCGACGCGGGGTGTTTGTGCTGGCCTTTCTGGTCATCGTGATTGGCGCCTCGCTGGCGCTGTATGCCTGGCGCGCACCGAAGCTCGGCCTCGCCAAGGCGCCGGGTGCATTCACCATCACCTCGCGTGAATCGCTGTTGCTGGCCAATAATATTTTGATGATCGTGGCCATGCTGGCGGTGCTGCTGGGCACACTCTATCCGCTGTTTCTGGATGCCTTGAAGTTGGGCAAGATCTCCGTCGGCCCGCCGTATTTCGATGCGGTGTTCTATCCCCTGATGGCGCCTGCGCTGTTCCTGATGGCGGTGGGCCCGATCGCGCGCTGGCGCAACGCCACCTTGCCCGAGCTCGCGTCGCGCCTGAAGTGGGCGGCGCTGACGGCGGCGCTGTCGGCGATCGCGCTGCCGCTGGTGCTGGGCAAATGGACGCCGCTGCTGGCGCTGGGATTTCTGTTGTCCGCGTGGATTGCGGCAAGCACGGTCGCGGCCATCCGCCACCGTTTCGCGGCGACCCCGCAGGCGGGATTGTGGGCGAAAATCCGCGCCAACAGCACGAGTTATTACGGCATGCACCTGGCGCATCTGGGTATCGCCGTGTTCGTGGTCGGCGTGACCATGGTGAAGGGCTTCGAGACCGAGCGCGATGTGCGCATGGCGCCCGGCGAAGTGGTCAAGCAGGATGGTTATGAATTCAAGTTCGTCAATCTCGCCGAAGCGCCGGGCCCCAATTACCGCGCCATCGTCGGGCGTTTCGAGATCAGCAAAAACGGCAAGCTGATTGAAGTCCTGCAACCGGAAAAACGCTCCTATGCGGCCTCTGGCCAGATGATGACCGAGGCCGCCATCAGCGCAGGCTTCACCGGCGATCTTTACGTTTCGCTGGGCGAGCCGGTGGAAAACGCTACCGACGGCGCCTGGGGCGTGCGCATTTACGTGAAGCCCTTCATCGACTGGATCTGGTTCGGCTGTATTTTCATGGCGCTCGGCGGCGTGCTGGCCTTGTGTGACAAACGCTATCGACTGAAACTCAAGCGCAGCCCGGCGCCGCAGCCGGCAACACCCGCAGTCGCCGCAAACGCGCAACCGCAAGCCGGAGATTGAACATGGTCAATCCCGCGCTTGCCCGAGCCTGGCGATATTTTCTGCCGCTGGCGATTTTTTTCACCTTGGTGTTTTTCCTGTGGCGCGGTCTGAGCCTCGATCCCAAGGCCATCCCCTCCGCGCTGCTCAACAAGCCGGCGCCGGATTTTTCACTGCCGCAGTTGCATGCGCCGGAAAAGAAATTCACGGCCGCCGAGATGAAAGGCCAGGTCTGGCTACTCAATGTCTGGGGTTCCTGGTGCGTCTCCTGCCGCTATGAACATCCAGTGTTGAACGAACTGGCCAAGCAGCAATTGCTGCCGATCATCGGCCTCAACTGGAAAGACAAGCCCGAGGATGCGCGCGCCTGGCTGGCGAAGTTCGGCAATCCCTACCTGCTCTCGGTGTCCGACGCCGAGGGACGCGTGGCCATCGATTATGGTGTCTATGGCGCGCCGGAAAGTTACATCATCGACAAGGCCGGCATGATTCGCTACAAATACACCGGCCCGATTTCACCAGAAGATTTGCAGAAGGTGATTTTGCCGCTGATCCAGGAATTGAAAAAGGCTTGAGGCGCGTGAAATTTCCCTCCTTTTCCCAGAAGATGAAATGCAAGATCGCCATTTGGCGCGCCTTTCAAGGCAAAAATGCCTCAAAACACGCGCCAATGCTAGTGTTTGTATTTCCGTTTGCGCACTCCGCAGCAATGCTTCTTTGCGCCACGTTCCTGTGTTTTTCTTCGCTGACGCGCGCGCAAACCGCCACGCCAGCCATGCCGCCAGCCCCGCCGGAAATGGAAGCGCGCCTGAAAAAACTCGAAACCGAATTGCGCTGCCTGGTGTGTCAAAACCAGACGCTGGCCGAATCGCCTGCTGGTTTGGCCGGCGATCTGCGCCGCGAGATTCGCCTGCTGGCCGATGCCGGAAAATCGAACGAGGAAATCAAGCAGCATTTGCGCGAACGCTATGGCGACTTCGTTTTGTATCGGCCCCCGGTGGGCAGCAAAACCTGGCTGCTGTGGTTCGGGCCCTTTGCATTGCTGTTCGGCGGCGGCGGCTTGCTGTGGTGGATTGCGCGGCAACGCCAGGCGCAATCGGCTTTGCAGCCGGCCGTGGCGCTGTCCACGCAGGACGCGGCGCGCGCACGCGTGCTGCTGGGCGAGGCGGATGCGGTCAGCGGAAAAATCCTGCATGAAGATGACGATATCCGCCGCCTACTGCGTGCGGCCAAGACCATTGCCGTGGTCGGCCTGTCCGACAAGCCGTCCCGCGCCAGCTTCGGTGTCGCCAGCTATCTGCAGGCTCAGGGCTATCGCATCGTCGCGGTGAACCCGATACTGGCCGCCGAGGGTAAATCGGTGCTGGGCGAAAAATGTTATGCCTCGCTGCGCGATATTCCGCTGGCGCAGATCGGCCCGATCGATATCGTCGATTGTTTCCGCAAATCGGCCGATATTCCGCCCATCGCCGACGAGGCGATCGCCATCGGCGCCAGATGCCTGTGGATGCAGCTCGATATCGTCCATGATGCCGCGGCGTCGCGCGCCGTCGCCGCCGGGCTCGATGTGGTAATGAATCGCTGCACGCTGGTCGAGCATCGACGGCTGCTGTCATAAATCCGGGCGCATCGGCTTTTCGGCGCTGAGCCCGCCACAGACTACAATCGCGAATCACCAAATTTCGGGAGTGTCTGCATGGCTACCTATTTGCTGTGGGCGATTGCCGGCTTCGTGCTGGTCATCGTCGAGCTCGTTACCGGCACCTTTTGTCTGCTGGTGCTGGGGATCGCCGCGCTGGTCGCGGCCCTTGCCGCCTATCTCGGCGCAGCCTTCTGGATGCAGGCGATCGTCGCGGCGGTCGTGGCGCTGGTCGGCATCTATCTCGTCCGCCAATGGTGGAGCACCCATCCGAAAACCGGCCATTCCGGCAACAGCCTCGATATCGGCCAGACCGTGGTGCTGCAATCCTGGGTCAATCGGGCGGCGGGCATGGCGCGCGTCAATTACCGCGGTAGCGATTGGGATGCGAAAGTCGATAGCGCAGCGGCAATCGGCGATGTGCTGGTCATCAAATCGCAGGAAGGCGGCTTATTGCATGTCGCAGCAAAGTCCTGAGATTTCGTCTCTCGTAGAGCCCTGTTGAAGCGAATCAAAACAAGGAGAACACCATGTTTGCCAAACTCATCGGCGTGATCGTCGCCACCATCATCATCGCCGCCATACCCGAGGTGCGCGCCTTTGCCATTCCTTTTTTTCTGCTCGCGACCGTCGTCGTGTTCGTGGTCGAGGGTGTGCGCATCGTGCCGCAGCAGAATGCCTGGGTGGTCGAGCGCATGGGCAAGTTCCACGGCGTGCTGGAGCCCGGCCTCAATGTGATCGTGCCGTTTTTCGATCGCGTCGCCTATCGTCATATGCTCAAGGAAATCCCGCTTGATATCCCCGAGCAGATTTGCATCACGCGCGACAACACCCAACTGGCGGTGGACGGCATCATCTATTACCAGATCGTCGATCCCAAGCTGGCCAGCTACGGCTCCAGCGACTATGTGCTGGCGATCAGCCAACTGGCGCAAACAACCTTGCGCAGCGAAATTGGCAAGATGGAACTGGATAAAACTTTTGAATCGCGCGACGACACCAATCGCAAAGTGGTGAGCGTGCTCGACGAGGCCGGTCGCACCTGGGGCGTGAAAGTGCTGCGCTATGAAATCAAGAACCTGACCCCGCCGGAATCTATCCTGAAATCGATGCAGGCGCAGATCACTGCCGAGCGCGAGAAACGCGCCTTGATCGCCAAATCCGAGGGTCAAAAGCAACAGGAAATCAATTTGGCCGAAGGCTTGAAACAGGCCGACATCCTGAAATCCGAAGGCTTGAAAGCGGCGGCCGTCAACAAGGCGCAGGGCGAGGCCACGGCGCTGATCACAGTGGCCGAGGCGACCGCCAGCGCCGTACGTCAGGTGGCAGCCGCACTCAGCGCCGAGGGTGGCCAGCAGGCGGCCAATCTGAAAGTGGCGGAAAAATACATCGAGCAATTCGGCCATCTGGCCAAGGCCGGCAACACGCTCATCATCCCGGCCAATCTGTCGGACGTTGCCAGCATGATTTCGGGTGCGATGACGGTGCTGGACAAAACCCGCGCCGGCGGCACCAGCGCCATCAAATAGCCAAGATGGCTGTTCAGGCTGGGTAAATTGCGCCCAGCCGCGTTGGGTGGCGGGCGCCGGTAGTCGCAGTCAAATCGAGCGACACGCGCTCAATGGCCTGCTTCGCCAGCCAGGCAAACGCGAGTGCCTCTACTTGCTGCGCAGGCACGCCGTGTGCATCGGTTTTTTCGACGACGCCTTGTGAAAAACCTTCCGCGAGCTGCTGCATCAATGCACCATTGTGCGCGCCGCCGCCGCAGACCATCAGGCGCGTTGCTGCCGGCGCATGGCGCGCAAGGTGATCGAGGATGGTGCGGGTGGTCAGTGACAGCAGGCTGGCCTGCACATCGGCCGGATTTTCGTCACCTCGCAAATGGCGCGCCAGCCAATCGGTATTGAACAAATCGCGCCCGGTACTTTTGGGCGGCGCGACAGAAAAATATTTTTCGCTTTGCATGCTGGCCAGCAGCGCAGGCAGCGCCTTTCCCGCGGCGGCCCAGGTGCCGTCTTCATCGTGCGTTTTTTGCTGGTGGCGCGCGATCCATGCATCCATCAGGCAGTTGCCGGGGCCGCAGTCTAAACCCCAAGCCGCCCGCCCCGGTTCGAGGATGGTCAGATTGGCGATGCCGCCGATGTTGACAACCACCCGCGTCTCAGCGGGCGAACGAAACACGCCATCGTGAAACGCCGGCACCAGCGGCGCGCCCTGGCCGCCGGCAGCGATATCGCGGCTACGGAAATCGGCGACGACGTCAATGCCGCAGCGCTCGGCAAGTCGTGCGGGGCTGTTGAGCTGCACCGTGAAGCCGAGGTCGGGACGATGGCGGATGGTCTGGCCATGACAGCCGATGGCGGTGATGTCCTCGGCTTTCTTGCCCGTCGCATGGAGAAGATCGGCGACCACTTGCGCATAGGCATCGGCGAGATGATTGGCCGCCAGCTGGCTGCGCTCGATTTCCCGATCGCCCGAGGTATTGAGCGCCAGTAGTTCATTGCGCAGCGTCGCGCTGAAAGGACGGCTGCTGAAGCCAAGTACCTGGGGTTGGTTGCCCGAAAAATCGGCGAGGATGGCGTCGGCCCCATCCAGTGAGGTGCCGGACATGATGCCGATATAAAGCGCTTCTCCGATCAAGCTGCGCACAACTATTCGAATTTGCCAAAACGGGCGTCGCGGATCAAGGCCAGACGTTCGCCTTGCACATTGGCCGCGGCCTGGAACGCGGCCAGATAACGCGGCGGCAGTGGATCTGCCTTCGGCAGGGCAATGCGCATCGGGTCGCGCTGTGCGCCGGCGATCTTGAATTCATAGTGCAAATGCGGTCCGGTCGCCCAGCCGGTGGCGCCGACGTAGGCAATGGTCTGGCCCTGGCTGACGCGGGTGCCGCGCCGCACACCGTTGGCAAAACTCGACAGATGCCCATACAGCGTGCTGACGCTGCCGGCATGGCGGATTTCGACCACATTACCGTAACCGCCTTTGACGCCGACATATTCGACCGTACCATCTGCGGTTGCCCAGACGGGCGTGCCTCGCGGTGCGGCGAAGTCCGTGCCGGTGTGCGCACGCCAGTTCTTGAAGATCGGATGCATGCGCCCGCCGAAGCCGGAGGAAATGCGCGAAAACGCCAGAGGCGAACGCAGGAAGGACTTGGCGCGATTTTGCCCGTCGGCCGAAAAATAGGCGTCGTGCCCTTCTTCATCGGTAAACAGGAAGGCCTCGAATTTCTTGCCGTTATTGAAAAATTCGGCCGACAGCACGCGGCCGGGGCGCAGGAATTCCCCGTCCTGATAGAGCATTTCGTAAATCACCGAGAAATGGTCGCCGCGGCGCAGGTCGATATGGAAATCGATGTCCGTGGAAAAGATGCGCGCGATTTCATTGGCAATGGCGTCGGGGATGCGCGCTTCGTCGGTGGCGCCATACAAGGAAGAGCGGATGTTGCCGGTGCGCTGCACCGTTTCAACGGTGGGTGTCAGCTTCTTTTCCTGGGCGGTGAACGATTCGTCCTGACGGGTCACCTCCAGAAACTGTTCCGTGCTGTACAAATAGCGCAGTGACTGCAGCTCGCCATCGGCATCGGTAACCGCCTGCACGGTGCGGCCCGGCCGCAGCTGGAAAATGCTGCGCGCTGTCGGCGCGGTGCGCAGGAAGTTGAAGGCCGCGTTGTCATTCACCTTGAGGCGCTGCAGCAGCGCGGCCACGGTATCGCCACGCTGGATGCGCTCGCTGCTGCGGAACTGCTCTTCATCCACCAGTGAGTCGTTGAACGGCGGCAAGGCCAAAGATTCGACGACCTCGTGGCGCGGAACGCTTTCCAGCTGCGTATCCGAGGCGACGCCAAACGCCGTCAACACCCCAAAAACCGGTAGGGCAAACAGTATGCCGACGGCGACCAAGGCACGCTTGGGCGCAATTTCCCATAGGCCTTTGGCCTGCTTTTGCGCTAAGATTTTGAATTCTGCAAAGGTCATCGATGCCTTGGGTAATTGCCCAAAATGTTGAGAAATCAAGCTGCCAATAGTCGGCAAGGCCTTGAAGAATAACAGAAATGCTCCCGCGCCGCCTCGGCGCCCCCGTCATCAGTTGGATACCCCCATGAGCAACTCCGAGAAGATAGAAGCTGCGCTTGCCCTCATCAAGCGCGGCGCCGATGAATTGCTGGTTGAAGCCGATATGCGCAAGAAGCTTGAGAGTGGGCGGCAATTGCGTATCAAGCTTGGCCTCGACCCAACTGCGCCGGATCTTCATCTGGGCCACACAGTTGTGCTGAATAAGCTGCGGCAGTTGCAGGATCTCGGTCATCAGGTCATTTTCCTGATCGGCGATTTCACCTCGATGATCGGCGATCCCAGTGGGCGTAACGCCACCCGCCCGCCACTGACGCGTGAGCAGGTTGACGTAAATGCCAAGACTTACTTTGCGCAGGCGAGTCTGGTGCTGGATCCGGAAAAAACCGAAATTCGTTATAACTCCGAATGGTGCGACCCGCTGGGCGCGCGCGGCATGATTCAACTGGCGTCGCGCTGGACGGTGGCGCGCATGCTGGAGCGCGATGACTTCACCAAGCGTTATCAGGATGGCGTACCCATTTCGGTGCATGAGTTTCTGTACCCACTCATGCAGGGTTACGACTCGGTGGCGTTGAAGGCGGACCTGGAATTGGGAGGCACCGACCAGAAATTCAATCTCCTGGTCGGACGCGAATTGCAGAAACAGTATGGCCAGGAACCGCAGTGCATACTTACCATGCCGCTTCTCGAGGGACTTGATGGCGTCGAAAAGATGTCCAAGTCCAAGGGAAACTATGTCGGCATCACCGACGCGCCCGCCGATATGTTCGGCAAACTGATGTCGATTTCGGATGACATGATGTGGCGCTACCTTGAGTTGCTGTCTTTCGAATCAGCGGAAACGATCGCCGGCTGGAGGCGAGAAGTCGAAGGTGGCCGCAATCCGCGCGATATCAAGGTGGCGTTTGCGCAGGAAATCGTGGCGCGCTTTCATTCAGCGGCAGATGCGGAGCGGGCCTTGGCGGATTTTGTGGCGCGATCCAGTGGGGGCATACCGGAAGATATACCGGAAGTGGCGTTGGAGATTGAAAGTGAATCAATCGGTATTGCCCACTTGCTGAAACAGGCCGGGCTCACGCCCAGTACCTCGGAAGCCAACCGCATGATCGAGCAGGGTGGCGTGAAAATCGACGGCGTCAAAATTGACGACAAGGCGCTTGTACTTCGCAAAGGCATGACGTTTGTGGCGCAAGTCGGCAAGCGCAAGTTCGCGAAAATCACTCTGCGCTGAGTGTTGTGCGACACCTTTTTGAAATTAATCTGTAAAAGGGGTTGACCGGGGTTGCCCGTCTCGGCATAATGGCAATCCTTCGTCGCACAACGCGAAGCGTAACAAAAGCAGCAACGGCGTTGGCGGCGAATTGTTCTTTAAAAACACAAACAATCGATTAAGGTGGGTACTGTGTATTGGGGGTACTGCCTGAATGCGCGGGGTGCTGGGTCTTCACGGGCTTGGTGTTCTGGTTGGCATTCAGGTTAGTTTGAACTCGAAACATTGAAGTACCTGCTTGAAATAACATTTGATAGGTAGTCGTATCGCAAGATACAAATTACCTGTTGATGACTTTGAGAGTAGGAAAGATGAATTGGTCTGAGGGGTTAAACCCGAGGGTCAGTGAATCTTGCAAACAGGTTTAAACTGAAGAGTTTGATCCTGGCTCAGATTGAACGC
>JACXTT010005044.1_pt1 | contig 19318 bp, 16 predicted proteins | sample 9270951 | NCBI WGS metagenome assembly JACXTT01 (sample SAMN15532306, study PRJNA645909) | rock metagenome | isolation source: weathered quartz diorite | place: Puerto Rico | collected 2017-06-21 | reverse complement strand
TAACACCGGCGAAACAGTCTTCATGGATAGCTGCCATGTGACTGAGCGGGCCAACGAAATCATCGGCCGGCGGATCGCGCAGGACGTCGCCCCGCTCGTGAGCGCGCGTTTGCGTTGAAAAGAATCTAGAATGCTGTTCAACAGCCTGCCATTCCTGTTCGCCTTTCTCCCGATCACCTATTTTGTGTTCTGGAAACTGACGACCAGGCAACAACGCTACATCTGGCTCACGCTCACCGGCTACGTTTTCTATTCATTCTGGAACTACAAATTCTGCGCACTGATGGCGCTTTCAACCGTGGTCAGTTACTTGGCGGGCCTGGGCTTTTTGAAATGGCAGGAGCCTCGCCAGCGGCGCCTCTGCCTGATCGTGCCGATCGTATTCGATCTCAGTCTGCTGGCTCTGTTCAAGTACGCCAACTTCGCGTTCTCAACAGCCAATTGGCTGGGCGCGGCTCTGCATCTCCCCGTTCACGCGCCGGCCCTGGACATCGTTCTGCCGGTCGGCATTTCCTTCTACACCTTCCACACCATCACGTATATCGTGGACAGCTACCGCCGCGTCATTACACCGACGCGGAGCTTCTTCGAGTTCTCCTGTTATGTTTCCTTGTTCTCACAACTGGTCGCCGGCCCGATCGTACGCTTCCGCGAAATAGAAAAGGATCTGGACGAGATTAACAAGCCGGACTCGACGGAAGCCCTTCAGGAAGGCTGGTCATTCTTTATCATCGGCATGTTCAAGAAGGTTGTCATCGCCGACTTGATCGCCACTGTCATCAATCCTGGATTTGCGCGCTGGCAGCATCTTTCCACCGCGGACGCCTGGCTCTGTGCCCTGGGCTATACCTATCAACTCTATTTCGATTTCTCCGGCTATAGCGACATGGCTGTCGGCTTGGGAAAAATGTTCGGCCTGTCTTTACCGCAAAACTTCAATTCTCCTTACAAAGCCGAAGACATCGCCGACTTCTGGCGCCGCTGGCACATCTCGCTCTCCTCCGTGCTGTGCGACTACCTCTTCATCCCGCTCGGCGGAAGCCGCGGCAGCTCTTGGTTTACCGCCCGAAACCTCATGATCACGATGCTGCTCGGCGGATTGTGGCACGGTGCAAACTGGACGTTCGTGGTATGGGGTGGGTACCACGGACTGCTCTTAATCGGCACGCGAATCTTCCAGCCACAAATCGAGATTCTCCCAAGGCCGCTCCGCCGGGCCGTCACGTTCTTTCTGGTTGTGCTCGGCTGGGTATTGTTCCGCGCCGATAGTTTCTCCATGGCCTTGGGTCTGCTGCACACCATGTTTGCTTTCACACCCGGCGTGGCGCTGGCCGGTTGGCCTCTCCTGCTGGCCGCACTTTCCATAGCCGCGGCACTGGCACACACTGGCCCGAACACGTTCGAAATGCGCTACCGCTTCGGGAAGATCCCGGCTATGGCGTACGCCGCAGGATTTGCTCTTTGCATTTGCATGCTGTACGCGGGCCAACGGTCGCCCTTTCTGTATTTCCAGTTCTGAAGTCGAAACCCCACAGAAAATAAAATGGCAGACGTCGCACAAGCCATCGCAACAAAAAGTTCAACGCTACCGAGAGTCCGTTCGCTACGGATCAGCACGGTTGGCGCCGCGCTCATCATCCTTGCCGCCGCCACCGACATCACATTCCGGTTTCTGCCGCCGGGATGGTACACCTTCCGCGCTTTTGAAGCCGTGAACCTTTATCCAACCGCGGAGGGCCCCCTCACTCCGAACATGGCCTATCGTAACAACCGGGCTTGGGGCGACTTGGCCAACATGGCGAATCTTCCAAAGTTCAGGCAGTACAGGACAGAAAACTTAACCACCGATTCCTGGGGCTATCGGAACCAGCCCGGCCGCGATCATTCCGTTTCGGCCATACTCATCGGAGACTCGTTCGCTTTGGGCAGTGGCGTTTCTGACCAGGACACGCTCGATCGGCAACTGAACATCCTCGGTGATATGCACGTCTATAACGGCGCCGGGCGTCGAAGCTGGCGCACCACGATCAGTTTGATCAACCGGCTAAGAATGAAGGCCGGGGTGGTGATCTGGCAGGAATCGGAAAACAGTCCCCTTCCCGAGCACGTCGACATGGAATCACAATCGCCCCCCGGGCCGAGTCCCAGCACTTTATTTCTGTCACCCGGCGGCGCGGCTTATCACGAACTCAAAAAAGCGAATCTGTACCTGCACATCTGGACTGTGTACTCGCCTCTCAACATTGTCATGAGCCGCGTCTACCGGAGTCTGTGCGACGACGTGCTGCTCCCTAACCCGGGAAACACCGGTGTGCTCGTCCGTTCGTTCCAAAACCGTGATCAGATGCTCTTTCTGAAGCGTGGTATGGAGGACTATATTCACCCTCGCCCGGTACCACAAACCTTCTTCGCTGAATTGAACTCGCTCGTGAAGGCCACCGGCAACCAGCTCCTCGTCGTGATCGTCCCGGACAAAGCTACGGTTTACGGTCCGCTGCTCGCCGATCCACCCGCACGCCCGAGCTCCGATCTCTACGTGAACAGCATGGAAAGACGAATCGCCGCCGATGGCATCCCGGTTGTGAATCTCGTCGGCGCCCTGCGCGCCCAGGCCGCCGACGGCTTACCGCGTCACGAATACAACTATTGGCTCGATGACACGCACTGGAACGCCGCGGGCATTCGGAGATCGGCCGAGGCGATTAACGCCAAGCTGGGCGACGTCCGATCGTTAAGCTTGAGCTCAATTCCAAACGATCAAAAGGATTCGAAATGAACCGGATTCTGCCGATCTCCAGCATTCGATTCGTGCTCGCAATGTGGGTGGCTCTCAGTCACTTCGGCGTTCCGGTCCTCCGCGAACATCAGCAAGGGATTCTCTGGGCCGTGCGCGGCTTCTTGAACAACGCCATAAACGGCCCGGCCGCCGTCATTGTGTTCTTCGTCATCTCCGGATTCTGCATCCATTTCCCCAATCGCAAGACGCTCGAAGTGCGGTCCTGGAAACTTTATTACGCGCGCCGCTATCTGCGTATCCTCATTCCCATGACGGTCGCTATCGCGATCTCCATCCCGCTCAAAATGGAGTTCGGACTCTTCACCGATTCCATTCTTTGGAGCCTGCTGTGCGAGGAGATCTATTATTTCCTTTACCCGGCGCTTCTGATTCTGCGCGATCGTATCGGATGGCGCAACTTGATGGCGCTGGCATGGGTTGGCGCCTTCCTCACTCTCCTCACGAATCCGCGAGCCGCCGATTATCCATCCTTCGGACCGGCCCTCAACTGGGCCTTGGGCCTTCCCTGCTGGCTCCTGGGTTGCCGATTGGCGGAGCGGCTCGACAGCTTTAGCTCAATTCCCTTTTCACTCAATCGCCTTTGGATGTGGCGCGCCGGTGCGTGGGGGCTCAGTGTGCTGGCATCCGTCCTCCGATTCCACTCACCGATCGGCTTCCCCTGGACCTTCGATCTTTTTGCCATATATTGGACCATGTGGCTGGAGCGCGAGATTCGCTATTATCACACGGCCCGGAAAGAGCCCCCACTTGAAGGCCTGGGTGAAGCCAGCTACTCAATCTATCTAACCCACACTCACGGCCAAGCGATCTTGAACATTCTCGCACTGGCAAAGAATCTGTCCCCCGTAGCGGTATGGATGGTAGAAGTGATCCTTTGTGGCGGCTTCGCCACCGTTTTCTATTGGCTGGTGGAGCGGCCTTCTCATCGACTGGCGCGCCGCGTTGCCAAGCAGGTCACCTGGCTTCGCGCGGCGCCGGCCGTCTCCACACAATAGGCTCAGAAACTGAATGACGATCTGGCACCTGATCACGAGCGAGTATCCACCCCAATCCGGAGGTGTGAGCGATTACACCTATCACCTCGCTCGAGGCTTGGCGCTCGAAGGAAATCAGGTTCACGTCTGGTGCCCGCCTCACCCTTCCAGGCGATCCGACTCATCCGACATCACTGTTCATCCGAGCCTGGGTAAGTTTCAAATCAAGGATCTGCGCGAACTCGGCCGCAAGCTGGACCAGTTTCCTCGACCACGCCGCCTCCTGGTGCAATGGGTTCCGCATGGGTACGGATACTCTTCGATGAACCTGGGATTCTGTCTTTGGCTGTGGAGCCGCGCGGCGCGTCAGGCCGACATGGTAGAACTCATGATTCACGAGCCCTTCCTGTCCTTTGGGAGAGCCTGGCGGCAAAATATTCCCGCGCTGGTCCATCGGCTGATGACCATCATTCTGCTGCGCGCCGCCGATAGAGTATGGGTTTCGATTCCAAAATGGGAGCGGTGCGTTCGCCCCTATGCACTGAGCCGCAACATTCCTTTCCAGTGGCTACCCATTCCCAGCAATGTTCCCGTTATAAATAATGTCGCGGCTGTTCAGGCCGTCCGTCGTCAATATGCGATCAAAAACAGTCTTTTGATCGGCCACTTTGGGACCTATGGCTGGCCGGTTACAACGTTGTTGGAGCCGATTCTGTTGGCGCTGGGCCGCGATTTCGCTCCACACACGATAATGTTCATGGGTATCGGTAGTGAGGCATTTTGCAAGTCGCTGCTCGAAAAAAAACCGGAGCTAGCCCGGCAAGTCCACGCCACCGGCGCCCTGACACCAGAAGACCTCTCGAGCCATGTCGCCGCTTGCGATCTTCTGATTCAGCCCTACATGGACGGCGTCAGTACTCGCCGCACCAGCTTCATGGCTGGCTTGGCCCACGGCAGAGCGATTGTCACTACTACCGGACAGTCCACCGAGCCAATCTGGGCAACGACCAGTGCGGTCGCTCTGGCGCCGGTCGGCGACGCGGACGCCTTCGTGAGGTCTCTTAGAGAACTGTGCGCCGATGAGGGCCAGCGCACGCGCATGGGAGATTCGGCTCGCAAACTTTATCAGGAACGCTTCGACATTTCCCATACCATCGCCGCGTTCCAACGAACAGAAGAGCGGGAGCCGGCATGCGCATTCTGATCGCTACCTGGCATCGCAATCTGGTGGGCGGTACGGAAAAATACCTCCAGGCCCTGATTCCAGGTCTTCTCAAGGCCGGTCATCAAGTCGCGCTGATTCATGAACAACCGTTCCAGCCGGAACGAGAAGCCATTTGTAATCCCGGGCTTTCACTGACGTGGAGTCTCGCCGAACAAAGCACGTCGGACGTCATGCGCTCGGTTACCGCCTGGAAGCCCGATGTCGTCTACAACCAGGGTCTCCAGGATGGTTCGCTCGAAGATGCGTTGCTCGCCAGCTTTCCGGTGGTGTTGTTCGCGCACGGTTACTACGGAACTTGCGGCACTGGAAGCAAGTGCCATGCCTTCCCCCAAATTCGCCCTTGCGACCGGCAGTTCGGCGCCGCCTGCCTTGTCCTCCACTATCCGCGCCGCTGCGGAGATCTGCATCCGCTGAGGACCTGGCGGGTTTTTCAGAGCCAGAAACACCGCAACTCCCGGCTCGGTGATTACCAGGCCGTGGTCGTGGCAAGCTCACATATGTCGCGTGAGTTTCTGAAGCACGGAGTAAGCCCGGATCGAGTGCATCTGGCACCGCTGCCGATGACGGATCGCTCCCCCGATGCCAAGCCGCCCCAGCCAAGAATCCCGCGTGGGCGCATTCTGCTGATCGGCAGGCTGACAGCGGTTAAAGGTGGCGAGTATCTAATCCGCGCCATCGCCAAGGCATCAGCCAAACTCGACCTGCGCCTCACGCTGACTGTTGCCGGAGAAGGATCAGAGCGGCCAAAACTGGAAAAGCTGGCCCGCGAGCTTCACGTCGCCGCCCAATTCACTGGCTGGGTAGAAGCTGAGCGCAAGCTCGAACTTCTGCGGTCCACTGATCTTCTGGCTGTGCCCAGCCTGTGGCCAGAGCCCTTTGGATTAGTAGGACTGGAAGCCGCCTGCGTGGGCGTGCCCGCCGTCGGCTACGCAGTCGGAGGCGTTCCCGATTGGCTCATCGCCGGTCAGACCGGTGAACTCGCGCCCGGCGATCCTCCCACCATCGCAGGCTTGACGGACGCGATCGTACGCGCCCTCGCCCATCCCGGACATCACGCCAGACTCTGCCGCAGCGCCTGGGAGCACTCCCGCAATTTCACGCTCGACGCGCATTTGGCGAAGCTAGAAAGAGCCCTCGGTTGGTGCAAACCCTGCACTCTGATCAACGCCCCTCTATGAGCTCGCCACTGCAAAGATCCATGCGCGTCTTGTTGGTTTCTTTCGTGGACGACAATCGCTGGAGTGGAATGGGAAAATGGACTCATTGTATCGCCCACGGTCTTAAGCAACTGGGCCACCAGCCGACCGCTTGGTTCTCCAACGATTTTCCCGCTCTACAGCACCGCTGGCGCTGGGCTGTGCTCCTGTTTCCGGTCGTATTGGCTTGGCGCATCTGGAGGCGCAGAAGCGATTTCGACGCCGTGGTGATTCATGAGCCCGGCGGTTTTTGGTACGGTTTGATGCGCCGCCTGCGGCTCCCCGTTCCGCCCATGGTCGCAATGTGTCACAACGTCGAGAGCAAACACTTTTACGAGATGGTGGACTTTACCGCCGCCGGGCTCGCCACCATTCCTCGTGCCACTCGTATCAAGGTTCCGTTGTTCCGCCTATGGCAGTCCGACGGCGCTATCCGGTTCAGCGATCATGTGATCTGCCTTTCGTCCATTGATCGGGATTACTTGCGGCAGCGGTTAGGCATACCCTCCGAGCGAATAACTCGTATGGCCAATGGTGTGTCCGCTGTTAACATTGCAGCGCGGCCCCGAAGTGCAAGCGGAAGTCGTGTATTGTTCGTTGGAGGCTGGCTGGATGTCAAGGGACGCTGCGTCCTGCCCTCTCTGTGGGCCAAGGTTAGGGCTCAATCGCCGGAGTCGACACTCACTATTTTGGGCGCTGGTCAATCGGCCGACACCGTGCTTGCGGACTTTGCCGCTGAACATCGCAGTTCCATCACGGTGATCGTACGCCTTACTGGCGAGGCCGAACTGATTGACCAGTACGCGCGACACGATGTCTTCCTGATGCCTTCCCTGTCGGAAGGCTCGTCGCTTGCCCTGCTGGAGGCGATGGCCGCTGGCATGCCAGTGGTTGCGACGCGCGCTGGTGGCATTCCGGATGTGATCGCCCATGAAAGTAACGGATTGCTTTTCAACACTTCTAACACTGACGAAGGAGCGGCCCAGGTATGTCGTCTCCTTACGCAGCCCGAACTCTCAATGCGTCTGGGCCTGGCGGCCCGAACCAGCGCTCAAGAGCGTACCTGGCTGGATACCTGCCGGGTCTTTCTCTCAGCCGTGGACAAAGTAGTCGGGAATTGTTCCGCTACTGCTATCGCGGAAGACTGCCCCCCGCCGGCTCGCACTCTAGAGAACCTATGATTCGCGACTGCACCGCCAAGAAAGCCTACGAAACCTGGCACGACCACCTGGCCGTCGACCAACTGGCCGATACTCCATGGCACAAAATGGTCAAAAAGTACCTATCTGCTCCTTCGGACTTGGCTGGCAAGCGAGTGCTCGAAATTGGCTGCGGCCGCGGCGGATTCGCCTGCTGGCTCGCTACCCAGGATCCGGCCCCAAAGCGGATCGTAGCCGCCGATTTCTCTAACACCGCCGTGCAAAAGGGACGTCTCTTCGCAGCGCGCACGGAACTTTTGAGCATCGATTGGGAAGTGATGGACATCCAGGCCATCGCTCACGACGACAATAGTTTTGACACCATCATCTCGTGCGAGACGATTGAACATGTTCCCAGCCCAAGAAGAGCGGTGCAGGAATTGAGCCGCGTACTGAAGCCTGGAGGGAAGCTCTTTTTGACCACACCCAACTACCTGGGTACTCTGGGACTTTACCGTGCGTATCTACGTCTGTGCGGGCGGCGGTTTAGCGAAGAAGGCCAACCCATCAATAATTTCATGCTGCTTCCCCGTACCCGCGCGCTACTTGCCGCCGCTGGTCTGAGAATTAGAGTAATCGACGGCGTGGGTCACTATCTGCCGTTTCCAGGGCGACCGCCTATCGAAATACCTGTTTTGAACAACCCCCGAATCCTGATGCGCTGGCTTGCGCTGCACTCTCTGACTATCGGCGAAAAGCGTTGCGTATCGCTGGATAAGACCGCTTGACGATGCTGACGAGATTATCTGAAAGCGACGCTCTGCCCTCGGACCAGGCTCACATGTCTCGCTTGCGGCCGCGCATCGCTCTCGTCCGGGACCTCGCCGAAGAGAATTGGCCCTCCATGGAATTGATCCCCGATATGCTCTCTGAGCACCTGGATCTGAATCACTCCGGCGATCTCATCGCAACACAACTGTGTCCACCCATGCGTCGACACTTCCGCCGCTTGCCATTCACGGAAGATCGCCCTTTCATCTTCAATGCCGACCGTTTGATGAACCGCTTCGTCGATTATCCTCGCTGGCTCAAGACTCAGATATCCCAGTTCGATCTGTTCCACATCATCGACCACAGTTACTCGCAGCTCCTGCATCAGCTCCCGCCCGCCCGAACCATAGTCACCTGCCACGACCTGGATACCTTCCGCTGCCTGCTCGATCCGTCGAAGGAGAACCGGCCGTTCTGGTTTCGCGCGATGACGAATCGAATCCTGGAGGGCTTCCGGAAGGCGGCGCATATCATCGCGGTCAGTGCCGCGACACGTGACCAGATCCTGCGGCACGGTCTCATGCCGCCTGAACGCGTGAGCGTGGTCCACAACGGCGTGCACCCGTCCTGCTCCGCGCTGCCCGACCCGCTGGCCGACGCCGAGGCTGCTCGCCTGCTTACGGGCGCCGCCGGCAGTGAAGTCCGCTGGATGTTGAACGTCGGCAGCGTCGCGCCTCGCAAGCGCATCGATACCTTGCTGCGCGTGTTCGCCGCCGTCCGGCGCGAAGTTCCCCAGACACGCCTGGTGCGCGTCGGCGGCTCGTTCACACCCGCCCAACTCCAGCTTGCCCGCGACCTGAACGTCGGCGATCATATCCTGGTGCTGCCCCAGTTAACGCGTTCCCTTCTGGCGGCAGTCTATCGCCGAGCCGCGCTACTGCTCCAGACTTCAGAGGCGGAAGGCTTCGGGCTCCCTGTGATTGAGGCTCTGGCCTGCGGCTGCCCGGTGGCCGCGAGCGACATCCCGGTGTTGCGGGAAGTCGGTGGACCCGCCGCCGCGTACTGCCCCGCCACGGACCTCGGCGCGTGGAAAGATTCCGTAATTCGAATAATGCGTGAAGAAAGGGCATGCACTTTGCGCGCCGAACAAGGCGTCGCCTATGCCTCGCGGTTCTCCTGGGAAGACAATGCGCGCCGCACTGTTGCTATTTACAAATTAATTCTCGAGCGACTTCCATGAATAAAAGAGCACTGATAACCGGTATTACTGGCCAGGACGGAAGTTATCTGGCGGAACATTTGTTGAGCTTGGGCTATGAAGTTCACGGGCTGGTTCGCCGCGTTGCCCTCGAGCAGCCGGATGAGCGCCTTAGCCGGTTGCGCAATTGCCTCGACCGCCTGCAAATTCAGCCCGCCAATCTCGACAGCTACGCCAGCGTCTTCCACGTCTTCAGCAAGCAGGAGTTTGACGAGTGCTACCACCTGGCCGCGCAGAGCTTCGTTGCTGAGAGTTTCGCGGACGGCTTCTCCACCATGGCTACCAACATCGACGGGACTCATTATGTTCTCGCCGCTCTCCGTGAACTACAGCCAAAATGCCGCTTCTATTTTGCCGGATCGAGTGAGATGTTCGGCAAGGTACGCGAGACTCCACAACGCGAAACCACCCCTTTTCATCCTCGCAGTCCGTATGGCGTCAGCAAGGTGACTGGATTTCATCTGAGCATGAATTACAGAGAAGCTTATGGGATGTTTTGCTCGAATGGCATCCTGTTTAATCACGAAAGCCCGCGCCGTGGCCTGGAATTCGTCACCCGCAAGATAACTCACGGAGTCGCCCGCATCAAGCTGGGTCTGGCATCTGAACTGAAGCTCGGCAATCTCGAAGCCAAGCGCGACTGGGGCCACGCCCGGGATTATGTGAAGGCCATGCACTTGATGCTTCAGCAGGCCGAGGGCAGTGATTACGTCGTAGCCACCGGTGAAACCCACAGCGTGCGTGAGTTTTGTGAGCTGGCTTTCGGTGAAGCCGGCCTCGACTATCGCGAATACGTCCGCCAGGACAAGGCGGTCTACCGCCCTGCCGAAGTAGACTTGCTGATCGGCGATGCCTCCAAAGCCCATAAGGAATTGAAGTGGCAGCCCAAGGTTGATTTCCGCAGCCTCGTAAAAGAAATGCTGCACTCGGACCTCGAGCTCCTTTCGTCACGCGCGCCACAGGCGGCCGCCCTCTGAACTGAAGGACATCGCCGTCCGAGCCGATTAATAGCTGGGTGCAACAGGTCCTAGAATCTGCCACCGCAACCGACAGGACTTAACAAATGAAAATAATAATTACCGGCGGCGCCGGCTTTATCGGCGCTAATGCCGCTAGCCGTTGCTTGAAGCGCGGCGATCAGGTGGTTGTCATCGACAACCTGTCGCGCGATGGCGTCCGCAAGAATCTCGAATGGCTCCAGCCCCAAGGCGCGCTCGAATTCCTCAAGCTCGACATTCGCAACGCCGATGAGCTGGCCCGCGCGTTTCGCCAGCATCGCGATGCGGACCGGGTCCTTCACCTCGCCGCCCAGGTCGCCGTCACCACCTCCGTGCGCGACCCCCGCGAGGATTTCGAAATCAATGCGCTCGGTGCCTTCAATGTCCTGGAGGCGATGCGGCTGGCCCACATGGATGCGCCCATCGTTTATTCTTCGACCAACAAGGTCTACGGCGAGATGGCCAGCGTGGGCGTGGTCGAAGCCGGCGGACGTTACGCCTATCAGTCCGCGCCCTTCGGCGTTTCCGAGGAGCACAACCTCGACTTTCACTCCCCCTACGGCTGCTCCAAAGGCGCAGCCGACCAATACGTGATCGATTACCACCGGATTTACGGGCTGCGCACCATCGTCTTCCGGCAATCCTGCATTTACGGCTATCGCCAGTTCGGAGCCGAGGATCAGGGCTGGGTGGCTTGGTTCATGATCGCCAGCCAGCTCGGCCGCCCCATCACTATTTATGGCGACGGCAAGCAGGTGCGGGATATTCTCTTCATCGATGATTTACTGAATGCGTATGACGCCGCCTTCGCCAATGCAGACAATGCCGCTGGGCGTGTCTATAACATCGGAGGCGGCCCCGCGAATGTTCTATCTCTGCGTGAGCTCCTCGCTTTTATCGACAAGCGGCGAGGTAGCAAGCTTCCCTTCAGTTCTTCCGGCTGGCGTCCCGGCGATCAGAAAGTCTTCGTCAGCGATATTCGCCGCGCCGCCGCCGAGCTCGGCTGGGCGCCCAAGATAACTTGCGCGCAAGGTCTCGACCTTTTGTACGACTGGGTCGGTGAAAATCGCCCGCTGTTTCTCGAATTGATGCCGGCCGCCGTATGAACGCCCAACTTCAGCAGTCAGGAATAGAAACCGGCATCGAAGCCTCCCAGGCCTCGCTTCGCAGCGTGAAAGTGTTGCACCTGGGAAAATTCTATCCGCCCCACATGGGTGGCATTGAAACGCACCTCCGGCAACTCGCCGGTGAATTGAAAACAGCCGTCGATCTCCAGGTGATTGTCTCAAGCGACGGTCGTCGCACCCTTCACGAAATCGTCGACGGCGTTCCACTCGTGCGGCTCGGCAATCCGCTCACGCTGTTTTCCACGCCCATCTGCCCGGCCATGGTTTCTCAAATCCGCGCCTCCCAGGCGGACTTGATACACATTCACCTGCCGAACCCTGCCGCCGTGCTCGCGTATCTCGCCAGCGGACATCGCGGACGGGTTGTGTTCACCTACCATAGCGACACCGTCCGTCAGAAAGTGCTGGGCGCCCTGTTCGAGCCTTTTCTGCATCGGGCGTTGCGCAGCAGCTCCGCAATCATCGCCACTTCACCGAACTATCTGCAAACCTCACCGGTCCTCGCCGCCCATCGCGACCGTTGCCATGTCGTGCCCTACGGGATCGACATCACGGAATTCCAACACTGCGACCCGGCTGCCATCGCCCGCGTTCGCCGGCAGTTCGGTGAACGCCTCATCATTAGCGTCGGCCGTCTCGTGTATTACAAGGGCTTCGAATATCTGATCCGCGCCATGTCCGGCGTCCAAGGCAAACTGCTCATCATCGGCGATGGACCGCTCCGCAGCGAACTACAGAACCTCGCCGCCGATCTCGGGGTCTCCGGCAAAGTCGTTTTCGCCGGAGAGATACAGAACAGCGACACCGTTCCCTACTACCACGCCGCCGACGTCTTCGCCCTGGCCTCCGTCGCCCGCAGCGAGGCGTTCGGAATTGTGCAAATCGAAGCCATGGCGGCCGGCCTTCCCGTCGTCAATACGAATCTCGACTCGGGTGTGCCATTTGTCTCGCTCGACCAGCAAACCGGCATCACCGTTCCTCCCGCCGATTCCCCGGCCCTGGCGGCGGCCTTGAACCGCTTGCTCGATGACGCCGGCTTGCGCAAGACGCTCGGCCTGGCAGCTCAGCTCCGTGCCCAAACCGAATTCGGCTCGAAAATTATGGCGTCGCGAACCCTCGCTCTGTATGCTGCGGCGATGGCCAGTGCTCCCGGGCGCAACGGTTTGGGATAAATCCCGCGCGCTAAGTTCTCTTAACCACATGTCACTGCTCCACCGACTTGTCAGCAGCCTGCCCCGCCCCTGGGTCGAGCGAGGCGCCGCCCTTCTGAGGAAATCCCCGCGACTCAAGGGATACTACGAAGGATTCACGCAGTCCTTGAAGAATCATGACGGCACTGTCGCCGCCGGCCCGGCGCGCGGGTTGCGCTTCAATCTCGGCCAGTCGGATTCTCGCTTCTTGTTGGGTACCTTCGAACCTGCCCTGCAGGAGATCCTGGTCGATCAATTGCAGCCCGGCATGGTGTTTTACGACGTCGGTGCAAACGTCGGCTTCCTGGCCATTCTGGCCGCCCGCCTGGTCGGTCAGTCCGGCGACGTGCATTGCTTTGAACCGTTGCCTGCCAATGTCGAGCAGATCCGGCACAATGCGAGCTTGAACCAATTCAGCCAGATCACCGTGCATCCTGTGGCACTGGCACAAATCGATTCGACCGCCTCGTTCCGCGTCTCCGAACGTCCCACCTTTGGAGCGCTTAGCACCTCGCCCATGGAAGTCGACCACCAGATTGCGACCATTGAAGTCCCCGTCCGCCGCCTCGACAATCTCTCTGAAGAAGGCAAGCTGCCCGCTCCCAATGTCATCAAGATCGATATCGAAGGCAGCGAATTAGATTTTCTGGCCGGTTCCGAGCGGGTTCTCCGCCGCTTCAGACCCCTGCTGCTGATCGAATTGCACGGAACCAACGACGGCGTCGCCTCCTGGCTGGCGAAGCTCTCGTATGATTGCGACATCGTCGGGGGAGGCTCAATCGAGCAAGCGCCCTGGGCTGCTCTTGCCGTTGCCACTCCCCGGGAACACCCTCAAACTCGCACCCGCGTCGCCGGCATTTGCCGGAGATTCGATGGACGATGAAGCCGATTCGACTCCTCGCGATTGGGCACTCCTACGTTCTGGCTGTGAATCGCGCCACGCTGCGCGAGGTCGCTCGTGACTCGTCGTTCGATATTACGGTCGCTGCTCCCAGTTTCTTTGAAGGCGATCTGCGCCCCATCCACTGTGAGCTCGAGCCGCCCGGCAGTCCACTGAAACTGGTATCGATTCCCGCTCGCTGGACCAAGCGAATCCATGTTTTCCAGTACGCCGCACTGCCCCTTCGCCGCCTGATTCTCAAGCATCCCTTCGATGGGATTCATGCCTGGGAGGAACCCTACATCTTCGCCGGATATCAAATTGCCCGTCTTGCCAAGCGCAGTGGCGCCCGCTTCTGCTTCCGCAGCGCGCAAAGTCTCAACAAACGCTATCCGCCGCCCTTCAATTTTTTTGAAAAGCGCTCCCTCGAAGCGGCCGCCAGATGGATCGCCGGAGGCAGGAGCGTATTTCAGAATCTGGTTGCGCGAGGATACCCCGCCGATCGTGGCCGCGTCATTACTCTGGCCGTCGATACCAGCATGTTCCGGCCCGCCGATGAAACCGCGCGCGCCGCGGTCAGGGAATCGCTCGGCCTGAAACCTCCCATCGTCGGCTACGTGGGCCGTCTGGTTCTGGACAAAGGACTCCGTATCCTGATGCAGGCCCTCGAGGCGATTGGTGCGGATACTCCCTGGAGCCTCCTGCTCTTAGGCTCGGGCGAAATGAAAAATGAGATCGAGCAATGGGCAGCCAATAAGGGCTGGAGCGACCGCGTTCGTATTCTTCTGGCGAACCACGACGACGTTCCAACCTACCTTTCCGCCATGGACATGATGGTCGCTCCCAGCCAGACCATGCCCAATTGGAAAGAACAGTTCGGCCGCATGCTCATTGAAGCCTTCGCCTGCGCGGTGCCCGTAATTGCTAGTGATTCTGGAGAAATCCCCTATGTGGTCGGCGAAGGCGGCGTCATCGTGCACGAAAAGGATGTCCAGGCCTGGAAGCAGGCCATCGAGACCCTGCTCCGCGATGAAACCCTTAGGAAACGCACCGGCTTGGCCGGCATGGCGCGCGTGAACCAGTTCTCCGTTTAGACAGTAGCGCTCCAAATCCGGGATTTTTACCGGGATTTAGTCGGCGCCGATCAAACACAAGCTGCATCAACTATAACCTAGTACCACTAGTACCGCCGTCTGCTAGACGCCTTCCGAAGCGCTGGTCTAGTCTTATATTAGAGATTCCTGCACGAATACCCACGAGGAGCTAAACCGCAAGCACGCTGTGCGCGGCTCGTCCGACCGCTCCTTCGGCATCGTATTCGCGGTTTTCTTCGCGTTCCTCGGCTTGGCGCCCCTCTGGAAACACGCCCCTTTGCGACCCTGGTCCCTGGCTTTATCCGGCCTTTTTCTGGCCGTGGGACTCCTGCGCCCCACGCTGCTCCATCCATTAAATCAAGCTTGGATCAAGCTGGGACTGCTACTGGGCCGCATCGTCAACCCGATCGTCATGGGGCTTCTGTTTTTCATCGTGGTCGCTCCCACAGCGCTCATCTTTCGGATGCTGGGCAAAGACCCGTTGCGTCTGAAGTTGAATTCGAGCGCCTCCAGCTACTGGATTGAGCGTCGTCCTCCGGGACCCGCGCCACAAACTATGTCGAATCAGTTTTAACTCAGTTTAAAAAAAGGAAGTGAATCTATGTCGTCATTCGTGAAAGAATTCTGGGCGTTTCTGAAAGTCCGGAAGAAATTCTGGCTGCTGCCCATTTTGATGATGCTTCTGATTTTTGGAGGACTGTTGTTGCTGGCCCAGGGCAGCGCCGTGGCGCCATTCATCTACACCCTGTTCTAGTTCGGATCATGCGAATTCTCGGCATCTCTGCTTTCTATCACGACAGCGCCGCCACCCTGGTGCGCGACGGTGAAATCATCGCCGCCGCCCAGGAGGAGCGGTTCACGCGTAAGAAGCATGATTCAGGGTTTCCCTCGAACGCAGTCGAATTCTGCCTGGCGCAAGACGGCGTCGCACTCGACGATGTCGACTATGTTGTCTTCTATGACAAGCCGTTCTTGAAGTTCGAGCGGCTGCTAGAAACCTACGTCGCCTTCGCGCCCCGCGGCCTGCGTTCGTTCCAGATGTCGATTCCACTCTGGATTCGCGAGAAGCTTTTCCAAAAGAGTCTGCTCCACGAAGACTTGGAGAAGTTTGGCGCGAATTTCGACTGGGAACACAAGCTGCTCTTCACCGAACATCACCAGAGCCACGCCGCCAGCGCTTTCTATCCCTCACCTTTTGAAGAAGCCCTGATTCTCACCATGGACGGCGTCGGTGAATGGGCCACTACATCGGTCGCCGTCGGCCGCGGTAACAAGCTCGACATTATCAAGGAGATCTATTTCCCCCATTCGCTCGGCCTCCTATATTCGGCCTTTACCTATTACACCGGCTTCAAAGTAAATTCCGGCGAGTACAAAGTTATGGGTCTGGCACCCTACGGCCAGCCTCGCTATGCGCAAAAGATTTTCGACAATCTGGTCGACCTGAAGCCCGACGGTTCGTTCCGCCTGAACCTGGAATATTTCAACTACTGCACCGGACTGACCATGACCAATGGCAGGTTCGACGCGCTTTTTGAAGGACCGGCCCGCAAACCCGAAGAGTTGCTCACCCAGCGGCACATGGATCTCGCCGCCTCCGTGCAAGTGGCGCTCGAAGAAGCCGTCACGCGCATGACGCGGTCGCTGGGCGCTCAAACCGGCATGAAAAACCTGTGCCTCGCGGGCGGCGTGGCCCTCAACTGCGTAGCGAACGGCAAGGTCCTCCGCGAAGGCCATTTCGACCGGATCTGGATCCAACCCGCGGCCGGTGACGCGGGAGGCTCGCTCGGCGCCGCTCTGGCCGCATATCACCTTTTCCTAGGACAGCCCCGGGCTCCTCGGAAATGTTGCGACAACATGAAAGGCTCGTACTTGGGTCCCGAGTTCTCGCAGCATGAGATCGAAAAGCGTTTGACCGCGATCGGCGCGACGTTCACCACCTTGTCCGACGTAGAGCTCGTGGATGCGTGCGCCTGCGCCTTAGCTGAAGAGAAAGCCCTGGGCTGGTTTCAGGGACGCATGGAGTTCGGCCCGCGCGCCTTGGGCGCTCGATCCATCCTCGGTGATGCGCGATCGCCCAGCATGCAATCACTGCTGAATCTCAAAGTGAAATATCGCGAGTCGTTCCGCCCCTTCGCGCCTTCCGTTTTGCGCGAGGACGTAGCCGACTGGTTCGAGCTCGATTCCGACAGCCCTTACATGCTTCTGGTGGCGGACGTCGTCGAGCGCCGCCGGAAACCCATGACTCCCGAACAGCAGAAGTTGTTCGGGATCGAAAAACTGAACGTCCCGCGCAGTGATATTCCCGCCGTCACCCACGTCGATTATTCGGCTCGCATCCAGACCGTTCATCGCGAGACCAATCCACGCTACCACGCGCTCATCACTCGCTTCAAGGAACTGACCGCCTGCCCGGTAATCGTCAACACCAGCTTCAACGTCCGCGGTGAGCCGATCGTCTGCACTCCTGAAGACGCGTTCCGCTGCTTCATGGGGACCAAGATCGAAGCGCTGGCCATTGGCAACTGCTTCCTTCGCAAAGAAGAACAGCCCGCCGGTATGGAGCTCCGCTACGAAAACGCCTTCACCCCCGACTAACTCCCCTCACTCCTCTCCCCCTCCCTGCTTCCCTGCTTCCCTGCTTCCCTGCTTCCCGGAACCCCTCAGCATCTCGCCTTAGCTCCAGAACGCTCGGCTCTTGACACCGTACGAGCGTTGTGAAAGCATGCTGTAGGCTTGGTCTCAAGCATAAAATTGAGAAAGAGATCAGGGGGAGTTGCGTGAAAGTTTTACTACGACTTGGGTTGTTGTGCGCCTCGACTGTCGCGATCTATTCCGTCGGATGGTCCCAGGCGCCCGTTGGCGATATCGCCGGCGTTGTCTATGATGAATCCGGCGCGGTCATTCCGGCCGCTCCCATCACCATCCTTAACAAGAGCACCGGACTCATCCGCAACGTGACCAGCGGGTCCGACGGAGCATTCTCGGTTCCCTCGATTCCAGCCGGCGTCTACGAAATAAAGACCGAGTTCAGCGGCTTCCGCACGCTCGTCCGAGAAGCCACCGTAGTCGTGGGCGGACTCACCACGGTGGAACTGCACCTCCAGGTCGGCGAGGCCAAGGACATCGTCACCGTGGAATCGGTGACGCCCCAGATCGAATACGAGCGCCACTCTATCGACGGCGTCGTCAACCGGCAGCAGATCCAGAACCTCCCCTTGAACGGCCGGAGCTTTCTGCAGCTTGCCATGCTCGAGCCCGGCGTCACTGTCTCCGCCAATTCGCAAGGCCAGTACAATCGCGCCTTTGATGTCTCGATTCTCGGCAGCGATTCAAACCTCACGCGCATAACAGTCGATGGCGCAACCGTTCGCGACTCGGTCACCGGCGGCACGCAACAGAATTTCTCGCAAGAAGTTGTCCAGGAGTTCCAGGTATCGAGCGTGAATTTCGACCTGTCGACAGGCGTGGGCGCGGGTGGCGCAGTGAACGTGGTCACCCGGGCCGGCGGCAATCAGTTCCGCGGCAGCGCTTTCTTCTTTTTCCGCGACCACAACATGTCCGCTTATCCGGCGCTCCAACGCAACTCGCTCGCGCCCGATCCGTTCTTCGCCCGCCGTCAGTCCGGCGGCTGGATCGGCGGCCCTATCAAGAAGGACAAGCTGTTCTTTTTCTCGAGCGTTGAGCACAACAACCAGAAGGCCGTCTTTGCTCCGCTTCCCAGCGACCCGCTGTTCCAGGGATTTGCTACGCTCGGCGCCAGTCCCTACGTCGGGACCACTCTCAGCGAGCGCATCGACTGGCGCATCAGCCCCAAGCACAACGCCTTTGTTCGTTATTCGCACGACGGCAACGATAGCTTCGCACCGCGCAGCGCCAGCGAGCAGCCCTCCTCCTGGGTGAGCAACAAGAACTGGGCCGACTCCGGAGTTTTCTCGTTGATCAGCGCTTTTACTCCTGCCGTGGTGAACGAGTTTCGCTACTCCATGACTTTCTGGAGCAATCGGAATTCGCTTCCTGCCGCCGGCCAGTGCCCTGGCTGCCTCGGCCTCCTCGGACCTCACATTGATGTCGAAGGTACCGGCCTCGCGTTCGGCAATCAGACCAACACGCCGCAGTCGCGCGTCCTGCGACGCCACATCTTCGCCGACAACATGACCTGGCAGCATCGTTCGCATCGCATGAAGTTCGGCGGCGAGTGGGAATATCAAAAAGGCACCGGCACTTACACCATTAGCGAACCGGCCTCCATCACGTTGTTTTCACCCGCCGAAATCGCCCGGCTCACGCCCCAGTTGCTTCCGCTGTTCCCGAAGACTTTCAAGACACTGACCGACATTCTAAAATTGCCCCTAAAGAGCTTCGCCTACAGCGTCGGCGACACGCGGCAGCCGCCGCCCTTCCAACTCGGTAACGCCGATCATGACAATACCTTCCATTTCTATTGGCAGGATTCCTGGAAAATCAAGCCGAGCTTCACACTTACCTATGGACTGGGCTGGACCTTTGAAAGTAACGCCCTCAATCATGACTTAACCAAGCCAAAGTGGCTCGCTCCCATTTTTGGCGCTAACAATCTGGGGCCTGAGCAACACGACTATAAGCACTTCTCACCCATCGTGGGCTTCGCGTGGTCGCCCTGGACCGATAACAAGACCGTCTTCCGCGG
>JACXTT010005043.1_pt1 | contig 19318 bp, 14 predicted proteins | sample 9270951 | NCBI WGS metagenome assembly JACXTT01 (sample SAMN15532306, study PRJNA645909) | rock metagenome | isolation source: weathered quartz diorite | place: Puerto Rico | collected 2017-06-21 | reverse complement strand
CACCCGTGTCGGGGGTTTCTTTCCCCTGTTGAGCGGCGGTGTTTAGGGGACGTCCCACTCGGTTTCGGAGCGGCATCTACACCGCTACGTCTCCGAGTTTCAGTATCGGTATAATACTCGTCGGCTCAATGATGGCGAGCGCGTCACGAAGGCCATCCAGCAAGCTGTAGGAAAGAGGCTCCGCTATCGGGAGCCATAAGGTGGTCCCCCGGGCGGGAGTTGAACCCGCAAGGCGACAAAGCGCCGTCCGGTTCCAAACCGGATGCGTTTCCCATTTCGCCACCGGGGGACCGTTGCTCTTGGGATGGGAGGGGTGAATGGCGAAAAAGAAACCGAAAGCCAAGAAGAAACGCGGACCGCCAGAACAGCGGTTGGTGATTCGGGGCAATTGGGAAAAGGCAACAAAAAGAGCGCTCAAAAGGCCAAAGCCTCCCGAACGCTCTGGATGAATTACTCGTGCCGTGGACAGGAAACACTACGTCCTCCCGCGTATCCTAGGGGATAGACGTCGTGCCCCCGCCCACCGAGGGTCCGACCTTCGAACGCGTGAGGAAATTACGAAGCGAGGTTTGTTATGTCAAGGCAAAGGCGCCCCGGGAACCGAAATCCCCAGGGCGCCCAGTTCCCGTCCAGCGGGTCAGCTAGGACGGATGTGCGTCAAGTACATACTTCCGCAAAAAAATGAGCCCCGGCTTTGCCAGCTCTATTGGGTTACGGCTGCTTCGAACAAGGCCGGTGCTCGGTCGGGCAGCTAACCCACCATCAAACGCTGGCGAAACCTGCGGGCTCCTTGGAGGTCCCCCCCTCCGTTCGTTCTCTCTTTGCAGTCCGCATGCCAAGTTTCCGGGCGCGGCGACACTTGATCGAACAAACGTGTAACAGTTTTGAGAGAAGGAGCTTAGCTGGTGATTGGACGCGACGACCAAGCGACGCTGTATCGATTCGTATCAAGACTTCTTATAGGTGATTTTATAGTCGCGGGGCCATAGAAGGAAAAGCTTAACGGAGGAAACAGCTTGGGGGGATAAAGAAGCTTTATAGAGAAAACTTAAGACCTTTGCCGAATCAACTGGCGGCGGTCGAGCTGGTAGAGCTTGATCTTCTGGAGCAGGGTAGGGTAGCTGAGATTCAGCTCGCGCGCTGCCTTGAGCTTGTTCCAGTTGTTCCGCTCGAGCGCCTGGCCGATGAGCTTCCGCTCGACCTTCGCCACCTCAGCCTTGAGCGTCGACGGCGAATCGCCGTTCGTCTCCTCTTCCATCCGGAGCAGCTCGCGCGGCACGAGCCTCGAGGAAAGCGGCTCCCCATCGTTCGCCAGAACGACCATCCGCTTCACCACCTTCTCGAGCTCACGTACGTTGCCGCGCCACGGAAGCTCCGCGAACAGCCGAAGCATCTCGGGCTCCACGCCGCGAACGTCCTTGCCCATCTCGGCCGCGAAACGGCGGCTGTAATGATCCACGAGGAGCGGGATGTCCTCAGGGCGCTCCCGGAGCGGCGGGACGCGGAAGCAGATGTCGTTCAGCCGGTAGTAGAGATCCTCGAGAAACTCGCCACGCGCGATCCGCGTCTTCAAGTTCACATTGGTGGCGCAGAGCACGCGCACGTCCACCTTGGCGGAGCGGTTGCCGCCGACAGGCCGGACCTCGCGATTGTCCAGAACGTGCAGGAGCTTGCCCTGAATCGTGATCGTCATCTTGTCGACCTCGTCCAGGAAGAGCGTCCCGCCGTTGGCCTCCACGAAGAGCCCCGCTTTCTCGCGCACGGCGCCCGTGAAGGCGCCCTGCACGTGACCGAAGAGCTCGGATTCCAGGAGCGGCTCGGGAAGCGCCGCACAATTCACCTGGATCAAGGGCTTGTTCGCGCGATTGCTCGACGCGTGAATGGCTTTGGCCAGGAGACCCTTGCCGCTCCCGGTTTCCCCTTCGATCAGAATCGTGGCGTCGCTCGGTCCCACACGCTCGAGCAGCGAGAGGATCTCGAGCAGCTCGCGGCTGCGGGTCACGATGCCGTGCCCGCTTCCGTTCTCGAGCAGGCGCCCGCGCAGCGAGACATTCTCCCGCGCCAGCTCGCGGCGCTGCGACTCCAGGATGGCAACCGAGACGTAATTGCTGAGGACGGAAATGAGGTTCACCTCCCGCTGCTTGAACGTTCCGAGCGGTCCTTCTGCGGGCCGGTCCAGATAGAGGAAGCCGGCCTGCCGCCCTGGAAGGGAGAGCGGCATGATCACGAGGCTGGTGCGAGGGCTCAGCGCATGGGCCGCGGGGAAATCGCGGAAGCGGGGATCCGAGCCGGCGCGGCTCGAGACGATCGGTCCCGATGCCAGGCGCTCGGCGCCCACGCGTGCGAGCAGCTCCCGAAGGAGGTCCTGAGCGACGCGGAGCGACATTCCCGCGGCACCCAGCACGGTCGCGCTTCCGTCCTGAGCGGGCGCAACCACGCATCCTCGCGTGGCGCCGGAGCGGCGGATGAGAAGGCCTAGAATCTCCTGCACGGAGCCTTCCCCCTCCTCGACGCGAAGCACGCGGCGGATCTCGTCGAAGGCCGCGAATTCGTTGCTCTGCGCCGTGGTCCCTTCGATGAGCCCCTGCTCCACCTCGCGCCGCAGCTCCTCGATGCTGCGCTCCAGGGCGGGCTCGGGATGATCCGAGAAGAGGGACGCGGCGTGGTCGAGATGGATGACCGCCTCGTCCACGAAGCCTCGAATCATTTCGCTTCGCGCGAGCTCCAGGAGCGCCTGGCACGTAAGCTCGGGCAGACCGAAGCTCTCGAAGCCCGCCGCGGCGCGGCGGAGGTAGCCCACCGATTCATCCAGGATGGCGCGCGACTTCCCGCGGCGCGCGCGCTTCCGCCAGGCCAGTCCCGCGGCCAGGCAGAGCCGCGCCAGCTCGTAGCGCTTGCCGATCTGGTTCAGGATTTCGCTCGTCTGATTCAGGTAGGTGCGCGCCTGGTCGAGGTCCCCCTGCTCGGCGTGCGCCAGTCCGATGAGCTTGAGGGAGCACGCCTCCTCGATCCGATCCCCGAGGCGGCGCGCGATGAGAAGCGCGCGCTCCGCGAGACGCATCGCGGGCTCCAGCTCGCCCGCGGCCAGGCTCACCTCGCCCAGGCGGCGTACCAGCTCCACGGTGAGATCGGATTCGGGGGCGACCTGGTCTGCCATCGTGAGCGCGGTCTCGAACTCGGAGCGCGCCTCCGCGACCGCCCCGCGATCCAGATGAAAATCTCCGAGCGCTTCACGCGCCAGGATCGTCTCGCGAGGATAACCGCGCTCCGACGCGAGTGCTAGGGATTCGCGGATCAACTCCTCTGCCTGGGCCCAGTCGCGGCGCTTGCGCTTCAGGTTCCCGAGGCAACCCAACGCCCGCGCGCGACCCGCGGCGTAGCCCACTTCGGTATACATCTGCAGCCCGCGCCGGTAGTGTTCCTCGGCCAGGTCCCAATCCCCCATCTTGTCGTGAACGATGCCGAGGTTGTGGAGATAGGTCGCGGCATCGTGGAAGTGACCCGAGCGCTCGCTGATGCGAAGCGCCTGCTCCAGGAACCGCACCGCCTCCTTGAAGCGGCACTGGTTCTTGTGGAGGAGGCCGAGGTTATTGTACGCGGCGGCCATTCCGCTGTGGTAATCGGCGCGCCGGTAGGTCGCGATCGCGCTCTCGAAATGCTCGCGTGCGGAATTCCATTCCCCCGTCCGGAGCGCGATCGCCCCGAGGCACATCTCGGTATGCCCGAGATCGAGATTGAGCGACGTGTCACGGAGGAGGCGGTAGGCGAGCGATGCGGCGCGGTGGGCCGCGCGGTAGCGTCCGCGCTCGAAGAGCAGGATGCCGAGTCTCGAGGAGAGCCGCCCGATCTGCTCGCGCGTGACGTGCGGTCGTAGGCGCCGATGGAGATCGTGGAGCGCCTCGACTGCTTCATTCAGATCGCCGCGATGCCGGAGGCACTCGACGATCTGGGTTCCGGCCTTGAGAAGTGTTTCCTGGCTGGCCGCGTCGCCACGCCGCCCCTCGATCTCGAGAGAGCGGCGGTAGTACTCCAGCGCTACGGCGAAATTGTCGGCAGCGAAATAGAGGTCACCGAGCTCCTGGGCTTTTCGATCCCCGCCCCCGGCGTCCCGTTCCTGTGCCTGAGGCGGTGGATATCCCAGAACCCGTTTCGGATTCGGACGGTCTTTGGGTGCAAACGCTTCCATACCGGCCCTCGACTGCCGATTCAGGTTCGTTCTGAGCGGCGAACCGGACTGCGGTTAGCGAACCCAGATGAACCAGTAATCCAGTCTCGACGACATCACCGCAAGGAACAGCCTCAAGCTGCTCGACGTGCTGGTGCTCGTGCTGATCGGCACCATCACGCGACCCGCCGGGCGTAACGTACCTGCCGGACCCGGCTTGAGAACGACACCGTCGTTATCGCCACTGGGCGGCGTCGGCGGACCGAGATCTTGGAAGCCGATCGGCACGGCGACTGCGACGTGCGAACTCGCGGGGAGGAGGCAGAGGACGGCGGCGAGGGCTGCCGTTACGGCGATGACGCGACCTGGAACCCGGATCCTCATGTAAAGCTCCTCGGAGATAACACCCGGCAACAACGGTCGCCCGAAAACATTTTTTTCGGGTCCTCGTCAAGCGCTTGGCTCGGGATTCGGGCAGGTGTCCGAAATCCAGGGAGGGAGTCCCAGGGGGACTGGGCCTCGCGCTGACAGAACTACACTTGTGTAACAATATAGTTGGCGGGATTCAACCAGTCAAGGGAAATGATTGTTTCTTGGAAGCTTAGGGGCCCGCCGTTCCCCGCAAGAGACCCCCGAGGATCAGTTGCCTACCGGCTCGCCCTGGGATCTCCAGACCTTTCGTGCCTCGCTCAGCACAAGGCCGTACCGGAGCCCCCGCGTGGAGACGTAAACGCCGGGCACAGGGAAGCGGTTCACGAACTCGGAGAGGATGACTGCCCCTGCCGGGATGATGTCGGCCCTGCCGCGACTTACGCCTGCCAGGTCCCGGCGCTGGTTCAGGGGAATCGAGCACAGATGCTTCTCGATGGAAGCGATCCGCTCCCTGCTGAGGAGGTGGTTCTCTATCCGGGAGGGGTCGTATTTCGTGAGGCCCAGATCCAGGGCGCCGAAAGCGGTCACCGTGCCCCCCACGCCCACGGCCCGGTCGATCCGGGCCTCGTCGAAGGCCCCGAGCTTTTCCGCGAAGATCTCCCGCACGTGGGAGCGGATCTCCTCCAGCTCCTCGATCCCGGGGGGGTCGCCTCGGACAACCCGCTCGGTGAGCCGGACGCATCCAAGCTCCAGGCTGATGAGCTGCGTTCCGCGCTCTCCCTCGCCGCAGATGATCTCGGTGCTCCCGCCTCCGATATCCACCACGACCGATCGTCCGTGGGGAGCGCTGAGCCCGCTCATGACGGCGAGGAAGACGAGCCGCGCTTCCTCTTCTCCTGTGAGAATGTCGACGGGGTATCCGATCCGCTGCGCGTAGCGATCCGCAACCTCGCGCCCGTTGCGCGCGACGCGGAAGGCGTTGGTTCCGGCGACGCGGATCTGGCTGGCTCCGGAGTATTCCGCCTCGTGGACAAAACGTTCGAGGCAATCGAGGGTCCGCTGGGCGGCGGCCTCGTCGATGACGCCGGTGCGATCGAGCCCTTCGCCGAGACGCGAGATCTCGCCCATCCGGTGGGCGGTTTTGAGGCGTTCCTTCTCGTCTACATCGGCCACCAGCAATCGTACTGAGTTGGTGCCGATGTCGACCGCACCGATCCTCACCATGACGTAGGCCAGGTGTGGAGCCTGATGTGCCCTCCTCGAGGGGAAGGAGCCGGGGGTGATGTGGCCCCCCGCGATTGACTCCGCCGAGATGAGAACCTTACCATGTCGCCGATATGAATGTAAAGTCGGAAACCGTTGCGAGCGCGAAAAATGGAGCCCCTCCCGGAACCCCCGGCGGTCGCGAGAACCTGCTCGGGATGAATGTGCCCGAGCTGGAGAGGCTGTTCCAGGCGCTGGGGGAAAAGCCCTACCGTGGCCGACAGGTGGCCGAATGGATCTACGCGCGGGGAACCGCTACGTTCGATTCCATGTCCAACCTGCCCGCGCCCCTACGCGCCAGGCTCGCGGAGGAGTTCTCGATCGGGGTCCTGGACGAGCGCACCCGTCGCGAGACCCCCGACCGGAGAACGAGGAAGGTGGGGTTCGAGATTCCGGGAGGCGGCATCATCGAATCGGTCTTCATGTCCACGCCCTCGCGCTACACCTTCTGTCTCTCCTCCCAGCACGGATGCGCCTTCGCGTGCCGCTTCTGCGCCACGGGCAGGATGGGCCGGGGCCGGAACCTGACCGCAGCCGAGATCGTGGAGCAGGCCTTCCGCCTTCGTCAGGAGCTTCCTCCGGGCCGGAGCGAGTACAACATTGTGATGATGGGAATGGGAGAGCCGCTCGAAAACTACGAGGCCGTCGTGGACGCGCTCACGCTCCTGAGCGATCCGGCGGGGATGGCCGTTCCGCCCAAGCGGATCACCCTATCGACGGTGGGGCTCGCGCCCCAGATCGTGAGGCTGGCCGATCAGGGGCTTCGGTTCCGGCTCGCGGTGTCGCTCCACGCCGCCACCGACGCCCAGCGTTCCAAGCTCATGCCCGTGAACCGGCGCTTTCCGCTGGAGCAGCTCATGCGCGCGATCCGGCACCACGCGGAGCGCACGGGGAGACGGGTGACCTTCGAATACATCCTGCTCGAAGACTTGAACGACTCCGTGGCCGACGCGGCGAGACTGGTGAAGCTCGTCGCCCAGCTTCCCTGCAAGATCAACCTCATTCCCTACAATCCGATCGGACCCGGCAAGTTCAAGCGCCCATCCCCCGAGCGGATCGAGCGCTTCGCCAACTATCTCAGGCCGCGCGTCCCGGCCGTGACGGTGCGCTACAGCCAGGGCGTGGAGATCGGCGCCGCATGCGGCCAGCTCGCGGGAGACACCGAAGGCCGGACTTGATGCTCGGCACGCTGCGGCAGCGCCTCATGGCGCTCTTTCTCCTGGTGTCGATCATCCCCTCGCTCGGGCTCACCCTCTTCGTCACGTTCTATCTCACCCGGAGCATCGCGGCGCTTCGAAATCCGGAGACCGAGAACGCCCTCTCGCAGTCGCTCGAGGTGATTCGCGAGGGGATCGAGCGGCTGGGGAACGACGCCCGTCAGCACGCCGAGGTCATGGCGCTCGATCCTGGGACGAGGCGATTGCTCGACGCGGGGAACACCGCGGAGCTGGAACGGCGCCTTCGCGACGAGGCGCGGAGCCGCGGGCTCGACTACATCTGCCTCTACAAGATCGGACCGCCGGCGCAGCGGATCTTCGGCGCGCGGCTCGGGCCGAGGATCAGCCTTCCCGAGCCGGAGCAGGGATCCCTTCGCGGCGCGCTCGAGCAGGGGGGTCTCATCACGGGCGGTGACGCGCCGCGCCAGGTGAGTGGCGTGACGCCGATGGGCAAGGAGTACATGCTTCTCGCCGGGTACCAGCTCGATCCCGAGATCTCCAAGGAGATCCTCTCCCTCCAGAAGAATCTGGTGATGTATCGGAAGCTCGGCGTCTATACATGGATCTCGGAGCGCGGCCTCTGGGTCTTCGCTGCCCTCTGGGCGCTGGTGCTCGGTCTTCTGAGCTTCGGGCTCGCCTACCTCGTCTCGCGCGGCATCGCGCAACCCGTGCTCGAGCTTCGAGGCGGAATGGAGCGGGTCTCAGGCGGAGATCTTTCCCATCGGGTCACGCCTTCGGGAACGCAGGAGGTCCGCTTCCTCGGCAGGACGTTCAACCAGATGGTCGAGGAGCTGCAGGTGTCGCGCCGCGCGCTGGTCCGCGCGGAACGCCTGGCCGCGTGGCGCGAGGTGGCGCGCGCCGTCGCGCACGAGATCCGAAATCCCCTCACGCCGATCCAGTTCGCGCTCGAGCGGCTGCGCGAGGAAGCGCGCCGCGCCGAGCCTCCGCGCGCGCAGGTGGTCCAAGAGAATGCGGACCTCATCCTGAACGAGGTGCACTCGCTCCAGGAGTTCGTGAACGCGTTCTCCGCGGTCGCCCAGCTCCCGGAGCCTCGATTCGCGGCGTGCGACGTCGGCGCGCTCGCGGAGAGCGTGGCCAAGCTCTACCGGGGCTCGAGCCGAGTCGAATTCCGCGTTGAGATCGGAGCGCCACTCCCTTTAGCCTGGGCCGACGAAGCCCAAATCCAGCGCGTCCTCGTGAATCTCATCAAGAACGCTCTGGAGGCGTCGCCCGAACGCGGCACGATCACGATGCGGGCCTACCGCGAGAACGGCCAGGACCCTCGCGTGCGCGTCGAGATCGAGGATTCGGGGCCCGGCATGGATCCCGCCACCCTCGAGCGTGCCGTGTCGCCCGGATTCACCACCAAGTCCTCAGGGAGTGGATTGGGACTCACGCTGGTTCAAAGGATCGTGGAACAGCACTCGGGTCGATTCGGGCTGGAGAGCCATCCCGGCATCGGAACGTGCGCCTGGTTCACGCTGCCGCCCGTTCCCGAGGCGCGCTCGTGAGCCCATCCCGCACGCGCGTCCTCGTGGTGGACGACGAGCCCTCCGTCCTCCTCGAGATCTCCGGCGCGCTCAAGCGCCATTACGACGTCCTCACGGCCCAGAGCGTCGAAGAAGCGGAATCCATTCTCTCCAAGGAGCGGATCGACCTCCTGCTCACCGATCTGCGCCTGCCGGGGAACGACGGGCTCCATCTCCTCGAATCGGCGAAGACCGTGAGCCCCGATCCTCCGGTGGTCATCAGTTCGGGCCACGGCACGATCGAGGAGGCGGTGCGCGCCACGCGCATGGGCGCGGCGGATTTCGTGGAAAAACCCTTCGGCCCGGATCGCCTGAACGTGACCGTGGAGCGCGCGCTGGAGCTCAAGGAGCTGAAGCGCGAGAACGAATCGCTGCGGTCGATGGCCGGACGCGCGGACGAGATGATCGGAGAGAGCCACGCCATGGAGCAGGTGCGCGCGGAAATCGCCAAGGTGTCGCGGAGCGAGGCCAAGGTGCTGATCACCGGTGAAAGCGGCGCCGGCAAGGAGCTCGTGGCGCGCGCGATCCACCGAGCGAGCACGCGGGCCCGCGGGCCTTTCGAGAAGCTGAACTGTGCCGCGCTTCCCAAGGACCTCGTGGAGAGCGAGCTTTTCGGCTACGAGAAGGGGGCCTTCACCGGCGCCACGCAGATGAAGCGCGGAAGGCTCGAAGCCGCCGACCGGGGCACCCTGTTCCTCGACGAGGTCGGCGACATGAGCCTCGAGACCCAGGCGAAGTTTCTCCGTGCCATCGAGACCGGGGAGATCGAGCGGCTCGGCGCCACGCGCACGATCCAGGTGGACGCGCGAATCGTGGCCGCCACGAACAAGAACCTCGCCGAGGAGATCCAGGCGGGCCGCTTCCGCGAGGACCTCTTCTACCGGCTCAGCGTCGTCCCCATCCATGTCCAGCCGCTCCGCGCGCGAAAGGAAGACATTCCGCTCCTGATCCGGCACTTCATGGCCCGGTTCGGCCAGGAGCACGGCAGGCCGCCGCGAAAGCTGGAGCCCGCGGCGATCGAGCGGCTGGCGCACTACTCGTGGCCAGGAAACGTGCGCGAGCTCAAGAATCTGATCGAGCGCCTCCTGATCATGAGCGAAGGGGAATCGATCGGCGTGAAGGAGGTCGAGGCGGCGCTTCCGTCGAGGACCGACGAGGAGGAGCCGGTCAGCGAGATCCGCGCGGCGCGCGATCGCGCCGAGCGCGACGCCATCCTCACAACGCTGCGCCAGTGCTCCTGGAACGTGACCGAGGCCTCGAAGCGGCTGGGTATGGATCGCGGATACCTGCATCGGAAGATCAAGCGCTACGGCCTGGTTCGGGATGCCCAGGGCTCGTAGCGGCGCACGTTCGGAAGCCGCGGCGCGCGGGATCCCCGCCGCGGCCGCGGTCTGGATCACCGTCGGTGTTGTGGCGGCGCTCTCGCCGCGCCCGGCGCTCGCCGCGCTCCTGGCCTCGTCCGATTCCGCCTTCACCCGCGAGACGCCCGTCCCGGCCGTCGTCCGCACCGCCGACTGGGAGACGCTCTCCACCGGACTTCCCGAAGAGGCCCTCTTCCACCCGATCTACGGGCTTCGATACAACCGGGTGGACGGTCCCGCGCCGACTCTGGGAGCCGCGTTTCAGACGGGCAAGAGCCCCGCGCCCGTGCTCTTCGCTCAGGGAACGTACGCCTATTCGCGGAAGCGGCCGCTCTACGAGGCCGGATTCACGCTGCCCTTCGGCGACCGTCCTCTCTTCTCGCTTGGAGGAACGGTCTACCGGAAGACCGCGACGGAGGACGACTGGATCGTCACGTCCGGAGAGAACACGATCTTCGCCCTGCTCGCGCGCACCGACGATCGGGACTACTACGAGGCGGAAGGCGGACGCGTGCGCGGCACCTGGGCTCCGGGCTCGGATTTCGAGCTGACCGGCGATGCACGGGTCGAGAAGGAGCGGTCCCTTTCCACGAGAACGCGCATCTCCCTGACAGGCCGCCATCCCGTCTTCCGTCCCAATCCCGCGATCCAGGACGGACAGGATCAGGCGGTTCTTCTTGGCGCGCGGATCGGTCCCGCCGAGCTTCCGTACCGTGGCGGATTGCACGGCGACGCGCTCTACGAGCGGTCGGGCAAAACCCTCCACGGCGACTACGAGTACGGCCGCCTTCGTGGCGCGATCCGGTACGAGGCGCGCCTCGCCCCGACAAGGGATCTCCGCGCCCGGCTGATCGCGGGCTCCACGCTCACGGGCACGCTGCCGGTCCAGAAGATCTGGTACGTGGGAGGCATCGGCACGCTCCGCGGACACGACTTCAAGTCCTCCGAGGGAGATCAATTCTTCGTGGCGAACGCGGAGCTCTACCAGCGCGCGAGGAAGAACCTCTACCTCTTCACGTTTCTGGACTGCGGCGCGGCCTGGATCGGAAGTGACAACCTGAGCCGCCAGAAGCCGGGCCTCGATGCAGGCCTTGGGCTCAGGATCGCGGAGGGACCTGCGGCCATCACGGTCGCGAAGAACCTTCGCGACGGGAATTCCAAGCCTCTCGTAGGGGTGCGCCTGGGAGACACGTTTTGAGACGCGCGCTCCGTGCCCTTCTGCCGGCCGCTCTCTCCTTGGCGCTTCTCGCGCCCCCGGCCTGTGCCAACGATCTCGGACTGGCCGTCGGCCCGGTCGAGGCTACCGCCGGGGTCCTCACGGTCAACTACCGCGCGGACACCCCCTGGACGCCGCGCTTCACCGAGACGCTCCTGCGCGGCATGCCCGCCACGGTCGTCTACGAGGTCGGGCTCTGGAAGAAGCGCACTCTCTGGTTCGACAAGCTGGTGCTTGCGATCAAGAGCCAGACCCGCGTGTTTCACGATCCATGGGATCACACGTTTCGCGTTCACTCGGGCTCCACGCGTCAGAAGACGGGCACCGTGCCGACGATGGAGGCGCTGGACTCCCTTCTCTTCGCGGAGCGGAACGTTCCGCTCGTGGCCCTCTCGACGCTCGATCCCAACGGACGCTACTACGTGTCCGTGCGTCTTACGATCCGGCCGCTCACGGCCGAGGACCTGGATGAGGTGGAGGACTGGCTTTCCGGCGAGGTGAAGAACCCGGAAGGCCCCGAGCGTGGTGTTCCGGGTTATCTCCTCGGGATCGCGGTCAATGTCTCGGGGCTTGGAGACCGGACCGCGCTCGCGAAGAGCGGGACGTTCCGCCCTTCGCGGCTCGAGGCGGGCGAATCCACGCCGTGAAGTCTCTCTTGCCGGACCGCTCCGGGGGCCGCCGGACCTGCGACAAGAGGATTCGCTAAGGCGCGTCCGAGCTGCCGCCCTCGGGTGAAGGCTTCGTGGAGGGCGGCGCCGAGGAAGGCGGCGCGTACCATCCTGCCGCTGCAGCTCCGGGGGGTGGAGCCGGAGCCCCAGGCGCGGTCGCGTACGGAGCGGGGTGTTTCGAGAAACGCGTCAGCACGATCGCGCCCATTCCTGTCGTCATGAAAACCCACATCAGCACGACCGAAGCGATCCCCAGCGCGATCCCGATCGGCATGATGAACACGATGCCGAGGAGCCCGAGCAGGTTGCCGATGAGCTTCATGCCGACGATCAGGAGCAGACCGGCGGTGATCTCCCAGATCGGCTTGTAGACGCGGCCGGGCGATTTCCGGGCGAAGAACTTCCGTCCGAGAAACATCGCGCCCTGGATGTAGCCCAGGAACGCCAGGATCACGATCCCGAGCAGCGCGCCGATCAGCGCAAAGACCATCGCGATCGCGAGGAGGATCGCGATCGGGATTCCGATGATGGTGATGGTCAGGATCACGATCGCGATGGCGCCCACGATGCAGATCGCGGGCAGCACGACGATCATCGCCATCCACGCGACGAGTCCCCAGAGGAAGGACTTCCCGAACTGGCTCTCCATGCGCGCGACGGCGGCCAGCATGCGTTCCCGGGCGAGGAGGAGGCACAGCCAGGCGAAGAGCATCGTGACCAGGATCTGGGCGATGTTGGTGAAAATCCCGGCGAGGGCGCCGAGCCCCATGAGCCCGAGGAAGGGAATCATGCCGGCGGCGTGCGCGCCGTGGAACGGCCATGGGCCCACGGAGACGTTGCTCCCCTGGACGCGTGCCCCGTCGCTCACGCTCGTGGTTCCGCCGACGCTCACCGCGTTCCCCTCGACCACGGCGCTGTCCCGCACCGAGACGCTTCCTCCGACCGCGGTGCAATCCCCCTTCACGCGGCCGTACACCGTGATCGCACCGCCCAGGGTGACCACGCTCCCTTCGATCACCTTGTCGGCCGGAATCACGATGTCCTGACCGAAGCGGACCAGGTCGTTCGAATGATCATCCGGCGGCTCCGGGGGTTCGGGAGGCTCGGGTTTGTCCGTCTCGTCCACGTTGCCGGCCGCGTCCCGGGGGGCCGCGTTGGCCCGCTCGCGCGCCGTACGGGCGTGCTTCCTGCCCTGCTTCCCATCCCCGAAGACGCGAACGGAGATGCCTTCGTCCTGGGAGCCCGCGTTCGTGACGGTGTCCGTCGACGCCTTGGCGGGCGCCGGAGTCTTCGCCCTCTGCGCCGCCGCCGGAGCTGGAAGGAGCAGCGCCAAAGCGAGGAGGAGCAGGAAGGACGACGCCGCGACCCAAGCGCAGGTCCTCGTCCGCACCATCAGGTCAGAGCGAGAGGCAAACATGGCCCACACTCCCTTCGTTGCGACGGGATGGTCGCAGGATGATGTAGAGCGCGAGTCCCAGGGTGATGAGAATGGCGCCCGCGATCTGAAGCTCGGGCGTATGAAGCGCCACGATCGCGGCGCGCGGAAGCGTGCGGAGCGTCTGAATCGCGATCCAGATCTGCTTCAGGAGCGGCACGTAGACCACGATCCCGCTCGCGACCCACTTCAAGAACGCGGTCGTCCCGGAGATCGTGCGATCGATTCCCGAGACGAGCCAGATGTACGAGTCTGAAAGCCCGAGCCCTCGGACGATCCGCGACAGATTGGCCAGGACCCCCACCAGGAGCACGAACGAGACGGCGCCCAGGGCTGCGCTGACCCGCTGCCAGCCGGCGTTGAGGAATCCGCGCGCGACCCGAAGCTCGCGCAGGACGCGGCTCTCGAGCGATGCCGGCACCTGGATCAGCTCCATCTGACGGAGGCGGGGCACCTGGCTCCGGTACGCCGTGAGCGTACGTCCGCACGAGGTGCAGGAAGCCGCATGCCCCTCCACGACGCGCGCGACCGAGGGGGTCAAGGCGCCGTCGATCAAGGCGGCCAGCTCGCGCTGGCAGGCTTCGCAGGAAAGATTCTCTTTCATGACTTTGCTCCTCGTGCCGTCAACTTTCGTCTCAGGATCTCATGCGCCCTGTGGAGCCGCACCTTCACGGTTCCGAGCGGGATCCCCAGGGCCTCGGCGATCTCCTCGTACGCCAGATCCTCGCGGTAGCGAAGGAAGAGGATCGCCTGGTAGTGCTCGGGCATTTCCCGAACCAGCTCGTCGAACCGCTCCCTCGACTGCCCGGTTTGAAGCATCTGGTCGGGTCCGGGTCCGGGATCCACCGCCTCGAGCGCCGGCGCCTCGTCCTCTTCGAAGAGATCCTGAATCGAGACCGGACGTCGCTTCCGCCTTCGGATCGAGTCGAGCGCCAGGTTTGCCGCGATCTTGAAGAGCCAGGTCTTGAGCGGACGCTCCGGATCGTACGTGTGAAGCGACCGAAGGACCCGGATGAAGGTTTCCTGGCCGACCTCGGCGGCATCGTCCGGGTTTCCGGTGATGCGCCACGCCAGGTTCACGACGGGCGTCTGGTAGCGGCGGATCAGCTCCCGATACGCGCGCTCTTCACGCGCCAGGCATCGACGGACCAGGTCCCGCTCGTCGGACAACTCGAACCCTCGCGTCCTCGACGCCCTTCAGAATCTGTACGTTGGAGTGCCCTTCCGGGTTTCGGATCGTCGAGGCATCGGGCGCGCAAGCTAGTGGCCCTATCCTACGTCCGTCAAGGCTTTTCCCTTGACGCTCCGCCTCCCGCAACCTAGCGTCGGAGCGCGCCCATGACCGAGATCGAATCGATATACGCACGGGAGATCCTGGACTCCCGGGGCACCCCCACGGTCGAGGTCGAGGTGGCGCTCCGGGGCGGCGCTGTCGGCCGCGCGGCCGTCCCCTCGGGGGCATCCACTGGCTCCCGCGAGGCGCTGGAGCTCCGCGACGGGGACCCGAAGCGTTACCTCGGCAAAGGGGTCACGAAGGCGGTCGCGAACGTCAACGATACGATCGCGGGACACCTGGTCGGCGAGGACGCCGACGATCAGGCCTACCTGGACCAGCTCCTGATCGAGCTGGACGGAACCCCCAACAAGAAGGATCTCGGCGCGAATGCCATCCTGGGCGTCTCGATCGCCGCCGCGAAGGCGGCCGCCGAGGCGCACGGGTTGCCGTTGTACCGCTACCTTGGGGGCGCTGGCGCCAAGACCCTGCCCGTGCCCCTCATGAACGTCATCAACGGGGGCGCGCACGCCGACAACAATCTCGACATCCAGGAATTCATGATCGTGCCCGTCGGGGCGGACTCGTTCTCCGAGGCGCTCCGCATGGGCTCCGAGGTGTTCCACACGCTGAAGAAGCTCCTCCACGAGAAGGGCCTCGTCACCGCGGTCGGGGACGAGGGGGGCTTTGCGCCCAATCTGGGAAAGAACGCCGACGCGCTGGAATTCCTGATGCGTGCCATCGAGAAGGCAGGCTATCGCCCCGGCGAGGATGTCGCCCTGGCACTGGACGCCGCAGCGTCGGAGCTTCATCGGGGCGGCTCCTACAAGCTCGACGGACGCCAGGGGCTGGACGCGCGCGCCATGGTTCAGTACCTGGCGGGTCTCGTGGAGCGGTTCCCCATCGTCTCGATCGAGGATGGGCTCTGGGAGGGGGATTGGAACGGATGGCGGCATCTCACGGAAGCGCTCGGCGCGTCGATCCAGCTCGTTGGAGACGACATCTTCGTCACGAATCCCGAGATCTTGAAGAAGGGGATCGAGGAGGGTGTGGCGAATTCCATCCTGATCAAGCTGAACCAGGTCGGCACCCTGAGCGAGACCCTCGACACGATCGAGATGGCAAAGCGCGCCGGGTACACGACCGTGATCTCGCACCGCTCGGGCGAGACGGAGGACACGACGATCGCGGACCTGGCGGTCGCGGTGAACGCGGGACAGATCAAGACGGGCTCCCTCTCGCGGAGCGATCGCGTCGCGAAGTACAACCAGCTGCTCCGCATCGAGGAGCTCCTCGCGGACGAGGCCGTCTACCTAGGCGCCGCAGCCTTTCGCAGGCTTGCGGGCGGATCGCGGGAGCCCGCCGCTGCGCGGTGAGCCGGTGAGGACCGCGCCATGATGCGGTCCCCCTATCAGACCCCCAAGGAGCCGCCTTCGCGTCGATTTCTCCGTCTTCCACCGCCCGAGAAGAAGCGCCGGAAGCGTCAGCTCCTGTTCTGGGGCGCGGGCTTGGTTCTCGGCTACTTGGTCTACTCCTTCGTGGGAGGGGAGAGCGGGCTCATCCGGATCCGTGCCCTCCAGCACGAGACGGGGGCCTTGCGCGCGCGGAAGGTCGCGCTCACGGCCGAGGCGGAACGCGCGGAGCGGAACCGGGTCAGCATGTCGAAAGACCCCTTGCTCACGGAGCGCGTGGCCCGCGAACGCTTCCACATGGTCAAGAAGGGGGAGATCCTCTACCGGTACCCGGAGGAAGACTCGGCCCGATAAGCCTGGGGGCCTCTCCAGGCTTCTCCGATCGAACTTTACATCCCGCTTCCGGTAGGGCAGAATACCGCCGCGGGGTGGAGCAGCCTGGTAGCTCGTCGGGCTCATAACCCGAAGGTCAGAGGTTCAAATCCTCTCCCCGCAACCATGAAATCAAAGGGGCCCGAAACGGGCCCCTTGTCGTTTCCCCTCGCGAGCGCCCCTCAGCGCATGCCCACCTGTTGCGTCAAATAGGTCGCCACCACCGTCCCCTCACGCTGCCTCAGCCCCGCGCAATCGGTCACCGAATCGGCCACCTTCGCCAGCTCCTTCTCCGCCCCGGGAACCAGGTGCGCCGGGTCCGAGAAGAACTTCTTCGCTGCCTCGAGCCTGGGAAGCTCGCACCCACCGGCCAAGAGCGGCATGTACACGAGGTACATCGGCGGAACCTTGGACGCGATCGTTCCGAAGTTCTCCGACATCCACTTGTACGGCACGTCGTCGTATTCGAGGTCGTACCCGATGTCGGTGGGAATCTGGAACAGCTCCTGGGGACGAAGGGGGCCCGTGAGCGAGTACCGGATCGCCTCGTCGACGATCTTGGGATCGCGGAAGAAGCCGAGAGAGCCCAGGTAGCGCCCGCGCTCGGCCGGGATCTCGGCCTGTTCGAACCGCCTCTTGTAGTCGTTGAAGAGCGCCTCGTCCCCATGGAGCGCCGAGACCTGGAGGGCGACCCCGATGAGCGAAGGATCCACCGAGCCTGGTGAGGCGAGGTGTTGCTTCGCGAGTGAATCACCGAAGGCGATCACCTTCGAGTCTTTCCCCTCGTCCGCGAGCATGTGGATCATGGAGGGCCGCAGCAGGGAAACGGCATCGCTCTCTCCCTCACGCCGCGTGAGCCCGAAACGCGCGAGCGCGGGGCCCAGCGTCCGGCGCACGTAAGCGGCGTAGGCGTCGGTCAGCTCTTTCGTCACGAAGACGCGGCGGACGACGGTCATGTTGTCCATGAGGCCCAGGACGACCTCAGGCGACGTGTCCTCACCAAATCTGGAGATGAGGCGCGCGTAGTCGTCCCCGCGAAGGAGCCCCGCGTCGAGGAGCGCCGTGAGATTTCCCAGGAAGCCGACGCGCTCCACCGGGCTCATGGAGGCGCTCGCGTTCTCCGCGAGCCTGCCCATCATGTCGGCGGGAACGCTCCAGCGGTAGTACCCGGCCGGACCGCCGTTGGGGTGGATCCAGGCAGGCGTCTTCACCCCTTCCAGCTCCAGGGTCATCTCGGGCTCGGTCAGGAGCGCGTGCTGGGTCCGGACCTGCGAGCCGTCCGAGTACTCGAGGACGATCGGAATCCGCCAGAGCTGCTCTTTCGGGAGCGCGATCCCGTAGCTCAGGAATCGCTTCTGGCTCAGCTTCACGCGACCATCCGGGAGTACCTGCGCCGTGACCAGGGGCACGCCTTCCTGATCCAGGAACGTGCTCATCGCGGAGGAGGCGTCCGTTCCGGAAGCCTTCGACAGCGCGTCCCAGAGATCCGACCCGACCGCGTTCCGCCACTCGTGCTCCTTCAAGTACGCGATGACGCCCTTGCGGAAGGTCTCCGGTCCCAGCCACTGCTCGAACATCCCGAGCACTGCCTGCCCCTTCTTGTACGCGAGGTCGTCCGCGGACTGGAGCAGGTTTTCCATCGCGGAGACGGGACGGCGGATGGCACGCGTGGAGAGGCGCGAATCGATGGTCAGGGCGCGCTGCGTCTCGCGCAGATCCTTCACGTGCTGGTTGTACTCGGGATAGACCTCGTCGGAGATCTTGTTCCCCATCCATTCCGCGAACGCTTCGTTCAGCCAGAGGTCGTCCCACCATTCCATGGTCACGAGATCCCCGAACCACTGGTGCGCGAACTCGTGCGCCATGAAGACCGACAGGGTCGAAAGCTGGCCCATCCCGACGGTCTTGGGATCCACGAGCAGGACGTCGTCCCGGAAGGTCACGGCGCCGGCGTTTTCCATGGCGCCAGGCCAGAACTCGGGTACGGCGATCACGTCGAGCTTCTCGTAGGGATAGGGGCGGCCGAAGTAGCGCTCCAGCGCGGCCAGAATCGGCGGGGCCATCTCGGTCGCGCGCTTCGCGAGCGCGGACTTCCCCTTCACGGTGACCACGTTTCCGGGCACCGACATACCCGTGATCGGCACCAGCTCCAGGGGACCTGTCGCGATCGCGAGGATGTAGGAGGGCATCGGCTTCGTCTTCTGGAACACGACCGTCTTCGACCCCTTGCCTGGGATCGTCCGCGCGATCGGCGTATTGGAGACGGCCCGGTGCGCACTGGGAAGCAGGAGCGTGAGCTGAAACGGAATCTTGAAGGATGGCTCGTCCCAGCACGGGAAAGCCTTGCGCGCGTCATCGGATTCGAATTGCGTGAAGCAGTATGATTCGCCCCCCGTTTCCAGGCGGTAGATCCCCTGTGCCTGCTTGCTGAACGTGTTCGTGAATTCGACGTCGAGCGTGTACAACCCCGGCTTGAGCGGGACGCGCGTGCGCACGGTGATCTCGGTGGGCGACGACTGGGCGTACGAGGAGAGGACGAGAACCGATTTCGGCGTCCGGAGCGTGAGACGGTGGATCGTGAGCCCCTCCGAATGGAACCGGAAGGAATCCACGCTCGCGACGGCGCGCACATCGATGCGCGCGGAGCCGGAGTAGCTCTCCCTCCGCGGGTCCAGGTTCAGCTTGATCCGCTCGAAGGCAGGAAGGACGTCACGGTCCAGCCGACCGGATCCGGAAGCCAACGCGATGTTCGTGGGAAGCGCGGGAGCGAGGAGCAGCGCTGCGAGCGACGTGGACGCGGCAAGACAACGCGCGGGACGCATGGACCCTCCCGGAAGTAAGGCCGGCGTCATGGGGGTGTGAAGACGAAAATGGCGGTGGTAGTATAGACGGGTTCTCCCCTCAGCGCGAGTCACGAAGCCGGAGTCCCTCCCCGGTAGATCAGGGCCATGACGCCCATGAGATTCGGCACCGCCTGCCTTAGCGCCTTCCGGAGCGCCATCGTACCGGCCATGGTCCTCCTTTCGTTGCCTGCC
>JACXTT010005042.1_pt1 | contig 19319 bp, 19 predicted proteins | sample 9270951 | NCBI WGS metagenome assembly JACXTT01 (sample SAMN15532306, study PRJNA645909) | rock metagenome | isolation source: weathered quartz diorite | place: Puerto Rico | collected 2017-06-21 | reverse complement strand
GAAAAAATGCGCTACAGCAGGGTGGAGGTCGAGTGCACGATGCGCCGAGTGCCGGTGCAGATAAATGGTCACCGATGCGATGGTGATATGGGTGAAAACGAGCGCCGCGACCACATAACCCCACCAAGGAAGGTCGATCAGCCCGCCAGCCCAACTGGGCAGGTCCGTGAACCTGTTCAGATTCATGCAGTTAGCCCCACAAAATCATGAAGATAATGAGGATTTTACAGCATCCTTTGCACCCTGCAAGCATCAATTTGTAACGTCCGGTAAGAAACAGCATCGAGTGAACACAAATCAGGTCGCTAAAACCGCCTAATCTCTCCGATTTACGGTGATAGTGCGGCTATTTAACGGGTTCTTGAACAGATTGGACAGCGACTTGAACCGTATCCACGATGCGGACGTCACGTTGCGGGAAGGGCATCTCGATGCCGTTGGTGGCAAAGCTCTTATAGAGCGTCAGGTTCAGGTCCGATTGCAGATTCGATTTTCCGCGCTCCGGGTCCTCGATCCAAGCCATGAGTTCCAGCTTGATGCCGTCATCTGCGAATGAGGTCAGCAGAGCCGCTGGCTCGGGCACCTTCAGCACCCGTGGATGGGAACGGGCGGCTTCGAGCATGAGTTTCATCGCCGTTTCCGGGTTGCTGCTGTAACTGATCTGGACCGGGATGCGCGTCAACACCTGGCGGTTGGAGTAGGAATGATTGATCACCGTCGAAGTGACCATCTTCTCGTTTGGGATGATCGCTTCGGTGCCGTCCTGCCCGCGCACCACGATGCAGCGGGCGGTGAGTTTGGTCACCTCGCCGTAGAAACCCTCGACAGTGACCAGGTCGCCGGGGCTCACCGAACGGTCGAGCAGTATGGTGAAGCCGCTGATGTAGTTGGATGCGACTTTCTGCAGACCGAAGCCGATCCCCACGCCCACCGCGCCGCCGAACAGCGACAACACGGTGATGTCGATACCGACGATCGGCAGAGCAATGAGCACCGCGGTGACCACCAGGACACTGCGGATGATCTTGGCGAACGCGAATCGAAGATTGATCTCGAGATCTTGCAAGGTCATGATCCGCGTTTCGATCATGCGTCCGATCCAGAGCGCGGCCAGAAGCGTGAGCACAACCGTCAGCAACGCGGTAAACACCATCGCAAGTGAGACACGCTGGGTGCCGACGCGGAAGGATGTATCCTCGAGGAACCTGCCAATCTCCGGAAGCATCCCGGTCAGGTAAAGTGCTACCCCCAGCCAGACGATCCATGTGACCGCCATTTCCCAGGACCGCAGCGCCCCGCCAGGATTGAACGTGTGCCTGAGCAGGTAGACTACGCCGCGAATGATCACCATCGCCAGTACCAGGGGAATGGCGATGTTGAGCAGGTGCACCGGCTGGAAATAGTGGAGTATCCAGCGACCGGCCAGAAGGATCAGGAGCGCGGATACCGGGAAGATCTCACGGTTCATCCCGCCTACGCTGATTCTCAGGGTGCCTTCGAGGTCGGTACCGGCCATCGGGAGCAGTCCTTTGCGCAACCTGCGGGCGAGATGCCAGGCGGCAAGCAGCGACAGTGTGATGACGACGACCTGCCAGAGGATCACTCCCTGCTGCAGGTCCTCGAAAAGACCGGTAAGCAGACGACTAATTTCGGACTGATTCTTCATCACGGTCCCCGACGGGATTCTACGTCAGTTCCGGTTGCCGTTGCGAAACCGGGTGGAGTGCTTGAGGTGGCGCATCCAGTTGCCCAGATAGGCACGCGTGAGTTCATGATTTCCGCGAAACACCAGCAGATTCTCGGCGTTACGGAACTGGGCCGCGTGGGTAAAATTAAAGCTGCCGGTAATCAGGACCGGTGCTTTCGCGCCGGCGTCGATTACCATGACTTTGTTGTGGGCGGCCGTGTGCTCCGCGTCGGTGAATACGGGTATCCCGGCGTCGAACAGTTGCGGAATCACGTTGTGATCGATGAGCTCGATCTGCTCCGCATCGGCGATGACCTTCACCTCCACGCCGCGGCGTTCGGCGCGAATCAGCGCGCCGGCAATCTCAGCGTGCGTGAAGCTGAACGCCTGCACCAGAATCTGGAAACGTGCGCCATCGATAGCGCGCACGATCAGACCCGCAGCATCGTCTCCCGGAGTAAACGCATACTCGATGGTGCCCGTTCCGGAAACAATGTCCGATACTTCAAAGCCGCGGGCTGGCTGCCCAAGAAGCAGGAACGCAAGCACAAGTCCGTAAAGCCGAACTGGACGCGTGCGCTTCATTTCGGGCGAGGACGCCGCTCAAGTACCGCGGCGAAGAATGCGTCTGTGTTATGCCGTTGCGGGCGCAGTTCCAGAAACACGCCGCTTTCGAGCGCGATCCGCTGCTCGTCCAGAACCTCTTGGCAGCTCACCTGTTGGAAGTCCGCATGGGTGCCGAGGAACTGCTCGATGATGGCCTGGTTCTCCTCGGGCAGCACACTGCAGGTCGCGTAAACCAGACGCCCGCCGGGTTTGAGCAGCACTGCGGCGCCGTTCAGGATCGCGCGCTGCTTGGCGCTGAGTTCAAGCACCGCCCCGGGCGACTGGCGCCATTTGAGGTCGGGGTTGCGCCGCAGCGTGCCCAGTCCGCTGCAGGGCGCATCGACCAGCACTCGGTCAATCTTGCCGGCGAGGCGTTTCACCTTGATGTCATTCTCCCCCTGGATCAGTTGCGGGTGCACGTTGGAAAGCCCGGAACGCTTGAGTCGCGGTTTGAATTTGTTGAGCCGTTTCTCTGATACGTCGAGTGCGTACAGGCGCCCCACCGACTGCATCAGTGCGCCCATCATGAGAGTCTTGCCGCCGGCCCCGGCACAGAAATCCACCACCATTTCGCGCCGCTTCGGCGCGACCAGGTATCCGAGCAACTGGCTGCCCTCGTCCTGAACCTCGACCGCTCCGCGGGTGAACGAAGGGTGGCGGTTGATGGCGGGTTTGCCGGCGAGCCGGATGCCGATCGGAGACCAGTGTGTCGGCTCGGCAGCGAACCCACTGGCGCGGAGTTCCTCGAGCACCTGGTCCCGATTCGCCAGTAGCGTGTTGACTCGCAGGTCCAGCGGGGCAGACTTGAGCGCGGCGCGGCCGAAAGCGACTGCCTCCTGCTCCGCATACTCGGCGACGAGTCGCTCGTACAGCCAGTCGGGGAGGCTGAGCCTGACTGCTGGGGGCAGCGATTCCACATCAGCGGACTTCAGTTGAACGGCCCAGTCGCGATCTTCAGCCTTGAGCAGGGGTTCGAGTTGACCGAGGCTGTAACCCTGCAACTTGAGCAACGACCCCAACACCAGCTTGCGCGGGGTGGGGTGCGCAATCAGGCTCTCCAGCAACCGCTTGTGGCGAAGTAGAGTAAAGATCGTTTCAGCGACGAAGGCGCGGCCGTCGCTGCCGAGTTCGCGATTGGCGCTGAAAAAATTGCGCAGGACCGCATCGGCCGGGTGCGCCAGCGGCAGCACCAGATCCACGGCGGCAGCGGCCGCCTTAATCAGTGCCGCTGTGGGCCGCATCTACTGGAAAGTGATACTGGTGACTGTGGAATCCACCATGGTGCCGTTCTTTTCGACGAAGCGAATCTTGACAGGAAGAAAATGCCGATCCACCGAGAGCCAAAATTCGAGTCCGCGCTTATCGTCAGCCTCCCGCACTTTCTGGAAGTGCAAAGTTTCGAGTTCGCCGAGCGGGGTCTTGAGAGTCTCCTTGCCGACGATTCTGTACTCGTAGTCGGCCAGTCGCCTGCCGTCGGCGACAAACACCTTTATGCTTTCCTGGGTCGACTGCGCGAATGCAAAAGCGTAGGGTAGGCTGGTCGGGTCGAAGGTGTTGGCGCTCAGAGGCATGGTTTCAATCTTGTCGCCGTCGGTGAGTTTGACCTGCCCGGCATTCCAGTCGAAATCAGCGGCACGCCTGGGTTTACGGCTGTTGTTCTCCTCGAATTGCAGCGGCCGCAGCCCGTTGGCCGTGAGCGAACCCCGGCTTTCGCGACGGATGTTGAGTTTGTAAAAAAGCGCCGCCACCCCAACGGTCTTGGTTTCGCTGACCAGAGAGTACTTCGTGCCGTCGTGCTCGAGAAAATCGTGGCCCTCGCCCAGTTGCATCGAGCCGGAAGTCACGACAAAGTCGATTTGAACCTTTTGCGGCGGCTGCGCGGCAGTCAGCGGACCTGCCAGCAGAAAGAGAACCAGCAAAGTGAAGTGTTTCATCGCTTTCAGGGGCAGACCATTGCTTCCGGAGCGCTGCGGCCCGCGTTCACCGTGACGCGGTTGCCATCCAGCCCGAGCTTCCCGTCGAGGAACCAGCGGATCGCCTGCGGGTAGATGCGGTGCTCCTGCTCGAGCACGCGCGCGGCGAGGCGTTCCTCGTCATCGCCGGGCAGCACCGGCACCGCGGCCTGCACGATAATCGGACCGTGGTCGAGCTCGGGGGTGACGAAGTGCACCGTGCAGCCATGAATCTTAACGCCTTCCCGCAACGCGCGCCCGTGCGTATCCACCCCCGGAAACGCGGGAAGCAGGGATGGATGGATATTCATGATCCGGCCGCCAAAGCGCTTCACGAAACCCTCGGAAAGCATTCGCATGAATCCCGCCAGCACCAGCAGGTCGGGACGGTACGAATCCGTCTTGTCTGCGAGCGCAGCATCGAAACTCACGCGATCCGGGAACCCCCGGTGATCGATCACCACGGCGTCCACGCCGAAGTTGCGTGCGATATCGATGCCCCTCGCCGCAGGGTTGTTGCTGATCACCGCGGCAATCCGCGCCTCCAGTTTTGCTTCCAGGATCGACTGCAGGTTGCTGCCGCGGCCGGAAATCAAAATAACGATGCGTTTCATCCCGTGTTTCTAGTGTCCTGTTCCGCTGATTCGTGGAATAACTTCGAACCGTGGAAGCCGGTCGCGCGACGTATTTGACAGCAATCTATCATCGATCGGAAAACCCGCGAAACCGGTGTCAGGCAAGGCGCGAGTCCTTGACAGTGGCGGGGGCCGGTGGAACGTGGAGCAGGGGCGCCGCTTGCGGGGATGCGACCGTGCAACCGGCCAATAGCGTGTCCGCCACCGGCCTTACGCGTGTCTCCGCGGTCAGATCCCCGGAGGGGCCCCTCTTCCCCGCTCCGACACGGACGGCGAGGACTCGTAACACAGCATGGCGCCGATTCTCGTCGGGTTTTCAGCCACGAATTGGCGGAACAGGACACTAGAGCACCACCGCCTGCGGTTCGTCGCCCGAGCGGGGGCGGATCTCGCCGATGCGGAATACGCTTTCTCCTTCGCGCTCGAACGCTTGCTGCGCCAGGCCGGCATTCTCCGCGGCTACGATTGCCACCATGCCGATGCCGCAATTGAACACGCGGTGCATTTCCGCGTCCGCGATATTGCCGTTTCTTTGCAGCCATTCGAACAGTTTCGGCTGCCGCCAAGCGCTCTTCGCCAGCACGGCTTTTACGTTCGACGGCAGCACGCGCGGCACGTTCTCCACCAGACCGCCGCCTGTGATGTGCGCAAGACCCTTGATGCGCACCGTGCGCATCGCCGCGAGCACCGGCCGCACGTATATGCGCGTCGGTGCCAGCAGCGCTTCTCCCAACGTCCTGCCGTCGAAATCGGATGACAGGTCTGCGCCGAAAGTTTCAACGATCTTTCGCGCCAGCGAGTAACCGTTGGAGTGTGCACCACTGCTTGCCAGCCCCAGAACCACGTCGCCCGCCACGATACCTGCCCCATCGATGATCCCCGACTTCTCGACCACGCCAACCGCGAAGCCGGCGAGATCGTATTCCCCGGCCGGGTACATCCCCGGCATCTCCGCCGTCTCCCCCCCGATCAACGCACAGCCAGCCTGTTCGCAGCCGGCGGTGATTCCCTTCACGACCTGTGTCGCGGTATCCACCGCAAGTTTGCCGCAGGCGAAGTAGTCGAGGAAGAAAAGCGGCTCGGCACCCTGCACCAGGATGTCGTTGACGCTCATCGCGACCAGGTCGATGCCGATGGTGTCATGGCGATTGAGGTGAAATGCCAGCTTGAGCTTGGTCCCGACGCCGTCGGTGCTGGATACCAGCACCGGTTCCCGGTATCCCTTCGGCACCTCGAACAGCGCGCCGAAGCCGCCGATGCCGGCGAGCACGCCGTCTCTGAGCGTGCGCCTTGCGAAGGGCTTGATGTTCTCGACCAGCTGGTCGCCGGCGTCAATGTCCACGCCGGCGTCACGATAGGAAAGCGAGCCAGAGGGGGGTCGATCGGTCTTCAAGTTGAGCTGCCGGGTTCTTCGGGATAGAGTGGCGGTCGAAATTCAGGGCCGATGCGGCGCAGGAATCCATTTCCTTACGTGATTCATTGGCGTGCAAGATTTATTAACATGCCCGGCGCGCGGCGAATTTTACTCCAAATGAACAGCATCTTCCGTGTGCGTTTTGCGTGGTACCTAGCCGCTGCGGTCGCCGCCGGCCTTCTCCTGTATCTGGTCGCACCGATTCTGAGCCCGTTCCTGTTCGCGGCGGTCCTGGCCTACATCTGCCTGCCGCTGGTGGATCGGTTGGCGAAGAGAATGCCACGCTGGCTCGCGGTTTCGATCGTGCTGGTGCTGCTGCTGCTCGGTCTTTCGCTGCTGGTTCTGATCGTGGCGCCGGTGGTGGAGAGGCAGTTTTCTGCCTTCCTGCAGAATGTCCCGGACTACCTCGACTGGGTGCGCGAACGCTTGCTCCCATGGCTTGCCAGCAGCATCGGCGTAGAACTGCACCTCGACCTCGGGCATGTGAAGCAGGCGCTCGCGGACAGTTTGCGTGCCGATAACAATGTTCTCAAGTCGCTGCTGCCAAAACTCAGCACCGGCGGCGCGGCGCTCATCGGCTTTTTCACCGCCGTGCTACTGGTGCCGGTGATGTTGTTTTATTTTCTGCGCGACTGGCACGACTTCATGCGCCACATCGAGGATCTGATCCCGCGCCGCTCGCGCCAGTGGGCAGTGAGTTTTGCCGCGGAGATCAATAGGGTGCTCGAGGAGTTCCTGCGCGGACAGATCGCCGTGATTGTCATCATGTGCGCATATTATGTGTTGGGGCTCTGGATAGCCGGTCTGGACTACTCGCTGCCGATCGGCATCTTGTCGGGCTTGCTGGTATTCGTCCCCTATCTTGGTGCGGTGGTGGGTCTGCTGCTTGCGACACTCGCCGGGATAATCCAGTTCGACGGCATTTTCGAGCTGGCCGGCGTGTGGGTCGTGTTCGGCATCGGACAGTCGCTCGAAGGTTTCGTGGTTACGCCCTGGGTGCTGGGCGACCGCATCGGGCTGCATCCGGTGGCGGTGATCTTCGCGCTGCTGGTGTTCGGAAATCTTTTCGGATTCTTCGGCGTGCTGCTGGCGCTGCCTGCGAGCGCGGCCTTGTTGGTGGGCTTGCGGCACCTGCGTGCGCAATATCTGGCCAGCGATCTCTATAAGTCCTGATGAGGCAGCTGGCTCTCGGACTGGCCCCAACGCCGGCGCCGGCCTTCGACAACTTTTTCCCGGGGCGGAATGTCGAGGCCGTTTCGGTATTGCAGGCGCTTGCCACGGCCCGCTCCGCCGAGCATTTCGTTTACCTCTGGGGAGAGCGCGGTTGCGGCCGGTCGCATTTACTGCAGGCTGCCGTTGCGGCGGCATCCTCGCGGGGAATCATGACCCGATACGTCGCGGCGGGCGAGCCGTTGCCGACAGAGGAGTCCGGTGTGCGCATGCTGGCCGTGGACGAAGTCGAGAAACTGGACGCGCAGGCCCAGCTTGAGTTTTTGCACCTGTATAACGCGTTGCGTGATTGCCAGGGCGCCGTGCTCGCTGCCGGCAACGTGGCGCCCGTACGGCTGCAACTCAGGGCGGACCTGCTGACCCGGCTCGGTTGGGGGCTGGTGTTCCAGGTGCATGCGCTTTCCGACGACGACAAGCGCGTTGCGCTCAAAGGCCACGCGGCCGCCCGCGCCTTCGATCTTCGCGACGAAATCGTCGAGTACCTGCTGCGCCATCTCAAGCGCGATTTGCCCTCCCTGATGGCGGTACTGGAGGCGCTGGACCGCTACTCGCTGGAAACCAAGCGACCGATTACCTTGCCGTTGCTCCGCGAGCTACTGCAGTCGGAGGGCGACGGAAATGAAAATCCGCCGCAAGGAATCTGACCGGTGAACGGGCCCGGAACCTCGGTCATCACTGGCTTTTGAGCTATACTTTCAGCGCTTCTTCACCACCCCTCCGACCTCTTCCGCAATCCTCCATGCGGCTCGCACTGTTTGATCTCGACAACACACTGCTCGCCGGCGACAGCGACTTCGAATGGGCACGCTTTCTCACCGAGAAAGGCGCGCTCGACGGCGAGGTGCACGAGGCGCGCAACCGCAACTTCTACGAGGCTTACAAAGCCGGCACGCTCGACATTCACGAGTTCCTGGATTTCCAGCTCAAGCCGCTGTCGCGCCACCCGAGAAAGCAGCTCGACGAATGGCACGTCGAGTTCATGCAGGAGAAGATCATCCCCATTATCACCCAGAAAGCGCGCGATCTGGTGGAGAGCCATAACGAGGATGCGCGCGCCATCATCACCGCGACCAACAGTTTCGTTACCTGGCCGATTGCACGCGAGTTCGGCATCGAAAACCTGATCGCCACCGAACCGGAGGAAGTGGAGGGCGAATTTACCGGCAGGGTGAAGGGAATGCCGTCCTTCCGCGAGGGCAAGGTAACCAGACTCATGAGCTGGATGGCCGAGCACGGCATCTCCTGGGATGCGCTGGAGGAGACCTGGTTTTACAGCGACTCGCTCAACGATCTGCCGCTTCTTTCGATCGTCAGCCACCCGGTCGCGGTGGATCCCGACGAAACCCTCAAGGAACACGCGCTCAAGCACGACTGGCGCGTCATTAGCCTCCGTTAACCGCCGGGCAGGAGCCGCGCCGTTGATCCTCTGCTGTCCTGTTCCGCACTCCGACGTGCATAGCGAGGACTCGTAACACGGCATGGCGCAGATTCTGGTCGGTTTTCAGCCGCAAATCAGCGGAACAGGAAGACTCTAAGATGCCACGCGCACTCGGTCTTGTCTTCCTGCTGTTTATCGCCGCTGCCAGCGTGCTCGTAGGCCTGGCGGTGGGCAGCGTCCCCATTCCCTTCGAAGATACGTTTGCGGCGCTGTCCGGTTTGCTCCCCAGCCCCACGGCCGACATCGTGTGGAAGCTGCGGTTGCCGCGAATCCTGGCGGCATTCTCCTGCGGTGGGCTGCTCGCGTTGGCGGGCGTGCTGCTGCAGGTGTTGCTGCGTAACCCTCTTGCGGATCCTTATATTTTCGGCGTGTCCGGAGCGGCTGCGCTCGGTGTGCTGCTGGCGATGCTGCTGGGGACCGGGACGATGATTCAGACCGGATCGGGGCTGGCTGGCGCGATCGCTGCGTCAGCGCTGGTATTTGGTCTGAGTTTCCGTAGCGGAAACTGGAATCCGTATCGTCTGCTGCTCACCGGCGTCGTCGTGGCGGCAGGACTGAACGCGGCCCTCAGCCTGATTCTCGTGCTGGCACCGCAAACGGCGGTCAAAGGCATGCTGTTCTGGCTGATGGGTGATCTAGGGTATGCGGAGCATCCGCTGCCCGCGTTACTGGTGCTCATGACACTGCTCATTGTCGCAATGCCGCTGGCGCAGTCGATGAACGTGCTTGCGCTTGGCAGGGTCAAGGCGCGGTCGCTGGGTGTGGCGGTAACCGGGAGCGAAATTCTTCTGTATGGTCTTGCTGCGCTGGCGACGGTTACCGCGGTGCTGTTCGGCGGCACCATCGGGTTCGTCGGACTGATCGTGCCGCATCTCATGCGCATGCTGGGGATGGCCGACCACCGCTGGCTGTTGCCTTCTGCAGTCCTGGCCGGCGGCAGCTTTCTCACGATTGCGGACACGATCGCGCGCACCGCCTGGGCGCCTTTGCAGTTTCCGGTCGGTGTTCTGACCGCACTGCTCGGTGTTCCGGTGCTGCTGTTGCTTCTTGCGGGCAGGGGCGATGCTGCGCGCTGAACACCTGTCGCTCGGGTACCCAGGACGAATGCTGCTCGAAGGGCTGACGCTGGAGTTCCGCGCGGGACAGGTGTGGGCAGTGCTCGGTCGCAATGGCAGCGGCAAATCCACGCTGTTGCACGCGCTGGCTGCGTTGAGGTTCCCGCAGGCCGGCGTAGCGCTGCTCGACGGCGCGCCGCTCGACTCGATGCCGCGTCGCCGGCTCGCACGCCGCGTCGGCGTGCTGCTGCAGGAAGAGACGCACGAATTCTGGGGCAGCGTGCGCGACTTCGTGCTGCTGGGCCGCTATCCGCATGCGCTCGGCCCGTTCGGCTGGCACATGGACGACGAGGCGGTGGCCCGTGCCGAGATCGAGTCCCTGCATCTGGCCGGCCTTGCCGACCGGGCATTCGCCACGCTTTCCGGCGGCGAGCGCCAGCGCGCGCGAGCGGCGGCATTGTTTGCCCAGCGGCCGCTCGTATACCTGCTGGACGAACCGCTTCAACATCTCGATTTGCCGCATCAGGTGGCGGTGCTCGAGCGCCTGACGCGCGAGGCCCGCGAGCATGGCGCGCTGGTGATAATGGCGGTCCACGACCTGCTGTTTGCAAGCCGTTACTGCGACCGGTTCCTGCTGCTTTACGGCGATGGGCGCTTCGCGCACGGCGGCGCGCAGGAGGTGCTGGACGCCGGCCATCTCGGCGAGCTTTACGGTTTCCCGCTCGATGTGGTGGAGGCAGACAGTGACCGGTTGTTCCTGCCGCGCCGGGCTTGAAGGCACATGCCGCATGTATAATCGCCGCTTTTACGCAGGTCCAACTTCCCCCGATACTTGATGATTCGGAAACTGCTTCGCCGGGTGTTCTCCGGCCGGTCATCACACTCCGCAGAGCCGCAGGTCATTCCGCGCAGCAAACACGGCGTTTCCCGTGACGGTATCAGTACCAGTGCCCGCCGGGTCATCAGCACCTTGCAGGAAAAGGGCTTCGCCGCCTACGTCGTCGGCGGCGCCGTACGCGACCTGCTGCTCGGGCTCAAGCCCAAGGATTTCGACGTCGCCACCAGCGCCACGCCCGATCAGGTACGCAGTGCCTTCCGGCGCTCGCGCATCATCGGCCGGCGTTTCCGGCTGGTGCACGTCATGTTCGGCAATGACACAGTGGAGGTTTCCACTTTCCGCGCCAGGCAGGGCAACGACCCGGCCGAACAGGTATCGGACGAACATGGGCGCATCCTGCGCGACAACGTGTTCGGCACCCAGGAAGAGGATGCCACGCGCCGCGACTTCACCATCAACGCGCTCTTTTACGATCCGACCGACGAGGAGATTCACGATTTCTGCGGCGGTCTGGACGACCTCAAGGCGCGGCGGCTGCGGATGATCGGCGATCCGGAACAGCGCTATCGCGAGGACCCGGTGCGCTTGCTGCGCGCCGTGCGGCTTGCCGCCAAGCTGGGCCTGAAGATCGAAGCCAAGACCCGCGAGCCGATAAAGAGACTGGCGCCCTTGCTCGCCAACGTGCCCTCGTCGAGGCTGTTCGAGGAAATGATGAAGCTGCTGTTCTCCGGCCATGCTACGGCCTGTCTGCTGCAATTGCGCCAGGAAGGACTGCACCACGGCCTGTTGCCGATGCTCGACGTGATTCTCGAGCAGCCGATGGGCGAGCGCTTCGTGATGATGGCGCTGAAGAGCACCGACGAACGCGTGCGCGCGGACAAACCGATATCGCCGGGCTTCCTGTTCGCGGCGCTGTTGTGGCACGAAGTGCTGGCAGCGTGGAAACTTGCGCAGGAGAAGGGCTTGAATCCGATGCCGGCGCTGTTCAAGGCTATGGATCACGTCATTCAGGTGCAGGCGGAGAAACTGTCGATCCCGCGCCGCTTCGGAACCGACATGAAGGATATCTGGGCCCTACAGCCGCGCTTCCTAGGCCGTTCCGGCCGGCGGCCTTACAGCGTGCTCGCGCATCCGCGGTTTCGCTCCGGTTATGATTTTCTGGTGCTCCGCTGCGACAGCGGCGAAGTAGACGCCGAAGTCGCCGAGTGGTGGGAAAACTTCCAGAATGCCGACGAAGAAACGCGCAAGCAGATGCTGCTCCCCGACCGCACTACGCGCCGGCGCCGGCGGCGTCGCAAGCGCGGCGGCGGCAATCCTCCGGACGGCAATCCTGTTCCCGTGCCGGCGGAATCCTGATGCCTGGAAGGGAGCCGGTGGCGATCGCCTTTATCGGCCTGGGCAGCAATCTTGCCGATCCCCTGCTACAGGTAAGGCAGGCGCTCACGGAACTGGAATCGATCTTCGGCACTTGGGTAACCGCGCGCTCCTCTTTGTATCGAACCGCCCCGGTTGGTTATCTGGAACAACCCGATTTCATCAACGCTGCTGCGTCGGTGCAAACCGCGCTCGGGCCGCAGGCGCTTCTTGCCGCGCTTCTTGCCATCGAGACTCGCCACGGGCGCAAGCGCACGACGCGCAACGCGCCGCGCACCCTCGACCTCGACCTGTTGCTTTATGCAGATGAGGTCCTGGAGCAGGACGGCCTGACGCTGCCGCACCCGCGCCTGCACGAACGCGCTTTCGTGCTGGCGCCGCTTGCCGAAATCGCCCCTGAGGCCATGGTGCCCGGACGGGGGCGGGTGCAAGACCTGCTGGCGCGGGTCGACTGCAAGGGATTGAGCAGAATCGATGCTGCCTGAGAAATACCGCTACATCGTGGTCGAAGGACCGATCGGCGCCGGCAAGACCAGCCTGGCGCGGCGGCTGTCGGAACAGGTGGGTAAGAGTTTGCTGCTCGAGGACCCGGATTCCAATCCCTTCCTTGCGCGTTTCTACGAAGACCAGCGGCGCTATGCGCTGGCGACGCAACTGTTTTTCCTGTTCCAGCGGGCGCAACAGGTCGCGGGCCTGAAGCAGATCGATCTGTTCGATCGCGGCACGGTCGCCGATTTCATTCTGGACAAGGACCCCTTGTTTGCCAGCCTTACGCTCTCCGACGACGAATTGCATCTCTACCAGCAGATCTACAATCATCTGACGCCTCAGGCGCCGACGCCGGACCTGGTAATCTTCCTGCAGGCATCGCCTAAGAAACTGTTCGCGCGTGTACGAAAGCGTGCAGTTTCTTACGAACGCAACATCTCGGAGCAATATCTCAGCCGGCTGGCCGATGCCTACCGCCGCTTCTTTTACCAGTTCTCCGCCGCGCCGCTGCTGATCGTCAACAGCGACCATCTGAATTTTGTTGATGACGCCAGCGATTTTGATTTATTGTTGCGCCGCATCAGCGAGATGCGCGGACCCCGCGAGTTCTTCAGCCGGGGCGAATAAGTCGAGCTACCACGGAGACACGGAGGCACGGAGCGGGCGAGAATTCTCGAGACTGCCATCCACCGTGGCGGATGATTATTCCGCCGTTTGCGGTGTCTTTGGTTTCCAGTAGTGATCCTGTTTTTCTCCGTGTCTTAGTGTCTGTGGTGAAAGGGTTTGGATGAAAGTGACAACCGGCGTTCTGCAAAAGATGCGGCAGGAAGGCGACGGCATCACCATGCTGACCTGTACCGATGCGAGCTTTGCCGCGCTGCTGGATGCCGCGGGCGTGGATACGTTTCTGGTCGGGGATTCGCTGGGGATGACGATCCAGGGCCACGACTCAACCCTGCCCGTGACCATGGACGACATGGTCTATCACACGCGCGTCGTGGCGCGCGGCGCCGACCGCGCGCTTGTGATCGGCGATATGCCCTTCGGCAGTTACCAGCAAAGTCCTCAAAAGGCGTTCGAGAATGCCGCTCGGCTGATGAGCGCCGGCGCACAAATGGTGAAGCTCGAGGGCGGCGAGGTGATGGCGGAAACCGTCGCGTTCCTGAGCGCGCGCGGGATCCCGGTTTGCGGCCACATCGGATTGACGCCGCAATCGGTGCACGCGATCGGCGGCTACAAGGTGCAGGGTAGAACCGATGATTCCGCGCAGCAGCTGATTCGTGCCGGCAAGGCGTTGCAGGATGCGGGAGCAAGCCTGATGGTGGTCGAGTTGGTTCCGGCAGCCGTTGGCAAGGCGCTGACCGAAGCCCTGGCGATTCCCGTGATGGGTATCGGGGCGGGGCCGCACTGCTCCGGACAGATTCTCAATCTTTACGACATGCTCGACATCTATCCCGGCAAAAAACCGCGTTTCGTGAAGAATTTCATGGAGGGCTCGGCTTCCATCCAGGCGGCGATCGGGCGCTTCGTAGCCGAAGTGAAGGCCGGAACGTTCCCGGCTGCGGAACACAGTTTTTAGAGGAGGCAGGGGCGAGGGACCAGCGCGAGGGGTGAGGGTTTGATACTTGCGACGCTGCGCTTTTCCCTCCTCCCCATCCCTCATCCCTCGCCCCTCGAAAAATGGAAGTCATCAAGACAATAAAAGAACTGCGTGAACGGCTGAAGCGCGAATCACTGGTTGCCTGCGTGCCGACCATGGGCAACATTCACGACGGGCACCTGAGCCTGGTAAGAATCGCGCGCGGCCATGCCCCGGTCACGGTCACCACGATTTTCGTCAACCGCCTGCAATTCGGGCAGGGCGAGGACTTCGAGAAGTACCCCCGTACCTTCGAGGATGATTGCGCCAAACTGGAGGCCGCGGGCAATACCATCCTCTTTGCCCCGGATGAAAGGCAGATTTACCCCGAATCGCAGGTCTTCTACGTTGATCTGCCCAAAATCGCCAACAAACTCGAGGGTCGCTTCCGGCCAGGTCACTTCCGCGGTATGGCCACCGTGGTGTTGAAGCTGTTCAATTCCGTACAACCCCAGATCGCCGTATTTGGCAAGAAGGACTATCAGCAATTGGCAATCGTGCGCCACATGGTTGAGCAGTTCGCGCTGCCAATCACCATCATTCCCGCAGAGACTGTGCGCGCCGAAGACGGGTTGGCGCTATCCTCGCGCAACCGTTTCCTGTCCCACGCGGAGAGAAAGGAAGCGATCCGTCTGCGTCAGGCCATCCTTCAGGTCAAGGACGCCGTGGAAGGCGGCGACAGGAATTTTATCGCGATGGAATATGCGGCCGGCGAACTGCTCGCCCGCCATGACTGGAAAGTCGACTACGTGGTCGTGCGCACCCGGCGCTCGATGCTGCGCCCCGATGTACAGGACAAGGAACTGGTGGTGCTCGGTGCCGCAAAGCTCGGAACTACGCGGCTGATCGACAATCAGGAAATCCTTGCGCCATGAATCAAGGCCGAACCACGGGGGACACGGAGAACACGGAGGAAAAACAAGAACGAGAAAAACCAACTTGGGGATAAATGCCGGGTAATACGCGAACCTTTTCCGCCAGTTTTTGCTGCGATGGACTGCGCACCCGTGAAAGATCTTCACCCTAACCCGTTTTTTCCTCCGTGTTCTCCCCGTCCTCCGTAGTTCAAGAACGCATTTTGTGACCATTCTTTTCTACAGCGAAGCAGATTCGGCGGAGCCGTGGCGCGAGGCTTTCGCGCGCGAACTGCCACGGATTCCGTTTCGTGTCTGGCCGGATTCGGGTCCGCTGGCAAGCGTCCGGTACGCGCTGGTGTGGAAACCCCCTCGGGGCTTTCTCGCGCAGTTTCCAAACCTCAAGGCAATCCTCGCACTCGGTGCCGGCGTCGATCCAATTCCGACCGATCCGGCTCTGCCGAAAGGGGTGCCGCTGTTGCGGTTGGTGGACGCAGGCTTTCCCGTGCAGATGACGGAATATGCCATGTACGCCGTGCTGCGCTTTCAGCGCCGCATGGGCGAGATCGAGGCCTTGCAGCGGCAAGCCCGATGGCACCAGCTCGATCCCTTCTTGGTCCGCGACTTTCCCGTCGGCGTGATGGGGCTGGGCGTCATCGGCGCGGTCGTGGCGCAGCGGCTCGCTGCAGCCGGCTACGCCATCGCGGGATGGACAAAGAGCCCCAAACGACTCGATGGCGTCGAAGTGTTTTCTGGAAGTGCGGCCTTCAAGGGATTTCTCTCGCGTTCGCGCCTAGTGATCAATGCGCTGCCGCTAACGCCGCAGACGGAGAACATCCTCGACGCGGCGGCCTTCGCCGCGATGCCGAGAACAGGCTACATCGTGAACATCGGCCGTGGCGCACATCTGGTCGACCAGGATCTGATCGCCGCTCTCGATAGCGGCCAACTGGAAGGCGCAATGCTGGATGTGTTCCGCGAGGAGCCGCTGCCTTCTTCGCACCCGTTCTGGCATCATCCCAAGATCGTCGTCACGCCGCATGTCGCGGCGCCGACCATCGCCTCAGAAGTCCAGGCGCAGGTGATCGAAAACATCAGGCGCCTGGAGCGCGGCGACCCGCCTGTCGGTATGGTCGATATCGCTCGCGGCTACTGAGAAGAAAAGCTATCAACGCAAAGGACGCAAAGGAATTCAAGGACAGGTTCGGTACGACAAGAGTAGAACACAGGTCGGGGCGGTGATCGTCCCTGCACGCGGGATACGCACGGTGCTCATCCAAGTTCATTTCAGTTATTTTTTGATTTTCCTTTGCGTGCCTTTGCGTCCCTTGCGTTGAAAGATCTAATTTGCCGTCAGGCAGTAGGCAACTTGTAATCCTTGAACTCGTCGCGCAGCTTGGTCTTGAGCAGCTTGCCGGTGGCCGTGTGCGGCAACTGCTCCACGAACACAACATCGTCCGGGATCCACCATTTCGCCACCTTGCCTTCGAAGAACTTGATCAGTTCGTCACGGGTCACCTGAGAGTCCTTCTTCTTCACCACGATCAGCAGCGGCCGTTCGTCCCATTTCGGATGGCGTATCCCGACCACCGCCGCTTCCGCGACCGCGGGGTGCGCGACCGCGGCGTTCTCCAGGTCGATCGAGCTGATCCATTCGCCGCCGGACTTGATCACGTCCTTGGAGCGATCGGTGATCTGCATGTAGCCGTCGGGGTCGATGGTAGCCACGTCTCCAGTGGGAAACCAGTCCTCGCCGTTCTCGTCCTTGCGCATCGGGTCGCCTCCCTCGCCCTTGAAGTACCCGTTGCTGATCCAAGGTCCGCGCACCAGCACGTTGCCGAAGGCCTTGGCGTCCCAGGGCAGTTCCTTGCCCCCATCGTCCACGATCTTGATATCCACGCCGTAGACAGTGCGGCCCTGTTTGTTCTGGATCGCGTATTTCTGCTCTTTCTGCAGATTCACATGCTTTGACTTGAACGTATTCACGGTGCCGATGGGACTCATTTCGGTCATGCCCCACGCGTGGAGCACTTGGACACCGTACTCTTCTTGAAAGGTCTTGATCATGGCGGGAGGACAGGCGGAGCCGCCGATTACCGTCCGGTTCATGGTGCTGAATTTGAGTTTGTTCTGCCCCATGTACTGAAGCAACGCGAGCCATACGGTGGGCACGCCGGCCGATACGGTCACCCGCTCCGTCTCGAACAGTTCGTGGAGGCTCTTGCCGTCGAGCTGGTATCCGGGCAGGACCATCTTGGCTCCGACCAGCGCGCAACTATAGGGCAGGGCCCAGGCGTTGGCATGGAACATTGGCACCACCGGCAACAACACATCGCGCGCCGAGACGTCGAGCGAATCGGGCAGCGCCGCCGCATAAGCATGTATTATCGTCGAGCGGTGCGAGTAGAGCACGCCCTTCGGATTGCCGGTCGTGCCCGAGGTGTAGCACAGCGAAGATGCGGTGCGCTCGTCCAGTTCCGGCCATTCGTAATCGCCCGGCTGCGCATTCATCAGGTCTTCGTAGCACAGCAGATCGGGGATGCCGGCCTGCGGCATGTGGGCGCGGTCGGTCATGACGACCCAGCCCTTCACGCTCTTGCACATCGGCGCGAGCTTTTCGATCAAAGCCACGAAAGTCAGGTCGAACAGCAGATAGCTGTCTTCGGCATGGTTGACGATGTAAGTGATCTGCTCGGGAAACAGGCGCGGGTTGATGGTATGCATTACCGCCCCCATGCCGGAAATGCCGTAGAAGGCCTCCAGGTGCCGGTAGCCGTTCCAGGCCAGAGTGCCGACGCGGTCGCCTTTCTTTACCCCGAGCGCGCCGAGGGCGTTGGCAAGTTTGCGTGCCCGGCGATGCGCCTCGCGATAGTTGTAGCGATGTAATCCGCCTTCCACCGTTCGCGACACGATTTCGGTGTCGCCGTGGTGGCGGTCAGCGTGCCTGATCAGGGAGGAAATCAGCAGCGGGACATCCATCATCAGGCCTTGCATGGCGGGCTCCTCTCGTAGATGCATTTTTGTGTGGGATTCTAGCAGCTTGCACCCGCCGCTCAGAATTGCAGCCGTCGTGCCGGCGGAACCTTCGTTGCGGTGCAAAACGGAACCGCCAAGCCGTTCGCCGCAGATTCGCTCGGTTTACAAGGACGCGGCTATCCGACTAAAATCACCACGCTGCAACGAAGCAGAAGGCAGCCATGGTTGCACTCGATCCGGTCGGCGAGCAGCTTGAGTGCACGTCGTATATGCAGATAACTAATCAGATGACGGCCACGACCGTGCCCTCTCCGCAAACGTTTCCATTCGAAGTCGCCCGCGGCTCTTTGCCGGGCGCTGGGATCCTGCGCGTCAATTAAGGGAGTCCGAGCCGTGAAATCCAAGTACGCGCTGCCCGTGTTCCTATGGATGGCGATGTCATCACTGGCTGGTACGGCACCGGCCCAGGACAGCATCAGGATCGCCTTCATCGAAGGCCTCAGCGGCCCCTTCGCCAACGTCGGCGAGATCGGGCTGCGTCACTACCAGATTGCGACGGAAGCCGTGAATGCGCACGGCGGCGTGCTCGGCGGAATGAAGTTCGAGATCGTGTCTTTCGACAGCAAGACCAATCCGCAGGAAGCGCTGCTGGTTCTCAGGCAGGCGATCGACCAAGGCATCCGCTACATCGCCCAGGGCAACGGCTCCAGCGTCGCGCTGGCATTGGCGGATGGTGTGGCCAAACACAATGCCCGCAACCCGGAGAAGAGCGTGGTGTTTCTGAACTATGCCGCGGTGGATCCGGCGCTGACTAACGACAAGTGTACGTTCTGGCATTTCCGTTTTGACGCCGATGGCGACATGAAAATGCAGGCACTGACCAATTACATTGCCACGCGCAAGGGCATCAAGAAGGTGTATTTGATCAACCAGGACTATTCCTTCGGCCAGGCGGTCGCAAAGTCCGCGCGAACGATGCTCAACGCGAAGCGGCCGGATGTCGAGATCGTCGGCGACGATCTGCATCCGCTCGGCAAGGTGAAGGACTTTTCGCCTTACGTCGCCAAGATCAAGGCCACTGGTGCCGACAGCGTTATTACCGGCAACTGGGGCAACGACCTTGCCCTGCTGG
>JACXTT010005041.1_pt1 | contig 19326 bp, 16 predicted proteins | sample 9270951 | NCBI WGS metagenome assembly JACXTT01 (sample SAMN15532306, study PRJNA645909) | rock metagenome | isolation source: weathered quartz diorite | place: Puerto Rico | collected 2017-06-21 | reverse complement strand
GGTCTTGCCGTTGTGACAGGTGTCGCACTTACCGGAGGCGGTGGCGTCGTGCTTGAAGGCGGCGCCGGCAAAACTGGTGGTGGAGGTATGACAGGTATCGCATTGGGCGGTGGTGACGACGTGGGTGGTGGGCTTGCCCAGCGCAGTCTTGCCGTTATGGCACGTATCACACTTACCGGAGACGGTGGCGTCGTGCTTGTATCCCGCGCCAGAAAAGCTGGCCGTGGAATGACAGCTATCGCACTGGGCCGTCGTCACGAGATGCGTGGGTGGTTTTCCCAAAGCAGTCTTGCCATTATGACAGGTGTCGCACTTGCCGGTGGCCGTGGCGTCGTGCTTGAAGGCGGCACTGGCGAATCTGGTGGTGGACGTATGGCAGGTATCACACTGGGCGCTGGTGACGAGGTGATTAGACGGCTTGCCCGCGGCCGCCTTGCCGTTGTGGCAGGTATCGCACTTGCCGGTAGTCAGCTCAGGGATGTGGGAAAAAGATGCTCCCGTCCAGGCCGTGGTCGAGTGGCACGCTTGGCACCCACCACTTGCCATGACGGTACGCTGATCCATCGCGTGCTTGGAGGGGACCTTGTGACACACGCCGCACTCGGTCGACAGCTCCCGATATCGACCACCGGTGTGGCAGGCTTCGCACTCGATGGTTCGATGCCGCCCGGTGAGGGGGAACGCCGTCCTATTGTGGTCGAAGGTTATTCCGGGTGGCGTGTGCTTCTCTCCATTGCTCGTCGGACGATCCACGGCGCCGGCAGCGACGGCCAAGACCACCATGGCGCCTGCGGCGAATTCGATCACAAGCTTGGTAGCGCGCGTTCTCATAGATCGCATCATCCCGGTGGCTGATTAGACGAGCCCCATCCCTGATCACTGGTCCCACTCCACCCAGATGGGCGTGGGGACCCCTGCCGCCTCAGACGGCTTTCCTGGGAAGCAAGCCCTATGCCATCGCTCCGTAGACGGGATTTCCTAAAAATAACGGGTTTGCGGTGTGAGAGTGGCTGTGGAGTGGTGAAAGAAGGTCGAGAGGTTACAGTTCTGAATCCAACAATCACCGATCGGGCGCCAAAATTTCAGCGAACCGCCGATTGAAGCGCCAGGTATCCGGCCGAGCCAGGTGGCCTAGGGCGGTGAAGAGGCGCGCTGTCAGCGGCGTACAGAATGGAGAACCCAGTCCTAGCGCGCTTTTCGGGCAAACGCGATCTGCGTATAGGCCCAACGGTTCACGGGCCACCCGCGTCGCCAAGCGAGATCCAATCGGTTCAAGGCCATCACGACGCGCGCGCCCAAGTCTCTGCGCTCGGAGAATTGATACCGTTCGGGGTGCGGGATCAGGAACGAGAAGAAGTCGAAGCCGTAGGTACGCTCAAGGTGAAAGCCGTGGCGAGCGAGGAGGTCGCGCATTTCTTGGCGCGCGAATGTGTTGAAGTGAAGTTGACGGCCGCGGAAGGACCAGGCGTGGGTGTGGCCGCGATCGGGGTCGGCCTTCGCCAGGCGGCGCTCGTCCGCGTCCCAGAGCAGGCCGGGGTGGTATTTGTTGTCGTAGTCGAGCACGAGCAAGGCGCCCGGACGGCAGAGGCGCGAGAGCTGCTTGAGCGCGGCGTCGTAGTCGGGGATGTGGCCGATCACGTCGCCGTACGCGATGACACAATCAAACGTGGCGTCGGGCAGAGACGGGTTGGTGAGGTCGGAACAGACGAAGTGCACGTTGCTCACCCGCTCGCGCGCGGCTCGCTGCTCGGCAAGCGCCAGCGCGTCGGGCGAGACGTCGAGGCCCGTGACGTGCTTGGCGAAGCGCGCGGCGTAGAAACTGTGATAGCCTTCGCCGCAGCCAACGTCCAGCACCGATTCGTATGGTCCGTCGTGGCGGCCCTCCTCGAAAATCTCGCGCTGGCAGGCATCGAACAACTGGTAGATGCGGATGAAGTAGGGGTATGTCGCGAGGTCGATCCCAGCGATGTTCGCATAGAACGATTTGACGTGGTCGATGTGATGAGGATCGGCCAGCTTGACGCGCGGAGCGGACATCGGGGCGGGATTATAGCGAAGACAAACGCGGAAGTCACCTGCTTGATGAACGGAGAAAAAGCGGGCGTAGGCGATACGTCACTCCGGGACCGTGTACTGTTAACCGACGAGGACCTTGGCGGTGGTTTTGAAGTGGACCTTCGCGAAGGCGGAGAGGGCGTCGGCGCCGCGGTCTCTGACGAGACGCTTCGCCGCGGCCTCGACCAGCGCGGACGCGCCCTTGGGCAAGGTGATCCCCGCTTCCCCCGAGAGCCGCTCGAGGCGACGAACGAACTCCCAGCGGGCGACGATCGAGGCGGCGGCAACGGCGACGTCTTCCTCCGCGCGATGGCGCTGTTCGAGACGAATCGAGCGTCCCTTCTTCATCAGCGCGTCGCGAATGAATCGTTCGTCGCCGAACTGATCCGACAGCGCCATGGTGGCAGGACACCCCGCCTCCAGCACGTTCTCGATCGCGCGCGCGTGGCCCCAACCCAGAAGCTTGTTCAGATTCTTCAGCTTGCCGTAGATCTCGTTGTACTTGACGGGGCCGATGGCCACCACGCTCGTCCGGCAGAGTCCGGTGATGTCGGGCGCGAGCTCCGCGATGGCGCGGTCCGACAGCGTCTTGCTGTCGCGCACGCCCGAACCGCGCAGGAGCTGAGCCGCGTGGGCGTCCACGCACACGGCGGCGATCACCAGCGGTCCGAAGTAATCGCCTTTTCCGGACTCATCGACTCCGATCCAGCAGTCCTCGGCCCCAGTCATCGCGCCGTCGTGGGTGAATATGCACCGGCCGCATTCCCCGCTTCTTGGGGCGGGGTTAGGCCGAATGGGATTGTGGTTTTATTCATCTCACACCGAAGATTCCCCGCAGCTTACTGCGGGGAGCTTCAATACTGTCCTGGCATGGGAGGGGACTGTAGCAAAACCGGGACGGCGTAGCAAGGCGGCCCAGCGCGAGGGACGCGGGTCAGGACGGCAGGGCGTCGGGGGACGGGTCCGACAGCGCGGCGCGGCACCGCGTTCGCACCGTCACCCACTCCTCGGCCCCCCCCAAACTGGTGCGCGGCGCGGGCGCCCCGTCGGCCAAGGCGCGGAGCCGCTCGATGCGCCGCGCGGTCTCGGGATGGGTGGAGAAGTACTGCAGTAGGTCCGGCACGCCCGATTCCTCGTGGGCCAACACGTCGTAAAACGCAATCATGCCCGCGGGGTCGATCCCGGCCGCGAGGATCATCCGCATGCCCTCGGCGTCGGCCTCCGTTTCGTGATCGCGGCTGTAGCGCAACAGTCCGAGCGTGCGGGCGGTGTCAAGGCCGAAGGCCGTGATGCCGCCGGCGTCTCCGGTCAGGGCCCCGACCAGCAGCCCCGTGGACGCGTGCTGCAACAGCGCGCGTGTGGAGTGGCGCTTGAGGACGTGCTGCGCTTCGTGCGCGAGCACGCCTGCCGCCTCTTCGGGGGTCGCGGTTCGCTCGAGCAGACCACGGAGGAGGACGATGGAGCCGCCGGGCGCGGCAAACGCATTGAGGGTGAGATCATCCGCAACGATCACCCGGAAGGTATACGGCGAGTGTGGGGCGGACGCCGTTAACGCGGCAAGGATCTCGTCGAGGCGCTGTTGGAGAATCGGGTCGTCGCAGCGCCGCCCTGGCGGCGCGAGTTGCTCAAGCACGGCCTGCCCCAGCCGCTCCTCCCACGAGACGGGGACGAACGGCGCCGCGATCGCCGCCACCGCCGGAATGCCCCAGCGGAACACGACCGCGACGATCCCGATCGCCGCGGTCGCCGCTGCGAGCGTCAGCAGACCGCGCGTTCTGCGTCGGGACGGGTCGTGAAGGCGTGAGGCCAGTCGCGGCACGAGTTGGTAGAGCCCCGAAAGGAATGCGGCGTCCGCCACGAGGAGCACTTCGGGGATGGGGCCGCCGTGCTCGATGCGCACCTGTTCACCCGCGTAGAATCCCTGCGTGAGGCGGAGGTCCTCGTAGGCCCACAAGAGCGTTTTCCCGCTCTCGGTGGTGATGTGCAGACCATTGGGGAGGAGGTGGATCGTCGCGCGTTGGCGGCTGGCGACCCGACCGTCGAGGTAGAACCCTGTCCATTCGCGCTGCATCAGCGCTTCCCCGGCCGGTGCGGCCCCACGTCGCCTCTCGACCTTGTGATGAGTTACCCGGTCACGAACCCGCTATCCATATCCAGCAGGCTGTCCAGTCCCTCTCCGGTCGCCGTCGCGGCCTGAGCCTGCTGTAGGATGGCGCCGAAGTCGAGCGGACCCTCGATCGCCAGGTACGCGAACATGAACCGGATGCGCCGGACGACGACCCATGTCCAACCGAGCCCCAGCGTGAAAACCACCAGCAAGACATTTCCCCCGTGCAAGCGAAGAAGGCGACCGCCGGTTACGGTGCAATGAAAGCGGGCGGCGCCGAAGAAGGTGTGATCCCACCAGTACCGCTGCTTGCGCGCGAGGAACCAAAACCAGCACAGTCCCAGCGTGGGCAGGGTCAACAACAGCGCAAGGAGATAGCTGCCGAAGAGGTCGCGGCCTCTCCCGTCGAACCCGAACGACTGGTTACCCAGGTACGAACGGGAGGTCAAGAACGCGTATCGCTTGGTCGCGAAGACGGGATAGTACAGGCCCAAGGTCAGGACGGTAAGCAGAAAGTGGCCGACGAACAGCGCGACGAAATCCCGGATACGACCGCGGAACGAGAATCGGATGTTCCGCCACGAGATCCGGCTCAGGCGATACCGACGCGATCCGGCGATGGCGACTGGAACGAGGACCAGGAAGAATCCATAGGCGGCCGCCGCGCCCGCGAGCTGTGCCCTCGGGCCGGGGAGAAACTGCAGGGCGTTGAACGACGCGACGAGCGCTCCGAATACGACTCCGGCTTTGAGCGAGCCGATGATCAGCTCCCGCCCCGTTCCATGATAGGCGAAGCGATCCCCGTCGAATTCGCTCTCGCTCAGCAGGTACGAACGAACGCGGACCTTGCCCCAGGAGTGATAGACGCCCAACGTGATCAGCGTGCGAAAGATATTAACGAGCTGGATACCGAAGAGCGAGCCCCCGTTGCCGTGGAACGAAAGTCGGTGCGTCTGATGGCCATCGATTCCTTCGTCAGAGCGGAGAGAGGGCCGCGAGGCCTCCACCTGCGGCGGAGCGGAAGAGGCGCTGAGCGGATCGACGACCGGCGGGAGCGGATGGGACGGAGGAACGAGCCGCGGCGAGAAAGACCGCGCCGTGTGGCCCGTGGCGGTTCCACACGACTTGCACGTCGGGGCGGCCAATTGGGTGAGACCGCATGTGGCGCATCGCATCGCGTCGAGCATGGCGCTCCTTGACTATCATGGGATGACGGCTCTGAAGTGTAACAGATCGGTCAGCCTCGGAGGCCGCCTGGGAGTGGGTTGTTGAAGCGAATAATCACGCCGACGAGCCGGTTCTCCTTGTACCGGGGTGGTTGTCGGGTGGGGGAAACCATGTGGGTTCGCGTGTGCGCCTGGTGCTGGCGCGTACTGAAGAAAGAACAGCCGGACGAGGTGGTCAAATGCCCGTGCGGTTGGAAGTGGGAGTGACGGGAGGTTGTGGACTCCGATCCTGTTCGATAAGCGTGTGTTGGCCGTTACGCTCCGGAAGTGATTCGTCGCCGGCGGTGAGCCCGTAGCGGCGGATCTTCAGGCGCAGCGTTTTATAGTCGATCGCGAGTGCTTGAGCGGCCTTGACCCGGTTCCAATTCGTTCGACGGAGCGCGTCCAGAAGGGCGATCTTTTCGGCCTCCTCGGCGGCCCGCCGGCCGATTTCAACGAGCGAGCCGCCTCCCGGTGGAACCGCCGGGAACCCCGGGGACGGTGACTCGGGCGTGGACGTATGCAGCTCCTTGGGCGTGATGACCAGTCCGTCCGAGAGGATGACGGCCCGCTCGATCATGTTCTCGAGCTCGCGGACGTTGCCGGGGTAGTCGTACTGTATGAGGCCCACGACCGCCTCGGGGGAAAGTTGTACCCGCCGCTTCCGCTCCGCACGGAACTTCTCCAGGAAAAATTCGGCGAGCAGAGGGATGTCCTCTTTACGCTCCCGCAAGGGGGGAAGGGTGATGGGCACGATATTCAACCGATAGAACAGGTCTTCACGGAATCGCCCGGCCCGCACTTCTTCTCGAAGAAGCTTGTTCGTGGCGGCCACGATGCGGACGTCGACGCGGTGAGTCCGTGTGCCGCCGACGCGCTCGAACTCACGGGTCTGCAACACCCGAAGCAGCTTGCCTTGGATGTACCCGTTCAACTCCCCGACCTCGTCCAGAAACAGCGTGCCGCGGTCGGCCAGCGCGAAGCGGCCCGGCTTGGCGAACGTCGCCCCAGTGAACGCGCCCTTCTCGTGTCCGAAGAATTCGCTTTCCATCAGCCCCTCGGGGATCGCCGCGCAGTTCACGGCGATGAACGGGAAATCCCTTCGCGGACTCAGCTGGTGGATGATCCTGGCCACCACGTCCTTTCCCGTGCCGGTCTCCCCCTGGATCAGGACCGTGGCCTTGTCGTCCTGCGCGATCTTCGTCATCATCCGGTGGATGTCTTGCATCGCCTCGCTGCGCCCGATGAGCGGAATCGGACCTTGATCGAACCCCAGTTCTTGCTTGAGATACACGTTCTCCCGAACCATCGCCAGGTTCTTTGAGGCTCGCTGGATCGTGATCAGGAGTTCTTCTTTCGAGAAGGGCTTCAGGACGTAATCAAAAGCGCCCTCGCGCATCGCCGTGACGGCGGTTTCGACGGTTCCGTATGCGGTCATGATGATGACGGTGAGATCGGGATGGAGCCTCCGAAGGCGCCGGAGGAATTCGATGCCGTCCATCGCGGGCATTTTCAGGTCGCAGATCACGAGGTCGAAGGACTGACGCTGGGCGAGGGCGAGGGCGTGCTCGGGGTGGTTCTGGGCGGTGACATCGAACCCCTCGTGTGCCAAGATCTCGCCCAGGATGCCGGCCTGCACTGTTTCGTCGTCGACGATCAACACACTATGCATGGAGCGTGTTCCTTTTCATCGGAAGGAGAATCGTAAAGGTCGACCCCTTGCCCATCTGGCTTTCCACCGCGATCCGTCCTCCGTGCCCTTGAACGGTCTGTTCGACGATCGCCAGGCCCAGTCCGAATCCGCGCTGTTTGGTGGTGAAATAGGGGTCGAAGAGCCGAGGAAGGTTCTCGGGAGAGATTCCGCACCCGGTGTCCCGGATGGAGACGATCACTTCGTCCTTCCCGCGATCCGAGGACGCGGTGGAGAGACGCAGCTCACCCCCCTCGGGCATGGCCTGCAAGGCATTGATGAACACGTTAACGAAGGCTTGGCGCAGCTGGTGATAGTCCACCGACACCATAGGAAGACCGGCCTCGAACTGTCGGGACACGGTCACGTGCTGCCGGTCGGCTTCTGGTGCGATCGAGCCGAGGGTCTCATCGAGCAGGCTGTTGAGGTCCGCCGGTTGGGGGGACAGCGAGGGCGGCTTGGCGGAGCGGAGAAAGCCTTCCACGATGGCGTTGAGGCGGTCGACTTCCCGCTTGAGGGTGGTCGCGAGTTCGAGGAACTTGTCTCGCTCCGGAGCGTGCGAGGGGGCGAACCGATCTCGCACGTGGTCGATGATCAGGCCGATGCTGTTCAGCGGATTCTTGATCTCGTGAGCCACCAGGGCGGCCAACTGACTGCCGACCTCCAACTTCTTGACCCGCCGTTGCGTATCCTCCAGCTTGACGAGGTCGTCCGCCATCCGATTGAAGGCCGCCATCAGGACGCCGATTTCATCCCGCCGGGACTCATCCAGACGCGGTTTGAAGTCGCCTCGACCGATCCGAACGGCCGCTTGGACCAACTCCCCGATCGGTTTGGTCACCGTCCGCGCGAAGGACGTGGAGAGGAAGAGCCCGACGAGCAAGAGGCCCGCCGCGGTCATCCCTCCCCAGACCAGCGTGCGGTCCAGGAGAGCCACGACGGAGTTCATCGACATCTCGATCCGAGCAAAACCGAGGAGGTCTTCCCCGCGAAAGAGGGGGAAGGTCACGAGCATGACGGCCTCCTTCCCCCGCCGATCGAGGCGCGTATCGATCTCATTCCGCGTCATCCGTGCCAGGGTCTGGGGAGCGATCCGCTCCTGAGGCGGGAGGAGTCGACCTTCCTCTTCTTTGGGTGAGTCGATGATGACCTGACCGTTGGCGTCGATAAAGAACAGGTCGCGGATTTCCCGATCCTTGCTGAAGAGATCGAGTTCGGCTTTCTCTCCATTGAAGTGTCGAATGAACTCACGCATCTCCTCTCTCTCCTCCTCGGAAAGGTCGGAAAGGTCCCGATGGGGCGTCTTGGCGAGCAACCGCGCGAGATTCAAGCGGACGGTCTTGCCCACGAGTCGGGCATGCTGGCGAATCTGATCGGTGAACAGCTGTTTTTCGATCTGGTAATTGAGCAGGAAGAACAGCCCGGTCGTGGTGAAGAGGATCAGCAACATCATCCACGCGAGGCGCCACCGGAATGACCCAACGGCACGCACGGTGGTGATTGTAATACGTGGTGAGCGGCGATCACAACCCATTGATCCTCACGATGATGTCCGAATCTTTACGCAAAAGTCGGGCCAGCCACACGTGTGCAAGATCGAAAGCGGAAGCGGGTACAGGGGCCTCAACGCTCGGTAAGATCGACCTGAAAATCGGGTTCCTGCACCCGACCATCCCGTCCGGCCTCATGATCATTCCCTGGAAAGAACTTCGAATGGTCGCCATGGTGGCCTGGTCTGCGCTTTGCACTTCTGCGGGAGCGTTCCTCGACGAAGTCGTAACCACTCACCGTAAGAAGGCGACTGTGAACAAGGGAACGTTGGGTGCCATCGTGATGCTGGGTGTGTTGACGCTGGTGTCGCTGTCGAACCCCATACGCCGTTCGACCGTGCCTGGGGTCGGCGATCTGTGGATCATGTCGGCGTTGGAGTCGGTCATCGAGCGGGACGGACACGACGATTTGAACCGGGTCTCGGTCACCGCCCGCGAGGGCGTCGTCACCCTCGATGGGATGGTGTTGACCGACGCGGAAAAGGGTCTTGCTGAAAGACTCGCCAGCGAGATCCCTGGGATCAGAGCCGTGGAGAACACGATTCGCGTCACACCCGCGCTGAGTCGAGACCTGGCAATCGAAAAGGCGGTCCGGGCGGAACTGGTGGAGGATCCTCTCGTACACATCCGCGACCTGAGGGTCCGAGCCGACGACGGGGTCGTCACCGTGGCGGGAATCGTCTCGCAGCGCGGTGAGGAGCGCCTGGCCCGCGCGCTGGTGGCAAAGGTTCCTGATGTCGGTCGAGTGATCGACAAGCTCGAAACGGCGCCTCGAATCTAAACTCGGGGCATCCGCATGCGCCGACCTCTTCTAATGAGGAGAGCACGATGTCAGAACCGGCCGCAGTCGTCACGCTCTACACGAGTCACGCTGACTCCGAAGTCACGGTCAGGGCCCTCAAAGTGGCGGGGTTTGATATGGCAAAGGTCTCCGTGGTGGCCAAAGATCGCGAGGCCGGCGGGCTCGCGACGAGGTTCCGCGATGTGACCGATGGAGTCGCTGTCCCACGCCCTCCGGAGCCGTTTTGGATCGGCTTATGGGGGCTGTTGCGGTGGTCGGCGTTTCTCTGGATTCCGCGCATCGGGTCCCTCCTGGTCGGAGGCCCGTTACTCGCCGGAATCATCGGAAGCTCGGATGGCGGGGACGTGTTCGGCGGTCTGAGCGCGGTGGGGATCGGTCTCTCCCGCATCGGGTTACCGAAAGACCGCATCATTTTCTACGAAACGGCGATCAGAGACAACAATGATCTGGTCATCGCTCAGGGCACGCAGGCAGAGGTGGATGTGGCCAAGGCCATCATCGAGGCAAGCGACGTCGCCCGTCGGTCCCTTCATCGTGGGTGAACCGGCCGTACGCCCGATGACTTCTCTCGAGGGAGAGTGCGCGACGCGGGTATCCGCGGCTCGGACGGGTCAGTCGCCCTCGTCCGGGACCCCGCCTGCTCGGGTGAGATCCGCCACGCTGATCTTGTCCGGGTTGAACGCGGCGGCGGCCTTGGTCATGCGCGCGAGCGCCTCGTCGAAGCCGAGCGGCGCGGCGTCCTTGGGCCGAAATCGAAGCGGATTGAGCCGCGCCACGACCACACTCTTCAGATACGGGCTGGTCAGCCCTCGAACCTTCAGGGCCTCGACGTGTTGATTCACGGTATCGTCCAATCCCAAAAGGGTCCTCGCTCGCGCCTTCCGAACGTCGATGGCCGCGCGCAGCGGCTGTGGTAAAAAGCCGTCCGCGCGTTTGAGCACCGGATGGTACGCTCCGCCGCTGAAACGCGGACGCTCCTCGTAGCACAGGCCGAGCGTGATGAAGGCCGGTTCCTCGAACTCAAGCGCGTAGGCCTCCTCGGTGCTCTCGTCGAACCGCGACAGTTCGTGGTACATGCGGATCACCTCCAGCGCCTTTTCCCTGAGGTTGTGGGCCTTTTCGGTGTTCAACGCGAGGATCTGATACGCGACCGCCGTTTCAGGAACGACGATCGCCGTGACGCTCTTCGCACCCAGTTTCCGCATGGCCGCGAGTCGGTGAGAGCCGTTCGGCGTCCAGTACGCGGCCGAGTCCGGGGCATGGCTGGCGGCCCGCACCGCGATGATCGGGTCCAGAAAGCGTCCGACCTTGCCGATCACGGTCTCCAGCCTACGGACGTGCGTCTCCGAGAGGTTGCGTTGGTATGGTGTGGGCTCCACCTGACTGATCGGCAGAGCAGCCATCATGATCCAACGGCCACCGTACGGCTCTCGATAGGCGGTAAGCACGCTTCGCCCGTCGTGCTCGATGGCCCTGCGGAGTTGGGCGACCTCGTCGGGAGGCGCAGCCGCGGTGAGATCGGTCGCCGCTAACCCGATCGACGCGTCGGCCGGCTTTCTCCGTCGCCGGACGGTCTTCGTGGTCCTGGGTTTCTTTTCGGCCATGACCGCTCCACGTTACATCACATCGAGAACTCGGCCCACAGGAAGGTGTGATCCGAGGCGCTCGGTGCGCGTCTCGGTGCGATGTCGACGTCCGCCTTCGTGCAACGGGTGGCGAGGGACGGCGTCGCCAAGATGTGATCGATCCGCCAGCCCTTGTTGTTTTCCAACGAGCTGGGCCGCAGATAATCCCAGAACGTGAACTGTTGACGGTCGGGATAGAGCGCGCGGAAGACGTCCACGAAGCCCCAGGCCACCGTGTCTTTGTACGCGCCGCGGACGGCCTCGTGAAAGCACACGTGCTTGAGATGCTTCTCCGGGCTGTGGACGTCGATGGGTTCGGGCGCCACGTTCATGTCGCCGCACCAAATCGCGGGCCGGTCGGGCGCCAGGTGTTTCTCGAAATACGCGCGGAGGCGCGTGAACCACTCCAATTTGTACGCGTACTTGGGCGAATCGAGCGCAGATCCGTTGGGAACGTACGTATTGATGATCGGCACGCCGCGCACCACGACCCGAATCAGCCGCTCCTCGTCGGGGGGACCCCCGTCATCCAGCCCGTACGAGACCGCCTCGGGGGACGTCCGAGTCAGGACGGCAACGCCGTTGTAGGATTTCATCCCGCGATAGGTCAGATGGTACCCGGTCGCGGCGAGCGCGGGCGAGGGAAACTCGTGATCCTGGACCTTGGTTTCCTGGAGGCAGAGCACGTCGGGCTGATGGGCTTCGAGCCAGCGGGTCACGATCGGGAGACGCGCGCGGATCGAGTTCGCGTTGAAGGTGGCGATCTTCATGCGGGCCCCATCGTACCACACCTCCCGGTCAAAACTTTCACTTGCAGTTCGCGCGGCGCGAAGGTATACGTATCGGTGCGCGTCTCGGCTTGGCAGCCGACGCAGTCACCCTCATACGAAGCAGAAAAGGAGAGCGGATGTTCGTTCAATTCGTGGCCGTCGTCGTCCTCGCGGTGTTCGCCGGTTTCGCCAACGCGCAGGACAAGCCGGTTCTCAAAACGGACAAGGACAAGGTGAGTTATAGCATCGGGCTGAACATGGGGACGAACTTCAAGCGGCAGGCGATGGATCTTGACGCCAAGGCATTGGCGGCGGGGATTGTCGACGGACTATCCGGTGGAAAGCCGTTGCTGACCGAGGACGAAGTGCGAAAGGTCCTGACCGAGTTTCAGAAGCAGATGGATTCGAAGGCGCAACAGCTCGCCCAGCAGCTCGCCGACAAAAACCAGAAGGCGGGCGAAGCGTTCCTGGCGGAGAACAAGAAAAAGCCGGGCGTGGTCACGCTGCCGAGCGGTCTGCAGTATAAGGTGATCAAAGAAGGGACCGGAAAGATACCCAAGGCTTCCGATACGGTGACGACGCATTATCGGGGCACGTTGATCGACGGGACGGAATTCGACAGTTCGTACCAACGAAACGAGCCCGCCAGCTTTCCCGTCAACGGGGTGATCAAGGGATGGACCGAGGCGTTGCAATTGATGAAAGTCGGCTCGAAGTGGCAGCTGGTTGTGCCGGCGACCCTCGCCTACGGCATGCAGGGAGCCGGGCAGCTCATCGGCCCCAACGCGACGTTGGTGTTCGAGGTCGAGTTGTTGTCGATCAAGTAGGCGCGGCGAGGACGACACCGCGTGCGCCCGGATTCTTGACCGCGGGATGGTAGCGCCGTGACGTCCGCCGCGGGGCAACGGCCCGTCTTCAATGTGAAACCGACCGGCGATCACCGTCCCACCACGTTGTCGGATGATCTGCGGACCATCCTTCACCACGCCAAGGGGCAGGCGCTGTCGCTCCGTGAGATCATCGACGTCCTGCGTGGACGGGGGTTCGACGTACTGGTGATCATCCTGGCCCTGCCGTTCTGCCAGCCCATCCCGCTGCCCGGCCTCTCGACGCCGTTCGGTCTCGCGCTGATGGTGTTTGGGTTCCGTATTGCGTTGCGGCAGCGTCCGTGGCTCCCCGATTGGATCCTCCGGCGTGAGATCTCCCACGAGACCCTGGTGAAACTCATGACGGGAGCCCTCGCGGTGGCCCGCCAGATGGAGAAGGTCGTCCACCCGCGGTTCCGGTTCTTCACCCGCTGGCCGAGTTTCACCCTCCTCAACGGCCTTGCGATCGTCTCGAGCGCGTTTCTGTTGATGTTGCCGCTACCCATCCCCTTCTCCAACACGATCCCGGCGTGGTCGATCGTCTTGCTGACGGCGGGGATGATGGAGGAGGACGGGGCCGTCATCGTGGCCGGTTATCTCATGGCTGGAGCGGCGTGGACGTACCTCGCGACGCTGTGGTGGCTCGGCGAGGCCGGGATCGAGCGGTTGGGGTTCTTCTGATCACTGGAGCGTGTCTTCGGGGCGCGCCATCCGAGACCGGAGGCTGATGCGGCCGATGGCGCAGGACCACGCCGTGGTTCTTCCAGAGTACAACGCCGGAAGCATCGTCAACCTCATGGCCTCGTTGATCGTCGCGAGGGGAGGGGAGCCGTCGCCCTACGCGCCGCTTCCCGCTCTCGATTCCGAGCGCCTGCGCAGCGCGACGAACCTCGTGCTGTTGGTCGTCGACGGTCTCGGGTATGACTACCTCATCGGGGTCGGGTCGGGCGGCGCGTTGCATCGTCACCTGAAGGACAAGATCACCACGGTCTTCCCGTCCACCACGGCGAGCGCCATCACCACGTTCTTGACCGGGATGGCGCCGCAGCAGCACGCGCTCACGGGGTGGTTCATGCACTTCAAGGAACTCGGCGGCGTCACCGCCGTCCTGCCCTTCACGCCACGCCACGGCGGGCCGTCCCCCGCCAAGTCGAGGGTCGATCCCGCCGCGTTGTTCGGCCACGTGCCGGTGTTCGATCGGATGGGCGTTCGCACCTACGTCGTATTGCCCAAGCGGATCGTCGATTCCGAGTTCAACGTGGCGCATAGCGGCCGTGCCGAACGGCGATCGTATCGGTCGCTGAAGCGCTTCTTTAAGACCATCGCCGAGGTCCTCCGCACCGACGATCACCCGAAGTACGTCTACGCGTACTGGCCCGAGTTGGACGCGATCGCGCACGAGAGCGGGGTCGGGAGCCGGCGGACCGCCGCGCACTTCGCCGAGTTCGACGCGGCGTTCGGGGCGTTCTCGAAGACGATCGCGGGGAGCGACAGCCTCCTCGTCGTGACGGGCGACCACGGCTTCGTGGACTCGGCGCCGGATCAACTCATCGAGCTCGATCATCACCCGGCGCTGGCCGAGACGTTGGTTCTGCCCCTGTGCGGGGACCGGCGGGTGGCATACTGCTACGTCCACCCGGCGAAACGCGAACAATTCGAGCGGTACGTGCGTGCCAAGCTGGCCGAGTATGCGATTCTCATGAAGAGCGACGCGCTGATCGAGCAGGGGTACTTCGGGCTCGGGCCGCCACACCCGCGCCTGGCGGATCGGATCGGCGATTACGCGTTATTGATGAAGGGACATTACGCGATCAAGGACTGGGTGCCGGGCGAACGGAAGTACTCCCACATCGGCCTGCACGGCAGCCTCAGCCGGGACGAGATGTACGTGCCGCTCGTGGTGGTGGACGCGTGAGCGTCGGAACAGCCTGTCGTGCTCGCGATGGTGCAGTCCGTCACGGGATCGAGCCTGCCCGGGCCGCGCGTGCGTGACCACGCAGAACCGCCGGCCGCCTTCTGGAACGCACCGCTGCCGGAGCTGTGTGCAGCGCTGGAGGCGGCCCTCGATGGCCTGAGCACGATCGAGGCCGAGGCCCGGTTGGACTCGCAAGGCCCCAACGTTCTCCGCCCCCGCCGTGAACGGGCGCTCGTCCTGGAATTTCTCTCCCGCTTCCGTAATCCGCTCATCGTCATCCTGTTGGCGGCGAGCTTCGTCTCCGCGCTGACCGGGGAGGTGGCGAGCTTCCTCATCATCACCGTGATGGTGCTGATGAGCGTGACACTCGACTTCGTCCAGGAATACCGGGCCGGTCGCGCGGCCGAGCGGCTCCGGCACACGGTGGCGGTCCGGGCATCGGTGCTGCGGGACGGGCGTAGCCGGGACGTGCCCGTCTCCGAGCTGGTACCGGGGGACGTGGTGGTGCTTGCCGCTGGGGACCTCGTGCCGGCCGACGGCCGCGTGGTCGAGGCGAGGGATTTCTTCGTCAACCAGGCGTTACTGACGGGCGAGCCCTACCCGATTGAAAAGCGCGCCGGTGAGTCCACCGACCCCAGCTCGGAATCGGTTGCGGCGGCCAACGCCGTGTTCATGGGGACCTCCGTGATCAGCGGGTCGGCGCGCGTGCTGATCTGCCGCACGGGACCCGCGACGGCCCTGGGGCAGATCGCCGACACGCTGCTCGCGAAGCCTCCGCCCACCGCGTTCGAACGGGGCACCCGCCAATTCGGTCTGCTGATCATGCGCCTCACCGTGCTGCTGGTGCTCTTCGTCCTGCTCGTGAACGGCCTGGTCCATCGGCCGCTGCTCGAATCGTTCCTCTTCGCGGTGGCCTTGGCGGTGGGCTTGACGCCGGAACTCTTGCCCATGGTCGTGTCGGTCACCCTCTCTCGCGGCGCGCTGCGCATGATGCGGAAACGGGTTATCGTCAAACGCCTGTCGGCGGTACAGGATCTGGGCGCCATGGACGTGTTGTGCACCGATAAAACAGGGACCCTGACCGAGGCGATCATCCGGCTGGAGCGCCACATCGACGCGCTGGGCCGCGAGCGCGAACGGGTTCTGGAGTTGGCCTACCTGAATAGCCATTTCGAGACGGGGCTCAAGAGCCCGCTCGACGACGCGATTCTACGGCACGAGGAGATCGACGTGAGCGGTTGGCGCAAGATCGACGAGGTGCCGTTCGATTTCGACCGGCGGCGCGTGTCCGTCCTCGTGGAGCGAGGCGAGACGCGGCAGTTGGTGGTCAAAGGCGCGCCTGAGGATATCCTCCGCCTGTGCACCCGTTACGAGAGCGACGGCCCGGACGCGCCGTTCCCTCTCGATGCCGAGGCGCGTCCGCGGATCGAGCAGGTGTTCGACGGTCTGGGCGGGGAGGGATTTCGCGTGCTCGGGATCGCGTGGCGCGACGTGCCGCCCGATCATCCCCACGCGGTGGTGACCGACGAGACCGATCTGGTCTTTGCGGGGTTCGCCGCATTCCTGGACCCGCCCAAGGCGAGTGCCGCCCGGGCCCTGGCGGCTCTGGAGCGAGATGGGGTGGCGGTAAAGATTGTGACCGGCGACCACGAGCTCGTGACACGCCACGTGTGCGCCCAGCTCGGGGTCGCCGTGAGGGGCGTGCTCACCGGGACCGAGCTCCAACAATTGGATGACCTTGCGCTGCACGCGCAGGTGGAGCGGGTGAACCTGTTCTGCCGTGTCACGCCGGTTCAGAAGACCCGCATTCTCCTTGCGCTCAAGCGGCGCGGGCGCGTGGCGGGCTTTCTGGGCGACGGGATCAACGACGCCCCCTCGCTCCACTCTGCGGACGTCGGCATTTCGGTCGACAGTGCGGTGGACGTGGCCAAGGAGGCGGCGGACCTGATCCTGCTCGATCGCGATCTGAACGTCTTGCACGACGGCGTCCGCGAGGGCCGTCGCACGTTCGGCAACGTCCTCAAATACATCATGATGGGGACGAGCTCCAACTTCGGCAACATGTTCAGCATGGCGGCGTCCGCGCTGGTGCTCCCCTTCCTCCCCATGCGTCCGGTGCAAATCCTTCTGAACAATTTTCTGTACGATCTCTCCGAGATACCGATCCCGATGGACGAGGTGGACGAGGAGGACTTGGCGCGCCCGCGGGAGTGGGACATCACGTTTATCCGCAACTTCATGGTCGCGCTGGGACCGGTCAGCTCGCTCTTCGACTTCCTGACCTTCTATGTGATGCTGGTTCTCTTCCAAGCCGAGGAGGCGCTCTTTCAGACCGGGTGGTTCATCGAATCCATCGCGACCCAGGTGCTCGTCATCTTCGTCATCCGCACGCGCCGCCACCCCTTCGCGAGCCGGCCCAACTATGGGCTCGTCCTGATGTCGCTGGCCGTGGTCGCGGCGGCCGCCGCGCTGCCGTTCACGCCCGCCGGCGGGTACCTCGGCTTCGTGCCGCCGCCACCGGCGTTCTTCGGCGTGCTCGCCGCGCTGGTGATCGTCTACCTCGCCGCCGCCGAAGGCGTCAAACGCGTGTTCTACCGCCGCCTTGCCGCGAAACGAGTCGCCGTGCGTGCGACTTGATCGCGGCCGTCATTTCCTGTCACACTGGGAGCCTGTCCATGAACGACCATCTGCTGTGTTGTCAGTCGGCCTTGCGTGCTCACGTACGACCGCAATCCCCCGGGAATGTCTTGTACCTCAGGGAGTCTCCCAGTACGCTCCGCGCGCAAGGCCTTCCTCCGTCTTGCATCTGGCCATTGCTTCGCCACCTACGGTTCCTGAACAGGCTCCATCACCCGACTACTCGAACAAGCTCCTAGCGAAGGGTGGAGAATATGGCGACGTGCCTCTACTGTCATCGCGCGAAGGGAAAGCGGGCCTGCCCCGCGCTCGCGGGGCTGATCTGCTCGCGTTGTTGTGGGGAGCACCGGCTGGTCCGGATCGCGTGTCCCGCCGGCTGCGTTCACCTCACGGTGCACGAAACCTACCAGCGCGGTCGCAGCGCCCCAGAGTTTGCGGCGGAGCGCGCACACTTGGTTCAAAGTCTTAAAGATCGAGAGGCCGCCGTCTCGCTGACGGCGCTGGAGGCGGTCATCTTCCGGCACTTCGCCGCGCGCCCGACCGCCCAGGATGGCGAAGCGATCGCGGTTCTCGAGTCGATCCGGCGGCGCCTGAGTCCGCTCCGTCTTTCCGAGCCCACCCGCTCGCCACTCGCGGACACCGTGTGGAAGGACCTCGAACCCTTTCTCAAAGAAGTGAATCGGCAGGCGGCGGCCGAGGCCGTGGAGGCCTACCTCGTGTTTGCCCGATCGTTCTCGGGCGCGGGCCTTCAGTCGCGCCACTACCTCACCGGGTTGTTCGGATTCCTGGAACGGCACGACCCCGACTTGGTCCGTCAACTCCGGACCCATGAAGGCCCGGGGGCCGGCCGAATCATCTCCGGCGCGTAGGCGCGCCCCTACGATCTCCGCCGGGCCACGATGACGCCGTCCCGGATCGGGTTCAGAAACCAGTCGTAGTCGGGATCGTCGGCGATGAGGCGGTTGTGTTCCTTGATCGCCTCCGTCCAACCGGGTCTCACGTCATCGACCACGCGGTCCTGGACGACGCGGCCGGACCAGAGCGTATTGTCGGCGATGTAGAGACCGCCGGGCCTCACGCGGTCGCGCGCGAGGCTCCAGACCTCGGGATAATCGCCTTTGTCCACGTCGTTGTAGATGACGTCGAAGAGACCGTCGGTCGCGCGGAAGACGTCTTGCGCCCAGCCGACGCGAAAGTCGATGCGGGTCCAGTAGCCGGCGCGTTCCAGGTACGTGCGCGCCTTCCGCGCATTCTCGGGTTTGCCGTCGGTGCACGTGACGGTCCCGCCCTCACCGACGGCGCGCGAGAACCAGTAGGCGGAGTAGCCGTAGCCGCTGCCAAACTCGAAAATGCGCCGAGCGCCCACGCTGAGGGCCATCACTTCGAGAAACGCGCCCACCATGCGCCCGACGATCGGAAAACCCCGCGCGTCGGCCTCGGTTTCCATGTCGATGAGGACTGGTCCGTCCTGCCGGCGGTACAAGTCGAACAAATAGGTTTGGACGGCGGGATGAACCGGTTCGAACGTCGCGGTCGGCTGGTGCATCGGGTCCAGGGGCTGTGGGGACATAGGGTTCTCGATGATGCGGTCGGATGACTTCCGTCTCGTTTCTTTTGTACCATGAAGGCCGGGCGCATTGCAGCTCCCAACAGCGAGCCGCAGGGAATGCGATTCGCACATCCCGAAGCGGTGCGGTCGCTCAGCTATTCAACACGGGTGCCTGTGGACATCGTAATCGACGGCTACAACATGATCGGAAGCCGTGGCGGGTTGTGGGGAGACGTCGCGGCCAAGCGCGAGGCGTTCGTCGCGGAACTGGCGCGGTACGCCCGCGTGAAGGGCCACGCCGTGACGGTCGTGTTCGACGGGGTCGCAGACGGTGAGGGGACGCGCTCCCTGCCGGTGGCCGGTCTGCGCGTCGTGTTTTCCCGGGGTGAGCGCGCGGACGACGTGGTAATCCGGTTGTCGGCCCGATTGGGTGGGCGCGGGACGATCGTCTCGTCCGACCGGGAAGTCCGGGAAAAGTGCCGATCCCACGGCGGGGTGGTCCTGGGCGTGAAGGACTTCGATCGGCGCCTGGATGAGGCGCTGGGTGGTGTGAAT
>JACXTT010005040.1_pt1 | contig 19328 bp, 15 predicted proteins | sample 9270951 | NCBI WGS metagenome assembly JACXTT01 (sample SAMN15532306, study PRJNA645909) | rock metagenome | isolation source: weathered quartz diorite | place: Puerto Rico | collected 2017-06-21 | reverse complement strand
TGAACGGCGACGGCGTCTCCATGTGCAGGATCATTGGCTCCGGCACTTCCATAGCAGTTGGAACCAGATAGTCGGCAAGCGTCCCCGAGAGAAATGCGCCATCGGTCCCGTACCTGAACTCTTCCATCAGCGCGGCACCGAGCCCTTGCGCGAAACCGCCACGGATCTGGCCGTCGGCCAACGCCGGATTGAGCAATCTACCGGCATCGTGCAACGTCACGTAACGGTCGATGCGCACCCTGCCGGTGTCGCGCTCGATTTCGACCGCGCATAAGTCGAAGCCGAAGCCGTAGGCGGCGGACGTGTTCACCCTGTCCTGCTCGTCGGGAGCAGCGAGCTGCTCCGGCGTCCAGAACACCGTCTCCCGCAAACCCGGTTCCATACCCTCCGGCAGCATTGCAGGCGCCCAATGCGCGCTGCTCGCCACCCGCGCGAAGGGAAGCACGTTGTCCGGCATCTCGCGGGCGAACACTTTCCCGCCGCCGAACACGATTGCATCCACTTCGCAGCGCAGCAGAGCTGCCGCGATCCTGGCGAGCTTGGTCCGCACTCTCACTGCAGCCAGATGCGCAGTGCCCGCAACCGCTCCTGCGAAGCGGCTCGAGTAGTTGCCCGAGGCCACCGACCAAGCATCCTTCTGCGTGTCCAGCTCGACGTTAATTGCGATCTCGTCGGGTCTGAGCCCGAACACGTCTGCCACCACTTGTGCGAGCACCGTCGCGTGCCCCTGACCTTGCGGCACCGACGCGACCATCACGCTGACACCTCCGAGGAGATCGATGCTCACGGTCGCAGCTGCGATGGCGCCGTTCTTCGGCCCGGCTTTGGCGCGCGCCTCGGCTGGCATCACGGTCGTGATATAGCCCATGTTCGAAATGGACGGCTCGACGATCGCGGCGTAGCCGATGCCGTACAGGCGTCCCTCTGTGCGGGCTTGCGCGCGCCGCGCCATCAGCTCGGCCAAGCCGCCGCGCTCGGAAGCCAGATCGATGGCCGCGTGGTAGTCGCCGGAATCGAGCAGCGCGCCCGCGGCGGCCCGGTAGGGAAACGCTTCGGCGCGAATGAAGTTGCGGCGATAGACGTCAAGCGGATCGAGCCCCAGTTCCGCTGCGATTCGCTGCATCAGCCGCTCGAGCGCGAAATACACCTGCGGGCCGCCGAAGCCCCGCACCAGGCCCGCGGGCGTCTTGTTGGTGAGCACCACCCGATTCCGCACCTTCAAGTGCCGGATGTCGTAGGCTCCGGTGAGGCATCCGTGCATGCGGTAGAACGTGGCGGGCTCCGGCGCCCGCAGATATCCGCCGCAGTCGTCGAGCTGGTCGTAGGCAAGCGCCGTGATGCGACCATCCGCGTCCACAGCTGCCTCGATGGTCGCAACGCGCCCAGTCGCAGAGGTGGCCGCCAGCAGGTGTTCCAGGCGATCCTCGACCCACTTCACCGGCGCCCCCGCCTTCCGCGACGCCAGGCACAGCGCGACAACGTTTGCGAACACGGCCTGCTTGACCCCAAAGCTTCCGCCGGAATCGCGCGGGACCCGCAGTCGCAACTTCGCGGCGGGCAGCTTGAGCGCCAGCGCCATCACCGCATGCAAAGAGAATGGCCCCATGAAGTTCGCCAGAACGTCGTAACCGTCCTCGCCGGCCAGATGCTCCGCAACGACCACAGAGCACTCGATCGGCGTGCACGAATTGCGCGGGTAGCGCACCTTCAGGCGAACACGGCGTGGGGCCGACGCAAAGGCGGCATCGGGATCGCTGTAAACGAAGTTGCGATCGCTCACTACATTCGAGGCGACTAGCTCGTGCAGGATCGGCGCGTCCGGCGGGATTGCCGACTCGACATCGACCACCGCCGGAAGCGGCTCGTAGTCGACCTCGATCAGCTCCAATGCATCCTCGGCAAGGTAGCGGTCCTCCGCTACGACCAGGGCGACGGGCTCGCCGACATAGCGTACCTTGTCGACTGCCAGACACCAATGCTCCATCGGAGCCTTGACTCCAACCACAAACGGCGCGGCCCAGCGTTTGACGTCCATCCCCGTGAGCACAGCGCGCACACCGCGCATGCGGAGCGCAGCGGTAAAGTCGATGTTGTGCAACCGCGCGTGCGCATGCGGAGAGCGCAGGAACGCTGCGTGCAGCGTGCCCGGGCGAACGCCCAGGTCATCCGCATAGCGTCCGCCGCCTGAGAGCAGCGCGGCGTCTTCGCGCCGCTCGACCGACTGGCCGGTCCAGCCACCCCGCTGTGCCGTATCGGAGAGAGGGTGAATTTGCTGTTCGTTCACGCTCGTTTGCTTAGTCAAACCAATCCGATCGCATCGCCAATCCGGAGACCCATCATCTGCGCTGCGCTGCCGCCACTGACCGCAATCTCGACCAGACCAACGCTGTTCTCGTACCAAAAGGCGCTGCCGGCCGGGGCCTCCGCAAAGACGCGCGCATAAGCGAGCCGTTGACCCCCGACCTCGATCTTCGCGCTGTGGGACACATTGACGGCCCGCAGGCCGGTGAGCACGTTGCCGTAGTGGTCGATATAGATGACCTCGGCCAGATCGTCGGCCTTGAACTGGACGTTCAAACCGGGCGTCTCTTCGAGCTTGCCCTTCGCGAGACTTCCGGCCGCGATCCAGGCCGCGACGGGGGCAAACAAATCACCCCCATGGAACGACGCCGACTGCGGTGTCGGCCGCCAGACGATGCGCCAAGTCCTTGCCTTGCGGGCGCGCGCGGCAACCACGGACAGCAAGCCGTTATCCGGACCCACGTATGCCTTGCCGTCTGCTTCGAGGACGACGGGATCGCGCGGGCCACCCACGCCAGGGTCGATCACGCTGAGGAACACCGCACCGGCGGGGAACGATGGCTGCAGCGCCGCGAGCAGATGCGCCCCTGCCCGCGCGTCGAAATTCGGCACCCCGTGCAGCAAATCATGGACCGGGGTGCCGGGAGGTACCTGCTGCGCCAGCACCGCCTTCACCTGCGCGACGTAGATATCGTCAGCCCCAAAATCGGTAAACAGTACGATCATGGTTCGGATGCGAAGGGCCTAGTGAACCTAGTACCTGGCGGTATTGTAGGGAAGCTTCGCATCGCTCACACGGCAGTCGTACAAGCCGGACCCTGAGTGATCGATAATGTCCCGCGAACATGGATGCGGCCCACGTCATTCTCGACTACCACGAGCGCAGCAAACATCACCTGCGCCGCTACGCGCCCGGCCCCGGATACCTCGACTGGGCGAACCAGCCCGACCCGTTCCGGAGTTACCAGGGCGCCCCTCGCGTAGAACTCGAACTGGCCGCCGATCGTCTCCCCGGCAGCTACAACGACCTGCGGGCCGGTAGTCTGCCCGTGGCCGCCCCGCTCGCGCGCGATTCGATTGCGATCCTGTTCGAGTTGTCGCTCGCAATCTCGGCGTGGAAATCGTTCCGCGGCACATCGTGGGCGCTGCGCTGTGATCCCTCCAGCGGGAACCTGCATCCGACCGAGGGCTATCTCGTCGCCTCCGACCTTCCGGGTCTGGACGGCGGCGTCTATCATTATCTGAGCCGAGATCACGTCCTCGAGCAGCGCGCGCGCTGGAACGGGTCAGCGCCGGTGATTACTGGCGGCGTACTGATCGGGATCGCGTCGATCTACTGGCGCGAGGCATGGAAGTACGGGATGCGCGCGTTCCGCTATTGCCATCACGACTGCGGGCACGCCATTGCCGCGGTGAGCTACGCCGCCGCGTCTTTGGGCTGGCAGACTCGAATGCTCGATGCGGCAGCGGACGAGGATGTCGCCGCGGTGCTGGGCCTCGAGCGTACGGCCGACTTCTTCCACGCCGAGCGCGAGGAACCGGATTGCCTGCTCTGGGTGGGGCCGGGTGAGCCGCCCGCGCTCGACAATCTGGTCACCGCCGTGCGCGCTGCACAGTGGTCGGGCAGCGCGAACCGGCTGAGCGACGAGCACGTCGAGTGGCCAGACATCGACCACGCGCATGAAGCTACGCCGAAGCCGCGCACCGACGCGGTGAGGCAGGACGCGTCGAGCGCAGAATTCGAGCCTTCGACACCGCATCTGGACCTTTTCGCCGCAACGATCTTCCGCCAGCGGCGCAGTGCGGTCGACTTCGACGGCGTGACTTCGATTCCGGCCGACGCGCTGTACACCATGCTAGAGCCGTTGCTACCGCGCCCGTGCGTGCCGCCGTGGAATGCATGGCCCTGGCTTCCACGCGTCCATCTTGCGCTCTTCGTTCATCGCGTCGAGGGCCTCGAGCCGGGCCTGTATGCGTTTCTGCGGATGTCGGCTGCGCGCGCGGCGCTCCAATGCGCGATGCCACGCGATTGGCTATGGCGCAAGGCCGGTCCCGAGCACCTGCCGCTCTACCTGTTGTGGCCGCACGACTCGCGCGACGTGGCAAAGCTCATCTGCTGCCATCAGGAGATCGCCGCCGATTCCTGCTATGCGCTCGGCATGCTCGCTTCCTTCGCAGACGTGGAGGGCTCGCCCTGGCGCTACCGCAGGCTGTATTGGGAGTGCGGCATCATCGGTCAGACGCTCTATCTCGAGGCCGAAGCAGCGGGGATCCGCGCCACCGGCATCGGCTGCTTTTTCGACGACGAAATGCACCGGCTGCTCGGACTCGAAGGGCACGAATGGCAGAGCCTCTACCACTTCACCGCCGGCGGCGCGGTGGACGATCAGCGCTTGACAACGCTGCCCCCATACGGTCCGCGGAGCTCAGGGTGAACGTCAGGCTCAGGCTAGCATCAATAGGTTGGCGGTGACGCGCCCCCATTGGCCGCGGCGAATAGCCCGGATGGAGCGAGAGCGAAATCCAGGAACCCGAGCATTGACAGTTCAAGACGGCCGCGCCTACCATCGCTGCGTCACGAGAACGGTATCCAGAACCGGCCGCAGTGCCGGAAAACCCGCCGTGACCATCCACGAGGAGGGGACTCAAATGACTAGTGCATTCAGGGGTGTGTCCGCCCTGCTGGCGGCCATCCTGGCGGTGGCGCTGGCGATCAGTGCCGAGTCGGCGACCGCCCAACAGACCGTGCTGAAGATGCAAGCGTCGTGGCCGGCGTCGCTCACGTTGTACGAGAACTTCCAGATGTTCGCCGAGCGGCTCGGCAAGATCTCGGGCGGAACGCTAAAAGTCGAGGCCATGCCCGCCGGGCAGGTGGTGCCCCCGTTCGAAGTGCTGGACGCAACCCATAAGAAGGTGATCGACGGCGCGCACTCCTGGGCAGGCTACTGGGTCGGAAAGAACAAGGCCGGCATCCTGCTGACGGGCGGCCCCGGCGGCCTCGGCATGGACTACATCGACTACGTCGGCTGGATGTACAACGGGGGCGGCTGGGAGCTCTACCAGGAGTTCTACCGCGACGTGCTGAAGCTGAACGTCGTGGCGTTCCCGATCCTGCCGTCCGGCCCACAGGCGTTGGGCTGGTTCAAGCGCCCGATCAAGAACCTGGCCGACTTCAAGGGCATGAAGTGCCGGCAGACCGGGATGGCGGCGGAGGTCTATACGCGCATGGGCATGACCACCGTCAACATGCCGGGCGGCGAGATCATCCCGGCCGCACAGCGCGGCGTGATCGACTGCGCTGAATGGGTCGGTGGCGTGGAGGACCTGCGTCTCGGCTTCCACAACGTGTGGAAGTACCACTACACGCCCAGCATGCACGAAAGCCTGACCACGGGCGAGCTGCTCATCAACGGCGACGTGTGGAAGGGCCTGACTGCCACGCAGCAGGAGCAGATCAAATCGGCGGCGAACGAGACGTTTCTGCTGTGGTGGGCAAAGTGGCAGAAGCAGAACGCCGAAGCGCTGAAAGAGCTGCAGGAGAAGCACGGCGTGCAGGTGCTGCGCACCCCGCCGGACATCCTGATCGAGTTTCTGAAGACCTGGGACATCATCGCCAAGGAAGAGGAGGAGAAGAACCCCTTCTTCAAGAAGGTGCATGACTCCCAGCACGCATACGCGGCCATGGTCGTTCCGGCCAAGCGCTTCATGTTTCCGCCCTACTCGTTCGCCGCGAACTACTATTTTCCCGAGAAGGGTGCGGCTCCTAGATAAGCCGTCGGCCGCCGGCTGCACGTCATCCGGCTGACCGGTCCCGCCCGCCGTCCTGCGGCGGGCTTTTGTTGATTGCTTCCAGGGGAGACATATGGCCGAACAGTCGCCGGCCCTCATCAGGATCGTCCGGGTCATCGATCGCTTCACCGACACCACGGGCGGCTGGATCGCCTGGCTGAGCGTGCCCCTCGTGCTCGCGGTCGGCTACGAAGTCATCTCGCGCTACTTCTTGAACGCCCCGACGGTGTGGGCATTCGACGTGACCTACATGCTCTACGGCGCGCTGTTCATGTTGGGGGCGGCATACGCCCTGCACAAGGGCGCACACATCCGCACGGACTTCCTGTGGGAGAAGTGGTCGGTCAGGACCAGGGGCTTCATCGACGCGATCGCATACGTCGTGTTCTTCTTCCCGTCGCTGATCGTCCTGTTCTTCGTCAGCTTCCACGAGGCGTCCTACGCCTGGCAGATCATGGAGACTTCCGAGCAGACCCCCTGGCGGCCGATGCTGTGGCCGTTCAAGGCGGTGGTGCCGCTGGCGTGCCTGCTGCTGCTGATTCAGGGCGTTTCCGAGACGATCAAGAGCGTTTACGCCGCGCGCACGGGGATCGAGCTCGAGCACAAGGAGAAGGTGGAGGTATGAGCCGGCCAGAACACAGTCGGGAGGTGGCACCATGAGCGGCCAGGAGCTGCTCGGCCTGATCATGCTGATCGTCATGCTGGGGGCCATCTTCATCGGCTTTCCGATCAGCTTCACGCTGCTGTTTCTCGCGCTCAGCTTCGGCTACTTCGGCCTGGGCGGATCCACGGTCTTCGACCTGGCGTACTTCCAGACCATCGGCATGATGAAGGAGGAGCTGCTCGCGGCAGTGCCGCTGTTCATCTTCATGGGCTTCATCACCGAGCAGGCCGGGCTGATGGAGCGATTGTTCACCGCGTTCCGCCTCCTGCTCGCGCCGGTGCGCGGCGCGCTGTTCGTGGTGGTGATTCTCACCGCGACCGTGTTCGCCATGGCGACCGGCATCGTCGGCGCCGCCGTGACGGTGCTCGGCATCATGGCCGCGCCGATCATGATCAAGACCGGCTACGACGCAAAGCTCGCGGCGGGAGCGATCACCGCCGGCGGCACGCTCGGCATCCTGATTCCGCCGTCGGTCATGCTGATCGTGATGGGTCCGGTGCTGGGCGTGTCGGTGGCCGACCTGTACGCCGCCGCGTTTGGCCCCGGCTTCATGCTCGCCGGGATTTACCTCGCGTACCTCCTGGTGCGCGCATTCGTGAACCCGAAGCTCGGGCCGCCGGTGCCGAAGTCGGAGCGCATCCACTCGGTGCCTGTAATTTTGAAGGAAGTGGCCATCGGCGTGCTGCCGTTGTTCGGCCTGATCGCTGCTACGCTCGGCTCGATCCTGGCCGGCTGGGCGACCCCGACGGAGGCGTCAGGCATCGGTGCGCTGGGTGCGATGATCCTCGCCGTGGCTTATCGCAAGGCCACGCTTGCGGGCCTGAAGCGGGCGCTGCTCAGCACCATGTCGACCTCCAGCATGGTGCTGTTCCTCGCCGTGACGTCGAACGTCTTCGGCGCCGTCTTCGCGCGGCTCGGCACGGCGAACTGGATCACGGACCAGATGCTGTTATTGCCGCTCTCCCCCACGGCCATGCTGATCATGGTGATCCTGCTGATCTTTCTCCTGGGGTGGCCGTTCGAATGGCCGGCGATCATCCTGGTGTTCCTGCCGATCTTCTATCCGATCGTCGCGGCGCTCAAGTTCGATATGGTCTGGTTCGGCGCGCTGGTGGCGGTGACGCTGCAAACCGCCTTCTTGTCACCCCCGGTGGCGATGTCGGCTTACTACCTGAAGCAGGTGGTCAAGGACTGGTCGCTCGCTACGATCTACAAGGGCATGTTCGAGTTCATGGTGCTGCAATGCGTCGCGATCGGGTTGCTCGTCATCTTCCCGAAGATCGCCACATACCTTCCCGAGCAGCTGACAGAAGCGAGCCGCAACATCCAGGTCGAGAAGGTCAAAGACGACACGCCCAGCCTCGAGGTGGACACGATGGAAAAGATGCAGGAGCAAGCCGACCGCGAGGGCGCTGCGGTGCAGGAGAAAGCGCCCGGCGCTGCCAAGTAACGATCCGGTTGCGCCCGTTGGGTCTGTCAGTCCGGGCCAGCGCGGAGCACGGCGTAGACTGAGGAGGGAGCGGCAGAGCGCAGCCTCATTTCACCAGCAGGACGGGTACGGGTGAGAGGTGGATGACCCGCGCGGACACCGAACCAAGCAGCATGTTGGCGATGGTCCCCATGCCTCGCGTACCCATCACGATCAGATCGGACGCGTGCTCCGCCGCGTATCCGGCGATACATTCGGGCTCGTCCCCCACCGCCACGTGGACCGCGCACGGAGCCTTCGAGCTCTCGAGCGCCTCGCGCGCGTCATGCAGGGCGCTCGCCCCTTCCTCCTGATAGAAGCGGCTGATCTCCTCCTGCGAGACGAACATGCGCACGTTGCCTGAGGCGATGCGGCGCTGAACGTTGAGAAGGTCGAACTCCAGCGGCTCGCGGAACTTCTCGCGCAGGGAAATCGCGTAACGAACCGCGCGCAGGGCGCTGTCGGAGCCATCGACCGGAACCAGTATCCGCATGCTCGTCTCCTCCCATGCCCGCCCGCAGACGCTTCTCAGCACCGCGGGCGGGTTTGATCACTCCCATTCAGGTCCATCACCTGCCGGCCGCGCGAACGTGCGCCGCGAGCGGCCATGATGTGCCCGGCTACGATCACGACCACCGCGCACGCAACAGGCACGCCATATCGCACGAGCGCCGCGCTTGCCGGCAGCCAGGACTCGAGGACCGGCTCGTCAAGCAGCATCTCGCCCGCTACATAGCCGATCAACCCCGCACCCAGCGTCACCAGGACCGGGAACCGGTCCATGATCCGCAGGATGAGTGCGCTGCCGAACACGATCAGCGGGATGCTGATGATTAAACCCACGATGAGCAACATGAGCTGCCCGCGCGCCGCGGCCGCCACGCCCAGGACATTGTCGAGGCTCATCACAAAGTCTGCCACGAGGATGGTACGTACGGCACCCCACGGACTGCTCGCCTTCGCCATCACAAGATCGTCGTCCTCGCCGCTGTCCAGCAGCATCCGCACCCCGATCCACAGCAGCAGAAGAGCGCCCCCCAGCCTGAGCCAAGGCAGCTGCAGCAGCTCCACGGCTGCGACGGTGAGCACGATCCGCATCAGGATAGCGCCTGCACTACCCAGCAGGATAGCCGTGCGCCGCTGGTCCTGAGGCAGCGTACGGGAGGCCAGGGCGATGACCACGGCGTTGTCGCCGCTGAGGACGATATTTACGCCGATGATCTCGAGCAGGCTGCTGAGAAGCTCGATGCCGCGCATGGCGCGCCCCTGTGCATCGTTACGCTATGGACCGTCGGCTCCGACGGGACGGGTTCAGTACGGTAATGGCATGCTTCCGCGATCGGCGTCGGGTTCTGGTGATCCTGACATGACGAGAAGTACAATGGCACAAAAAGAAGAATACCGAGCGTCCGGGGCCACATCAAGGAGCCGCGACATGAGATCGGTCAGGCCAGCCCCGGTTACAAAGGAAAGCCAGCGTTCTGAGGGGGACTCGTATGTCGACGCCAGACCAATCCAAGTTCTTCAAAGTGCCAGATCCATTTCCGCTCACCATCGTCGGCTTGCTTGCCGCTTTGGGGCCTCAGGCGATCAATTTCGGGATCTCGGTGGGCGGCGGGGAAACGATGCTGATCCCGAATCTCGCCGCCCAGGGCGCAGTCAACCTGTTCTGGATCATGACGGTCTCGACCATTGTCGAGACGGTTCTCGTGATCGAGTGCGTGAAGTACAGCCTCGTCACGGGACGCTCGTTTTTCACGATGACTCGGGACATTCCCCCGCGGGGCCTGTTCTGGCCCTGGACCTGGGCCGTCCTGTCGATCCTGACCTTCGCATGGCCGTTCTGGCTGGGCGGTTCCTCGGCCGCGTTGCTCAAGGCGACTGGAGGCACCTCGGAATCGATGACGTTCGGCATCAAGACCTATTACCTCTGGTGCTGGGGCGCGCTGCTCGTGGTGCTCGCCGTGTTCGTGTTCTCCAAGACCGTCTACGGCAGCATCTCGAAAATATTCCAATGGCTGATGTGGATCAACATCGTCGGCATCATCCTCACGGTCGCCGTTACTGCGGGCTGGGACGATTATCGCGCGGTGCTGTGGGGTTATTTCAACTTCGGGCTCGCCAGCACCGACAAGCCGGTGTCTTGGAAATACATCGCGGCGCTCTACAACCAGCCGGGCGGCAGCCTGATGTGGGTTTCCCTGTGGGTGCTCGAAGCCGGTTGGGGGATGGGCCGCTACGGAGGCAAGGTGACGGGGCTGCTGCGTCCGCCCGAGAAGGTCAACACCGAGGTGGTGCCCTGGGACTACTCCGACCCGCAGGAGGTGAAGAAGATGCAGGGTTGGGTCGGCATCGGGAGGTGGAGCCAGATCATCTGGTGGAGCATCCTCGGCGCCATGGTGATGACCTACCTGTACGCGACAGCCGGCTATGCGTACTTCTACAAAGCGGGCATCGTCAAAACCGGCCTCGAGGTCCCGATTCAAATCGCGACCATCGTGGGCGGGATCTTCGGTCCCATCGCGTTTGCGGTGTTCCTGGTCTTCGTCTTCGCTACGCTCTACGATGCCGGCTTTGCGATCATCGATACCTTCGTCGGCAGGACCGTTGCGGACGCAGTCGCCGTCACCCCTAGGCTGCAGGGTAAGCGCCCGTATCGCTTCTACTACTTCGCCGTCGTCTTCGCCGTCATCGCGGCAGGCTTCTACTTCGTGACCGTCAAGGAGCCCTATGCGCTGTGGCTGTTCGTGGCGACCTCGGCGGTCTTACTGCGTAGCATTGCAGCGATACAGATCCTGTACATGAACTCGAAGCATCTGCCGGATCCGTTCAAACCGGGGCGGATCACCAAGACGATCTTGTGGTTCACGTTCGTCACCGGTATCGCCGCTTGGGCTTTGGGTATGTACGCGACAGCCATGAACATTTGACTTCTTCCAGGAAAACGACGCGCCGACACTCAGCCGTCATTCCGGGGCCGCTTAGCGGCACCCGGAATGACCAGATCGATGAACTCAGCGTGAGACCGTGTAACGCCGAACTTTGTCTTCGTCGAGCTCTACGCCCAAGCCGGGTTTCTGGGGCAAGGCCATGCAGCCGTCGGAGGCGTCGAGACGGATCGGCTCGGCCAGGTACCACTGAAAGATGTCGCTGCTGAACCCGGGCGGATCATGGAAGACCTCGACGAACGGGCAGTTCGGGATCGCGGCGCATAGATGCAGATGCGCCACGAAGCCGAGTCCGCCGCCGCCATGGTGGGGAGCGCAGAGCTTGTGATGCATCTCGGCCAGCGCGCAGGCCTTGCGGATCTGCGACATCGTCTCACCGACCATCGCCTCCGGCTGGAGGACGTCGTAGCAGTTGCGCTCGATCAGCCAGCGATATTCGTGCAATCCGCAGTTGTTCTCGCCGCCGGCGATCAGGATCTGCACCGCCGCGGCGAGTCGCGTCAAATTATCGAGGTCGTACCGATCGAGCGGTTCCTCGAGCCAGTACACGCCGAGCCGCTCCAGCTCGCGCGCGGTATTCAATGCACGCTCGTAGCTCCAGACCGGACCGGGCTCGGGCTGCAACGTGCCCGGTAACTGCGCCTGGTTGGCATCGACCAGGAGGGTGAAGTCCGGGCCGGCGGCGCGGCGCACCGCCTCGACCTGCGCGATGTCCGCCTTGATGGTCCAATCGTGGATGCGCAACTTGGTCGCCCGCCAGCCATCCGCCTGGAAGCGCAAGACGTCCTCGGCCCGCTGTTGCGGCGTGCTCACCTCGATGCACGAGGCGTACGCCGGCACGCGCTCGCGAAAGCCGCCCCACAGCTTGTAGACCGGCTGACCACATGCCTTGCCGATGATGTCCCACAGGGCAATCTCCACGCCCCATCCCGTCCCGGCGTTTCGGAAGATGCGCGCGTGGCGTTCCAGCGCGAACGGGTCCTGGCCGATCAGCTTCGGCTTGATCCAGGATTCGATCGTGGGCGAGATGGCATAGCCAGGCGAGCCCAGGCCGACGATCCCCGCGTCGGTGAAGACCTTCACGATGGTCCCGCCCCAGCGCTGCCACTCGCTGCCCGGTGCCCAGGCCGGCTTCATCGCCTTGGGCAGTTCCGGTCCGGATAGCTGCAGAACCTGAATATCGGTGATCTTCATAGTTGTGGTCCGTCCTTCCGGTTCAGGGGCGGTGGTTCGTCAGCGCCGACATTACTCGTTTCCAGACCGCTGGATCGGCGAGACCGATGGGCCTGCCGCCCCGCTGTTCGCCGAGACGATCGAGTCGCATTGCGTCCAGCGTTTGTTTTACTCGACCACGACCCCGTCCAGCTTCTGCTGCAGACGCGGGTAATGCATCTTCAGACCTTCGAGCGAGTCGAGCAGCACCGCGGATACCAGCAGATTGCGGTTCATCTTGGAGTTGGACGGGACCACGTACCACGGCGCCCGATCGGTCGAGGTCGCCGCCAGTGCATCCGTGTATGCCTTGATGTATTCGGACCACAACTTGCGCTCGGCTAGGTCATTCAGGCTGAACTTCCACTGCTTCTTCGGATTGTCGATGCGCTCCTGCAGGCGCTTGCGTTGTTCGTCCTTGGAGATGTGGAGATAGAACTTGAGGATCACGGTGCCGTTGTCCGCCAGCAGCCGCTCGAACGCGTTGATCAGCTCATAGCGCCGCTTGCACTCGCTTTCGGTGATCAATTTATGCACGCGCACGACCAGCACGTCCTCGTAGTGACTGCGGTTGAAGATCACGAGCTCGCCCTTGGCCGGCGCCTGCAGGTGCGCGCGCCACAGGAAGTCGTGCGCCAGTTCGTCCTCGGTCGGCGCCTTGAACCGCACTGCGCGCACGCCCAGCGGGTCAACCTCGCGGAACACATGCCGGATCGTGCCGTCCTTGCCCGAGGTATCCATCCCCTGCAGCACCACGAGGACACCGCGTCTGGCCTCCGCATACAGCAGTTCCTGCAGCTCATCGATGTGCGCGGCAAGCTCCAGCAAGCGCTTCGCGTCCTCTTCTTTGCCGCCGGGCGACGCGCTCTTGTCGTCGGGGTCCCAGTCCTTGAGGTCGACTTTCGAGCCTGGCTTGACACGGTACCTGGAGAAGTTCATAGAAGAGCCTCGCTGGCGATCGACCCACAGCATTTTAACGTCCGTTCCGCGCTTGCTGTCGCGGATCAATTTCAGTAACTTGAACCGCATGAGGCTGGCCACCTTCTCAAGCCGCTTGCTCGCAGCGCTGTCTGCCATGATGCCGCCCGCACTGCTGGCGCCGTCGAGTGGCGCGCCGCTCGACCCTGCCGACCTGTCGGCCGACGCGTTCACGGTCGCCGTCGAATCGGACCGAGCGTATCAACAGCCCACGCCCATGCTAAACGCAATCCAGCTCGATCAGTTCCAGGAAGGGAAAAGGGGCTTCGCGCAGCATTGGGTAGTGGCGCCGTCGATCCTTGGGCTATGGGGCCGCGGCCCCACCTCGAACGCCGAAGCATGCACGGATTGCCACGAGAACGGCGGGCGGGGGCGCGCACCGGACGATGCGAGCGAACCCATGCGTTCCATGCTGGTGCGCCTCAGCATCCCTGGGGCGGGCCCTCACGGTGGCCCGAACCCACACTCCGTGTACGGCGATCAGCTGCAGAACGAAGGGATCCTCGGAAGGGTTCCGCCGGAAGGGGATCCGCGCATTGCCTGGGAGACGCGCAGCGTGACGATGACCGATGGGGAGGTCGTGCAGCTGCGCGCGCCTGCGTTGAAGTTTCAGAGCCTCAACTTCGGTCCGCTGGGGGCAGAAGTCATGACTTCCATGCGCGTTGCGCCGGCGCTGATCGGCGTGGGGCTGCTCGATGCAGTATCGGAACGCAACATCCGCACCGTCGCGGCGAATCAGCAGAAAGGCCTGCGCGGCCGCCCCAATGTCGTGTGGGATTTGATCAACAACCGGGAAGCACTGGGCCGCTTCGGCCGCAAGGCCAATCAGCCCAGCGTCGAGCAGCAGATCTTCCTGGCATACCACGCCGATCTCGGTGTCACCTCGCGCTGGTTCCCGGAGGAAAACTGCACCGAAGTGCAGCTCGAGTGTTTCGCGGAGCCCCCGGGGGGCCACCCCGAGTTACCGCAAGAGTTAGTCGTTCCCGTACTGTTCTATGCTCGAGCCCTCGCCGTGCCCGCGCGCCGCAACGTGGACGATGTACAGGTCCGGCGCGGCGAGGCGCTGTTCCATTTTGCGGGCTGCGACGGATGCCACACGCCGACGCTGGAGACGGGAGACTACGCCGCACTGCCTGCGCTTTCCCACCGCACGATCCACCCCTACACCGACCTGCTCCTGCACGATATGGGCGACGGTCTTGCCGACGGACGGCCTGACTTCCGCGCCGGCCCAAGCGACTGGCGTACCGCGCCGCTTTGGGGCCTCGGCCTATCGCGCATCGTGAACGGAAACGATTCACTTCTGCACGATGGGCGCGCGCGCAACTTGAGCGAAGCGATCCTGTGGCACGGCGGTGAAGCGCAACCGTCGCGCGACCGGTTCACTGCCATGCCGAAAGCGGATCGCGAAGCGCTCCTCGCGTTTCTGACCTCGCTGTGAGCTCTCGGCCCAGGCCTCGACATTTCCGAGACGCAAGCGCATTCTATTTTCTGCGTGCTCCAGCCGGGTATGTGGCAGCGCAGCACGGGCATTTTCAATCGCTTGTTGCGACCGCCGGTCTGCGGGCGTAGCATCGCCTCATAGAACAAAAAAACACCGTAGCCCGTAATGGCAACTCATCGCGAGAGGAGGTGCGCCATGTGTTTTGAGTTCGAGTATCTGTACTGGGCGAAATTGGAAGAGGAAGCGCGTCAGCGCAAGGAAGAAGAGGAAGCACGCAAGCGGGCTGCGCAAGTAAGCCCGCCACCTGCGAAGCAACCCGAGCAGCCGCAACCCGTGCCGGTCTGACCGACCCACGCGGGTTACCGGAGGCCCCGCCGCTCGATCGAGGCGCGGGCCTTTTTGTTGCCCAAAATACCGATGTATAAGCTACTTTTGCGTCTGCCCAGCGTTGATCAGCGGGGCCACGCTCATGCCCGATGGCACGATCACCGTGTTGGTATTCCCCTTGTCGGCAAAGCGCAGTAGCGCCTGGTTGGCCTCGTGCTGCAGGTATTCGCGCGTCAAGCTGCCCGAGATGATCCGGTTGGATTCAGCGATGCCACGCGCCTCGGTAACGCGAATATCCGCCTCTTTCTTAGCGATCTCTGTTTGAACCGCCATCGCCTCGAGTTTTTTCTGGTTCGCCACCGCGGCCCGAATCGATTCCTCGATTGAGGGATCGGTCACCACTGCCCGCACCACCACGCGCGTGATCTTGAACACGCCCGGGTCTGTTCGGTCCAGCTCGGTTTGCATGTTTTTCTGAATCTCGCTCGCCAATTCTTCTCGGCGAGTATGCATCACGAGCGAGTCGACTCTGGCTACTTCCTCGTAGATCCGGTTTCGCGCCACACGGAAGACCAGGTCGTGGGCCGGCAAGTGATAGTGTCCCTCCGGCGCACGGATGGACTGATTCGCGTACTTGGTCTGCAAGCCGGCGATCTTTTCCGCCTCGGCGCGGTAGTAGACCGTCACATCCATCTCGCGCAGCGACAAATTGTCCTTGGCCTTGGGCTTGAGATCGTTCAACTCGACCGAGATCTCTTTGGCCGAGAACTCCTCCACGGTGGAAAAGAAGGGCCACTTGATGTAAACGCCAGGGGTCACTGGGTCCTTGCTGATTACGCCGAGTGTGGTGCGGACTCCGACGTTCCCGGTGGAAATCGTGCCGAAGACGCCGAGTAGGCCCAGCGCCATAGCCAGTACAACGACCAGAATGACTCCGACGCGAGCTCCTGGCAGGACTTTGCGTACCGCTTCGCCTCCGATAGCCATGTGCGACCTCTTGAGTTAGCACGCGATGACGTAGGTATACGCCGTGCGGGCCCGCCGGAGGGTGCAAAAAAAATGCCAATTGAGAACGAAACGGCTGTGATGTACGCGTGCCTAGCTCGGCAGACTCACGCCGTGCCACTCGCGCACGCAGATCCGCTCCCACTTGATTGGCGTCTCCTGCGCCGCCGCGGCGAGCGCCAGGCGAGAGCCCGTACGGTCCGTAGATCGTTTCATCGTGACCGCGGCGGACCGAGGCCAGCTTGAATTGCACGACTCCTGCGCACCGTCTTTGTGTTTTCGGCAGACAAGGCGGAAGCAGACCGAGCGATAATAGACGCCAACGCGGCACCCAGGAGGGGTTTGTGAACAAGAAGATCCTGTTCGTCGGAGCCGGGGCGATTGGCAGCTATATCGGCGCGTTCCTGTCGCGCGCCGGGCAGGACGTGACATTGGTCGACGCGTGGGCCGAGCAGGTAGAGACGATCCGCCGGCAGGGCATCGCGGTGACCGGTCCTCACGATCCATTCACCGCCCGGCCGAAGGCCATGCACCTGCACGAGGCCCAGCGCCTGCCGTGCGACTTCCACATCGTTTTCGTCGCCATTAAGGCCTACGACACGGCCTGGGCCGCGCAGCTCGCGCTGCGCCACGCTGCACCAGACGGTATCATCGTCTCGTCCCAGAACTGCTGGCCCGATCCGATCGTGGCATCCGTCACGGGCGCGCAGCGCACGGTCGGGCTCATCATGTCGAAGATAGGCGTCGCGGTGTGGAAGCCTGGCGAGGTCGAGCGCGGCATGGAAAAAGGTCAGGGCCACGGTCACGACGTCTTCCGGGTCGGCGAACACGACGGCCGGATTACACCGCGCGCCAGGGAGCTGGCCGAGATGCTCTCGGTGATCGACGGCTCGCAAGTGACTGACAACCTCTGGGGTGAACGTTGGGCGAAGCTCTGCGCCAACGCCATGGGCAACCCGGTGACAGGCGTGTCCGGCCTCGGCTCCTTCGAGGTCGCCTCGAGCGAAGCCGGCCGCGCCATCGCGATCCACCTCGCCGGTGAATCCGCGCGCGTCGGGATCGCGCTCGGCTATCGCGTCCCGAAGTTCAACGGCGAGACCGCTGAACGCTGGGCCGACTCCGCGCGGCGGGAGACGTGGAACTTGCTCGACGCGATGCTCACACCCAAGTCCGCAACTGGTCGTAATTGGCGCGCCTCGATGGCCCAGGACGTGGCGAAGGGCCGCCCGACGGAGATCGACTACATGAACGGCCACGTCGTGGCCCAGGGTAAGATCGCCGGCGTGCCGACGCCGGTCTCCGTCGCGACCGTGGAGATGGTCAGAGACATCGAAGCCGGCCGGCGCAAGCCAGCACAAGAGAACATCGCCGAGGTCCTCAAGCGCGCGGGCGTGTGAGGTTTGCCGTTCGGGGGTCTGCGATTGAAGGAGAAGGGATGAACTACACCAGGATCTCCGCCGACTGCCACATCGACCTGCCGATGCTCGCGCCCGACTTATTCACTTCCAACGCGCAAACGACCCTCAAGGACAGGATGCCCTACGTCACCAACGGCCCCGACGGTCCGTACTGGACGTGTAAGAGCGGGGGCTCGTTCGGGCTGCTGAACGGTGTCGGGCCGTCCGGACAGAAGCTCGTGCCCGGGCAGAACCACCGCGTGGACATCATGGCGGCGACGGGCTTCTACGAGGACGGCAAGAAGGGGCACCGCCACCCGACTGATCCGGTGCTGCGCGCGAAGGACATGGATCGCGACGGCGTGCAGGCCGAGGTGATATTCGGCATCCTCGGGGCGGCGACGCGGCTGAACGATCCCGCGGCGGCGAACGAGATGTTCCGCATCTACAACGACTGGCTCGTCGACTTCTGCAAACACGACCCGGCGCGCTTCATCGGGTTGGCCTGCCTGCCTTACGGCGACATCGACGCCGCTGTGAAGGAGATCCATCGCGTCGCGAAGCTGGGGCTGCGTGGCGTTGAGCTGTCGTGTTCGTGGGACATGGAGCCCATGTGGCATCCGATGTGGGAGCCGCTGTGGAAGGCGATCCACGAAGTCGACCTGCCGCTGCACTTCCACACGTTCCCGGCGGTACCGCCCAGCCTGCTGGACCAGGCGTTCGGGCCGACCCGTCGCGCGGCGTTCTTCACCGTGGTCTCCAGCTTCCAGATGAATCTCGCCAACATCCTGGCCGCCGTGATCGGCGCCGGCGTTCTCGAGCGCTATCCCAACGTGCGCATCTCGTTCGGCGAGAGCGGCATCGGCTGGATTCCCTATGCGCTCGACCGTATGGACTTCGAGTGGGAGGACCGCTTCCGCGACTTGGGCCTCAGGATGAAGCCGAGCGACTACTGGCGCCGCCAGTGCAAGGGCACGTTCCAGTTCGATCGCATCGGCGGCAAGCTGATCGACGAGATGGGCGTGGAGTCGCTCATGTGGGGCTCCGATTATCCGCACGCCGACGGCGTGTGGCCGGAGTCGTCGAAGTACATCAAGGAGCAGTTCGGCCACCTGCCGGCCGACGTCATGCACAAGATCACCTGCGAGAACGCGGCAAAGTTCTACCGTTTGATGTAGATCGACCGTCCGGTCCCAGTGGGAGGCGCACGTGACATCTGATAATCGTCGGCGGTTCTTGCGCCAAGTGAATGCGCTCGCGATCGCGGGTGTACTGGGTGCGAACGCCCGCGTGAGCGCGGCGCAGTCTGAAAGGGACGGAGGTAACGCAATGAATGACGTGAAAGCGATGGTGTTTGATGTCTTCGGTACGCTGGTCGACTGGCGCACCAGCGTGGCGCGCGAGTCGAAAAAGGTGCTCGAGCCGCTTGGCTACAAGCTCGACTGGATCGCCTTCGCCGACGCCTGGCGTGGCCAGTACCAGCCGGCGATGGAGGAAGTGCGTTCCGGGCAGTTGCCTTACGTGAAGCTCGACACCATCCACCGTCGCATGCTCGACCGCATCCGTCCCAAGTTTAGTCTGCAGGACTTGAACGAGCCGACCATGGCCGAGCTCAACCTGGCGTGGCATCGACTCGATGCGTGTCCAGGCGTGACTACCGGCACGCGCCGACTGCGTCAGCGGTCCCTGCTCGATCCATGCTCGAACGTCCACCTTCCCCTGACTGCCGATCTCACACCGCCCCCCGCCAACCTGTGGCGTTCTGACCCACGCCCCGCGACCCCCCAGAGCGTCC
>JACXTT010005039.1_pt1 | contig 19329 bp, 27 predicted proteins | sample 9270951 | NCBI WGS metagenome assembly JACXTT01 (sample SAMN15532306, study PRJNA645909) | rock metagenome | isolation source: weathered quartz diorite | place: Puerto Rico | collected 2017-06-21 | reverse complement strand
CTGCCGACGCGCATCGAACGCTACACCGTTTTTCGCTCGCCGCACATTGACCGGAAGTCGCGCGAACAGTTCGAGATACGTACGCATAAGCGTTTGATCGATATCCTACAGCCGACCGGCAAGACCATCGAGGCACTCAACAAGGGCTTGAGCTTGCCGCCCGGAGTGGATATCAAGATTCGCGTGCTGTCCGGAAACGCATAAAAAAGCCGAATGGACCCAGGTCATGCTGCCAAGGCATCATGGCCTGGGTTTTTTATTCGACGTTGGTTTGACTGGATTGTAGAAAAACTGTTTGCCCGTGCAATCCGCGCGTGGTACGCCGCAAGCGGCACTGAGAGGGTATTTCCGTGGCAACCGAACAAGCGCCCCCGATCAGCCTGAGCGTGGTCAATACGCAGGGGCAGTCCGTCGGCACCGTGGAAGTTGATCCCGCGGATCTCGGCGGTAAGGTCAACAAGCAGCTGCTGCACGAAGTCGTCCTCATGTTTCGGGCGAACCAGCGTGCCGGCACCCATTCGACGCTGCGCCGCGGCGAAGTCGCCGGCAGCACCAAGAAACTATTCCGCCAAAAGGGCACCGGCAATGCCCGGGTCGGTACCCGCCGCACCGCCAAGCGCAAGGGCGGCGGCACTGCCAAAGGCCCCAAGCCGCGCGATTACGAATACCATCTGCCCAGGAAGGCCGTCCAGAGTGCGACGCGCATGGCCATCTTGAGCAAATTGCAGGACAACGAAACGGTCGTGATCGACGACTTGAAACTGTCGGGAATCAAAACGAAAGCGGTCGCCGACGTGCTGAAGACGCTGCAGCTTGCGGACAAAACCTGCTTGCTCGGCCTGGGCAAGTCCGATATCGACGAGAAGCAGACGGTCTACATGTCGGCCCGCAATATCCGCGGCATGGCAGTGTTGCCGGCATCACAGCTAAACGCTTACGAAGTGCTGCGGCCCAAGCGCTTGATCCTCACGAAGGCAGCCCTACAAGAACTGTGCAAGAACGCGAAGTGGAAATAGTGTAGTCGTCAAGCTCCGCGTGACGACCTGTCGTCACGTGGAGCGTGAGGACTGCACTCTAATCAGGTGATGTCATGGCAGCTGCAAAAGAAAAAAAGACGACGTTCGGCCCGACGCTGGAACCGCATCAGATCATTCTGTCGCCGCTGGTGACCGAAAAAGGAACACACCAGTCGACGAGCGAGCATCAGAATGCGTATTCGTTTGTAGTGAACCTCTGGGCGAACAAAACCCAGATCAAGCACGCCGTGCAGGAGCTTTTCAACGTTCGCGTGCTGTCGGTGCGGACCGCGCTTCGGCTCGGCAAACATCGCAAGTACCGCTGGAAGCAAGGCAAGTTGTCGAACTGGAAAAAGGCGATCGTCAAGCTGCACAAGGATGACAAGATCGAGTTTTATTGAGAGATTTCGTTTCGCGTTCGCGTGACGCCATGCAGACGTCAAGCGAAGAAGGGATATCCATGGGCATTCGCTACTACAAACCGGTGACGAAGGGACGGCGCGGCGCGTCCGTGAGCGATTTCGCGGAGATCACCGATCGCAAGAAGAAGCCGGAAAAATCGCTGCTGACGCCGAACAAGAAGACCGGCGGGCGCAATTTTCAGGGCATCGCGACGTCGCGCTTTCGGGCCGGCGGGCACAAGCAAATGTACCGCAAGATCGACTTCAAACGCGTCAAGGACAACGTGTGGGCGACCGTGGTTTCGATCGAATACGATCCGAACCGCACCTGCCGCATTGCCTTGCTGCAATACGAAGACGGGGTCAAGTCGTACATTCTGGCGCCCGAGGGACTGAAGGCGGGCGACCGCATCATCAGCGGCGAAGAGGTCGAGCCGCGCATGGGGCATTGCATGCCGCTGAAGAAGATCCCGCTGGGCATGAGCGTCCACAATGTCGAGATGCAGCCTGGCCGCGGCGGGCAGATTTGCCGCAGCGCTGGTTGCACGGCGACGTTGACCGCCCGCGAAGGCGATTGGGCGCAGATCACGCTGCCCTCGGGCGAAGTCCGCCGCATGAGTGCCGATTGCCGGGCGACGCTCGGCGTCATCGGCAACTCGGACCACATGAATATCCGCCTGGGTAAGGCGGGTCGCAATCGCTGGAAGGGGCGTAAGCCGCACAACCGCGGCACGTCGCAGAACCCGGTCGATCATCCGATGGGCGGCGGCGAAGGACGCAGCAAGGGTGGCCGCCATCCGTGCAGCCCAACGGGCGTCCTGGCCAAGGGCGGCAAGACGCGCCGACGACGCAAACCCTCCAACAAGGCAATCATCCGCCGCCGTCGGCCCGGGCCGCACTACGCGGAGAATTAGCGGACTTCATTTGACCGCAGTTCAAGCAAGCCAACCCTTGGTTGCGGGGCGGGCTAGTGAACATACAGTGGACTTCATGTGGACGTTGCGCATTGATTTTATAAAGTAAACAGTCCCGCTTTTTGAGGTATCCGCATGGGACGTTCGGTTAAAAAAGGCCCGTATGTAAATGAACGACTGCTGTTGAAAGTCGAAAAGCAGCAGCGCGGCGGCAGCCGGGAGCCGATCAAGACCTGGGCACGCGATTGTACGATCGTGCCCGACTTCATCGGCCATACGTTCATGATTCACAACGGCAAGAACTTCATGAAGTTGTTCGTGACCGAAGACATGGTCGGTCACAAGCTTGGGGAATTCGCGCCGACCCGCATGTTCAAGGGACATTCGGGCGGCCGAGCGAAGGCCGCGGCAGCCGCAGCAGCGACGGGCGGCGGTCCTCCGAAGTAGCGAGTATCCCGGGGTGGAGCAGTGGTAGCTCGCCAGGCTCATAACCTGGAGGTCGTAGGTTCAAATCCTACCCCCGGAATTTGAGTTCGGCGCAGGCTTGGGTAACACAATGGACTACAAGGCAAAACACCGGTTCGCGGACATGAACGCCCGCAAGATTCGCCAGTTCGCGGCCATGATCCGCGGCATGGCGGCCGACGAGGCGCTCGAAGCCTTGCGCTTCTATCCGAATAAGGGCGCACGCCTGCTCGAAGCGGTCGTCAAGAGCGCGATGGGCAATGCGGAGGACCGCGGCGCCCGCGACAAGGACGAACTGGTCGTCGTCGAGTCGCGCGTGGACGGCGGACCAATCATGAAACGCTTCATGCCGCGCGCCCGCGGATCGGCCTTCCCGATCAAACGGCGATACGCCCATATTATTGTCACGCTGTCCGATCTGGAAGCACCGACGCCGACGCCGAAGTAGAGCGAATGACTTACCGATAGGGCCGCTTGCGGCTTAGCGCTCGCAGGGTTTCATCCGAGCGCTAAGCCGCAAGTGATTTAGTGGAGTTTGCTACATGGGCCAGAAAGTCAATCCGACTGGGTTTCGCACCGGGATCATGCTCGACTGGAAGAGCACGTGGTACGCCGGCAAACAAGAATTCGCCGACCTCCTGGTCGAGGACTTCAACATTCGCAAATACGTCAACGACTACATCAACAAGCGGGTGAAGCAAGGTCGTGCCGGCATTTCCAGCATTCGCATCGAACGGACACGCGAAAAGGTTGTGGTGTACATTTACTCGGCACGCGTGGGTGTCATTATCGGCAAGAAGGGACAGGAAGTCGAAAAGCTCACCAAGGAACTCGAGGACGTGACCCACCGGCACATCGAGGTCAAGACGATGGAAGTCGCCCGTCCCGAAGTGGACGCGCAGCTGGTAGCCGAGGACGTTGCGGATCAGCTGGAAAAACGGCAGAGCTTCCGCCGCTGCATGAAGCGGACCATCGAGCAGACAATGGAAGCGGGGGCGAAAGGCATCCGCATTCAACTGTCAGGCAGGCTCGGCGGCGCGGAAATGGCTCGCTGTGAAACCGCCATGGAGGGAAGCATACCGCTCTCGACCTTGCGGGCAAAAATCGATTACGGCTTCATCGAGGCGACATCCGCCCAGGGACACATCGGCATCAAGGTTTGGATCAATAACGGGGACCACCTCGACGACGAAGGCACCAGCAGCGCCGCTGGCGCCCCCAAAACCAGGGTGGCGCGCAAGCCCAGGGGACGACGGGATTCGCAAAGTCAGTGATAAGGGCGCTTCGCAGAAGCGTGGAAGGGGACTGCAATGCCGCAAATGCCCAAAAGAGTCAAGTTCCGCAAGAACCAGCGCGGAAAGGTCAAAGGGAACGCGACGCGCGGCAACTTCGTCGCGTTCGGTGAATTCGGCCTGCAAGCGCTGGAGGGCGGCTGGCTGAGCGCCGAAGCGATCGAAGCGGGCCGCGTGACGGCGAGCCACTTCATGCGTGGCGAAGGGCGCCTGTATATTCGCGTCTTCCCGCACAAGTCGGTGACATCGATCCCCGCCGAGACGCGCATGGGCAAGGGTAAGGGCGAACCGGAGTACTGGGCTGCCGTCATCAAGCCCGGCATGGTAATGTTCGAGGTCGTCGGCATCCCCGAAGCGTCGGCACGCGAGTGCATGGCCCGAGTGGCGTACAAGATGCCGTTCAAGTGCCGGTTGGTCACCCGTAGGCCGAATATCTAAAGTATGGTGAGTGGCGCGTGGCGAGTAGTTTGATACTACTGGCCACGCGCCACTCCCTCACGAGTGAGTGATGCTATGAAAGCCGATGATTTGCGCCATATGAGCGATGAACAGCTCGATCTCACCCTCAAGGAGACGGTGAAGAATCTGTTTCATTTGCGTTTCCAGTCGGCCACCGATCGCCTGGAGACGCCGAGCGAGATTCAGAAGGCCAAGCGCGAAGTGGCGCGAATCAAGACAGTCATGCTGGAGCGCCAGAAGGGCATCCGCGGGCAGAAACCGACGCAACAGGCTACGTAGGGGATCAACGAATGAGCAGCCAGGTTAGAGGTAGTCGCCGCACCGCGGTCGGCGTCGTCACCAGCGACAAGATGAAGAAAACGCGCCGCGTGGAAATTCCGCGTCTGGAGAAGCATCCGCGCTACGGCAAGTACATCAAGCGCCGCACCATCTGCTACGCTCATGACGAGCAGAACGAATCGCACATCGGCGATACCGTCGAAATCATGGAAGCTCGGCCAATGTCAAAACTGAAACGCTGGCGGTTGGTCCGCGTCGTCAAGAAGGCGCCGACACAGGCGGCTGCGCCAAGCGAGTTGGCGACGCCTGCGGTTTGAATCAAACAGCCCGCCATTTATCGCGGGGTTCCCCGCCATGATGGCGGGGTTCCCCGCCATCATGGCGGGCTAAATAGGACGAAATTCGATGATCCAAATGTATACCTACCTTGATGTCGCCGACAACACCGGCGCCAAGGAATGTATGTGCATTAAAGTGCTCGGCGGCACCAAGCGCCGTACTGCGACGTTGGGCGATGTGATTGTTGCCAGCGTCAAGAAGGCGATCCCCGGCGGCGACGTCAAGCCGGGCGAGGTCGTTAAGGGCGTCATCGTTCGGGTCAAGAAGACCATGCGCCGCGACGACGGTAGCTACGTCCGCTTCGACCGCAACGCCATGGTACTCCTCAACAAAGAAGATGAAAACCCGCGCGGCACCCGCATCTTCGGTGCGGTCGCCCGCGAACTGCGTGAGCGCGGCTTCTTGAAGATCGTCAGCTTGGCTTCCGAGGTCGTGTAAATTGCCTCACTTCGTTTAGCGCCCGCATGGCGACATGCGGGGCTAATCGAAAAAGGGCTCAAACTATAGGTTCCGTCATGAGCATTCGCAAAGACGATATCGTGGAGGTAATTACTGGGGATGACGCCGGTACGTCGAAGGCCCGCACCACCGCTCGGGTCTTGCGCGTCCTTCCCGACAAAGGCAAAGTCGTCGTCGAAGGGGTCAACCGCGTTTATCGACACTTGAAGCCCAACCGGCGCAACGCCCAGGGTGGACGCCTGTCGAAAGAGATGCCGATCGCGATATCGAACGTGTTGCTGTACTGCTCGACGTGCCAGCGCGGGGTGCGCATCGGCCGACGTTACGCCGCTGATGGCCGCAAGGAGCGTTTTTGCAAGAAATGCGGCGCCGGCTTGGGGCCCTTGAGCAAAGCGCGCAAGGCGTACGCGCAGAAGTAGAGCTCCTTGTGGCTTAAGCGAGATTTACCACGAAGTCCGTCCATTGACCGAGGTTGAGTCATGGCCCGTTTGCAGGACAAGTACAAGACGGAGATCGTTCCCAAGCTGCAAGAAAAGCTCGGGCGCAAGAACGTGCTGAGCTTGCCGCGCTTGCAGAAGATCGTCGTCAACATGGGCGTTGGCAAGGCGTTGCAGGACAAGAACCGCATGGAGCAAGCCGCCGAGCAACTTACCAGCATCGCCGGCCAGCGCTGCCAGATCACCAAGGCCCGCATCGCCGTCAGCGCGTTTCGCTTGCGCCAGGGGAACGAGATCGGCTGCCGGGTGACCTTGCGCGGCCGGCGCATGTACGAGTTCCTCGATCGGCTCGTCAGTGTCGCCTTGCCCCGTATTCGCGACTTTCGCGGCGTCAACCCGAAGAGCTTCGACGGCAACGGGAACTACACGGTCGGCCTGACCGAGCAGATGGTCTTCCCCGAGATCGACCCCGACAAGGTGAACTTCACGCAAGGCATGGACATCACCTTCGTCACCAGCACGCGCAGCGACGACGAATCGCGCGAGTTGCTCCGTTTGTTCGGCATGCCTTTCCGAGAAGCATGATTTTTTTAGCCGCGGGGCTTGCCCCGCGCGGAGATTCGAAATGTCCACGACCGCGAAAAGAGTCGAACACCAGCGCAACCTGAAGAAGCTCGAACAGCACAAGTCGGGCAAGAAGAAGATGGCGCCGCGCGATCTGATCAAGATCCGCATGCGCTGCCGGCTGTGCGGGCGAGCGCGGGCCGTCTTTCGCAAATTCGGCGTGTGCCGTATTTGCTTCCGCAACATGGCGAGCCAGGGTTTGATTCCGGGCGTACAGAAGGCGAGTTGGTAGACTGGTTTGCCGCGCGCGGCGTAGCGTTCCTGCGGGCACTACGCCGTGAACGGCACGAGAGGGAGTGATAGCCGTATGATGACCGATTCGATTGCCGACATGTTGACGCGCATCCGCAACGCGAACCGTATCGAAGCGTCGGCAGTGGATATGCCATCCACGAAAGTGAAGATCACGATCGCCCAGGTGCTCAAGGACGAAGGCTTCGTCCACGATTACGAGGTCGGCAAGATGGTTGCCAACGATCAGGGCCGCTTGGTCTTCCAGCCGTCGGTCGAACCTAACGACCCGAAGAAAATTCTGCGCGTTCGGCTGAAGTACGGCCCTGACGGCGAGCGCGTCATCCGCCGCATCCAGCGCGTCAGCAAGCCGGGCCGTCGGCTGTATTGCAGCTACAAAGAACTGAAGCCCGTCCTGCAAGGCATGGGCATCTCCGTGGTCAGCACCAGCCGTGGCGTCATGAGCGACCGCAAGGCCCGCGCCGAACGGCTCGGCGGCGAATTGTTGTGCTACGTGTGGTAGAAGTCCAAGTTTTGTCTTTCGCGTTTGTAGGTGAGTTATGTCCCGTATTGGCAAACAACCCGTCGCCATCCCCGCCGGCGTCAAGGTACAGCTGGACGCCGGCAAGATTCGCGTCGAAGGCCCCAAGGGCAAACTCGTATTCGCCTGGCATCCCGCCATGAACGTCGAGTCCGACGGCAAGGTGGTCAAGGTGTCGCGCCCCAACAACGAACGCCTCAACCGCGCTCTGCACGGCCTGACGCGCTCGCTCATCAACAACATGGTCGAAGGCGTCACCAAGGGCTACGAAAAACGCCTCAAGGTTGAAGGCATCGGCTACCAGGCCAAGATCGACAAGAAGGCGGTTGTGTTGATGGTCGGCTACTCCAACCCGATCGTCAAGACGCCTCCCGAAGGCGTCACGGTCGAATGTCCCGATGTGAACACCATCGTGATCAAAGGAGCGGACAAACAGGCCGTCGGCCAGTTCGCCGCCGAGGTCCGCGCCGTCCGCAAGCCGGAGCCGTACAAGGGCAAAGGCATCATGTACGAAGGCGAGAAGATTCGCCGCAAAGAGGGCAAATCGTTCGCCAGCGGGGCGGCGTAAGAAATTCGCCGCTTGCAGCCCTGGCAGATGCCACGCCGCAAGCGACTCAAAAGGAACGTGTCATGGACCAGCAAAAAACCAAACATCGCCGCCAACTTCGCCGCCGGCGGCATGTGCGCAGCAAGGTCAAGGGGACCGCGGAACGTCCGCGCTTGACCGTGTTCTGCAGCTCCAAGCAGATCTACGCTCAGCTGATCGACGATATGTCCGGCGCCACCCTGGCCGCGGCGAGCAGCCTGTCGAAGGACGTGCGTGCCTCGTTGCCGCCTGGCGGTAAAGGCAAGACCGCGAACTCGGACGACAAGAAGCAAAAGCACATGGCCTACGGCGGCAACGTCAAGGCGTCGCAAGTGGTCGGCAAGAAGCTTGCCGAAGTCGCCCTCGCCAAGGGTATCACCAAGGCGGCGTTCGATCGCGGACATTATCGCTACCATGGCCGGGTCAAGGCACTTGCCGACGCGGCGCGCGCAGGCGGACTCAAGTTCTAATCATCTCGGAGTGAAAGATGGCCGAAAGACGTGAAGGTCGAGACAAAGATTCGCGCAGTGACAGCGGGCTGGAAGAGCGCATCATCAAGATTCGCCGCTGCGCCGCTGTCGTCAAGGGCGGCCGCCGCTTCAGCTTCAACGCCATGGTGGTCGTGGGCGACCGCCAGGGCCGCGTCGCCTGGGGTTACGGCAAGGCCAACGAAGTTCCCCCCGCCGTCGAGAAAGCAGCCAAGGAGGCGGAGAAATCGCTCAAGCAGCTCCCCAAGATCTCCATGAAGGGCGAAACGATCCCGCACCGTGTCGTCGGTAAGTTCGGCGCCAGCAAGGTGATCCTCGTCCCGGCTGGGCCCGGTACGGGCGTCAAGGCCGGGCCCGGTGTCCGCGACGTGCTCGTTGCCGCCGGCATTCACAACATCCTGACCAAGGTTCACGGCAGCACCAACGCGATCAACCTCGTCAAGGCCACCATCGACGGCCTGAAGCAACTGCGCACCCGCGAGGAAGTGGCCGCGTTGCGTGGCGTGACACTCTGATCGACTTCGTTTTGCGCCGGCGCGGGCGCTAAACTGGGAAAGAACGAGGCACTCATGGATCTGTCCACCGTACATCATGGCGTCACCAAGAGGACGCAAAAGAAGCGCGTCGGCCGCGGGCCCGGTAGCGGGCATGGCAAAACCGCCTCGCGCGGCAGCAAGGGGCAGTACGCCAGCGCCGGCGCCAAAAAGCCGTGCTTCACCTTCGAAGGCGGCCAGATGCCCCTCTTCCGCCGCATCCCGAAACGCGGCTTCTCCCACGAGACCTGGGATAAAAAGTACCACGTCGTCAACGTCGGCGAGCTCGACAAGGCGTTCAAAGACGGGGACACGGTCGATGCCGAGGCGCTCAAGACGGCTGGCCTCGCCAAGGGCCCTGCGGATGGGGTGCGAATTCTCGGTGAAGGCGAACTTGCCAAGAAGCTCACCGTCAAGGCCAACCACTTCTCGAAATCCGCCGACGAGAAGATCAAGGCGAAGGGGGGCGTGACCGAGGTGATCGCGCCGCCGAAAAAGCCGGTCCGGAATAAGATGAAGCCAAGGAAAGAGGCTGTCAGCTAAGAGCTATCAGCGATCGGTAATTGCAAAACCTGGGGATCGTGTCGGTCTTCTATTGATTGGATCGAACGCGTCTTGATATTTTGGTTGTCGCAAGCTGATTGCTGAGCGCTGACGGCTGAAAGCTACTAGAGGATTTCTCCCATGGCGACTGCCACCGCGCTGATGAAGACCGGACTCAGCTCCTTCGGACAGAGCCGGCTGGCATCAGTATTCAAGATCAAAGAGCTCAGGCAAAAGATCTTGATCACGCTCCTCTTCCTCGCCATCTATCGCGTCGGTTTTCACGTCCCGGTGCCGATGATCAACCAGGCGGAAATGCTCAACGCCATGCGCGGCTCCGAGGAAGGCCTGCTTGGCTTGATCTCCATGTTCTCCGGCGGCTCGTTAAGCCAAAGCACCATCTTCGGCCTCGGTATCATGCCGTACATTTCGGCATCGATCATCTTTCAGCTCTTGGCCAGCGTCTATCCACCCCTGGAGAAATTGCAAAAAGAAGGGGAGGCAGGGCGAAAAAAGATCAATGAATATACGCGCTACGCGACGGTCGTCATATGCCTGTTTCAGGCGTGGATGTGGGTCTCACACATCGCTCGAGCGAAATCCGACGGTGGTTTGGGCCTGGCTATCCCAGGCTACGACGGATTCTTTTTCGTCATCACCACCATCGTCACCATGACGGCAGGCACCGTCTTCCTCATGTGGATCGGCGAACAAATCGACGAGTATGGCATCGGCAACGGCATCAGTCTTCTCATCATGGCGGGCATCGTTGCTCGCATTCCCGACGCCACCATGAGCCTCATCACCGAAAAAGGCCACCTCCGCCAGTCGATCTTCATGCTCGGCGGCTCGGGCACCGGCGCCGACGTCGGTCTCGAAAAAATCGTCGTCCTCATCTTCCTGTTCATCAGCGTCGTCGTTGGCGTCATCGCCATGACCAAGGCCCAACGCCGCATTCCCACGCAATCCGCCAAGCACGTGCGCGGCCGGCGCGTCTACGGCGGAACACGCAACTTCCTCCCCTTGCGCATCAACCAGTCCGGCGTCATGCCCGTAATCTTCGCGTCCAGTCTCTTGATTCTACCAACGGTCCTCTTCAAATGGATCGGCCAGCAGTGGGCCGGCGCCAACTGGGCCCACAACATCGCCCATGGCTTCGAGCGGCAAGGGTTCCTCTACAATATCTTCTACATCATGCTGATTTACTTCTTCTGTTACTTCTGGACGGCGATCACCTTCAGCCCCAAGGACATCGCCAATAACCTCAAGGACTACGGCAGCTTCATCCCCGGCTACCGCCCCGGCAAGCGCACGGCCGATTACCTCGAAAAAGTTATCATGCGCATCACCTACGTCGGAGCCGCCTTCCTGGCGATCGTCGCGATCATCCCGAGCATGATCTCGACGGCACTCGAAGTGAACTACACCGTCGCCAGCTTCTATGGCGGCACCGGGCTGTTGATCGTCATCAGCGTCGCACTCGATCTGGTGCAGAAGATCAACAGCCATCTTGTCATGCGAAACTATCCGGGGCTGACCGAGGATTAGCTGCCGCTTGCGGTTTGGTGCTTGCACGGCTCCCCGCGAGCGCCCAGCGGCAATCCAAAAAACCCGACCCCGAACCTTCTCGGCGTCGGGTTTGTTTTTTGTTTGACGGCCGGGCACCTTGCAACGAAACGGAATCTTTCCGAAAATGAAGCTGTGGATTGGCACCGCGCTTGACTCCCCTCGATCACGGTTTGCGGAAGGCTCGGCCATGCGACTGATTCTCATCGGCCCTCCCGGCAGCGGCAAAGGAACCCAGGCGAAGCTGCTCAGCCAGCGCCTGGGCCTGCTGCATTTTTCGACGGGCGACATCCTGCGCGACGCCATCGCCAAGGACACTTCCGAAGGACGCAAGGCCAGGCCCTTCATGGCGAACGGCCAACTCGTCCCCGACGCGCTGGTCAATGACATCGTCAATGGACGCTTTCAAGGGGCCGGCAAGCCACAGAAATTCGTTCTGGACGGCTATCCCCGCAACCTTGCCCAAGCCCAGGCGCTTGACTCGGTACTCGCGGAGCAGGGACTCCTCTTGGACGTGGTCGTCCTCCTTAGCGTCGAGGACGACGAGATCGTCCGTCGCCTTGGCAACCGCTGGACTTGCCCGAATTCGGCCTGCAAGGCGGTCTACCATACGTTCTTCAAGCCGGCCAAGATCGAGGGGCAATGCGATCTCTGCCAAACTAGCCTTTATCAACGCGAGGACGACAAGCCGGCAACTATCCGCAAACGATTGCAGGTCTTCCACCAGACTTACGACGACCTGCTGCGGCACTACCAAAAGCAAGGACTTCTGATCGAAGTGCCCGGTCGCGGCGACATCGAGGCGATCTATGCCGATATCACGAAAGCGCTGGGCGCCGGGAAAATGCCGTAGGGACAAGCTGCCAGCTTGTCCCCGAAGTGGCGATACGTGGTTGATGCTACAGGGACAAGCTGGCAGCTTGTCCCCACGAAAATACGGCACGAGACGAGGTATCCGACGTGTTTCGACAGTTCTTTTCCCAGGCCGCCGAGCTGAAGTCGGCCCGCGAGATCGGCTTGATGCGCGAATCCGGCAAGATCGTTGCCGAGGCGCTGCGCCTGTGCCGCGCGATGGCCAGGCCTGGCACACGCACCATTGACATCGATCGCGCGGTCGAAGCGCTGTACGCACGCTACGGCGCCACGCCGCTCTTCAAGGGTTACGGCGGCACCAATCCCAAGGTCCCCTTTCCCGCCAGCACCTGTCTGTCGCTCAACGAGCAGGTCGTACACGGCATCCCCTCTAACCGCGAGATTCGCGACGGCGATGTGCTGAAAGTGGATACCGCCTGCAAGCTCAACGGCTGGTGCGCCGATGCCGCCGTCAGCATCCTGGTCGGCAACGCCCGGCCCGAGCGCCGCCGGCTCGTCGAGGCGGGCGAACATGTCTTGCAGATCGCCATGGAGGAGTTGCCCCGCCGCCGCTGGTGGTCCGAGATCGCCTCGCGCATGCAGCGCTATGCCGAGGACCTCGGCTACAGCATGGTTGAGCAATACGTCGGCCACGGCATCGGCCGCATCATGCACGAGAACCCACAGGTGCCGAACTACGTGGTGCGCAGCATGAAGGAGCTGCGCAAGGTCGATTTCCGCCTGGAGCCGGGCCTGGTGCTGGCGGTTGAGCCGATGCTGAACATGGGCAAGTCCGACACGCGCGTACTCAACGATCACTGGACCGTGGTGACCAAGGACGGCTTGCCGAGCGTCCACGTCGAGCACACGCTGGCGCTGACCGCGGAGGGCGTCATCGTCGTGACGGCGGACGGGTGAGTGTGGGGTTGGATATTTCTTGGTGATCCCCATGATTTTGTGGGGCATGATTTTGTCTGCCCCGCCTCACGGAATCATGTAGCACGGAATCATGAAGGAACTGTGACGGAGGAAGTGTCATGCTGTCCGTAAGAATCGCTCTCGTACTCCTGGCGTGCGTCTGTGCCGCCCTGTGGATGCTCACGCTCAGCGCGTCGGCTGACCCCGGCACGACCAAGAAGGCCAGGGACTTCATCGACGCCTTCACCGCCAAGGTGCGGCCGCTCGATATCGCGGCCAATCGCGCCTGGTGGGACGCGATGATCACCGGCGATGAGAAGGCCTTCAAGCGCAAGGAAGACGCCCAGAACAAGCTTGACGCCCTGCTTGCCGACAAGGCGCAGTTCGCCGAGGTCAAGGCGCTCAAGGAATCGGGCCAGATCGACGACGCCGTCACGAGGCGGGCCATCGATGTCATTCACCTCATGCTCCTCGAAAAGCAGCTCGACGCCGACTTGCTGCAAGACATGAACAAGCTCGGCAACGAGATCGAGAAGGAGTTCACCAACTTTCGCGCCAAGATCCCTGACGGCAAGGGGGGCGAGAAGGTCCTCGACGACAATCAGGTGCGCGACATCCTCAAGACCTCCACGCTCTCGGAGCGCCGGCAGGAAGTCTGGGAAGCCGCCAAGGAGCTGGGCAAGAAAGTCGAGCCGGGCCTCAAGAAGCTCGTGGCCCTGCGCAATCGGGCCGCCAAGAATCTCGGCTTCGCCAACTATCACTCCATGCAGCTCGCTCTGCGCGAGCAGAACGGCGGCGATCTCGTCAAGCTGTTCGACCGTCTCGACGAACTGACGCGCGAACCGTTCACGAAGGCGAAGGCCGAGATCGACATCGAATTGGCCCGGGCGTGCAATGTCAAGGTCGCCGATCTGATGCCGTGGCACTATCACGATCAGTTCTTCCAGGAAGTGCCCGCCGTCTTCAAGGCCGACCTCGACAAGATCTACCAGAATCAGGACATCATCGCCCTCTCGCGCGAGTTCTATCGCGGCATCGATCTGCCCATCGACCTCGTCATCGAGAAGACCGGCAACGACTTCAAGCCGGCCAAGGGGAAGAACCAGCACGCCTTCAGCACCGACATCACCCGCGACGGCAAAGACGTGCGCGTGTTGGCAAACATCGTTCCCAACGAGCAATGGATGGCGACGATGCTGCACGAGTTCGGCCATTCGGTCTACTCGAGCATCAACATCCCCGCGAAGCTGCCCTACGTGCTGCGGACCGAGTCGCACATCCTGACGACCGAAGGCGTGGCAATGATGTTCGAGAAGATGTCGAAACGCCGGCTCTGGGTGGAAAAGATGGGCGTCAAGGTGGACGACCCGAAAGCGTTCGACGAGGCAGGCGCTAAGATGCAACGCTACCAGTTGCTGATCTTCTCGCGCTGGTGCCAGGTGATGCTGCGCTTCGAGAAGGGGATGTACGAGAACCCGGAGCAGGATCTCAATAAGCTGTGGTGGGACACGGTCGAGAAGTATCAGCTCTTGAAGCGGCCGCCGAACCGCAATGCGCCGGACTACGGGGCCAAGTATCATATCGTCGGGGCGCCGGTCTATTATCACAACTACATGATGGGCGAGTTGTTCGCGTCGCAGGTGCATCACACCATCGCCCGCAAGGTCTACAAGGGGGCCGACCCGGCCACGGTCGTCTACGTCGGCAACAAAGAGGTCGGCGCCTTCATGCGGCGTTACGTTTTTGAGCCCGGCGGGACGATGTCGTGGAACGAGCTGACGCGCCATGCGACCGGGGCGGATTTGAGCCCGGAGTCGTTTGCGAAGGATTTCGGCGGCAAGTGAATTCGAGTCCTCGTTTAGCGTTCGCATGGCGCCATGCGGGCGCTAAACGAACACGGGCGATCACGGTGTCGGCGCCTGCTCCGCGTAACGGCGCAGCCAGACCGCTTTTTGCTGCAAGCGTTCGCGCGTGGTCAGCAAGCTCGGCGTCCCGGCGGCGGGGCTGCTGGCGAGCCGTTGATATTCGCTGGACGCGAACAGGAGCGCCTGGCGTTCGCTCGCGGCTACCGCGCCGGGCTGCAAGCCGAGGCCGGCCGACTTGTCGTCCTTTTGCTCCCACCAGGTCTGTTTCTGCGTTTGCGGCGCGCGCGTTGCGTCAAAAGACATCGGATAGCGTGCCGCCGGATCGGCGAGCAGATCGTCGATCGCTTGTTCCTGGGCCGCCAGGTCGGGGGCCGGGAACCATTGCAATTCGCGCGACTTCTCCCAGGCCTTCACTTCGATGGTGCGATAGCCGGGACGATAGGCCCGAATGAGCATCGTGAAATTGGTCTTCTCGTGCTGCCCGCCGTCGATGACGCCGAGCGGATTGAGGACGCCGGTCGTCGGCGCGATCTCGAGCTGGCTCGGAATCAGCCCGCGCAGATCGAGCTTGATCTCGGACAGCGTGTACTGCGTCTGCGGCGCCAACGGCTTGCGCTCCGTCTTGTCGATATCGACGCGGTAAGCGTGCACGCTGCCATCCGGGTTCGGCACCGCCAGATCCGGCGTATGGGTGATGGTCGGATAGGCGTAATACAGGCAGCCGGAGCAGAGCGGCAAGCAAGCGATCCAGAACAGCCAGCGCGACATGGCGGAACCTCCGCAAGGGAAGAGGCGTGAAACGGGCCATGTGATACGCATTGGAATCGGGCGTGTCAAGCTCAGTCAAGCAGACAAGGGGACAGGAGGGGTGTACCGTTCGATTTTGGCATCAGCGCACTTGCAGTTTGCCAACCAGCAACGAGCAAGTGAGTTGGCAAACTGGATCCCTTCCCCAACTCTATTAGAATCAGTCACTTGCGGGCTGGGCGTTTGCAGTTTGCCAACTGGCGTGGGGGGTATCTCAACCGACCTTGACTTCGCCGACGACGACTCCTGCCAAATTCGAAAGGCACACCCGGGGACAGGAGGACAACGACAAAGAAGGTGCTTCGACGCAACTGCCTCGAAACTCCCTGTCACCTTGTCTCCTTGTCTACCTGTCTCCTTGTCTCCCCGTCTCCTATCCTATCAGTGTTCATCCGCGTTCATCCGTGGTTCGCTTTGAGGACCGACCGCCATGCCCGACGCGCCGTCAGCCGAGAAACTGGAAACGTTCGCCAATCAATTTCCGCAGCGCGATTACGTCATCGAGATCGCTTGCCCGGAGTTCACGTCGATGTGCCCCAAGACGGGCCAGCCCGACTTCGGCACCATCACGTTCACCTACACGCCGGACAAGCTGTGCGTGGAATTGAAATCGCTCAAGCTCTACTTGCAGCGGTTTCGCAACGAGGGGATCTTCTACGAGAATGTGATCAATCGGCTGCTCGACGACTTTGTGAAGGCGTGCCAGCCGCGGCAGTTGAAAGTGGTCGGCGTTTTCACGCCGCGCGGGGGCATGGCGACGACGGTGACGTGCGCGTATGAAGTGGCAAAGTAATAACGCAGCTTGTGTTTAGCGCTCGCATGGCCCCCTGCGAGCGCTAAAGGTAAACAGGGATTACAGGACGTTGATGTCGTTCACGAGCAGAACGCCCGGCATGGCTTCGCGGACGCAGTGCTGGGCGAGCTGCTTGACGTAAAAGGTGGTGGACTTGCCGAACAGCCGCACGCCCTCGGGCGACAGCTCGATGCCGAGGTCGCTGAGCTGGCTGCCGGTGCGAGCGAGGACGCGGGTTTTGAGTTCTTTTTGCAGACGGGGAAAGTCAAGAACACTCATGCGAATCTCCGTGGGTTGGCTGCTTATCCTTTAGGCGTTGTTTGCTTCGTTTGTAGGAGTTTTCCGATCAAAACCGCGTCATTTTGTCAGTATTGGATTGTTTAGCAAGTCCTGGACCAAAATGCGGGATTCTTTCGTCAACGTGCCGAGGAGCGAAATATGTTCATACGTTCAGTAGTCATTCTGGCGACAATGATCTGTTGTGGCATCTCCGCTCAGGCCTCGGCTGGCTACTACAGCACGATCGACGCGCCGGAGGAGTTGCGCTGGAGTCGGGACTATGAAAACGTCTTCCTTGGCGTCCTCAACAACTTGCGGGCGATCCCGGCGCAGCGGGTTGAACATGATCCGACCATGCGCCGACGCTACATGCTCATGGAAGCCCTGGCGCGCGACGGTAACTTGAAGTTGGACACGCTCGAACAGAAGCTCAACTGGAGCGCCGTCCTCATCCGGCGTGGCAAGGCCGATCAGGCAATGCAGTTGCTCGCGCCGCTCACGAAGGAGCAGGACAAGAATTTCGTGGTCCTGTCGCAATACGCCATGGCTCGCTTCTTGATGAACAATCCCGATTTCACGCCGGAAGCTCCGGATTTCATGAAGCAGGCGCTCGAACTCTGGCCGCAGCGCTGGACGGACGTCGATGACGAGCAGCGGAAATTCCTGGAATCGATCGGCTGGGAGGAGACGGCATTCGAACGGTATCGCCGCTATGAGACTTACGTGGAGCGGCTGATGCGCAATCGCGTGCGCGAGGACCTGAAACGCAAGAAGAAACTCCCGCTGGAGGAAGCGGTCGATCCGATTTTTCTCGATGCGAACGCCAAGGCGATCCGTTTTGTCAACGATCAAGGGGCCTTCGCGGCCGGCCGGATCGCGCCGGCCGATCAGGAGCAGATGCCGCGCGATTCGGTCGAGGTGGTCGAGCAACTCTTGATCTGGATGCCGAACGATCAGCGTCTGTTCTGGCTGCTGGGCGAGGTGTTCAACGCCAGCGCCATGGAGCACACGGACCAGAAGGGCAAGAACCTGGCGATCCGCAGCGCATTCCTGATCTTCGACAAGATGACGCATCCGCTGGCGCCGACCAATTATGGATTCAAGGAAATTCAAAGCCGTCGCGCCGTGCTGGAGACGTACTTGAAAAATATTCCGGAGGAGGAATTCAAACTCCCCGACGAGCCGGCATCTCCCTGGTGGCGGATCGCTGGCGGCTTTGCCACGGGCCTCGTGGTCGGCATGTTCGCGCTGTGGCAGATCCAGGAGCTGCGCCGGCGTCGGCAGGGGCGGACGACGGCGCAGGGGTGATCAGGAATTGACCATTGTCAATGGAACGGGAAGGGTTGGCATATGCGCGTCGCACATTTCGATTGCTTCAGCGGCATCAGCGGCGATATGACCCTCGCCGCCTTGCTCGACCTCGGCGTGCCGGCCGACGCCGTCCTGACCGGCATCGCGTCGCTCGGGTTGCCGATCAAGATCGCGGTTGAAAAAGTGCGCAAGGGGGGCTTCGCGGCGACGCAGATTCACATCGACGCGCCGCCGCAGGAGGATCATCGCCATTTGCCGGAGATCGAGGCGATTCTGTCGCGCGGCACGCTTTCGCCCGCCCAGCGCGAACTCGCGCTGAAGATCTTCCGTCGGCTTGCGGCGGCCGAGGCGGCGGTGCATGGCGTCCCAGTGGACGAGGTCCATTTTCACGAGGTCGGCGCTCTCGACAGCATCGCCGATATCGCGGGGTCGGCCATCGCCCTCGATTTGCTGGGCGTCGAGAAGTTCACGTCGAGCGCGGTCGCGGTCGGCAGCGGCACGGTGAAGTGCGCGCACGGCGTCATGCCGGTGCCGACGCCGGCGACCGCGGAACTGCTCAAGGGGGCGCCGTTGCGCCCCTGCCCGATCAAGAACGAGCTGACAACGCCGACGGGGGCCGCCATCCTGACGAGCGTTGTGTCGGAGTACCTCGATACGCCAGCCATGACCATCGAACAGGTCGGCCACGGCGCCGGCAGCAAGGATTTTCTCGAACAGCCCAACCTGCTGCGTGTATTTGCCGGGCGAGCCGCCGTCCGTAATGACGCGGGTTGCGAATCCGACACGGTCTGGATTCTCGAAACCAACCTCGACGACGTCCCCGGCGAAGTGATCGGCTACTGCTTCGAGCAACTCTTCGCCGCCGGCGCTCTCGATGTGTTCACGACGCCCATCCAGATGAAGAAGAACCGCCCCGGCGTCATGCTCAGCGTCCTGTGCGATGACGCGAACCTGGACGCGCTCGAAGCGATCATCTTCCGGGAGACGCGAACGTTCGGCATCCGCCGCCATCGAGCCGAGCGGCACAAGTTGCCGCGCGAGATCGTGACGGTCGAGACGCCCTGGGGACCGGTGCGCTGCAAGCGCGGCGGCGAAGCGATTCTGACGCCGGAGTATGAGGATTGTGCGCGAATTGCGCGGGAAAAGAACGTTGCGCTGACCGAAGTGTTCCGCGTCGTTACGCGATTATATAAAAACAATTGACGCTTGTTCTGCCGCTTGCGGCTTAGCGACCGCACGGCGCTATGCGGACGCTAAGCCGCAAGCGGGAATCCATTGAGGATCGCGATGCCGACCGCCAACGAAATCCGCCAGCAGTTCATCGACTTCTT
>JACXTT010005038.1_pt1 | contig 19331 bp, 19 predicted proteins | sample 9270951 | NCBI WGS metagenome assembly JACXTT01 (sample SAMN15532306, study PRJNA645909) | rock metagenome | isolation source: weathered quartz diorite | place: Puerto Rico | collected 2017-06-21 | reverse complement strand
GCGGCGCGCGGTGCGGCGGCGATCGCCGCCGGCGCGGCGCCGACGAGGCGACTCTGCGCGAGCGAGCGGCGGCCGTCGATTTCACTCACCAGACGCACTTCCGTTCGCACCGGCCTCACGCTGGAGACGGCCTCGACCCGCACGAAATAGCTCCGGTTGGCTGCAGCCTCGAGCGTGAACACGGCCACTGCCTGTTCGCCGATGCGCAGGAAAGTCCTTCCGGGATTGACGGTCGCAACGGCGAAGGTGCCGTTCGCCAGGTCGCCGATGCGCACTAGGTTCACGGTCACCGGCACCTGCGCGGCCACCGGTTGACGGTCGCTGCGAAAAACGAACACCAGCACCTTGCCGGGCGGCGGGGTCGCCCGCGAGGCGTCCTGGGCGTGCGCGCTCGGGGCAGCACCAAAGAGCGCGGCAAGCAAGAAGACACCGCTCACCGAGAGGCATGCACGCAGCTCATTCATGGGCGGATCTCCGTAATTGTTTCTTCTTCGCTTTCCCCGGACCGCGGAGGATTTGCCGCTCGCCATTGTAGCGTCCAATGAATAAAAAAACGATAATTCTTTTGTCGCAGGCGCAGCACGCCCGAGGAGTTCGCCGCATACATCAAGTCGGAAACGCTGAGGTGGGGCAACGTCGTCAGCGATTCGGGCGCAAAGGCGGAGTGAGACCGTGACGAAACGAAGCTTGTGCGCTGCGCTTGCCGCTTGGGCTGGAATCGCCGCGGCGCACGCGCAGTACTATCCCGTGAGGCCGATCCGCTCGATCATGACTGTCGCCGGGGGCGCGGATATCGTCGCGCGGCTGGTCGCTCAAGGGCTGACCGTCGCGCTCGGCCAGCCGGTCGTAGTCGAATCGCAGAGCGGCGCGGGCGGCGCGATCGGCGCGGAAAGCGTGGCGCGCGCGGCCCCCGACGGCTACACCATCATGCTCACCTCGGCGAGCGCTCTGGTGATGAACCGCTTTCTCTCGAAAAGCGCGCGGCTCGATCCGGTGAAGGATTTCACGCCCATCACCAAAGCTTTCGAGACGATCGCGGTGGTCGTGGCGATCCCGTCGCTTCCGCTGGGGTCGATGCGCGAGCTCGTCGAATACGCGAAGCGCCATCCGGGCGAACTGTCCTACGGCACATCGGGAATCGGCACGACGCACCACCTGTCGGGCGAATCGATTCGCCTCGTCACGGGCATCGACTGGGTCCACGTACCCTACAAGGGCGGGCCGCCGGTGCTCACGGATCTCGTCGGGAGGGAAATCCAGGTCGGCTTCAGCATCCTCGCCACGGCAGCTCCGTTCATCGCTTCCGGAAAGGTGAAGGTCCTCGCCGTTAACGGCGCGAAGCGCTATCACGTCATCCCCGATGTACCGACCGTGAGCGAGGAGCTGCCCGGCTACGAGCCGCCTTCGACCTGGGGAGGCTACTTCGGACCCGCGGGGATGCCGCAGGCCATAGTGAATCGGCTGCACGACGGGATCGTGCGCATATTGAATTCGCCCGAAGTGCGCGCCAGGGCCGAGGACATCGGCTTTCCGATCGCGACCAGCACGCCCGAGGAGCTCACCGCCACCATCCGCCGCGACATCGAGTACACGGCGCGGATCGTCAAGGCGACCGGGATCAGGCCGGAATAGCCATGGCGGGAAAACTGAAGCTCTCGATGATGATCGGCGACTACGAGATCGTGCGCGCCCTGAAGGACGGCACGGTCAAGCCCAAGGGTATCGAGCTCGTCGTCGCAGACTATCCCGGTACGCGCGCGATCCACGACAAAGTGGCTGCTGGCTCCGCCTGCGACATCAACGAGTTCAACGGCGGCGCGTACGTCGTGCAGAAGCACCGCGGGCGTCACGACTTCACCGCGATCCCGGTGTTCCTGCATCGCCGCTTCCGCCTCGGCTTCATTTACCTCAACAAGGCGAAGGGCATCGCGAAGCCGACCGACCTGATCGGCCGGCGCGTCGCCTGCCGCACGCTGGGCGCGGCAGCGAATTACTGGATGCGCGGGCATCTCGAGGAGGACCATGCGGTGCCCCACCGTGCCGTCACCTGGGTCATCGAGAGCGACGACGACGCTTCGCGCCAGGCCCCCTCCGAGCTGAAGATCGAGCGCGCGCCGCGCGGCAGGAACGTGGAGGAGATGTTCCTCGAGGGCGACGTCGACGCGATGATCGCGCCCAACGTGACCCGCATGATCGGAGAAGGCGATCCGCGCGTGGCGCGGCTCTTTCCCAACTACCGGGAGCTCGAGGCCGACTATTACCGACGCACGGGACTCTTTCCGATCATGCACGTCACCACGGTGCCCGCGGAGGTCGTCGCGCGGCATCCCTGGGTGGTCGAGAGCCTGGTGCTGGCGTTCGATGAAGCGAAGCAGCTCGCCTATCGACGCCTGGCCGATCCGCGCAACGTGCCGCTCGCCTGGTATAGAACCTACTGGGAGGACGAGCGCGCGCTGCTCGGCGCCGATCCCTGGGAGTTCGGCCTCTCGGACCTGAACAGGCGCAACTTCGGCACGCTGGTCGGATGGGTGCACGCGCAGGTGCTCACTGGCGCTCGGCCGACGCTCGAGGACCTGTTCCCGAAGGAAGCCTTCCAGCTCGAGCTGCCGCGCGCGCGCGGAATCGACTACAAGTTCTAGGAGGGGAGCGCATGCCGTCGCACGACGCTCACCCCGATTTCAAATCGCCGCCCGGGGGCTGCGACGCTCACTTTCACGTGTTCGGCCCGGCCGGACGCTATCCCTATAACCAATCCGACCTGCGTTATGCGCCGCCGCTGGCGCCCGTCGCGGATTTCCTCGCGCTCTCGAAAATGCTCGGCCTGGAGCGCTTCGTCTTCGTGCAGCCCTCGGCGTACGGGCGCGACAACCGCTGCATGCTCGACGCGATGCGCGAGGTCGGCGCGGTGAAATGCCGCGGCATCGTCGACATCGACGAGAACGCGCCGGACGCGGAGCTCGAGCGCCTGAACGCTCTGGGCACGCGCGGCGTGCGCGTCAACCTGTCGCCCATCAAACCTTTCGAGGCGGGATTCGCGCCGAGGCTCTTGCCGCGAATCGAGCGCCTCGCCGGGCGCTGCACGGAGATCGGCTGGCAGCTCGACTTTCTCACCCCGGGCTGGCTCACCGCCGAGCTCATGCCCACCCTGGGGAAATTGAAACTCGATTTCACGCTCGCCCATTTCGGCATGCTCCTCGCGAAGGACGGCGTCGAGCAGCCGGGGTTTCGGCAGCTCCTCGACCTGCTGCGCCGCGACGAGCGTCATTGCTGGGTGAAACTCACAGGCGTGTATCGCATGTCGGTCGCGAAGGGCTTCGCCGACGTCGCGCCGATGGCGCGCGCGCTGATCGAAGCCGCGCCCGACCGCGTCATCTGGGGGAGCGACTACCCGCATCTCTCCTTCGCCGACAAGCTCGGCTCGGTCGAGCTGTGGAACCTGTTGGGCAAATGGGCGCCGGACGAGGCGACCCGGCGCAGGATCCTGGTGGACAACCCGCGGCACCTATTCAAGTTCGGAGCGCCTTGACCCCTCAACGGGCTTGCGCCTACACTCGCCGGCAACGTCGGAGGAACCACCATGCGCACACTCTTCGGAAACTATTGCGGCGGCCTTGGATGTCTGGGGATCGTGCTGGCGCTTGCGGCATTGCCCGCTCAGGCGGGCGAGGTGCGCGTCTACGCCACCAATAGCGCCGGCGACAACATCCACGTCATCGATCCGGCGACCAACAAGGTGGTGCAGGTGATCGGCGGTATCGAGACGCCGCACGGGGTCGACTTCGCCCCCGACGGCGCACGCGTCTATGTCAGCAACGAGGCCGACAGCACGCTGGACGTGGTGGATCGCAAGAGCGGCAGGATCGTGAAGAAGGTGCCCCTGAGCGGACACCCCAACAACATCGCGGTCACCCGCGACGGCGCACGGGTCGTCATCTGCATAGCGGAAAACGATGGCGGGCTCGACATCGTGGACACCCGGTCCCTCACGCTCGCCAAGACCGTCCCGCTCAACGGGCGCATGCACAACGTCTACGTGACGGCCGACGGCCAATACGCCGTCGCGGGCTCGGTACGGCACAAGTTCCTCTCCGTGCTCGACCTCAAGACCGAGCAGGTGGCCTGGGACCTCAAGCTCGACAAGGGCGTGCGGCCGATGACCTTCGAATCGGCTCCCGACGGCTCGACCCGCCGCATCTTCGTCCAGCTGTCGGACCTGAGCGGGTTCGCGGTGGTGGATTTTGCGCAGCGCAAGGAAGTGGCGCGGGTGAAGTTTCCGGACCAGCCCACCGGTTACGGCATGGCCGAGGGACGCAGCGAGACACCCTCCCACGGCATGGCTGTCGCTCCGGACAACAAGTCGCTCTGGGTCACCAGCGTGTTCGCCAACGCGGTCTTCGTCTACTCGCTGCCGGAGCTGAAGCTGCTGGGACACGTCGTGCTGCCCGAGCTCAGGCTCCCCGGGCGCGCTCCGATCGGCGCGCTGCCCAACTGGGCGACCTTCACGCCCGACGGCAGTCTGCTCTACGTCACCAACTCAGCGATCAGGTCGGTGTCCGCGATCGACACGAAGGCGATGAAGGTGGTCGCGAATATCCCGGTCGGCGAGGTGCCGAAGCGCATCAACACGCTCGCGCTGCGCTAGGAAAGGGCCTGCATCGTGCGCGCGGGTCTTCTGGCATCGATTGCGGCAGTCGCGGCAGCCCTGCAGGGGACTCCCGCGTGCGCGCAGTCTCTCGATTACGAGTTCTTCAAGGCGCGGGTCGAGCCGATCTTCCTGAAGAAGAAGCCGGGCCACACCCGCTGCTACGTTTGCCACGCGGAGAGCAACAACGCCTTCCGTTTGGAGAAGCTCCCGCGGGGGGCCAAGTTCTGGACCGAGGAACAGTCCCGCCGCAACTTCGAAACGGCCTCCGGACTGGTGGTTCCGGGCAACCTTGCCGCTAGCCGCCTTCTGGTCATGCCGCTCGCACCCGAGGCAGGGGGCAACGCCTTCCACAACGGCGGCAGGCAATTCGAGTCCAAGGACGACCCGGACTGGAAAACGCTGGCCCAGTGGGCGAACGGGGAGAATCCGGGCAAGAGCAGGTAATTCCCGCAGTCCAAAGAAAGCGGAACGGCATGACACCAACATGCCGGCAACGCGATGCATTGCGCCTCTTCACGGCGTGACGCATTTCACGTCGCTACGGATGCGCCATTTTCATCCCGGACCCGATCTCGTATCATCCGCCCATGGAATTTCCGAGCCTTTCCGAACCGGTCACCGCGGCTATGATCGGGGCGCTCGCTACGGTGGCGGGCGCGCTCGTTCAGCTGCGCATATCCTGGCGCAGGGAAATGAAGGAGCGCGAGCGCGGCCAGCCGATCACGAAGAAGACCCGGCGTGGGCCCGTGATCGTCGTCTTCGCCCTGCTGGTCGCCGCGGCAGTGGGCGGGTTTGCGCTCTCGCAGTACTTCGTGTCGCTGCGCGAAGGCGACCGGGATTCTCTGCGCGCCGATCTGCAAGCGAAGCTCTCCGAGATCAACGCGACCGCGACACGCCTGGAGCAGGCCCGGATGAACGAGCGCAAGCAGATCGAAACCGAGGTTCAGCGCGCCGATGCCTCGCGCCTCGGCGAGGAAGGCACGGGGGCGAGCGTCGTCGTAGGACCCTGCAAGCCCGAGGGCGTCCCGGGTGCGAGAGAGGAATGCAGCGAGCAGAGCGCGCTGCGGATCGCGGTCTGCGCGAGAGTGCCGGCGGCGGCGACCGTCAAGGAAGTGCAGCTCTACATCGGCGTCGAGAACTCCAAGCAGCCGTGGCAGGAGAGCCGCGTGCAGCCGGGGCAGGAAGCGGGGCAGGCGCGCTTCGCGGACAAGTTCTCGGAGCGGCCCGACGGCGAGGCCAAGCAGGTCTGCCAGCGGTTCGCGAACTGGAGCGGCGAAAAATCGCGCATCGCGCGAATTCTCGTCAAATACGCGCTTTGAGCGCAGTTTGACCGAACGCCGAGCGAGTCGCTCCTCGGCCACACCCATGCCGCCCGTCACGCAGACCCTCCTGATCGCCAACGTCGCCGTTTTCCTCCTCCAGTCCGCGGGCGGCGAGCTGCTCGTGGCCTGGTTCGCGCTGTGGCCGCCCGGAGACGGATTCTGGATCTGGCAGCTCGTCACCTACGGATTCCTGCACGGCGGGATCGCGCACATCTTCTTCAACATGCTCGGGCTGTACATGTTCGGGAGCGACATCGAGCGGCTCTTCGGTTCGCGCTATTTCCTCTTTTATTATTTCGCCTGCCTCGTCTCGGCCGCACTCACCCAGCTGCTGTTCACTGCGATCGCGGGCGGCCCGCCCGTCCCGACGCTGGGCGCCTCGGGTGCGCTCTACGGATTGCTGCTCGCCTTCGGGATGTATTTCCCGCGGCGCATGGTCATGCTGATCTTCCCGCCGATCCCGATGCAGGCGCGCGTCTTCGTGATCCTTTTCGGCGCGCTCGAGCTCGTGTTCGGCGTGACCGGCACCGCAGCGGGCGTGGCGCACTTCGCGCACCTGGGCGGCATGCTCGGGGGCTGGCTCGCCATCCAGTACCGCCGCCGGGGCTTTCCTTTCACGCGCCGGCGCTGAGGCGGGTTGTCGTCGGGCCCCTCACCTGAAGATCGACACGGGAAAGACCAGAAAGATTCCCGAGAGCAGCAACAGATTAAGGACGACCCTGCGAAAGCTTGCTTCGTCGAGCCGTCCGTAGAGCCTCATCCCGACCCAAGTGCCCGCCAGCAGCATCGGCAGGCCGAGCAGAAACAGCTTCACCGTATCGACGGTGACCGCGCCGCTCGCACCCAGCCAGGCCGCGGTCATGGCGCTCGTCGCAATGATGACCGGCTGGAAGACCGTGCGCTGCACGTCCTTCGGCCAGCCGCGCAACTGGCACCAGACGACCAACACGATCCCGACGAGGCCGGTCAGCCCGCCGAGCACCCCGTTGAGAAATCCGATTCCGATGTCGGCGGGAAGTCCGCCCTGCACCGGCTCGAGCGCGGGCCGGGCCAGGTAGTAGATGCTGTAGAGCAGCAGCACGAGGCCCACGCCGGTGCGCAGCTGGGCCGGGTTGATGTGCGCCAGCAGCATTGCGCCGATCGGCACGCCGATCGCGCTGCTGATGATGAACGGCGCGATTTTGCGCCAGCTCAGTGCGTGCCGCAGCTTCCATATGCTGTAACCCTGCAGTAGAACGCTGTAGCTCACCATCAGCGTCACGGTCTGGACGGGCGTGAGGATATGCAGCCAAATGCCGGACACCACGAGGCCCATCGCGAAACCGGCAACACCGGTCGTCACCGCGCCGAGAAACGCCGCAAGGAGAAAAAATCCGAGAACCATGCCATCCATGGGTCGCTCCAAAAATGACGTGACCAGCGCTTGGATGGATGGCTGCCATCTCTAGGGGAGGCTGTTATCCCCTGTGATCCCGGTTGATCGGGGTCTCTTCAAGTCATGCGGAATCCTCCTTGAGCTTCAGCGCGAGGATGCCGCGCCGTAGCTGAAATCGTCGAACAGCGTCACGCTGTCCGCCTTGGTCCACACGCCCACGGCGCCGGGGCCGGCGATGCGGTCGTCGTCCATTTCGATGTACGGCTTGCCGTCGAAGATCACGCGGATTCGCTTGCCCGAAAACTCCACCCGCAGGGTGTGCCAGGTGCTGCCGGGCACCGGCGCATCGACGTATTTAAGGGTGTTGCGCCTCCCCTTCGTCGTATAGTAGAGCGATACGTTGTTCTCGAGCGCGTTGGCGCGCGCGACATAGTAGTTGTCGCCGTCCTTCCAGCGCCATACCACGCCTCCCGCTTGGTCCTCTCGACCCGAGACTGGCTTGAACTTCACCTCCACGTAGCCGTCGGCGAGGGACACGTCCGGCCTCACGCACCAGGGGAAGAATCCGCTGCCCGACTGCTTGAGGACGTTGGGCCTGCTCGGCGCCGAAGGCTCGGCCTCGACCGACCATTTGGGCGAGCCGCGCCCAGTGACGCCGGCGCGCCAGCCCGCAGGCAGAGCACCGGTCGCGTCACGATCGAATGAAAAAGTTTCAGCCTGAGTCGTTGTCATGGCGATCACCGATGCGAGAGTTGAAATGGTTGATGCAAGAACCTTCTTCACACTGCACCTCCTTGTATCGCAGGCAGACGCCGCGCGGCATTCGCCCAATTGATGTTCTGCATGAAGGCGTCCACGTAGGCCGCCGCCTTGGCTGCAGGGTCGCAGGAAAGCGACTTCATCGCGTGATCCATCTTGCCCTCCGGAACGTTGCGCGCGACTGGCCTAGCGGTACGCCGTGGAATTCCAGGTATGCACCTCGTCCTGCCCCGACTTGCACCACGCGTAGAGCGCGTCGTACATCACCATGCCTGCTTTCAGCATCTCGTGGTCGTCAGCGAAGTTGCGCGAGAGCCCGAGCGAGATCGCGGCGAGCCCGGCCGCCTGCGGGGCGAAATCGAGCCGCGCGGTGTCGGCTCCGCGGACGATGACGGCGAGCTGCGCGAGCGCCGGATCGGTCAGGCGGTAGTGCTTCAGGAACGCGTCGAAGCTGCAGCGCTCGCCTTCGTGCGAGAAGTGGACGTCGGGGATGTCGTAAGGCGTCGCGTCGCGCTCCTTCGCCGCGGCGATGACGTCCTTCGTCGGCACGTAGAGAAACTCCGCCCCGGGGTCGACGAAGCGCGCGATGAGCCAGGGGCAGGCGATGCGGTCGATTTTCGGCCGCTCGCGCGTCACCCAGCGCGTGTTCGCGCCCGCGGGCTTCGCGTCGAGCGCGCCGCCCGCGGCCTTCCAGCCCTCTTCGATGCCGCCCTGCAGGTACTGAGCGGAGAGGCCGCGGCCGGCGAGCGCTGCTGCGACGCCCTGGCTGACCTCGTGCCCGTGCACGCAGTACGCGACGACGCGGCTTGCGCGCGGCAGCTCGCCCGCCCACTCGGTGACGCGCTCGGGATCGCGCCACAGCGCACCTTCGATCATGCGGTTCGCCGCGCGGAACGCCTGCTCTCGCCGCACGTCGATGATCAATGGGGGCTGGCCGCCGCGAATGGCGGACAGAGCTTCTCTCGTCGATATGAAACTTGCCGATGTGGCCGCGTCCATAGCTTCTCCTGACGAAGTCAAGTGAAGCAGAGCTTGGACGCTGGACGTCTTGGACCGGTTTTTTCACCGGGCGGGGAGTCTGCATTTCCCCGCGAGAGGGCCATTTTCAGACCAGCCCGCGCCGAAGTCAAGCTCCCGCTCTCGGCGCCGCTCGGAGACCCTAAGCCCGGGCCGAGTCGCAAGGCTCGCGCCGGGACTGAAAGGTCGATGTAAGCATCGCGCTGGTGTTCCCTCAATCCGCGAGCAGATCCGGCCCGATCTCGCCCACCGAGCGCACGCCCGAGAGCTGCATGGCGCGCACCAGCTCGTCGCCGAGGATATGGAGCGCGCGCGCCGCACCCGCTTCGCCCGCCGCGCAGGCGCCGTAGAGCGTCGCGCGGCCGAGCATCACGCCCTCGGCGCCGAGGGCTAGCGCCTTGACGATGTCCACGCCGCGGCGCACTCCGCCGTCCACGAGGACGCTCATCCTGCCTTTCACCGCGCGCACGACGGGCGGGAGCGCGGCCAGCGCCGCGACCGCCCCGTCGAGCTGACGGCCGCCGTGGTTGGACACCACCACGGCATCGACGCCGATCGAAGCGATCCGCTCGGCATCGTCGGCGCGAAGGATTCCCTTCACCAGCATCTTCCCCGGCCAGTGGTCGCGCATCGCCTTCAGCCCGTCCCAGTCGAAATCGGCGTCCCAGAACTGCCCGACCGAGGAGGCGATCTCGGCGGTGCTCTTCGCTTCAGGGGCGAGCCCGACGACGTTTTCCAGGACCGGCATGCCGTGGCGCAGTATCCCCAGCACCCACAACGGCCGCGTGGCGAAATCGAGGACGTTTCGCGGCGTGAAGCGGAAGCGGATCGCGAAGTCGTTGCGGAAGTCGCGCTCGCGCTTGCCGCCGACCGGAACGTCCACGGTGACCATCAGCGCCTCGTAGCCGGACTGCCGCGCCCGCTCGACGAGGCCCAGGGTCATGCCGCGCTCGCGGAAGATGTAGGCCTGGAACCACAGGCGCCCGCCCGCCTCGCGCGCGATGCGCTCGATCGACGCGGTCGCCATGGTCGAGAGCGTATACGGAATCCCGGCGGCGGCGGCCGCGCGCGCGACGCCCACGTCGGCGAAGGGCCAGCCGAAGCCGATGCCGCCGGTAGGGCCGATCGCGATCGGGAGCCTGGAGCCCGCGCCGAGAATAGTCGTGGAGGTGTCGACGCGCGCGACGCCGGAGAGCATTTTCGGCGCGAGGCGCACGCGCTCGAAGGCGGCGCGGTTGGCGCGCAGCGTGATCTCGTCTTCGGCTGCACCGTCGAAGAAGTCGAATATCGCGCGCGGCAGGCGCCTCTTCGCCATCCCGCGCAAGTCTTCTATATTCCAGGCGCGCAGGACGCGCTCTGCCGCGAGCCCCGAAGCGGGACACGAGGACTCCGAAACCGGAACGGCGCCCTCGGTCCTGCCGATCTCGCCTGCCGCGCTCATTCGGCCTTCACTCCGGAGGACTTGATGACGCGCGCCCAGCGCTCGTAGTCTTTCCTGAGGAACGCCGCGAATTCGGACGGAGTGTCGGCGACTGTGACGGCGCCGAGCGCCTTCATCCGCTCCTGCGTCTCGCGCCCGGCGAGCGACTTGCGCATGTCCCGGGCGAGGCGATTGACCGCCGGCGCCGGCGTACCCGCCGGGGCGAGCAGGCCCACCCAGGGCGCGGTCTCCTCGAACCCCGGGAGGCCCGATTGCTCGAGCGTGGGCACCGCGGGGAAATCCGCGTGCGGCCCGGGCGTGCCGACCGCAAGCACTTTCAGCTTCTTCGCCGACACCTGGTCGGCGATGCCGACGATCGGATAGAACATGAAGGTCACGCGGCCCGCCATCACCTCGGCGAGCGCAGGGCCGTTGCCCTTGAACGGAACGTTGATCATCTTCGTTCCGGTGAAGTTCTCCAGCATCGCCCCGGCGAGATGCGTCGAGCCGCCATTGCCCGAGGTCGCGTAGCTCAGCTCCCCCGGCTTTGCCCTGGCGAGGGCGATCAGATCCTGCATCGAATTGATGCGGGTCTCCGGGCTGGTCACGACCACCATCGGCAGGACCGCCGCGTTGCTCACCGGTGCGAAGTCCTTGAACGGGTCGTAGTGGACCTTGCCCTCCATGAGTATCGCGTTCACCAGCAGCGAGAGCGAGGAGAAAAGCAGCGTGTATCCGTCCGGCGCGGACCGTGCCACCGCCTCGGTCGCGATAATGGCGTTGGCGCCGGGCCGGTTCTCGACGACGAAGGACTGGCCGAGAGAACCGGTCATGTCCTGCGCGACGATGCGCGCAATCACATCGGTCGGCCCGCCCGCCGCGAAGCCGACCACGATCTTCACCGGCCTCGCGGGATAGCTCTGTGCCGCGGCGCCGCCGGCAAGCGCGCAGAAGGCGACCGCGACGAGCACTGCAGTTGTTTTCTTCATCGCCCCTCACGCGCTTCGGAATAGAACATCGTCGCCATCACCTGGCAGCGCTTGACCAGTCGATGCTCATCGGGTCCGTAATCGGCCACCGCGTTGTGGATGGTTCCGATGTCCTCCCACATGAGGACGTCGCCCTCCTCCCAGTGAAACGCGTACCTGTACTCGGGCTTCAACTGGTGCTCGAACAGGAATTCGAGCATCTCGTCGCTTTCCTTCTGCGGCAACTCGTTGATCCGGATCGAATAGCCGGGATTGGCGTAGAGCACGCGGCGCCCGGTGATCGGGTGCGTGAGAAAAATCGGGTGCGACACCGGCGGCTTCGCCCTCTTCTGCGCCTCGGTGAGCGGCGGGCGCTTGCTGCCTTTCTCGCGCCTCATCATTTCCCAGAACTTGTTGAAATCGTGCAGCACGCTCATGCCTTCGAGGTCGCGCTTCATTTCGGCAGGGAGGCCGTCGTAGGCGGCGTGCATGTTCGCGAACTCGGTCGCCCCGAGCGGCTTGCCGTCGCGCCTGGGGACCCTGATGCCGTAGAGGACGTTCGCGAGAGCGATCGTGCTGCTGTATGACATGTCGGTGTGCCAGTCCTGCCCCGCGTCGGCGAGCCCGATCGGCTTGCCGTTCTCCACGATGTTGGAGAGGATCATCACCTCGGGGATCCCGGGTTCCTGAAAGGCGTTCGCGACGTTGATCTCGAGTTTCCCGAAGCGCGCGCTGAAATCGGCGAGCTGCCGGCCCGTAAGCTCCTGCCGCGGAAAACGTATCACGCCGAATCGCCCGAGAGCGCGCAGCACCTCATCGAACTCGTCCTGCGAGAGCGGCTGCGCGAGATCGAGCCCGGCTATCGTCGCTCCCAGAGTTTCTCCGCTCGTTGTCACTTTCATGTGGACCTTCAGCAGCGGTCGATTCTACGCCAACCGTGCCCTCGGCTTACGGCTCGGGCGGTCCTCCGAGCGCGCGAGCCAGACGAAATAGTCAAGTTCGCTCGCGCTCTCGTGCGGGTCGCCGCCGATGAAGTTCTCGCTCGCCTTGCGGTTCGCGAGACTTGCGTACTTGATCGCGAAGACTTCGTACGTGTCGGGAATGGCTCCCCCTTGTCGCCGCAACGGCCGGGGCGATGTCAAGCCCGCGGCGGGCGCGCGGGTGCTACAGTGTCCGGGGTGAAGGCCGGAGGCGTCAAGACGGAGTGAGCCGTTGCTTTCGTTGCTACAATTGCCCGGCGCGGGGAGGCGCTCCGCTCGAGGAGGAAAAAGATGGATTTTCCGAAGTTCCAGACCGTGAAGGTGGAGGTCGCGGACGACATCGCCTGGGTGACGATGAACCGCCCGGACAAGCGCAACGCGATGAGCCCGCAGATGCACGAGGAAATGATCGCGGCGCTGCGCGAGCTCGCCGAGGCGCCGGCGGCGAAAGCGCTGGTGCTCACCGGCGCGGGCGAGAGCTGGAGCGCAGGCCAGGACATAGAGCTATTCTTCCGCGACCTCGACGACAAGCCGGTCGAGAAGCGCCGCGCGATCCTCGCGAGCCAGGAATGGCGCTGGAACCAGCTCGCGCATTTCCCGAAGCCGACGATCGCCATGGTGAACGGGTTCTGCTACGGGGCCGCGTTCACGCCGCTGGTCGCATGCGACTTCGCAATCGCCGCGGAGGAAGCGAAGTTCGGCCTGTCGGAAATCAACTGGGGCATCCTGCCGGCGGGACTCGTCGCGAAAGTGATGCTGGACGCCTGCAGCTACCGCGACGCGAAGTGGTATGCGCTCACCGGCGAGCCCTTCGACGGCAAGGTCGCCGCGCAGATACGCCTGGTGAACCGCGCCGTGCCGCGCGCGAAGCTGCGCGAAGAGACCGTGAAGCTCGCGAAGACGCTGCTCGCGAAAAATCCGCAAGTCTACAAGTCGGTGAAGGAAGTCATGCACCACGTGCGCGGAATGGACGTCGAGCAGGCGACCGACTACCTCAAGGCGAAAGAGATGGAAATGCGATTTCTCGACCGCGAACAGGGACGCGCACAGGGCATGAAGCAGTTCCTCGACGACAAGGCGTATCGCCCCGGGCTCGAGACCTACAAGCGCGGCTGAAGGACGCGCGCGCATGTCGAGTCCGCTGAAAGGCGTACGCGTTCTCGAGCTGGGACAGTTCATCGCAGGCCCGTACGCGGGGCTGCAGCTCGCCGATCTCGGCGCCCGCGTCGTCAAGGTCGAGCGGCCGCAGGGCGGCGACGCGTTCCGGGAGTTCGGTCTCAGCGCGAACGCGCAGGGCTACAGCCACAACTTCTGCGCATTCAACCGCAACAAGTTGAGCCTCGCCCTCGATGTCGCCTCGCCGCGCGGGCAGGAGGCGTTTCGCAGGATGGCGCGGCAGGCTGACGTGGTGCTGGAGAATTTCCGGCCGGGGGTGATGAAGCGGCTCGGTTTCGATTACGCGACCCTGTGCGCGCTCAACCCCCGCCTCGTCTACTGCTCGATCGCCGGGTTCGCAGAAGACGGCCCCTATGGCGACCGGCCCGCTTACGACGCGGTGGGCCAGGCGCTCTCGGGCCTGATGAGTCTCTTCGTCGATCCGGAAGACCCGCGCACGCTCGGGCCTACGCTCTCCGACCAGGTGAGCGGCATGCAGGCCTGCATGGCCGTGCTCGCGGCCCTGGTCGAGCGCGAACGCACCGGCCGGGGCGCGCGCGTCGAGGTCACGATGGTCGAGGCGAGCATGGGGCTGATTCCCGATGCCTTCACCGCCTACACCCACGCGGGTCACGTCATGACACCTGAGTCGCGCGCCGCGGTGTCGCTCTCCTTCGCATTCGCTTGCGCGGACGGGAAACTCCTCGCCATCCACGTCTCCTCGATGGAGAAATTCTGGCGCGCGCTGCTCCAAGCGGTCGGGCGCCCGGACATCGGCGAGGACGCGCGCTTTCGCGAGCGCATGGGCCGCATCAAGAACTACGAAGCGCTGGTGCAGGCGCTGAGGCCCGTCTTCGCCGCCAAACCGCGCGCCTACTGGGCGGAGAAGCTCGCCGCGCACGACGTGCCGGCGGCGGTCGTGCATTCGATCCCGGAAGCGATGCAGGAGGCCGAAGTCAAGCACCTCGGCATGTTTCACGAGCTCACTCACGCGCGCTACGGGAAACGAACCGCGATGCGCCGCGCCTCGCGAATCGGCGGCGAGCGCGAGTCGGAGCCGCTTGCGCCTCCCGCGCTCGGCGAGCACACCGATCGGGTCCTGTTGGAATTCGGCTTCTCCGCACCGGAGATCGCCGGCCTTCGCTCCGCCGGCGCGATCTGAGAGAAACGATGATGGACTTCAGCCTCACCGAAGAGCAGCGCATGATGCGCGACAGCGTGAGAAAGGCGGTGGACCGCATCGCCACCCCCGAGTACGTGCGGCGCCTCGACCGCGAGCAGGCGTATCCCTACGAGCTCTACGACGCGTGGGTGGAGCTCGGGCTATTGCGCATTCCGTTCGACGAGAAATACGGCGGCCTGGGCGGGAGCGTCGTCGACCTCGTCATCGTCGCGGAGGAGATCTCCAGGAAGAGCGCCGATTTCTTCATGGCCTACGCGGGCAGTGTCTTCTGCGGGCTGAATATCGCACGCAAGGGCTCCGAGGAACAGAAGCGCCATTGGCTGCCGAAGCTCTTCTCCGGGGAGGTCAAGATGTCGATCTCCATGTCGGAACCCGAAGCCGGCTCGGACGTCGGCGCGATGCGCACGAGCGCGCGGCGCGAGGGAGCCGATTATGTCATCGGCGGCCGGAAGCTCTGGGCCACGGGAGCGGGCGCGAAGGGAAACGTCGTCAACGTTTACGTGAAGACCGATCCGAAGGCGGGCATCCGCCAGGGGATGTCCCTGTTCCTCGTGAACAACGACGCGAAAGGCCTGCAGCTGAGGAAGCTCGACATGCTGGGACGCCGCTGCACCGGCACCTACGAGATTTTCTTCGACGACGTGCGCGTCCCCGCGGAGCGCCTCGTCGGCGGCGAGAACAAGGGCTGGGACTGCATCCTCTCCGGGCTGCAGGCCGAGCGCATCACCTCCGCCGCCGGCAACGTCGGCGCGGCACAAGCCTGCCTCGACCTCGCCCTCGAATACGCAAAAGAGCGCAAGCAGTTCGGCCGCGCCATCGGCACGAACCAGGCGATCGCGCACATGCTCGCCGACATGGCGACCGAGGTGGAGGCGGCGCGCGCCCTCACCTGGCGCGCGGCGTGGATGGCCGCGGGCGGCGGGGACGCGCTGCGCGAGATCTCGATGGCGAAGCTCTTCTCCTCCGAGGCCTACGCGAAGTGCGCCAACATGGGCATGCAGGTCTTCGGCGGCTACGGCTACAGCATGGAGCTGGACATGCAGCGCCACTACCGCGACGCGCGCTCGGCGACCATCGCAGCGGGCACTTCGCAGATGCAGCGGAACATCATCGCAGGCCTCATGGGTTTGAAGGTTCAGCCCTGATGTCGGCGAGGCCCGCCTCGGGCGGCCCCGTCCGGGCGCACCGTTCCAGCGCGTGGCACTAATTCACGTCACCGTCGCGCCCGGATGCGCCGTGGAAACAAGCCGCCCTATAATGGCGTACCCGCAGAAAATCGCGGCATCGCCCGACGTCAACCACAGGGGAAAACCATGGGTCTTCGGCTGAAGTTCAACTTGGCGTTGCTGTTCGTATTCGTACTGGGGTTCGCTGTGTCCGGTTATCTTTCCTACAACTTGCTGCACAAGAACGCGCGTGACGAAGTCCTGCGCAACGCGGGCGTGATGATGGAGGCGGCATTGTCGATGCGCCAGTACACGGTCAGCCAGGTGCGCGACAAGCTGGTGCAGAAGGATGACGAGTTCCTGCCCCAGACGGTGCCCGCGTTTGCCGCCACCGAGATGATGAACCAGCTGCGCAAGAAGTATCCGGACTACGCATACAAGGAAGCGGCGCTCAATCCGACCAACCCGCGCGACCGCGCCGTGGGGTGGGAAGCGGACGTCGTCAACCAGTTCAGAAAGGAAGTCCGCCCCGAGATCTCGGGAACCCGGGTCTCGGAGTCGGGTCTTTCGCTGTACCTCGCCCGGCCGTTCCAGATCAAGGATCAAGCCTGTCTCTCCTGCCACACCACGCCCGAGATGGCGCCCGTGGCGATGGTCACGCGCTACGGGCGAGACAACGGCTTCGGCTGGCAGTTGAACGAAGTCATCGGCGCCCAGCTGGTATCGGTGCCGATGTCCCTTCCGGTCCAGAACGCGAATCGCGCCTTCTACACGTTCATGGCCTCGCTCGGCGGTGTCTTCGCCGCGCTGTTCGTCATCCTCAACCTGATGCTCTACGCGCTCATCGTGCGGCCGGTGAGGAGCGTCTCCGCCGCGGCCGACCGGCTGAGCATGGGCCGGACGAGCAGCGCCGACAAGGCCATCCCGGAGCTGCCCGAGTCGGGCAAGGACGAGCTGGCAGTGTTGGCGCGCTCCTTCAACCGCATGCGCCGCAACCTGGAAGATACGATCAAGGCGATGGACAAGAGATAGCCTTGCCCGGACCCGCAGGGAGCGCGGCTCCGAACCGAACGCGGAGCCGCGCTGCCGCCGGCATGGCCGGCACGCGGGTCTAGAACTTGATCTGCAGGCCGACGAAACCGCCTTTGTCCACGTTCAGCTTGACGTTGTTGTCGAGCTCGGCCTGCACCTGGCGGTAGCCGATATAGACGAAGCTGTTCCTGATCACTTCGACCTCCGCGCGCACGCCGATGTCGAAGAAGCTCTGGCCGTCCAGCAAAGTCACGACGTGGGGCGCGTAGAAAGCATAGGTTCCGAGAGCAAGCGACCCGTTGCCGGGGAACCAGCGCAACTGGCCGCCGAGCGCGAGCGCGACGAGGTGCCCGTTGCCTACGGTCACGGAGTAGACCTTGCCGCCCAGCCCGCCTTCGATTCGCGAATTCCCGAAGGCGGAATCGCCCGTCGCAAGCAGGCCCAAGTTCAGGGCGCGGTCCTTGGTGTCGCGATTGTACAAACCCCCGAAGGTCCAGTCCGCGGCGCCTGCATTCGCGTAGAACTTGCCCTCGATCGTGTCGTTCGAAAGATTGACGTCCACGGAACCCGCTGCCGCAGAAAAACTCGCCGCCGCGAGCAGGGCAAACACGATGAAACGCAGACGCATGGAACTCCTCGGCTCGGGATCGCGCACCGAAGCTTATCAGAAGTCCCAGCGATAGCCGAGCGAGAAGAAACGGCGCCGGGTCTTCTCTTCGGCTACGTCGCCGCGCGTAGTGGTGTTCTCGGCGCCAGCCTCGAGCTCCAGGCTCATGCTGCTTCCCCATCTATGGGCGAGGCGTGCCATGGGCGAGACGCGCCGCAGGGTGGAACCGTTGTCGTTGTTCTGCTGGTACCAGAAAGCCGAGCCGTCGAGCGTCCAGCGCTCGCCGAGCGGTGCCCGGGCCGATAGCCGGCCGGCTGAGCCGTCGTACGCGAGAGCCACGACCCGGCTCACCGAAATCACACTGACGTCGCGCGCCGCGAACAGGCCGGTGCCGATGATCTGTCCGGTCAGCGTCTTGACGTAGCCCGTGCCCGGAGTTCCGGGGACGTTGTTGGTCCCGTCGGTATGGGAAATGCGCGACACGTTCAGGTCGACGCCCGCCTGCCACGCCTGGCTCAGCGGATGCGTGAGGCCGGCGGAAGCCAGCGCCGCCTTCGCGCTGAGGGCCAGAGCGCGCCGTCGCAGCTCGGCTTCGCTGTAAGTATCGAGCAGCGTCTGCACCGAAGTCGACGCCTCGCCGAGCGTGGCAGTGCCAGTCTGCAGAGCCGGCGTCATCCGGTAATCGCCCAGGAAATGAAAGGCCGTCCCCCAGGGCGCGAGCCAGTTGCCCTGCGTCGTGCCCATGTTCAGCCTGCGGAATAGCGTGTCGTAATCGAGCAACGAGGAGAAGGAACCCTGCGGCGCGAAGCGACGCAGCTCCAATCCAGCCGCTTCGCGGTCGATGATGCTGTCGATGGTCTGCCGGATGAAGTAGACGCTCCCGCTCCAGCGTTGATTGAACGGACCCACTTCCAGGCTGGTTCCAAGGAAGCGGCGCTTCGAGTCGATGGTCACGCCGTAATCGACCGGCGCCCCGCCGACCAGATTGAGGCGCAATGCGGGCATCAGCCCGTAGCCGAGCAAGGCGCCGTCGAACCGCCCGAGCAGCCCGCCGCTGTTGCCGGGTTGCCGCCCCACGCGCGCCGACACGTCTCCGGGCTTGTACCTGTATTCGTAGTAGGCGGCATTCAGCCGGTTGGTGTCGTGCTGTCCTTTGATGAAGTTCTGAGTGTTAGTGTCCCGGAAGACGATGCGGTTGTCGTGCGTTTCGTCGATAAAGCGGGCGCTGAGATCGAGATTGCTGATGAGAGCCGACTGGTCGGTGAGCGAAAGGGTGGTCCGGTCGAGCGTATTGGCTGTGACGTTTTGCTGCTGCGTATCGATCGTGCTCGCGCCGTGGTAGTAGAACTGCGAGAGGCTGCCGAACACGATCGAGCGCCCGTCTCCCGCCGTCTGGGGCGGGGAGCGCAACGGCGCGGATCGCAGGGCCGGTCGCAGACTGGCGAGGCGCTGGCGCACCCGCGTGGAGTCTTCCCCTTCCGGATAGCGTGTGAGGTAGTTCTCGTATTCGAGTCGGGCGCGCGCCGTGTCCCCGCGGCGCTCGTAGGCAAGTGCGAGAAACTCCTGCGCGTCGCGGCTCAGCGCATTCTCCGGTAGTGCGACCGCTTGAGCGAAGGCGCGTATCGCGGCGCCGTAGTCCTCGCGGGCGATCGCCGCGCGGCCCTCCTCCATCAAGGCTCCGGCGCTGCCCGCCGGGGCGGGC